>Ga0306920_100007823_pt1 | contig 14122 bp, 11 predicted proteins | sample flu12Cox44000170_FD_204666 | JGI IMG/M metagenome (GOLD analysis project Ga0306920, IMG submission 204666) | Lab enrichment of tropical soil microbial communities from Luquillo Experimental Forest, Puerto Rico - flux4day.12C.oxic.44.000.170 (v2)... | ecosystem: Environmental > Terrestrial >...
TGCAGGACCGAGATTATCCATGCTTTGACCTCCTACCGTATATAATACGGCAGGATAAAGGAGGAATCACCCGGTCTTTTCGAAAGCACCCTCTGCTGACGTGCGCCCCCCAGGCGCAGGCTACTGGACACTTCCCTCCCTCACCTCTATTCTGAATTCTGGCTGCCCATGAACCGCATCTACCTTGATCACAACGCCACCACCTCCGTCGAGCCCACCGTACTCGATGCCATGCTTCCCTATTTCTCCGCCGATTTCGGCAATGCCTCCTCGATCCACACCTTCGGTCAGCGCGCGCGAGCGGCCGTCGAAACCGCCCGCGATCAGGTTGCGGCCCTCCTCAATGCCCGTTCCCAGGAAATTGTGTTTACCAGTGGCGGCACTGAGTCTGACAACCACGCCATTTTCGGCATCGTGGCTGCCACGCCCTCCGCGACGAAGCATGTCATTACCTCTACCATCGAACACGAAGCCGTCCTTAACGCCTGTCAGGCTCTCGAAAAACAGGGCGTCGCTGTAACGTACCTTCCCGTCTCGCGCGACGGCTTGATCGACCTCAACGAACTTCGCCAGGCGATTCGCCCCGGCACCGTGCTTATCACCATCATGCATGCGAATAACGAACTCGGCACCGTCCAGCCGCTCGCGGAAGTCGGACGCATTGCCGCCGAAGCCGACGTCTATCTCCACACGGACGCCGTGCAATCGATCGGTAAAATCCCAGTCGACGTCAAGGCGCTCCAGCTCGATCTCCTTTCTCTCTCCGGGCACAAACTCCATGCCCCGAAAGGAGTCGGCGCGCTCTTCATCAAGGGCGGCACGCGTCTTCGCCAGTTTCTCTTCGGCGGACACCACCAGCGCGGCTTCCGCCCGGGAACGGAAAATGTTCCTGGCATTATCGGCCTCGGCAAGGCCGCCGAACTCGCGCGCCTTTCTCTCGAGCGCGACGCGTCCCGCATTGCCGCTTTCCGCGACAAGCTCGAACGCGGGCTCCTCGCGCGCATTCCCGATTCCCACGCGAACGCGTGCTCGGCTCCCCGCACGCCGAATACGTCCAACCTCACGTTTCCGGGCATCGAGGGCGAGGCACTCATCATTTCGCTCGACCTCAAGGGCCTCGCGTGCTCCACAGGCGCGGCTTGTTCTTCTGGAGCCGTCGAGCCATCGCATGTGCTCACAGCCATCGGTCTTCCGGCCGCTGAAGCCCGCGCCAGCATCCGCTTCAGCCTCGGCCGCCACACTACCGAGGCCGAAATTCATGCCGCCCTCGAAATCGTTCCCGCCGCCGTCGCCCAGCTCCGCGAACTCTCCCCCACCTACCGCAAGGAGGCCTCTGCGCATCGCTGACTCTTTCCCGGTAAACTAGAAGGATGAGCACGCAGCTCCAACTTGATTCACTCCCGGCGGTTGCCGAGCGGACGCCCGGCCTCGTTGCCGTCGCGATGTCTGGCGGCGTGGATTCCTCTACCGTCGCGGCCGTCCTGCTCCAGCAGGGCCGGCCTGTGGTCGGACTGACCATGCAGCTTTGGAATCAGCGCCGTTTACCCGAGCTCCAGGGCGACGGGCCAGCCCAGCACCGCTGCTGCTCGCTCGACGACGTCTACGACGCAAAGCGCGTGGCCCAGCACCTCAACTTTCCTCACTATGTCGTCAATTTCGAGGAACAGTTCGAGCAGCGCGTGGTCAAGCCCTTCGTCGAACAGTATCTTGCCGGCCGCACGCCTATTGCGTGCACGAACTGCAACACCGACGTGAAGTTCGAGTCTTTGCTTCGCATGGCTCGTCAGATCGGAGCCGAACGCCTGGCCACGGGGCACTACGCCCGCATTCGGCATCATGAACGGATGGACCGCTATCAACTTCTGCGCGCGCGAGACAACTCCAAGGACCAGTCCTATTTTCTCTGGGGGCTCACTCAGGAGCAGCTTTCCCGCAGTGAATTTCCGCTCGGCGAATTGAGCAAGGACGAAGTCCGCGCTCTCGCGCGCCAGGTGAACCTGCCAGTCGCAGACAAGCCCGAAAGCATGGAACTGTGCTTTGTCCCCAATGGCAATTACGTCCAGTTCATTCATGCATACTCGCGAGAAAACCGTATGTCGTTGAAGGACCAGGAAGGCGACATCGTCACCGAAGACGGAACCGTAATTGGCCGGCACGCGGGCGTGCACAACTACACGATCGGCCAGCGCAAAGGCCTCGGGTTCGCGACGGGTAAGCCCATCTATGTTGTGGCAATTGATCGTGAGCAGAACCGTGTCGTTGCAGGCGACGATGACGCGTTGCGTTCCGCTTCGTTTGAAGTGGAAGGCGTGAATTGGATTTCGATCGCGGAGCCCGCCTCGCCAACCCGCGCGCAGGTGAAGATCCGCCACAAGCACGACCCCGCATCAGCCACCGTCGAAGCGCTTCCCGGTTTCCGCGCGCGCATTGCATTTGATGACCCGCAGCGCGCCATCACTCCGGGTCAGGCTGCTGTCATCTACGATGATGATGATGTGGTGCTCGCCGGCGGCTGGATCGTAAACAGTCGCTAGCTTCTGGTCAGTGATCAGAGGTTAGAACGTTAGAGATTGAGTGGGAGGTTCGAGCTCGAAAAGCAGAGGCAGCAAGTCCGGAGTACTACTGACGGAAGTCCACCGACCACCGGCTAAATGAAGAGTTCGTCTTCCTGCTCCACGGTTTCCGCAGCCGGCTCGCGGCGGTTGCCGCGCCGCGACCGCAACACGTCGAGCCCGATCTTCAGCCCGTGCACCAGCGCCGAAACTTTCTGCACGGGACCCAGAAAACTCCGTCGCACTTGCACGCCGGCATCTTCGACGGCTTCGAGAGTTCCTGTCACGATGCGGTCGGCTCTCAGGACTTGTCCACGCAAACGATCGGCGGCTTCCGTGAAGATGCGGTCCATCTTTTGCGCCTGAGTACGCGCCAGATATACGACATGCGAAGCGTCTTCGACCAAAGCTGAGATTTTAGGCTCGGTTTCGTCCAGAAGAATCTGCGCGCGCGTAAGGACTGGTCCCATCCGCGAGTGCAGGTCGTTCACCATTCGGTTGATGGATTCGGTGGTGCGCTTCAGTTGCAGGAATAGCCCGATCAGTATTCCCACCTGCACGACCAGCGCGATCGCGGCCACGATACTGAAGAACTCCATCCAGAATTGCATACACACCCTACCCCCTCCGCAAGCGCTGCGGAAACCGGCACGGACCTCCCTATTGCGTCAGGACTTCGATTCACGCAAGAACGCTTCCCGCCCAGCTTCGACCGCAGCCGTGAGGGAATCCCGCTTGCGTGACGCAACGTCTTTGCCGCGCTCAATTAGATCGTCGGCCCGCTCCCGAAGCTCACGCGCCTTCTTCTGCGCAAAATCGCGTCCTTCGTCGGCGCGCTTGGCCAGGTAGTCGCGGGTCTCTTCACCGGACTTGGGAGCGAAGAGAACGCCCAGGAGGGCACCGATACCGACGCCAACAAGAAAGAAACTGACCTTAGATCCCACGTTATCAGCCATGATAACCTCCGGAAAAAACGTAACATACCGGGAAAGACGGCGCAATGCGGCTTAACCGCTTTATGGCGAGTACACGGGTTAGCTGTGATTTTCAGCTTTGGCGAGATATTCAACGATTTTTGCGGCGCTTTTGCGCGGGATGGTCCGGCTCAATTCCTCGACGGTGGCTCGCTTCAAGTTGGCGATACTGCCATAGGTCTGCAGGAGTCTCTGTGAGGTTCTTGGCCCGACGCCGGGAATGTCGAGCAGTGCGGTTTTCGTCTGACGGGCTCCTCGACGCTGACGGTGGAAGGTAACGGCAAAACGATGTGTCTCATCCCGAATCTGCTGGATCAGGTGGAGAACGGGAGAATGCCGTTCAAGCACAATAGGTTCGTCCTCCTGGCCAAGGACGTAAAGAATTTCTTCCTTTTTTGCGATGCTCGCCACCGGTTGGTTGATGATCTGGAGCACCTCGAGAGCCTGAGCCGCGGCGTGTAATTGTCCGAGACCGCCGTCAATCAGAACGAGACTAGGCATAGGTTTGTTCTCTTCCTGCAGCCGCTTGTATCGTCGCGTGACCGTTTCAAACATGCTGGCGAAATCGTCGTTCTCGCTCCGCGGCCTGCCGCCAGGGCCTTGCGAGCCGCGAATGATGAACTTGCGGTAGTCCGATTTTTTGAGGCGGTCGTTTTCCCAGACAACCATGGAGGCAACCGTATCGGTCCCCTGAATATGCGAGATGTCGAAGCTCTCGATGCGTTTTGGCTCTTCCGGCAGGCTCAAGGCATTCTGGAGCGCTTCACCAATGGCTTTGGAGGTGGGCTTCATCACGCGGAAACGTTGCTCGAAGGAGTGTTTTGCGTTGCTTTCGACCAGTTCAAGGAAAGAACGTTTGCTGCCCCGCTGCGGAGTGAAAATTTCGATCTTGTGTCCGGCGCGGTCGGTCAGGGTCTCTTCAAGCAGTGCGCGCTCTTCGAAATCGATCGGGACGTGAATCATTCGGGGCAGGTATTGGGCGTCGAGATACAACTGCTTCAACAGAGAAGGCAGGAATTCATGTGGATCAAAGGACTCCATGTCTTCCCAATAGAATTCACGCCGGTCCACCACGCGGCCACCGCGAAGGTGAAAGACATTGGCAGCAACGAGGGGAGCCTCGGCGTAATACGCGATCACATCGGTGTCGTCACCCTGAGCCGCGGCAATGCGTTGGCGCTCCTCAATGTCCTCCATGGTCCTGAGCAGATCACGATAGCTGGCTGCTTCCTCGAACCGTTCTTGTTCCGCGGCGGCCATCATCCGTTCTTCGATGCTCTTCATCAGATCGTGCCGGCGGCCGTCCAGAAACATGCGTACATCGCGGACGGCTTCCGCGTAGCGATCGTCCGTTGTAAGGCCAGCTACGCAAGGGCCGAGGCACCGCTTGATAAAAAACTGCAGGCAGGGCCGGGGGTGCGTCTTGGACAAATCCACAAAACAGGAGGGAACGAGGAAGCGCTTGTGAATGAAATGGAGAATGCGCCGCGCCAGACCGGCCGGGAAATAAGGCCCGAAATAGAGCGCACCATCTTTCCTCACCTTCCGCGTGAAATAGACGCGCGGATATTTTTCAGCCATGGTGAGCTTGATATAGGGATAGGTCTTGTCGTCACGCAGCATGACGTTGAACTTGGGCTTGTACTGCTTGATGAGATTGTGTTCGAGTGCGAGAGCCTCGCGCTCGTTGTCGACGACAATGGTTTCAATGTCGGCGATTTCGAGGGCGAGAGAGCCGGTCTTGGCGTCCACCCAACGCGATTCGAGAAAGTAAGAGCGCACGCGGTTGCGCAGCGATCGCGCCTTGCCCACGTAGACGACCGCCCCCCCGGCGTCCCGGAACAGGTACACGCCGGGAGCATCGGGCAACTGTGCGGCTTTTTCGCGGGGTTCCATGGGTTGGGCTTTGACGGGCCTTCTTTGGCCTATAACCTGAATTTTACGGCGAGAAGCGCGTCAAAGCGAATTTGGCCCCCTGAAGCCCGACGCAAGGCTCCCTGAAGGCCAGAATTGTATATACTAAAAGACGCCGACCTCCCACGGCAGCACTCCCTGAGAATCGAGGAACCCACCCGTGAAATTCGAAATCGTAGTTCGTCACGCCTCCGCTGTCACCCTGGGGGCAGCACTGCTCTGCCCCGCGGTTCCGGCTGATGAAGGGATGTGGACGTTCGACAATCCGCCGGTGAAGCAGTTGCGGGAAAAATACAATTTCACACCAACGCAGCAATGGCTGGACCATCTGCGCCTTTCTTGTGTGCGGTTGAACGACGGCGGTTCCGGTTCGTTCGTGAGCCCGCACGGACTTTTGCTGACAAATCACCACGTGGCCCGCGGCCAATTGCAAAAGAATTCCTCCGCGGAACACGACTACATCCGCGATGGGTTCTTCGCCGCGACACCGGACCAGGAAATGAAATCGCAGGATCTGGAAGTCAACGTACTCGCGTCGTACGAAAACGTGACCGATCGAGTGAACGCAGCAACCAAGGGCGCGAAGGATACGGAAGAAGAGTTTGCGAAGCGCAAGGCGATAATTGCCGAAATCCAGAAGGAGAGCACCGAGAAGACGGGGTTCCGATCGGATGTTGTCACGCTGTACCGCGGCGGAGAATACTGGCTCTACCGCTACAAGAAATACACGGACGTGCGCCTGGTGTTCGCCCCGGAGCAGCAGGCGGCGTTCTATGGCGGCGATCCGGACAATTTCACGTATCCACGCTACGACCTGGACATGGCTCTTTACCGCGTGTACGAAAATGGCGAACCGATTGACAGCAAGCACTATTTGAAGTGGAATCCGCAAGGCGCGGGAGACGGGGAACTGGTGTTTGTATCGGGGCATCCGGGATCGACGCAGCGCTCGGACACGTACTCCTACCTGGTCTTTGATCGCGACATGGTCACTCCGATCATTATTCGGGTGCTGAAGCGGCGCATCGCCACACTAAGGGATTATTCGGCGCGCGGGCCGGAACAAACGCGGCAGGCAGCCTCGCAGATTTTCGGCCTAGAAAACAGCCTGAAGGTATTCATCGGGCGTCTGGAAGGACTTCAGGACAAGAACCTGATGGAAAAGAAGCGGAAGGAAGAAGAGGAGTTCAGAGCGAAGGTGGACGCCAATCCGGAATGGAAGAAAGAATATGGCAAGGCATGGGACGGCATCGCCGAGGCGATTGAGAAGGCGAAGCCGCGGGTCAAGGAACAGTTTTTCCGGTCGGCAGATTCGCAGCTGGCCGGCCTTGCGGTTACGCTGGTCACTTACGTGACTGAAATCAAGAAGCCCGATGGAGAGCGGCTGGAGGGCTTTCACGATTCTCAACTGGAATCCATGAAATTGCGGCTCTTCTCTCCAGCCCCGATCTATCCGGAAATGGAAATTGCACGGATGACGAGCGCCCTGGAAGCGGACGTACAGGAACTCGGACCGAACGATGCATGGATCAAAGCAGTGCTCGACGGGCGGATGCCAAAAGATGCGGCGACCGAAATGATCAGCGGCACGAAGATGGGCGACGCAGCCTTCCGCAAATCGCTAGCAGAAGGCGGTCAAGTAGCGGTAGACGCTTCGACCGATCCGCTGATCGCGATGGCGCGAAGGATCGATCCGATCCGGCGCGAACAGATCCAGTGGTTCGAAAAAAATGTTCAAAGCGTGGAGGAGCGAGCGGGAGAGGAGCTTGGCAAGGCGCGATTCGCGGTCTATGGCAAGAATACCTATCCTGATGCAACGTTCACGCTGCGGCTGTCTTACGGACAGGTGATGGGCTATCCGATGAATGGCACGAAGGCTCCGTACAAGACGACGATGTACGGCTTGTATGACCGCGCGGCGAGTTTCGACTACAAGGTTCCGTTCGACTTGCCAAAGCGGTATGTGGAGGGCAGAGAGAAGCTGGATCTATCGACGCCGTTCAATTTCGTTACGACTAACGATATTATCGGCGGGAATTCAGGGTCGCCCGTGGTCAACCGGAACGGCGACATCGTGGGGCTGATTTTCGACGGGAACATCCAGTCGCTGGTGGGTGATTTCGTGTACGACTCTTACGAAAACCGTGCGGTGGCGGTGCACACGGCGGCGATGACGGAAGCGCTGAAGAAGCTTTACGGGGCGCAAAAGCTGGTGGACGAATTGATGGGGCAGTGAAAAGCGGGGCAACGCGGTTCGGCGAGACCCGAATCGGAGAGACAGGGAGTCTGGTGGCGTTGTTCGCGAGAACGTATATCCAATTAGCGCTTTTGCTCTCGGTGAGCGGTCTGTGCTTGATGGCACCTGTCGGTGGGCAAGAGTCCTCGTCGAATCCACAGCCAAGACAAGAGGACCAGCCTAAACCCAAGCCGAACACCGATTCCCCGGTGAATTCCGCCCCAGATCAGCCGAAATGGGACCCGATGCGAGCGGACAAGGACATCGAGGTCGGCAAATTCTACATGAAGAAGGGCGATATCGACGCGGCGATTGACCGCTTCCTGGACGCGACCGAGGCGAAACCTGGTTACGCAATTCCCTACCGCTATCTGGGAGAGGCTTACGAGAAACAGGGAAAGAAGAAACCGGCAGTGAAGGCGTACCAGCGATATCTGGATCTGTATCCTCACGCCGAAGACGGCGACAAAATTCGCAAGAAAATCGCGAAGCTTCACGAGGAAATTGACAAAGAGAAGAATTGAGCTTCAATTTCTGAAGTGTGGCATTAACCCTTCGAAGTAAGCAGATCCCGCGTTTTGCCTGCTTGATCGGGCAAACGCGGGATCCCTCTTGCTGGAATGAAGCCACGAGAACGTGGATCAGCGGGCGAGGCGGTCGAGAGCCTTGCGGGCGATCCCGAAGTGCTCGAACCGTTTTTCCTCGGCGCGAAACTCGCTGGAGTGAGAGATCAAGGTGCAACCGGAGCGCCGCGTGGGGTGCTTCACGTGCAGCATTTCGTGGAAGAGAACGTACTCCACGACGAATTGAGGAACGCCCGGGCGGTCCATGCGGCGGTTCAGGATGATCTGGTTCGGGCCAGGATCGTAGCTACCGAACTGGCGGCGCCAAGTCCGAGTGCTCCAACCGATGTGCGGGCGGCTAAGTTCGCCAGAAAAGTATTTTCCGTTGAGACGGTCGAAGAGGGCCACAAGATCGTGGTGACGTCCCTGCGGCGGCACATGCGCAAGGCGCACGCGGTGGCGACGCATGCGGCTAATGCGTCCGCGGGTCCGCTCAGAACGAGCATAGAAAAGGTACGGGCGAGCGAGAGCACGATCAACTCGGCGCCGATAGACCCGCGCGAGAAGCAAGGCCGCCGCACCCTCCAATACTTCGAGAGGCGCGCGTCGCAGCAGGTCCGAAAAGCGCACGAGCAGCACGTCATCGCGGCGCCGGATGGTCAACACGAGGCTGCTGTAGGGATAGAACTCCACCTGGAAATGCGGGGGACGACCGTTGCAGCCAACACGGGTGAACATGCGCAGCATGAGCGCTTCCCCGCCGGGGACACGAGACGGGTTCGCACGCCGAGGACTCAATTCTTTCGCCTCACGGGCGGGGGCGCAGCCTTTTTCTTTGCTTTTTCGGCATCGTTCTGGGCGTCTTGCGTGCCCTCGATGGCGTCTTCAAGATTTTCCTTGTAGATTTCCTTTTCCTGGCCGTCGGCGCCGATCTTCTGGAGAATCACGAGAAAATCTTTGGCCTTCGTGGCCATCAGGTCAATGCCCTGGCGGATGTTGTCCTGCTTTTCGAGGCCCAGTTGAATAAGATCGGCGGCGTCGTCGACGCAGCCAATATAGGAGTTCATCAGATAGTTGAGCATTTCGTTGTGCTTATTCGGCGAAGGGTGTTCGAGCTCGTATTGGAATTTCTTGAGGCGGTCTTCGGCAAACGTGAGAAACAGCTTGATTCGCTCGTTGGTAGTCTCGGCATCACGGATCTTGTCGGACTCGACGCTCGAGAGGTAGTCCTTCTCGGGACGCTGTGCGACAGCGGGCCCGGAGGCCAAAAGGATGGAGAGCCCCAAGAGCAGGCGAGGGGTGAAATGCAGGCGCCACAGAGCATTCATGGCTTAGCCTCCGGCACCGACGGAACCTTGGTTAAATCCTTGGTGCGACGCGGAAAAAGCAGGGCGATCAGGGCGTCATCCGCATTGATCAAATCCTGCCGCACGATCTGCAAAGGAGGACGGACCTCAGCGGGAACGACGACAATGGTTTCTTCAACCTCGCGAATTCCCTTGCGGACCTCAAGTTCCAGTTGGCGGTAATTGTTTGGATGACGGTCGGCATCAGGCTCCTGTTTCTTGAGAAGATCGAAGGCGGAACGAACGTTGTCCCTGTATTTTTCGAAGATGAGGCCAACGCTGACGTAGTCGCCGTCGGTGCCGGCTCTGGTGGCCGCTTCGAACTGGGCATCGGCGAGTTTATTCAAGGTTTTGACCTTTCCCCCAGCATGAGGATCGTGATCGAAATGATCCTGAAGGTCCTTGACCTTGTCGGCAGCCTCGCAGCACAGGCTCAACAGGAGGGCCGATAAAACAAGGTTGAATGTCAGGCGCAGACACGATCGTTCACCTCTTTTTTTCAGCCATCTTTTCGAGTACATGGATGCGTTGATTCGCCTGCCAGACCTGATCTGGATTCTTGCTCTCGTCGAGTTCCAGAAATTTTCTGTACGCATCGAGTGCGGGCTGAACCTGACTGAGTTTATCGTAACAAAGTGCGCGAATAAACCAAGCGCCCGCGCCCGGAACTTCCGCCTTGGCGACTACATCCAAAGCGGCGAGAGTAGCCTGGCAGTTTCCTGCGAGATAATAGGTGGAGCTGAGGTCTTTCCAGTAGGCCAGGTTGTTGCGATCCAACTGCAGCGCAGCTTTTAATTCCTTCTCCGCATCGGCGAATTGGCGCTGTTGCAGGTAGATGCGACCGAGCCCACCGTGAAGCTGGGCATCGTTCGGGGCCAGGGCAATCGCCTGGTGCAAGGTTGCGATCGCCTCATCCAGCTTGTTCTGGTTAATTTCGATGTCGGCCCGCAGTTTCAGGTCGTCGACGGTCTGTGGCCGGCCGGAGTTATTTTTCGCATTTTCAGCAACGGCTTCGTCGTATTTCTGCTGTTCGATCAGCAAGTGAATGAGGCGCGACCGGGCACCCTTGTCGTCAGGCTGTAGAGCGAGATAATTGCGGTAGGCGTCGACGGCCTGCGGTTTCTTCTGCTGATCCAAGCTTTGGGCGAGTCCCTGCAACGCTTCCGGCGATTTTGGCTGAAGCTCAAGAGCGGCGCGAAACTTGCTTTCGGCGTCGGCGGGCTTGTCCAGGCGCAACAGAACCTGGCCGAGGCGAGTGAGAGAATCGACGCCTTTGGGGTCTAGTCTTGTGGCGCCCTGAAAGGATTCGGCTGCGCCGGAAAGATCTCCGGAGCGTTCCTGAGCGAGTCCCAACAGATAGCGCGGACGGCTTTGCGAGGGCAGCAGTTCGACGGCTTTGCGCAGGGGAGCGACCGCATCTGCCGGGCGATTTTCGAGAAGCAGGATGCCAAGATTCAGTTGGGCTTCGGGCATCTTCGGGTCGAGTGTGACGCAGCGCTCATACTCCTGACGAGCGTCATCGGTCCGCTTCAGCGCGGTGTAAGCGTAGGCAAGTTGAAAATGGGCATAAGCTACATCCGGTTTTTCCGCGATGAATTTCTGGAGCGGCGGGATGGCAGCTTCGTAATCATTTTTGTCGAGTGCGGCTTGTGCTTCGTCGAGGAGGTCGTTCAACGGATTGCGGAGCTTTTGTGCAGTGGGTTGGGAGGTTTTGGCCGGAGGGTTCTGCGGCGGCCGAGGGGAAGATGGGCCGGCGAGTGCGAGGGACAGCCCAGTGGTAATGAGAATAAACCGAGTTTGCCTCATTTCCCGCTCGTTGGAGACTTAGCCGCAGAGGACCTCGACGGGGCATCTCCACCGGGTTTGGATGCACCGTTGGGCGGACGCTTTGCTTGGCCGTTGCCGTTGGTCAAGGTGCGGGCGAGGAATTGCCCGGTGTGCGACTGGGGGTTGCGGGCAACCTGCTCCGGGGTACCCGTGGCGATGATCTTTCCGCCCTGTTCGCCGCCTTCGGGACCGAGATCAATGAGCCAATCGGCGGATTTGATGATGTCGAGATTGTGTTCGATGACAAGGAGGGAAGCGCCAGCGTCGAGCAATTTCCGGAAAGCGGCGAGGAGTTTCGCAATGTCGTCAAAGTGCAGGCCGGTGGTGGGCTCGTCGAGGATGTAGAGAATGCCGCGATTTTCGGTACGCGTGAGGTGAGCGGCTAGTTTCAAGCGCTGCGCTTCGCCACCGGACAAGGTAGTGGCCGATTGGCCGAGGCGCAAGTACCCCAGACCGATTTCGTTGAGAATGCGGAGCTTTGAAACGACTTTGGGGACGTTGACGAAAAACGCCAAGGCTTCGCGCACGGTCATTTGCAGGATGTCGTGAATATTTTTGCCGTGGTAGCGCACTTCAAGGACACTGCTCTTGAACCTTTGACCGCGACATTCTTCGCAGATGAGTTCGACGTCAGCCAGAAACTGCATTTCCACGGTGACGGTGCCGTCACCCTGGCAGGTTTCGCAGCGACCGCCGGGAACGTTGAAGGAGAAATGGCCGGCGGAGTAGCCGCGGCGCTTAGCGTCGGGCGTTTCGGCAAAAACTTCCCGAACAGCGTCGAAGGCCTTGAGGTATGTGGCGGGGTTGGAACGCGGTGTGCGGCCGATGGGCGATTGATCGACGATGACGACATCCTGGACGGATTCGTCGCCCTCGAGACGATCGCAGAATTCCTTGATGCTCGCGCCACTGCGGTGGGCAGTCAGGGCGCGAAAGAGGACATTGTGCACCAGAGTGGATTTGCCCGAGCCGCTGACTCCCGTGACCACGGTGAGCGTGCCGAGCGGAAGCATCAAATCGACATTTTTGAGATTGTGAAGCGTAGCGCCGTAGAGACGGAGGAATTTACCGGCAGGCTTGTGGCGCGTGGCGGGGACGGGAATGCGCAATTCGCCGCTAAGATATTTCCCGGTGATGGATTTCTGATCGGTCAGGATGTCGGCGTAACTACCGGAGAAAAGGAGCTTGCCGCCTAATTCTCCTGCGCCGGGGCCGAGATCGAGAACGCAGTCGGCGGCGGCGATGGTGTCGGGGTCGTGTTCGACTACAAGGACGGTGTTGCCGAGGTCGCGCAGGGATTTCAGAATGTCGATGAGACGCTGGGTATCGCGGGGATGAAGGCCGATGGAGGGTTCATCAAGCACGTACAAGGCTCCGACGAGGTGCGAGCCGAGAGAAGTGGCGAGTTGGATGCGCTGAGATTCGCCGCCGGAGAGCGTGGAGGTGAGACGGTCGAGAGTGAGATAGTCCAAGCCGACTTCGTCGAGAAACTGCAGGCGGGTGCGAATTTCATCGAGGATTTTGTCGGCGACTTTTGCCTGAACCGGCGTGAGCCGCAGCTCAGCGAAGAATTTCCGCGCCTCTTTCACCGTGAGCTTGCATAGGTCGGTGATCGAGCGGCCGGTAATGCGTACGGCGCGGGCCTCGGCGCGCAAGCGGGTTCCCCCGCAATCGGGACAGGTGGCATAGCCGCGGTAGCGGCTCAAAAATACGCGGACGTGGAGCTTGTATTTTTTGCGCTCGAGCCAATTGAAGAAGCCTTTCACTCCATCGAATTTGTTTTCGGGATCGCCTTCGAGGACGAGCCGGCGTTGCTCGGCGGTAAGTTGGCGCCAAGGAATGTTTGTCGGAATGCCGCGGGTGCGAGCCCACTTCCGGGCCTCTTGCAGGAGGACGCGATAACGAGGCTTGGTCCAAGGCTCGATGGCGCCGTCGTCGAGTGATTTGCTGGGGTCGGGCACGACGAGATTGAGGTCGAAATCGATGGTATTCCCGAAGCCCTGACAGCGAGGGCAGGCGCCGTAGGGACTGTTGAAGGAGAAGAGCCGCGGTTCAGGCTCCTGGTAGACGCTGCCATCCTTTTTGCATTCGAAACGCTCGTTGAAGGTTAAGCGCTCGGCGGGATTGCCAGCGGAGTCCGCGGCGAATTCGAGAATCGCCTCACCGCCGCCTTCACGGTAGCAGATTTCGATGGAATCGACGAGACGAGGGCGCGATTCGGGATTGACGGAAAGGCGATCGACCAGCACGTAGACGGGTTTCGAGAAATTGACATCGAGAAGCGATTCGGGCGAAGAGAATTCGTGGAGTTTCCCCTCCTGATAGAGGCGGTTGAATCCCCGTTTTTGCAATTCGACCAAGGCAGAGCGCAAGGCGTCGGCAGCGGGAGCCGGCGCGGAGGCGAGTTTCTTTCTGGCCGCTTTTTTCGCGCTGGCGGCCGGCTCGGGCTGCGTCACACGCAGCGGGTAGAGAATGTAAAAGCGGCGTCCGGGAGACAGGCACAGAATGCGATCGGCAATTTCGTCGGGGGAATCGCGCCGCACCTCGCCGCCACACTTGATGCAGAAGGTCTGGCCACAGCGCGCGAAGAAGAGGCGGAGGTAATCATAAATTTCCGTGGCCGTGGCTACGGTCGAGCGGGGGTTGCGCGTGGAATTTTTCTGGCGGATGGCCACCGCCGGAGCGATGCCAGAGATCTCGTCGACGTCGG
>Ga0306920_100007824_pt1 | contig 14122 bp, 9 predicted proteins | sample flu12Cox44000170_FD_204666 | JGI IMG/M metagenome (GOLD analysis project Ga0306920, IMG submission 204666) | Lab enrichment of tropical soil microbial communities from Luquillo Experimental Forest, Puerto Rico - flux4day.12C.oxic.44.000.170 (v2)... | ecosystem: Environmental > Terrestrial >...
GCTCGGGTGCCCGCTTCGGCATGGAGGTCATGACCGACGCCCCGGTGGCGGAGGTTCTGGTGAGCGACGGGCGCGCGACCGGTGTGCGCACCGCGGATGGCCGCGAATTCCGGGCCGCGGTCGTCGCGTGTAACGCCGCGGCCCCGACGCTCTACAAGCGACTCATCGCACCCGCGCATCTGCCGGCGGAGTTGCTGCGCGACATCGATACGTTCCGCACGTTCTCGACGGCCTTCAAATTGAACATCGCCGCGCACGAGCCACCACGCTACAGCGCCTTCGATCCGGCCCGACTGCAGTTCAATTACCCGACTTATGTGCACATCGCGCCGGGGATCGATTACCTCGAACGCGCCTACGATGACGCCAAGTACGGCTGGTACTCGAGCCGGCCGTTCCTCACGCCCGTCGTACCCACGATCGTCGATGATTCGCTGGCACCTGCCGGCAAGCACGTCATCAACGTTTTCGGCGGCCACGCACCCTATCGCCTGCGCGACGGTGCCTCGTGGGCCGAAGAGAAACACAACCTGACGCAGGCCGCGCTCGATGTGATCGAGACGATGGCTCCCGGCTTTTCGACGCGCGTCATCGAGATCGAGACGCTGGTGGCGCCGGATCTCGAGGCCATCGTGGGGCTACCCCAGGGGCATATTTTTCACGGCGAGCTATCAGCCGACCAACTCTTCTGGCAGCGTCCCGCGCCGCACTGGGCCGACTACCGCACACCGATCGCGGGGCTCTACCTGTGCGGCTCGTCCGCCCACCCGGGCGGTGGCGTCTCGGGCATTCCCGGCCATAACGCGGCCCGTGAAATTCGCCGTGACTGGAAACGCCTGCGCCAACGGCGGCCCGTATAATCGACAAACTCGCAGTGCCATGACGCACCAGGGGCCCCCGATGAACGTGTCAGCCGATCCGGCCTGGTCACGCAGCGATTCCAAACGTCAGGCGCGGATCGATCTCGCCGCCTGCCATCGTCTCGCGGCGCGCTTTGGTCTCAACGAAGGCATCGACAATCACCTGACGATGCTGGTCCCCGGATACTCCGACCGCTTCTACCTCGCACCCTTCGGGTTGCTGTGGTCGGAGGTCAAGGCGAGCGACCTGATCGAGCTCGACTTCAGCGGCAAGGTGGTGGCCGGCCGTGGCCTGGTCGAGGACACCGCACTTCACATTCATCTGCCGGTGCACCGCCGCGTGCCCGAAGCGCGCTGTGTCCTGCACACACACATGCCGTATGCCACGGCTCTCGGCATGCTCGAGGATGCGCACCTGGAGATGGCCGGTCAGAGCGCCATCGGCTTCCATGACGACATCGCGTATCTCGACTACAACGGTCTCGCGCTCGATGCCGGTGAAGGCGAGCGCATGGCGAGCGCCCTCGCGGGCAAGTCGGTCCTCATGCTGCGCAATCACGGCGTGCTGGTGATCGGGACTTCGGCGGCACAGGCGTTTGAGCGGCTGTACTTCCTCGAGCGCGCCTGTCAGGCCCAGATCCTGGCGCTCTCCACCGGGCGCAGTCTCCGCATGCTGCCGCGGCCGGTCGTCGAAGCCACGGCGGCGCAGTTCGAGGCCTGCGTCGATGTCGGCGGCAGCGCGCGCACGGAGTTGCACTTTGAGGCCCTGAAGCGGCTGTTGGATCGCAGCGAAGCGGACTATGCGGATTGACGACGCCGTCCACAGCGTCTGAGCTGACGGCGTTCGCTCGCTGGTCGATCGTGGGCCTCGTGGCGGTGGCCCTGTTCATCAATTACATCGATCGCGGTGCGGTTCCCACCGCGGCTCACCTGATCCAGGACGAGTTGCGACTCTCCGCGAGTCAACTCGGAATCCTGTTCTCGGCTTTTTTCTGGACTTACTCGATTCTGCAGATCCCGGTCGGATGGATTGCCGAGCGGTACGGCGCGCATCGGGTGTTGGCCGCGGGACTCGCGCTGTGGGCCTGCGCCACGATACTGGTCGGCTTCGCGCACTCCTTCGCCGCGCTGCTCTTCCTGCGCCTGCTGCTAGGGATCGGTGAGAGCGCCGGCTTTCCGTCAGCCGGAAAACTGCTCGCGGTGGCGGTTCCCGTCGAAAGCCTGGCGATCGCCAATGGCGTCGTTGCCGCCGGCTACCAGTTCGGCCCGGCGGTCGGTGCCTGGGGCGGTGGATTGATCATGGCGCAGTATGGCTGGCGGGCTGCGTTCTGGGTGTTTGGCGGCCTGTCCCTGCTGTGGCTGCTGCCCTGGTCGCGGGTGCGCTTGCCACACTCGGCTGCCGCGGTGCACGGGACCGACGATCCGCCGCTGCGTGCGATCCTGCGCCAACCCTCGCTCTGGGGGACGGCGCTCGGGCTGTTCTCGAGCAATTACGTTTTCTTTTTTGTGCTCAACTGGCTGCCCTATTACGTCGTGCGCGAGCGCGGTTTCTCAACCGCCGAAATGGCGAGTCTGACCGGGAGCGCCTACGTCGTGAGTGCGCTCAGCTCGATCATCGCGGGCTGGGCAATCGATCGGTTCGTGCGTTCCGGTCGCGCAACTCTCGCTTACAAATCGGTCATGGTCGCCGCGCACGTGGGAACGGTCGGTTGCATGTTGTGCATCGCCTTCGGCTCCCAGCCGTGGGCTCTGGCGGGCATTTTCGTTTACCAGATACTCACCGGAGCCTCTTCGGCGGGCGTCTATGCCATACCGCAGATCCTCGCGGGACCCTCTGCCTCGGGCCGCTGGGTGGGAATCCAGAACTGCTGTGGCACCTTCGCAGGCGCAATCGCCCCGGCGCTCACCGGGCTGCTGGTCGAGGAAACCGGTCGCTTCACCGCGGCCTTTGTCACCGCCGCACTGGTAAGCCTCGCGGGCCTGATCGGCTGGGTGTGGATGGTGCCCCGGCTCGCTCCGCTCGTCTGGCCCTCGCGGAACCCCGCCAGCGCTCCGGTGCCCGCGCGGATAGCGTCGAAGTAGCGCTTTGGCGTGGAAATCCGCCCCGTGTGCGTTTTGCACCACACCGGTGCGGCCGTTGTAAACCCGCCCCATGTCGCGTCCGGGGGGTGCGGGTCGCGCGTCGCGCGACGCGGCGATTCATGGCATGTCGCGCGCCGCTGAGCTACTTTAGACGGCCAGTTCGTTCCAGCCGATCGGATTTATCGAGAGCATGAATACGGCCGCTGAGCCGACGGGAACACTCGCGATCGCCCTGCAGCACGCGGCAAGACTGCTCGACCGCGAACCGCTCCTCGCAGCTGAGCAGGCCGTGGAGATCCTCAAAGTCTTCCCCGCTCACCCGGGTGCCACGCTGCTTCTCGGCTCGGCGCGGCGCGCGGCCGGCAATCCCGCCGCAGCGTTGGCGGTGTTGCAAGCTCTGATCGCCGCGCAGCCGACCTGGGCAGTCGCTCATTTCGAGCTGGGGATGACGCTGAGCGATCTCGAGTGGCACGACGAGGCGCTCAGCGCCTTGCGCCGCGCGGTGGAGCTACGGCCGGACCTGCCCGAGGCCTGGCGGGAAATCGGCGACCGACTGGCCCTCCGAGGTGACACCGCAGGTGCCCACGCCGCCTATGCGAAACACATCAAGGCATCGACGAAGGATCCGCGGCTCATGTCCGCCGCAGCCGCGTTGTCCGAGAACCAGATTGGCAAGGCGGAGCTCCTGCTGCGCGAGCACTTGAAAAAGTATCCGACCGACGTGGCGGCCATTCGCATGCTGGCCGAGATAGCCGGCCGCCTGGGTCGCTATATCGACGCGGAAAATCTCCTGGCCCGCTGCCTCGAGCTCGCCCCGAGCTTCAACGCCGCTCGCTTCAACTACGCCCTGGCATTGCATCGCCAGGCGAAGTACGTGCCGGCTCTGCGGCAGATTGAGATGTTGACGGCGGCTGAGCCGCACAATTCCGGCTATCGCAATTCGAAGGCCGTCATATTGGGCATGATCGGGGAATATCCGCAGTCGATCGAGCTCTATGCCGACATCCTCAGCAAGCACCCGGACGAGTACAAAATCTGGACGAGCTATGGGCATGCCCTGACGACTGCCGGGCGCACCGCGGAGGGCATCGCCGCCTACCGCCGCGCCATCGCGATCACCCCAACATTCGGCGAAGCCTATTACAGTCTCGCCAATCTCAAGACCTTCCGGTTCGAAGACGCTGAACTTGCGACCATGCGCGAGCACCTGGCGGGCTCCGCTATCACCCCTGAGGACCGCGCTCACTTTCACTTTGCCATCGGTAAGGCGCTCGAGGACTCGAAGAACTTCGCGGACTCCTTCGGCCACTACGAGCAGGGGAACAAGCTGCGCCTGGCCAGGGTCGGGTGGGACGCGGCGGAAGTCACGACCCTGGTGCAGCGCTCGAAGGCCCTGTTCACGCAGGAATTCTTCACCGCGCGCAGAGACTTCGGCACCCCAGCTCCCGATCCGATATTCATCGTCGGTATGCCGCGCGCTGGCTCCACGCTGGTGGAACAGATACTGGCCAGCCATTCGAGCATCGAAGGCACCATGGAGCTGCCCAACATCATGTCACTGGCGGCAACGTTGGGGAAAAAGCGCGCGCCCGGCGAGAAATCGGTGTATCCCGAGGTCCTCGCCGGCCTGAGCGCCGAGGAGTGCCGCACACTCGGCGAGCAGTACCTCGAGCAGACGCGCATTCAGCGCAAGACGGCCAAGCCCTTCTTCATCGACAAAATGCCCAATAATTTCCTTCACATAGGGGCCATCCGGCTGCTGTTGCCGCGCGCCAGGATCATTGACGCCCGCCGTCACCCGATGGCGTGTTGTTTTTCGAATTTCAAGCAGAACTTTGCGCAGGGGCAGCGCTACACCTACAACCTCGAGCACCTCGGCCAGTACTATCGCGACTACGTCGAGCTCATGGCCCATTTCGATGAGGTTGCGCCGGGCACGATTCACCGCGTCATCCACGAGAACATGGTGAGCGATACCGAGGGCGAGGTGCGGCGTCTGCTGGAGTTCTGCGGGCTGCCTTTCGAGGCGGCCACCCTGAGGTTTTACGAGAACGATCGGGCCGTCAGGACCGCGAGCTCACAGCAGGTTCGCCAGCCCATATACCGGGAGGGCATCGATCAGTGGCGCAATTTTGAGCCCTGGCTTACGCCGTTGCGGCAGTCCCTGGGCGCAGTGCTCGACGCGTATCCCGATGTGCCGCAGTTTTAAAACCGGCAGGATTGTGGCATAAGCGAACGGTCGAGGGGGCAGTCATAAAAGTGCGGGTCTTCGAGCACCCAGATTTCCATTAATAGAGTCAACCGCGCGACTTTCCGAAGAGCAGAAATTCAGGGGAGCATCCATGAGCCGTAGCCGAAAGAGAAAGCTGGCGAGAATGCGCGCCAAATGGGCCGGCATGCCGCTGGCATCCGCCATGCTTGCCGGCGGCGGCCTCGCCGTCGCTGACGAGGCAAGCGAAACCGGGCAGCTCCAGGAAGTCGTCGTGACCGCGCAGAAGCGCGTTGAGGATGTGCAGCGAGTACCCATCAGCCTGCAGGTGCTGAGCGGCGAGACGCTCCAAAACCTCAACGTGAGCGGTTTCGCCGGTTTCGCCCAGTACATACCGAGCCTGAGTTACCGCTCCTGGGGGCCTGGCCAGACACAATTTTTCTTCCGGGGCATTTCCGCCTCTAACGGCACGTGGCAACTGCACGCGGGATATCTGCCCTCCACCGGCTTGTACGTCGATGACACACCGGTCACCACCGTCGGCGGTAACCTCGACATACGGATCTATGATATCGCGCGAATCGAAGCGCTGGCAGGTCCCCAGGGCACGCTCTACGGCGCCAGCTCACTTTCCGGCACCATACGCATCATCACCAACAAGCCCGATCCTTCCAAGTTTGAGGCCGGCTACGATGTCAAGGCCACCAAGTGGAAGTCCGGCGACCCGGGCGGCGCGTTCGAAGGCTTCGTGAATATTCCCCTGTCCGACCACGCGGCGATTCGCCTGGTGGGCTACTACGACTACACCGGCGGCTACCTCAACAACGTCCTTCGGACGGATACCTTTCAGCGCTACTCACCGACCGGGACGCCCGTTGCGGGGGGACCGGCCGGAGGGCCAGACGGGTTTCCGAACTACTACCCTGTCACAATCAACAACTCCGATCAGGTGAAAAGTCGTTGGAATACGGTCGAAACAACCGGCGGGCGGGCAGCCCTCAGGGTGGATCTGAACGATCAGTGGTCGATTACACCGGCCATCCTCGGCCAGTACCAGAAAAGCGAAGGCGATTTCGCGTTCGATCCGAAATTCGGCGATCTCAATGTCGGGGACTACTTCCACCCCTTCAACAAGGACGGCTGGTACCAGGCGGCGCTCACGGTCGAGGGCAAGCTCAGCAACTGGGATGTGCTGTATTCGGGCGGTTACTTCGAACGCGAGGTCCACAACCTGGTGGACTATTCGCAGTACTCGGTTGCCTACGACGCGCAGGCTATCAAGAACAGTTACGCCTACACCCGGTTCATCGACACCACGGGCCACCTGCTCGATCGCCCGGTGCAATACACGAACAACCACGACCATTACACCAAGTTCAGCAATGAGCTGCGCGTCACGACGCCGGCGGACTATCGCCTGCGGGGGATTCTGGGCGCGTTCTATCAGAAGCAGACGGACGAGATACGCGCGGAATTCAATGTCCCCAACCTGCCAGTATTCTACGAAGTTCCTGGCCAGCAGAATGTCTACTACCTGTCGCAGATGCCGCGCGCCGATCGTGACTATGCGGTGTTCGGCGACCTCACCTTCGATGTCACCGAAAAATTGAAGCTGATCGGTGGCATCCGTTACTACTGGGTCAACAACACCCTGAACGGGTTTTTCGGCTTCAACGACAATGGCTACTCCACGAGCGCGGGCGTGGCGCTGTGCATCAAGGAAGGGAATCCGCTACTGACCACTCCCGGGGTCTATACCGGAGGTAAGCTGCCGTGCGTCAACACTGACAAGAAAGTGGTCGAGAACGGCGAAACTCACAGGATCAGCCTGCAGTATCAGTTCGACCCTGATGTCATGATGTACGGAACGTATTCCACCGGCTTCCGGCCCGGCGGCAATAACCGGCTTCCCCTGGCGGGCTCCTATTCAGCGGACACGATTACCAATTTCGAAATCGGCTGGAAGACGACTTGGGCGCACAAGCTGCGCTTCAATGGCGCCCTGTTCTACGACAAGTGGAAGAACGCGCAAACCGCGGTACAGGGCCAGTACGGCATCACCTCGATCGTGAATGCGGGTGATGCCAAGTCGACGGGCGTCGAAGCGGAACTCAACTGGCAGGCGAGCGAGCATCTGAATGTGTCCGCTGCGGGCACGGTCCTGTTCAGAAACGAGACGACAACCCTTTTCTGCGAGCCATTGAGAGCCACCGGGCAACCCCAGACAACCTGCAGCGGTGACGCAGTCGCTGCACCCGTAGGTACGCAAATGCCCGGCATCCCACGAAACAAGGCCAACCTCACGGCCCGTTACCAGTTCGAGTTGGGAAGGTTTACCAACAGCTTCGTGCAGTTATCGGGGGTCTACCAGAGTGGGACCACATTCAGCCTCGAGCAAACGCGACTCATTGTCCCAGAGACCCCGGCGTTCGGGACCGTCAATCTCTCGGCCGGAATCGGCGCTAACAGCTGGACCCTCGAGGCCTACATCGACAATTTGTTTGATGAGCGCGGCCAGTTGGGCAGGAACTCGGAATGCGCCGACCAGTACCACTATTGCGCGATGAATACCCATGTCCTTCCGACCGCGCCCATGCAGTTCGGACTTAGATGGGGGCAGAGGTTCTAGCGCGTGTAAACCGGAACGCCCGACGGGCGCGACGCAGATTCACGTCGCGCCCCTCGCGTGAGGGTCCCACTGGACAGCTGCGTACCACCGTGCCTGGAGAGCTCTCATGCCCAGTCGCCGTGAGTTTCTGACCCAGGCTGCTCTCACAACTCTCCTGACCGGTGCCAACACTGCCCGCGCAGCTGTGGCGGAGGCAAAAGCCGCTCCGGCCGCGGGCGGCGCCGCGGCGAAAGCGGCCGGGCAGATGAGAACCTACACCGTGCCGCTCACCGATCTCGTCGTCTCGCGTCTCGCCTACGGCAACGCGATGATCGGATTCGATCGCAACAGTCCGGATTTCCTCCCGCAGACGGTCGCCACCATTCAGGCGGCAGTCGATCAGGGCGTCACGCTCCTCGACACCGCCGATGTCTACGCCAACGGCAGATCCGAGGAGGCACTCGGACAGGTGCTGAAAGGCTCTCCGGGCCTACGGCGGCGGCTCGTCATTCAATCCAAATGCGCCATCGTCGAGGGAGGCGCAATCGACGCCAGCCGTGCGCACATCACGGGCTCGGTGGACGGGAGCCTCAAGCGTCTCGGCACGGACCATCTGGATGTTCTGCTGCTGCACTGGCCCGACAACCTGGTCGAGCCGCAGGAGGTGGCGCGCGCCTTCGATGAGCTGCACGGCGCCGGCAAGGTGCGCTACTTCGGCGTCAGCAATTACAGCCCGTATCAGATCGAGCTGCTGCGCAAGCAGGTTCGCCAGCCGCTCGTCATCAATCAGATACAGCTCGGACTCGCGCATTGGTATACGGCAGCAGGGGCATCCAAGGGGGCGATAACCCACGGCGCCGAAGGTGTCATCACTCTCGACTACTGCCGCGTACAGAACATGCAGGTACAGGCCTACTCACCACTGCGGGCCGCCAACATCGGCAAGCCGCCCAATCTCCTCAGCGCCCCGGCAGATGCGTCGCCGGAGGTGCGCAAGGCCGCCGAGGCGCTGCAGGAAGTCGCGCGCGCTCACGACACCTCCCCGGCCGCCATCATGCTTGCCTGGCTCCTGCACCACCCCGCCGGCATCGTGCCGATCATCGGTGCGACCAAGGTCGAGCACGTGGTTGACAACTGCGCCGCCGACCGCGTCGAGTTGAGCCGCACGGAGTGGTATTCGCTGCTGCGAGCTGCGGCGGAGATCGAAGCGCACGCATGACACGGCTGCTGGTGGTTCGGCACGGCCACGTCGAAGGCATGTCCCCGGAGCGCTTTCGCGGGCGCCGGGATGTCGACCTCTCGGACCTCGGTGCCCGGCAGGCGCAAGCCACCGCGCATGCCATTGCGGGCCGGTGGCATCCGGCCGTCATCTACTCGAGTCCGCTGCGGCGCTGCCTGCAGACCGCAGCGGCGATCGGTACGGCCTGCGGCGGCCCCGAGCCAACCGTTCTGGATGATCTCAATGACCTGGACTACGGCGATTGGGAGTGGCATACGCATCAGGAGGTGCGCGCCCGGTGGCCGGAGCTTTTCGAGTGCTGGTTCGCCGCGCCCGAGCTCGTGCGCTTCCCACACGGTGAGTCCCTGCAGGATCTCCTCGCACGCATGGCGAATGTCCTGCGCCGGGTTCGCGAACGGCACGCGGGTGAGACCGTCGTGGTCGTCGGGCACAGCGTCGCCAACCGTGCGCTGCTCCTGCAGACCCTCGACCAGCCGCTCTCGGCGCTCTGGCGGTTGGCGCAGGATGCCTGCTCGGTGAGCGAAATCGAGCTCCTGCCGCGCAGCGCGATCCTGCAGCGGTTCAATCTGACATTTTATTGATCGAGCATCAGGCATAGCCATGGCAGGGGGAAGGCTCACCTCGTTCGACATCGAAGCGCATCGCGGCGGCCGGGCGCTGCGCCCCGAAAACACACTCCCCTCCTTCGCCAACGCTCTGTCGATGGGGGTCGACACCCTCGAGCTCGACATGGGAGTCACCCGGGACGGCGTGGTCGTGGTCTCACATGAGCGCGGGCTGAATCCCGATCTCGCCCGCGCTCCCGACGGCCGCTACATCGCCACGGAAATTCCGCTCGTCAACCTGACGCTCGCAGAGGTCAAGCAGTACGACGTCGGCCAGATCCGTCCGGGGAGCGCCTATGCCGCCAGGTTCCCCGATCAGCTGGCGGTGCCCGGGACCCGCATCCCGACGCTCGCCGAGGTGTTTGCGCTCGTCCGCCGCTCGGGCGACAGCCACGTCCGCCTCAACATCGAGACCAAGATCCACCCGGCTCATCCGGAGGAATCACCCGATCCGCAGCATTTCGTCGCGGCGGTGCTCGATCTGCTGCGAGACGAGCAGTTCAGCGACCGCGTCATCATCCAGTCCTTCGACTGGCGGACCCTGCTGCTCCTCCAGAGGCAGGCGCCAACGATTCCGACCGTCTACCTCACGCAGCAGACTGCGCCTGATGCCACGATCTACCGTGATACACCCTCGCCGTGGACCGCCGGTTTCGACCCGCAGGACCACGCCGGTTCGGTGCCGCGGTCGGTGAAGGCCGCAGGGGGTGCGATCTGGTCGCCTGATTACCGTGACGTCGATGCACGCTCGATCGCCGAGGCGCACCAGCTCGGACTCCCGGTCATCGTCTGGACCGTGAATCGCCCCGAAGAGATGGCACGCCTGATCGACATGGGAGCGGACGGCATCATCTCGGACCGGCCGGATCTGCTGCGGGTCGAGGCCGCGAGAAAGGGTATCCCGCTGCCAGCGCCCGCGCCGGTCTCGCCCTGAGCTCTCTTCAGCCCCGGCCGCTGACGCTGGACGGCAGGACGATGAAATCGCTCGTCCGCTCGAGATGGTTCATGGCGGCGAGAAGCGTGGGCGGTGGAGCGATGAGCTTGCGCTCATCGAGATCCAGCCAGCCGCCGGTGCTGGTAACGCGCGCTGCGAGCTTGCCGTCGGCGCGGAAGATCTCGTGCCGCAGGAGGAAGCGGCTGCCATCCGCTGCGTGGCCGGCGAGCACATAGGTGACGGTGATTTCCTGCTGCAGCCCGACCTCCCGGAAGTACTCGACCTCGTCCTTCATGACGACTGGTCCGACACGAAGCCGCGCGAATTCCTCCATGGGAAATCCGTGCTCCATCAGGAACATCTGGCGCACGTCGGCCGTTTTGTCGAGGTAGGCCGTGTTTTTCATGTGGGAATTGAAGTCCATGTCGGCCCAGCCGGCATAGAGCTTTTTCGTGTACATGGCCGAATACGCTGCGTGGGTGGCCCGTGCGTGCGCAGCGGATGCTAACTCATTCAGCGCGAGACCGCCGATTCAGAAGCGATACGACGGCCGCTGCCGCCGCCGGCGGACGTCGGAAAGGATGTGACTCAGCCCGCCAACACCGGGCCGATCACCATGAGTGCAAAGACCATGAACAGCAGGATCAAGCCCAGTTTGGCGTCATCAGACATGCGGTGCTCCGAGCAGGACCTTGCCGGGTCGGCGCCTCGTGCGCCGTTCGATCGGTCCTTCCTGGACCGCAAACATAAGCTGCCCGGGGAGTCGCGGCGCGTGAAGCCCATCACAGAGTTTTCAATCCGCTTTCACGGAGGCGAGATCGCCGCCGCGGTTGCCTGGCGCCTGGCGCAGCGACCCCCGCTCGAATCTGCGCTCAGGAGCTTGCGCATCTTCAGGTACACGCCATTGGTCCAGCCGAAGCCGACGACGTTCTGCGTGTAGCCCGCCGTTATCTGCACATCGGAGTTGCCGAGCACCATGTTGTACTTCTCGCGGATCGTGCCGTCGGCTGCGAAACTGCGATCGATTGTGGCGGTGAACTTGCCGGAAATCCGCTCGGCATCGTCGCGGAAGCCGTTCGCCTCGAGACCGCAGACGGCAAGCCAGTTGGTCGGTGCCCAGCCGAAGGGAGCATCCCATTGGGCGCCGCTCGGGCGGTCATCCATGGTGAGTCCACCGAGGCGCTCGAAGATGGCGAGCTTGTCCCGCACGGCCGCCGCCTGAAGCGCGGAAGCGGCACCGGCCCACAGAGGATAGTAGGTCGTGATATAGGCGTCGGCGGAGGGCTTCCCCGCGACGAAATCGAAGTCCTCGTACAGCCCGCGCTCGGAGCGCCACAGGTAGCGATCGATCGCCTGCTTGCGGATGCTCGCCATCTGCGTCCAACCCTCGGCATCGGCCGTCTTGCCGAGTTCGCGCGCGAATTCCGCGAGATCGAGCTCGTATCGATAGAGCAGACCGTTCAGGCCCACGGCCGCGTAGTGATGCGTCGAGCCACCGAATGGGCCGAAGTGAAAGTTGATGTCGAAGCCCGATTCACGCATCGCGCGATCGCCGCGATAGAAGTCAGCGGTGAGTCGATGGCCATCGACCCAGGCGGTTGCGCAGACCTGCGATGAGCGCACATCGCAGCTCTCGGCGGAAAGATGTGCCGCCTCAGCAGCATCCGGGTGCTCCGCACCCTTGATCAGGTAGCCGGGATCTTGGGCCGGATGCTCGAGCAGCCACTTGATGACATAACGATAGTAGCGGCTGTCGCGCATCTCGAGCACCGGGCCGCTGCCCAGGTCCTGGTAACGCGTGAGGCCGGTATTCCCGGCCGTATGCTCGGGGCGCATCCAGATGGCGTGATCGCGCACGGCGAGCGGATAGGCATGCGCCAACCAGGCGCGCCGGGCGGCGTTGGAAGGAGAGCTCCCCGGGTCCTCGAGCAGTGCGCTGATCATCGCGGTGAGCAGCGGCGGCTGCGACCGGGTGAGGTAGTACGTGCGGTTCGCATTCAGCACGCCACCGTAGTGCTCGACCTCGAACAGCGCGTTCTCGACCATATCGCGTGCCAGGGCGCTGCGGTGATCCGCCAGGAGCCCGAGCACGATGAAGTAGCTGTCCCAGCCGTACATCTCGTTGAAGAAGCCGCCGGGCACGACGTAGGGGTGCGGCAGGTAAAGCAGGCCCTGTACTGGGAGGCGCGTCGGATCCACGTCGCCGAGTTGCCGGATGACCTGCGGCAACGGACGCACCTCGACGTGACAGTGCCCACTCACGTGGCTGAGCTGCGACGAGACCGCGAACCGCGCCGGTATGTACAGCACCGGACGCGTTGCGACCTTCGGGTCGGCGAGCGATGAGCAGTCCTCCATCGAGCGCGTGAGGGTGCTCCAGGCCCGGTCGATGTAGGCCTCGGTCTCTGCCGGGGTTGCCGCCGCAGGCGCCGCCCCTGTGACGCGGGCCGCGGTCAGGAGCAGCGCGAAGAGCAGTGCCCGACCGGGTGATCGAGCCTTCGGATAGGCCCACCTTCTCACGTGGCCCGCAGCGCCGTCGTCACCGGCACCCGTGCCGCCCGCAGCGCCGGGAGTAGCCCCCCGATGAGTCCCATCGCGAGCGCCCAGGCCACACCGATCACGGCGAGCCCCGGGGTGACATCGAGCAGAAAACTGAAGCCGAAGGGACTGACCGCCATCCGGTGGAAGAGCGCGCGCGCCAGCAGCACGCCGAGAAGCGCGCCCGGGAGCGCGAGCAGGAGGGACTCGCAGAGTACGGCGGCGGCCACCGGCGCGGAACCAAACCCGATCGCGCGCAACGTGGCGATCTCCCGTCGCCGGGCGTCCACGATCGAATACAGCGAATTCACCGCACCGAGAGTCGCACCGATGGCCATGATCGAGCCCACGAAGTAGGCGGCGAAATTGAGCAGGTTGTCGAGCAGCCTGATGCCCTCCTCCCGCGCCTCGCGCTCGTGCTGCACTTCGAGGTGCAGCGTCGGATTGCTCTCGAGTGCGCTCTGCAGAACGGCGTAGGCGGCCGGGGACTGCAGCGTCGCCGTCGCCTGAGTGTAGGTATTGTTGTGGAACGTCGACATCAGGATTTCGGCGTCTGCGAGCACGATGCACTGCTGGGTATCTCCCTCATCGAAGTGCCCGACGATGGTCCAGTCGACGCCACCGATCGCGCGCTTATCGCCGATCCCGAAGGCCGTGAACTGACGGACGCAGGGGTTACTGGCGATGAGCTCGTGGAGACCGGGCTGAAAGAGCCGGCCCCCCGTGAGATGCATATCCGGGTCGGCGTCGGAAAAAGGCGCACCGGTAATCCCAATGAGCGGGAAGAAGATCTGCGTGCCCGTCACGCGTCGACGAGCCTCGATGGGCACGACCGATTCAAACTCGACGATGGGTTTGCCATCACTGCCCTTTTTGATCCCTGGCAGGTCGCGTACCGTGTCGGCCGCGTCGCGCGGGATGCTGCTCTGAATGCCGCGAGCACCGTGGCTGTTCACCACCACCCGGTCCTCCCGTACGCCGGCCAACACCTGCCGGCGCGCCCCGCTGCCCATCGCCAGCATCGAGACCAGGACCCCGACCGCGCA
>Ga0306920_100007825_pt1 | contig 14122 bp, 8 predicted proteins | sample flu12Cox44000170_FD_204666 | JGI IMG/M metagenome (GOLD analysis project Ga0306920, IMG submission 204666) | Lab enrichment of tropical soil microbial communities from Luquillo Experimental Forest, Puerto Rico - flux4day.12C.oxic.44.000.170 (v2)... | ecosystem: Environmental > Terrestrial >...
GGGTTTTTACCTTGACAACTTGCCTAGGGATTGCTCGGGAAGGGGACTCGCACGGGGGATTGGGTGTATATTGCACGATGCTAAGGACGGCAAAACGAAAATCGCGGTTAAATATCAGCCGGCAGGCCTGGCTAGAAGAGGGGCCATGAACATCAGATCTAACTTCAGAAAATCCGCTCCAAAGTCGGAGCACGGCTTTACGCTGATTGAACTGCTGGTGGTGATCGCGATCATCGCAGTACTGATCGGCTTGTTGCTCCCGGCCGTGCAAAAGGTAAGGGAAGCAGCCAACCGCAGCGCAGGTGTGAACCATCTCAAGCAAATTGCCCTCGGGATCCAGACCTATCAAGCCAACCATGGAGGGCTACCGGATAGCCTGAGTACCCTAGCCGCCGACGGACTGATCAGTCCGGAACTTGGCAAAGGAGCGGCAAGAGGATTCAGTTTCAACTATCAGCCGACGGGTACCGCAACCTTCACAGTCATTGCCCACCCTGCGGGTCTGAATGCCACAGGAGTGGAGGTCTTGGCGATTGACCAGACTCTTAAAGTGAGTATCGGAGACGCCTCTGCCGCATTGCCAGGGCAGTTGGTCAACGATGTATTTTTCGCCGGCAAAGAAGCGATTACCAGCGTCGAGCAGTCCATCACGCCCTCCATCACCGATGCGCAGGCCAACAAAGCTATTGACGGCACGTATAACGACGTATTTGTCTTCAGCCAATTGGACGCCAACAAAGACAAGCTAGTCACCATTCCAGAAATACAAGGTTTTACTACCTCCAACGCAGCATTGAAGAATCTCTTGGGCAAAGTCGCAAGCAAGTATAATTTCAGTGCAGACGACGTGGCCGATGCACCTGGGGTGAGTCTGGATTACGCGCTCGGTGGCCGGATGCCATGCGCAAACGACGTGTCTGGCGGCGTGATCGTCACGTTACCCGCGGTGCAAAAGAAGGGTCTGATCTTCACCCAGGACGTGGACGTCTTCAATTCTGGCAAAGTAGCGATTCCCGGTCCGATTCGGCTGGTACTGACCCAGCTCAATGCCAACACAGCCGCCCTGATCAACAACACAGGTGCAACCCTCTGCACTTCAAATGGGTTGCCATATATCAGTGCGTTAAATCCACCAGCTAATGCGCTTCTGCCCGGTCACAACATAAAGCTCACGTTGGAAGTAAATGCTCCTGGAGGCTTCACAGGCATCCTGGCGTCCCAGGTTCAAACACTAAGTGGCCCCGGAGTGCCATAGAAACTGAACCCGCACAACGAGGTTTGAGGCAAATCTGACGGGTGGCCCCAGGTAAGTGATTCCACCCAAACCAATCCATCTGGTGCCCCGCTGGTGGCCCACATTTAGGGCTTCAGCGCCTAATGTCTGGAACTCTGGATTCCTTCGCGCATGCTCGTCCTGAACTTTGCACGTGCGACCCAATGCCTCAGTGCTCCCACAATTGCCACCAATTGTGGGCCGACGATAGCGTTCTACTGCGCGCCGCTGGCTTTGCGGGCCTTCTCGAATTCGTCGCCTGATTTCCAGCCGACTTCGTTGGCCTGATTGGCCGCCTGCCATCCCAGGGCCACAGCGAAGCGTGCGATGTCGGCGTCGGTGCGGAAGTCCATGTCAGGATGATATTCGTCGCTGGGATGGTGATAGTCCTTGGCCACGAAGTCAGCCGCTTTCTTCAGCCCCCACTGACGGTCATGTCCCTGGTAGAGGTCTCCCGGGCCAATTGAGAACGCGGGCACGCCAACACGCGCGAAGCTGAAATGGTCAGAGCGGTAGTAATGTCCGGCATTGGGATTGGAGTCGGGAACAATCGCCAGCCCGAAGATCTTAGCCGTGCTCTCTACCGTCGGATAGAAGGTGGTGCGCTCGGCGCCGGAGACGTTGACCTCCTGCGGGACACCAAGCGGCGGCACGTCGTCAAAATTCATGTCGAGCGAAATCTGCTTAGCAGCAATCGGCGGATGCTTGCCGTAGAACTCCGAACCGCGCAGGCCCTGCTCCTCGGCGGTGACCGCCACGAAGTACATCGAGCGCTTGGGCGCGGGTTTGGCTTCGCTGAAGACGCGCGCGAGTTCCAGTAGTATGCCCACGCCGGTGGCGTTGTCCTGGGCGCCGTTGTAGATGTTGTCGCCCGGCATGCCGGGTACGATGCCGAGATGATCGTAGTGCGCGCTGTACATCACGGCCTGATCTTTCAGTTTGGGATCGGAGCCGGGCAGCATGGCAACCACATTGTTGGAATCGAAGGGACGCACCTGGCTGACAATGTGAGCCTTCAATCTGGCGGTTAGCAGTTCGGCCTTGAAGCCGGGCTTGGCAGCAGCCGCCATCATGTCGTCGAGGTTCTTACCACAGCTCTGGAGCAACTGGCGCACGATGTCGAGCTGCACCCACGAGGCGACTTTGAGCCTGGGGGCGGGATCATTGGCCAGGTAGGAGCGCTCGCCCGCCCAGGAGTTGCGGACGACCTCCCAGCCGTAGCTGGCCATGTCGGTCTTATGGATGAGGATGACACCCGCTGCGCCCTTGCGCGCCGCCTCTTCAAACTTGTAGGTCCAGCGGCCATAGTAGGTGAGCGCCTTGCCGGCGAAGAATTTCGGATCGTCGGAAGGTGGCTCGTTGACCATCATGAGCAGGACTTTGCCCTTCACGTCGATGTCCTTGTAGTCGTTCCAGTTGAACTCGGGGGCATCGATGCCGTAGCCCATCCAGACGATGGGGGCGTCAACCGTGGACGAGGTCTGGCCGGTCTCGTCCATGGCCACGAAGTCTTCGCGATTGCGAAGATTCAATGCTTCATCCTTGACGGGAATCAGCGAAAACGCGCTGTCATCCAGCGTGCGAATGCCGAGCATCGGCACCTTCTGCAGGTAGAAGCCGTTGTCGCCCGCTGGCTTCAATCCATAGAGCGCGAACTGCGTCGCGATATATTCGGCGGCGATGTCTCCGCCGCGTTGGCCGGTGCCGCGGCCTTCGAGCAAGTCGTGCGCGAGGAACCTTACCTGCCAGCGGATGTTTTCCGGATTGATGGCGGCCATGGCCTGTTCGGCGGCCGGAGGAAGCGAGGCAACTTTCGGGACTGCAGGCATGCTGGTGGCGGCAGAGTTGGCCGATTGCGCAACCATGAGTCCGGCGGCAGTCGCGATCAAGAGCACGATCGTGAAGGATTTATGCATTGAGGGTCTCCGATGGATAACGGGAAGATAAAGCAAACCTTTTATTTTACGGCATTCCAAGGGTTGGTGACGCGGTCTGGCATTCCGTTGAAGTACGATACCGGATGCCTAAATCGCGGCCCGACGACCGGTTTTGGGTGTATGCTCCCATGCAATTGCCGGTTCTCAGCGTGCGTCGCTGCCGTCGGCGGGAGGTATCGTCATGAGCGATCACACACCCCAGCGCATCGGTGACTACGAAATTATTCGCGAGCTAGGTCACGGCGGCATGGGCAGGGTTTACCTGGTGCGGAATGTGCTATCGGACCGCGCTGAAGCCATGAAAGTACTGCTGCCTGACCTGGCGGGCCGGAGCGAGTTTGTCGCTCGGTTCATGCGCGAGATCAAAACCTTAGCCGGCCTTGACCACCCCAACATTGCTGCGCTCCGCACTGCCTTCACTGCGGGCGACCAGTTCGTCATGATCATGGAGTACGTCGAGGGAGTCACGCTCGCGGAACGACTGGAAAGGGGCCCCTTCTCGACCGCCGACGCTGTGAGCTACACCAACCAGGTCCTGTCGGCCTTGACTTATGCGCACGGCAAGCACGTCATTCATCGCGATATCAAGCCGGGAAACATGATGCTCACACCCCAGGGGGTGGTGAAGTTGATGGATTTCGGCCTGGCGCGTTCCGCCGATGAGGTGGGCCTGACTATGACGGGTACGACCCTCGGCTCGCTCGACTACGCCTCGCCCGAGCAGGTGCAGGCGCAGCCGACCGACGAGCGCTCGGACCTGTACTCGCTCGGCGTGTCGCTCTACCAGATGGTCACTGGCAAGCGGATGTTCAGTGCGACCAGCAGCTTCTCGATCATGCAGGCTCAGATCCATGAAACTCCGCGACAGCCGATCGAGATTGTGCCCACTCTGCCCAAGGGCCTCAATGACGTGATTATGATGGCCGTGTCCAAAGACCCGGCGCAGCGCTTTCAGTCGGCCGATGCTTTTGGTAACGCATTGTCGCAAGTCGCGCCATCTGCGGCCCCGCTGCCGGAGTTTGGACAGGGCGCTGCCACTGCAGCCGTCGTCGGAGGAGCGCCAGTCATGGCCGAGTCCCAGCCCGTCATCGATCCCGGTTTCACCGTTCCCACCCCAATCGAGCCGGCAGCGCAGGGCAGCCGCAATTTCCTGCTGGTGGTTGGCGTTGTCGTGATCGCGGTTCTTTTGGCCGGTGCTGCGGTCTACAGGTCACGACAGCATCGTGAAGCCGTAGTTGCGCCTGCCCTGACAACGAACTCGCCGGTCACTGCCGGTGCGCCCGCCGACAGTGCGGCCAGTCAGAGTCAGAGCCCGGCGCCGCCACAAGCTCAGGCAACTCAGCTCGAGGCGACCAAGCCCGCCGTTCCCCATCAGCCCGCAGTCATGGCGCGAAAGGACAAGGCCCCGGGCGAGAATCCAGAGGCAGCAGCAGGCCCATCGGCGGCAGAGCTCCAAGCTCAGCAGCAGGCTGCTTGGGAGCAAGCAAGATTGCGGGATGCCATGGAGACGGAAAGCGATCAGCTCGACAGCCGCGCTGCGACCGTCGAGAGCAGCCTCGATACGCTTGAGCAGCAGATGCACCACGACGGCATGGGCCTGCGTGGAGACATGGTAGCTGCCCGGAGCAATATGCGAACCGACATTGCCAAAGCCAAGCAGGCGATGGATGCGGGCGACACGGAACGCGCGCGGCGCTACCTCGACATGGCCCACCGCGAAGTTGAGAAACTGGAAGCATTCCTCGGTCGCCGCTAGGTTCCGGTTTGCGGAGAAAAATACCGGTCCATTTCCCGGGTCCGGGCCCGCTGAATCAGCGATAAGATATTGAGAATTTGGAAGTGGGTGTCTCAAATGCAGAAGTGCTCTTCCTGCGGATCGGAGATTCAGCCGGCGGCTGCGTTCTGTCCGGCGTGTGGGAAGCCCGCCAGTTCCGACGTGTCGGAGACGCTGGCGGCCGACACTCCAACCCGGCCTCCAGTTCCCAAGGCCCGCAGTTCGGCTCCGCCTTCGCGCCCGCCATCTTCGGCCACCCGGCAGAATCGATACGAAGGCCGCTTTCTGCCCGGAACGCTGGTGGCTGGGCGTTACCGCGTCATTGCGCTGTTGGGGCGGGGCGGAATGGGCGAAGTCTACCGCGCCGACGACCTTAGCCTGGGGCAGGAAGTGGCGCTCAAGTTCCTGCCCGAAAGCACCGCGGACGAGGAAACGCTGGAGCGCTTTCGCAATGAAGTGCGCACCGCACGGCGGATTTCTCATCCCAACGTCTGTCGGGTCTTCGATATTGGACAGGCCGGGAACCAGGTATTTTTGTCAATGGAATACGTCGATGGCGAAGACCTGGGCTCGCTGCTGCGCCGCATTGGACGCCTGCCTGGCGACAAAGCCGCTGAAATTGCGCGCAAGATCTGCGCCGGTATTGCAGCTGCGCACGCCAAGGGAGTGCTGCACCGCGATTTGAAGCCCGCCAATATCATGCTCGACGGCCGGGGAGAGATCCTCATCATGGACTTCGGCCTGGCCGGATTAGCGCATGAAATCGAAGACTATCGCAGCGGCACCCCGGCCTACATGGCTCCCGAACAGCTTGCGGGCGAGGAAGTCACGGCCAAGAGTGACATTTATTCGCTCGGCCTCGTGTTGTACGAAGTCTTCACCGGAAAAGCCGCATTCGACGGCCGCACCTTGGAAGAGATCGTGCGGGTGCGCAGCGACGCAACGCCCAGCCGCCCATCAGCGCTGGTCAAGGACCTGGATCCGGCAGTGGAAGGGATCATTCTGCGCTGTCTGGAAAACGATCCGGCAAAGCGGCCCGAGTCGGCGTTGGGGGTGGCTGCCGCTTTGCCTGGCGGTGACCCGCTCGCGGCCGCACTGGCAGCGGGGGAAACGCCGTCGCCGCAGATCGTGGCCGCAGCGGGAGAGAAGGTCGGCCTCAAGGCCAGGGCGGCCATCCTCTGGTTGAGCGCGGCTATCGCGGGGCTCATCGCGTTCTACGCCCTGGGTGTGTGGACGAGCGGGATCCAGCGGATGGACCTTCCTTATTCGCGGGAGGTGTTGTCACAGAAAGCCCGCGATCTTGCGCAACAGCTTGGATACCCACCCCTGGTTGATTCGGCGGAAGACTTTGACTATGACGGGGACTACCTGCAATTCCTGGAGAAACAACGCAAGGCTCGCGGCGATTGGGACTCGATCCTGAAGGGCAGGCCTTCTCTGCTGTTGTTCCGGCGGCGAGAAAGCCCGACCTATATGGTGGCGGTGCAACCGAAAGATTATTTGCTGATTCCCGGGATTGTCGATTCGTCTGATCCTGCTCCCACAATGTCAGGCATGCTGGAAATCACCGTCGACGGGCAAGGCCGCCTGGTGAATCTGATGGCGATTCCTCCCCAGTTGGATAAGTCTCCCTCGGAGACTAAGGCCGTGCCAGATTGGAAGACGCTGTTTGCCGCCGCGGGATTGGACATTTCACAGTTTCAGTCTGCGCAACCGAATTGGAATTCCCTCGGTTCGTCTGACGTGCGCGCGGCCTGGACCGGCACATATCCGGGAACGACCCTCCCGCTGCGCGTGGAGGCGGCTGCGTGGCGGGGCAAGCCGATTTATTTCCATCTCCTTGGCGAATGGACGAAGCCCGACCGAATGCCTCCACCCGAGGATCCGATCAGGACGAAACTGATCCAGATCGGCTTGTCGATTGCGGGGGTTTGCCTTCTTCTGGCAGCTATGCTGCTCGCCCGCCGCAACTACGTTCGTAGAAAAGCCGATATCGAAGGCGCCTGGAAGTTGGGAGTGGCTCTCTTCTGCCTGCAGATGGCGCTTTGGGTGTTTGCGGCGCACTTCGTGCCCGGTGTGGGGTCGTTCGGGTTGTTCGTGCTGGCCCTGAGCTCTGCAGTTTTTATCAGTGCGGCTGTGTGCGTCCTGTACCTCGCGATTGAGCCGTTTGTGCGGCGGCACTGGCCGCACGCCATTATTTCCTGGAGCCGGATTATGGCCGGCAAGGTACGCGATCCGCTGGTTGGCCGCGACCTGCTGTACGGAGTGCTGTTCGGCCTGGCGTGGTCGGTCATCTTTCAATTCACGTTTCTTGCACAAATGCGGCTGGGCGGCATGCCGTCCCTGGCCTCAACCAGTTTTCTCCTGGGAGCGCGGTACGTGATAGGAAATTGGCTTTGGCACCTGAGCACTTCGGTGCAGGCGACGCTGCTCTTCTTCTTCCTGATGTTCATTCTGCGGGTGCTGTTGCGCAAACCATGGCTGGCAGCCGCAGCGTTCGTGGCGATATGGGTTGCAATCAAGCTTGCAGACAGCCGGCACCTTGCGACGGACTCTGTCGGATACCTCGCTATCTATGTTTTGGCGGCTTTCATGATCGTTCGGTTTGGCTTCGTAACGCTGGCGGCTGCGATCTTCACTGTCGATTTGCTGCTAAGCATCCCTCTGGGACTGAATCCGTCGAGCTGGTACATGGGCGGTTCGTTTTTTGTGCTGGCCACTGTGGCTGCAATGGCGGTGTGGGGAGCATATACCGCGCTGGGCGGACAGAAGATCCTGACGGAACAACTCTTCGAGTAGCGAATTGAGCCCTGTTCCGCAAAGCGAGCATGCCCCGGCCATCATCCATTGGTGGTAGACTCTCTACCTCCATGATGGTAGACTCTCTACCATCATGACACGGGAGAGACGAACAGAGCTGTTGCAAGGCACGCTCGACATGCTGATCCTGCGCACCCTGCGATTGGGCCGGGCTCATGGGCACGAAATCGCGAAACACATTCAGCGTACCAGCGACGACGTCCTGCAAGTCGAGCACGGATCGCTGTATCCCGCACTGCATCGCCTGGAGCGGAAAGGATGGGTTACGGCAAGGTGGGAGGCGGCCAGCGACCGCAATCGCGAGCTTAAGTACTACCGGCTGACTCCTGCCGGGAAGAAGCAGTTGGCGGCTGAAGAATCGAAGTGGAAGCAGGTGGCGGGCGCGATCGCGCGGGTGATGTGGCCAGCCGAGGAGAACTGAATGGCTCTGTGGAAGCCGCTTTCGCGATGGTACGGGCGCCGCACGGAACAAGAGGCCGAGCTTGAGAAAGAACTGCGCACCGATCTGGAGTTGGAGGCCGAGGAGCAACAAGAGGCTGGCGTCTCCGTGGAGGAGGCACGATACCGCGCACTACGTTCGTTAGGCAACGTAGCCCTGGTCAAGGAAGACGTTCGTAAGACGTGGGGCTGGACGTGGGTCGAGCAATTCTGGCAGGACTTGGCTTATGGCGTCCGCGGCCTGCGCCGCAACAAGGGCTTCACTGCTGTGGCGGCGCTCTCGCTCGCGCTCGGCATCGGCGGCAACGCCGCCGTTTTCACGCTGGTCAATGCCGTTTTGTTGCGGCGGCTCCCTTACCCCGAGCCAGATCGCCTGGTGCAGGTGACCGGGTTTTATCCCAAGGGCGCTATTGTGGCAATGCAGCAGCAGAGCCGCACCATGGATATCGCTGCCTACTCGACTGACTCGGAAGTCAATCTCACCGGGCAAGGCGAAGCCGTACGCCTGATGGGAAGCATGGTTTCCGCGAACCTGTTCGCCGTGCTGGGGGCTGAAGCTCAACTTGGCCGCGTCATGCGAAGCCGGAAAGACCAACTCGGAAGCGATCGCGTAGTGGTGCTCAGCAATGCATTGTGGAGGAGAAAGTTTGACTCCGATCCCGGCATTGTTGGCCGCATGATCGCCATCGACGGAGCCGCCAGGCAGGTGATCGGCGTCATGCCGGCCAGCTTCGACTTCCCTTCCTCCAACACCCAGGTGTGGACACCGCTCCACATGGACTCGTCGAGTTCGTTTGACTTCTGGCACACTGGTTTCATTCCCCTCATCGCCCGGCTGCGATCTGGTACGACGCTGCAACAAGCACAAGGCGAGGTCCGGCCGCTGATCGAGGGCATACTTCCGCTGTTTCCCTACCCCATGGCTCGCGCCTGGAATGCTGACGCGACGGCGGTTCCCCTACAGCAGTTTCTGATCCGTGACGTGCGCGCTACGCTCGTCGTTTTGCAGTGCGCGGTCGCGCTGGTGCTGCTGATCGCTTGCTGCAACGTCGCCAGCCTGTTGCTGGCCCGCTCCGCCGTCCGGCAAAAAGAGATCGCCTTGCGCGCCGCCTTGGGAGCGGGTCGCGGCCGGGTGGTTCGCCAATTATTGACAGAAAGTATGGTGCTGGGGTTCGCGGGTGCGGTGACTGGCCTGGGCCTCGCGTACGGTGTTCTGTCGATTTTCAAGGTCGTGCTACCTGCCAATACTCCTGGATTGGCGGACGTCCGCATCGATCCTCGCGTCGTCGTGTTCGCCGGCTTTCTGGCGGTCGCCACCGGTCTGGTCTTTGGGCTGCTCCCCGCACTGAGCGCTTCCCGTTGGAATCTCGCGACAACCCTGCGAACGGCGGGTCGCCGCGCCGCGTCCACCACGGGCGTGAGCTTTCGGGCAGCTTTGATCGCGGGCGAGGTCGCTTTGGCGGTGGTGCTTGCAGTCAGCGCAGGACTGCTGGTCAAAAGCCTGTGGGCGCTGGCGCAAGTCAATCCCGGATTCAGTCCCCAACAGATTCTTACTCTCCGGGTCTCACCTAACCGGTCGTTCTGCCAGCAGCCTTCCCGTTGTGTGGCGTTATACGACGAGTTGCTGCAGCGCACGCAATCGATTACCGGAGTCTCGGCGGTGTCCGCAACCAACAGCTTGCCGCTGAGTGGCGAGATCCCCGCGTTCCCCGCCGAGTTGGAAGGCCACCCCGATGCCCCGGGGCAAGCCTTGGCGCCCATGCTGTGGGCCGGGGCGGTCACCCCGGAATACTTTCCCATGATGCGAATCCCTGTGCTCGAAGGGCGAGTGTTTACCCAGGCCGACGGCGAGAACTCCGAGCTGGTCGCAATTGTTAGCGCGGCCACGGCGAAGCGCTTCTGGCCGGGCGAAGACCCCATTGGCAAACATGTGCGACCGTCATGGGGACAACAACCCTGGAGAACCGTCGTCGGCGTGGTGGGCGATGTGCGTCAGTATCGGGTCGCTACCGAACTGCCCGATTGGATCAACGGGGTCGTTTACATGCCGTATCCCCAGGCAGTGGGGATTGACCGTCAATTGCCTTCGAGCATGACGCTCCTGGTACGCAGTGACAGAGACTCGCAATACGTCGCCGGCGAAATTCGGGGCCTGGTGACGGAATTGAATCCGACTGTGCCGGTAGGCGATGTGCGCAGTCTGGAAGCTGTTGTCTCGTCCTCGAAGTCTCAGGAGCGATCCATGATGTGGTTGTTCCTCAGCTTCGCCGCATCGGCGGTGCTGCTGGCGGCGATAGGAACGTACGGGGTCGTCTCCTTTTCCACAACGCAACGAATGTACGAGATGGGAGTGCGTGTCGCCTTGGGAGCAACCCGGCGCAACTTGTTTGCGATGGTTCTGAAGCTGAGTTTACGTCTCGTACTGATCGGACTTGCTATCGGCGTGGTTCTGGCGTTCGCCTTGACGCGAACCTTAGCCACATTCCTCTATCGTGTCAGCGCGCGCGATCCCCTGATTTTCCTGGCTGTGGCGCTCCTGCTCGTCAGCGTAGCAGTCGTTGCGGGGTTCGTCCCGGCACGTCGCGCAGCGAGGGTCGATCCCATGACGGCGCTGCGCGCCGAGTAACCCTGAGCCGTAATCTGCGTGTGAGTGTTTTCAATCCGCGACCGCGGATCAGTTCTTCGACTCTCAACCCGCGCGGAACGCCGGGATGTCTTCCCCGGCGCGCCAAAGCGCAGGGGGTTTCCCTTGGCGGAGCGCAGCGAGTTTGGTATTCACCTCGTCCACATCGGCCCTGGACCATCCTACGGAGGAGACTTCAATTTCGCCGCCCGGCGCGATGTAGAAAAGCGTGGGGACGTTGGTGAGACCGTAGGCATTGGAAACGGCGTAGTGGTTGGCTTCGTCATCGATGGCGATGGGAAAGTTGAGTCCGTACTCGCGCGCAAATGCCTTGGCGTCAGAGAGGCCGTTCTGACAAACGCCTAAGAAAGCGGCTGGGGAGTTTCTGTGTGCCCTCGCCAGGCGCTCATACAGGGGAAACGCATACTGGCAGACCGGGCAGCTAACCTTGAAGAAAGACAGCACGACCGGACCTGGCTCGAGCAGTTGCCTCAACGAAACTTGCTTGCCCTCAACCGTGGACACAGTGAAGTCCGGCGCCAGAGCGCCGGTGACAAGTGCAGCCATGCAGTAAACCTCCCAATAGTCTGCAATTCCTTAGATTGCCACTGACCCGCCTACGACTCAGCGACGAGTTTGCGCAGCACCTTGCGCGCCAAACCAGTGAGGGCCAGTTTCTGCCACTGCTTGGTGGTGAACCAACGGGCGTTGCCGTCGTGTTTGCTGACAAGAGCAGCCGGTGCATTCATCACCAAGACTTCGTAATCCGTGTCGGTGATGGAATGGCGGATTTTCGCGAGGGCCGCGTCGGAGGAATTGGCAGAGTGAGTCTGGGGAAGCTCCCACATGCCCGCCATGCGTTTCGCGTCGGCCGGGCGCTGGACGAGCAGCACGGAGCTTCCTTGGCGGGCGAGCGCGTAGTGAAGCTGCTTGCGCTGGCGCGGAGCTTGCGGCTTGGAAGTACCGGCCCCGCGAAACTCGCACCACGTTTTCAGGGGACAGAGCAGGCACTGCGGAGCGCGGGGGGTGCAGATGGTTGCGCCCAATTCCATCATGGCCTGGTTGAAGTCACCCGGACGAGCGCGGTCCAGCAATGCCTCGGCTTGCTGCCACGGGGCTTCCCTGCCCGCGACGCAGCCGAACACTCTTTCAAGTACGCGCTCTACATTTCCATCGACGACGGCGACCGGCTCGCCGAAGGCGATGCTGGCGATGGCGGCGGCGGTGTAGCGGCCAATGCCGGGAAGCTCGCGCCACGCCTCCGCAGTGCGAGGGTACTCGCCGTTCCGATCGTGCACTATCACCCTCGCGGCCTGATGCAGGCGGCGGGCGCGATGGTAGTAGCCGAGTCCGCTCCACACAGCTAGCACTGACTGCTCACGCGCCGAAGCCAGCATCTGCACCGTGGGAAATCGCTTCATGAAACGCGCGTAGTGCTCCAGCACGGCGGCCACGCGGGTCTGCTGCAGCATGACCTCGGAAACCCAGACGCGGTAAGGATCTATCGAGTTCCCCCAATTGCCGTCACCGGGCATTTGTGGACCGTTGCGATCGCGCCGCCAGGGCAAGTCACGGCGATGCGCGTCGTACCACTCCAGAAGGGCATAACGAAGGTCCTGAATGTCGCGCGGGGGGAGTGGGAGAGTCATCGACGATTTATTGTAATGTCTACGCAAGGCCAGGGTTCCATGGTGACGCATCATGGCGGCGCGAAGGCTGGCTCGTTAATCACAGTGCCGCCTTCCCAAGGTTTAGTGGTTATTGCTATCTGGCTGTTTTTTCATTTGTCCTGCCAACAGGCCTCTCTTCAGCGAAACGCTTCTTTGTTCACCACGAAAGGCATCTTCTGGATGTCGCCGCCGTAGTTCTTCTCCAGCACATCGATCAGGCCCTGCACGCAGCGTCCGGCCATGCCGGCGTTGGGATCGGCCGACAGGCGCGTGATGCGGGCGGCGCTGGCGAAGTGAGGGTACAACCGGCAGCGATCTTCAAGCTCAGGATCACGCAATGGCGAGTCTGCAGGCAGCGGCTCGGTCTCGAACACATCGAGGGCAGCACCGGCAATCCACCTCTCTTTCAGGGCGCGCACCAGCGCCGCTTCATCGATCACTGCACCACGCGCAGTGTTAACCAGATATGCCGTCGGCTTCATCCAGCGCAAGCTTTGCTGGTTGAAGAGATGATAAGTCGGGTTGGCTCGGTCACGAACCAGAGGAACGTGGATGCTCACGAAATCTGCCTGGCGCAGCGCTTCCTCCAATGACGCATAGCGAATGCCGGTCCGCTCGCGTTGCAGTCCGCTGCGAAAGCGCAGGTCCATGACCGCTTGCAGCGCGGCGGCGAATTTCTTGTCCTGACGATTCGGTTGGTAGCACAGGATGTTCATGTCGAAGCCGCTGCACCTCTTTGCCATTGCCTGACCGATGCGTCCCGCGCCGATGATGGCGATTGTCTTGCCCGTGACTTCGTCGCCTAGAAATGGCAGGTAGGGATGCCAGAATCCCCAATGGTTTTCGCGGACGAGTTTCTCCGCCGGCCACAAGCGGCGCGAAAGGTCTGCAAGCGCAAACAGAGCGAACTCGGCCGTGGTTTCCGTGAGAACGTCGGGGGTGTGGGTAAACGGAACCTTGTACTGATTCGCCGCGGCGCGGTCGATGTTGTCCACGCCCACGGCGTACTGCGCGAGGCACCGCAATGTGCCATCGCCGGCGGCAAACACGTCCGAGTCGATCCTGTCGCGCAGACTCGTGATCAAGCCGTCAATTCCACCACGGACTTTCTCGACAATCAGGCCTTTGGGCGGCGGCTCAGGATGCGCATAGACTTCGACTTCATAGCCACGTTCGCGCAAGCGGGCGAAAGCGTCGTCGCCGATGTCGGCAGTGGCAAAGATGCGGAAGCGGGGAGTGTTGCTGGCGGGCATTGATCCCGGTTATCCCAAATGGCTGATTGTATCGCTGCGGGGAATCAGTTTTCTGTGAGAGCCTCTTGAATTCCGGCAATGGGAATGCTCACAGATTCGGCCGCCCCTCCCACTCCCTAGGCCTTGCAAATAAAGGACTTACTGCACCGCTCGCCGTAAGTTTCTGGGATTCAGCTTTACAGCTGGCCCAGAGGTCAAGCGAGTTATTGCACCGAAGGCCTTGGATCGGTTCAAGCGACGAATCCGTGACATCACGCGACGGGCCAAGGGCGTTAGTATCCAGAAGACGATAGAGGAGCTGGCCTCCTATATGCGCGGCTGGCGCAGCTATTTC
>Ga0306920_100007826_pt1 | contig 14122 bp, 10 predicted proteins | sample flu12Cox44000170_FD_204666 | JGI IMG/M metagenome (GOLD analysis project Ga0306920, IMG submission 204666) | Lab enrichment of tropical soil microbial communities from Luquillo Experimental Forest, Puerto Rico - flux4day.12C.oxic.44.000.170 (v2)... | ecosystem: Environmental > Terrestrial >...
AGCGTGCTGCGATCCATCGCCACCGCCAATCCCCAATTGGCCGAGAAAATTCGCACGGAGGCAGACTACTTTGAAAGAAATGCGGAGCGGATGCGTTATCCCAGTTTTCGTCGCCAACACCTGTTTGTTGGCTCGGGGGTGATCGAAGCCGGCTGCAAGACTGTGGTCGGCTCTCGTCTCAAACAATCTGGAATGTTTTGGACCGTTCGGGGCGCCAACGCCATTCTGGCACTGCGCTGTTCTCATCTGAATGGCCGCTTTGAGGACTATTGGGAACAACGCCGAGAGGCTCAGGCCGCTTGATATCCACTTCTATGTCGTCCGCCCAAAGGAGGCTATTCCGCTGGGTTTCCAAGTGTTCTGTCAATTCGATCGGGAGCGGTCGCAGATGATCGGAACGTTGCCTTAACCGGTCACCTAGCGAGTCTATGCGAGCAGTTCCACAGCTCCAGTACCTAGATCATAGTAACCCGCGACAACTTTTAACTTGCCTTCTTTTACGAGGTCCGAGATAACCGTTGACGCCTGACGCAGCAGGCTCGCTTGGATCTTGGCGTTCGCCTTGGTCGCCGCTTCGAGATTTGGTCCCGCCTGGTCGACCGCGGGTTGGATGTGCGGAAACAACGAGCTGATCTGCCCCGGCACGCCCTTACCCTGGATGGTGGCCTTTACCGCGCCGCAACCGGAATGTCCCAGCACGAGAATCACCTTGGTCCCCAGGACTGCAGCGCCAAACTCGAGGCTGCCGATGATCTCCGGAGTAATAATGTTTCCCGCAACCCGGGTCACGAATATGTGCCCGATCGTCTGATCGAAGACCAGTTCGACTGGTACTCGCGAATCCGCACACGACAGCACTGCGGCGAATGGCTCCTGCTTGTCCACCGTGTGTTGCTTGAGGATGGCAAGATCATGCTCGTGAGTAGTCAGGCGCCCCGCGGTGAACCGCTTGTTACCGTCCATCAATTCGGTCCATGCCTGATCAGGGGTAAGCGTGCTCTGTGCCCACGCTTGCAACGGGGCCGCCAGTTCCATGCCGCTTGCCAGCAAGCCGAAAGCTGTCCCCGTTAAGCCAAGCTGTAGGAATTGCCGTCTGGATGGCGCCGGCTCCGAATTATGTTTCTTCATGTCTTCCTCACCTCACGCAGAACCAAAGTTGAAACTGACCGGCCAGGCGTTATCACAACAAAATCGGCAATGCAACCAACGATCGTTTAGAGCGTTAGCGACCAAGGGACGATAGGGGTCCGAGCTGGATTCGTTCGATACTAACCAATGTCCGATCGCAGTAACGCACCGAAAACCTATCTTAACTTGGAAACCCCGTAGAACCTATTGCGGTTTTGATCCCGGCATGCACCAGCCACCAGTTCATCGGACAGGCGCGAAGAATTCAACCTCTCATTCAGACGCTGCGAAGGGCCGCCTTCGACCCATAGAAAAGCCGAGGTTCACGCCTCGGCATTTTCCGGTCGGTGTTGGTTCACACGGGCAGCCGAAGAACAGCTTTCACCGCGCAGGACGAAGAGAACTAGCGGAGCCGAGACTCCACCTCGCGTTGCATGTCACCGCTGAACTGCAACGCGAAACTTGGCCGACGGGTGCGGGTGCCCCACTCTTATCGCCCTTTTCTGGCGATAGGGTGGAAACGAAATTTAGGCCCCCCGCCGCGGATGCGAGACCATGTCGCGAATCTGCGCCAGCACGCTCATGCGCTGCATGGCATCGAGTTGCGTCGTGAACTCCCGCATCTCCACGATGAACGGATCCGCCATCAACTCGTTGATCTCCTCGTCCTGGTGCGCGGGAGCGCACGCCCGCAGCAAGTCGGGCACGGAAACATCCAGCGCCGCCGCCAGCCGCGACAGCGACGACAGCGTCGGCGTGGCCTTCTCGTTCTCGATCTTCGAGACGTAGGTGCGGGGCACGCCCATGCGCAACGCCAGTTGGCGCTGGCTTAGCCCATGGCCAAGACGCAGGTTGCGGATGGCCATGGCCACCTGTACCTCCGAGCGGCTTGAGCTCGCCGGCTCCATTGCCGGCATGGGCGGTGCGAGGATTGGCTCCGGTTCATCCTCATCCAGAGAGGTGCGACACTTGCGGCAAAGATTATTGACGGTCCTGAATTGGACGAGATGACAGTGGTCGCATCTCACCACTTCCCGGTTTTCTACGGGTGCGAGAGTCGTGGCCATTGCGAGTGCGGATGTGCCAGAGCAGGGCACCGTTTCATGGATCCATTCCACATCCCCCAGATCCATGCAAACTACCAGTACTGTGCGGCATACCTTTGATACAGTCAAGAGGCTAGATGGATGAAACCGGAGAACGCCGGGCAAATTCGATGGGCTTATCCCAAGCCAACCGGCAAAAACTCAACAAATACCGGAGAAAACCGCAATGACGCGCAACGATGCGTGGTGTTTACTAACTGAGTTCACCCTGTCAGAAAGTCTTCGCAAACACGGTTTATCTGTGGAAGCGTGCCTGCGAGCCTACGCCCGCAGGTTTGGCGAAGACGAAGAACTCTGGGGCCTGGTTGGCCTGATTCACGATTTCGACTACGAGAAATATCCCTCGGCCGAGCACCACCCCTTCAAGGGCAGCGAGATCCTCAAGGAGCGCGGCTACCCCGAACACGTCCGCCGCGCAATCCTTTCCCATGCCAACTACAGCGGAGTTCCGCGTGAAAGCCGACTCGAGAAAACGCTGTTCGCCTGCGACGAACTTGCCGGATTCATCACTGCCAGCGCGCTGGTCAAACCTAACAAGTCGCTGGCGGAGGTCGATGCCACGTCCGTCAGAAAGAAGATGAAGGACAAAGCCTTCGCCCGCTCCGTCAGCCGTGACGACATCATCAATGGTGCCGCGGAAATGGGCGTCGACCTCGACGAACACATTGCGTTCTGCATCGCGGCCATGAAGGCGATTGCGCCTGAACTGGGGCTAGCCGGAAAAGACACAGATCCAACAGCTTAGAGATTGTCAGGCCATCGCCGAGAGCTGGGAAAGATGCGCAGGACCTCGATGGCATTATTGCGCACGCCAGAGCCTGGAGTAACTTGCACAGTCTTTCAGGGGAACGGAAACAAGTTTCTCCGTTTCACCCGTGACCCTGCCATGTGCTTATCACCCTGCAACCGCTTCGTCACATGCTCCACTACTTCGCCTACGGCGACATCCACCCGGGTGCTCCCCGCCCGCGTGACCACTTCGACGATGCCGTCGCCGAGCTTCTTGCCCACGTTGACGCGGTAGGGAACTCCAATCAGGTCGGCGTCCTTGAACTTCACCCCCGGACGCTCATCCCGATCGTCCAGCAGCACGTCCATCCCCGCAGCGTCGAGCGCGCTGGCAATGTCGAGCGCGCCCGTGTTGATCTTCCCGTCCGTTGTGTTCGTGGGCGTCACCACTACTTCAAACGGTGCGATGTTCGCCGGCATCCAGAAGCCGTTCTCGTCGGCATTTTGCTCGACGCACGCCGTCAAGATGCGCTCCAGCCCAATGCCGTAGCAACCCATGATCGGCATCACTTCTTTGCCGTGCTCGTCGAGCACGCGTGCGCCCATCGACTCCGAGTATTTGTACCCCAGCTTGAAGATGTGACCGATCTCCACCGCCTTGTCGATCTTCAGCGGATGCCCGCAGTTCGGGCAGCCCTCACCCTCGACGGCAGTACGCAGGTCGACCCACGCCGACGGCTGGAACGTCTCGTCCGGTGTGATGTTCCTGACGTGGTACTCCTCTTTATTAGCGCCGGCGATCAGATTCTTGCGTCCGCGCAGCGCCTCGTCAACGATCAACATCGGCTTGCCGATCCCCGCCGCGTTCTTCGCCCACTCGACATGCAGTGGCCCCAGGTATCCCGCCGGAGAGTTAAACAGTTGCTGAATTTCCTCTTCGTGCATCGGCCGGTACTCCTTCCCCCCGATGGCCCCGGAGAACTTTGCCTCGTTCAGCACGTGATCGCCGCGCATCAGTACCACCACAGCGCGCGTCTTCACCTCACCCGTCTTCGGATCGGCCGCTTCGCTCGCCACGTAGGCCAGCGTCTTCATCTTGTTCTTCGGTGAAACCCCCAGGAAGCGCGCTACGTCTTCAATCGTCTTCTGCCCCGGCGTGTGTACCAGCTCCGGCTTGCCATCACCCGACGGTGCCAGGTCCTCTACCACCTCCGGGCGCGACGTCGCCTTCTCCAGATTGGCCGCATAGCCGCAGCTTGAGCAGCTCGCGACCAGGTCCTCACCGGCCTCGCTGTACACCATGAACTCCTGCGATCCTGATCCGCCCATCGCTCCCGAATCGGCGTGCACGACGACATACTTCAACCCACATCGGTCGAAAATCTTACAGTACACGTCGTGATGCTTCTGATAGCTCACGTCCAGCCCGGCAGCGTCCATATCGAACGAGTATGAATCCTTCATGGTGAACTGCCGCACCCGCAGCAGCCCCGACTTCGGCCGCGGCTCGTCGCGAAACTTCTGCTGGATCTGGTACCAGATTTGCGGCAACTGCTTGTAGCTGCGCAGTTCTTTGCGCGCGATCTCGGTCATGACCTCTTCATGTGTCATGCCCAGGCACAGGTCGCGCCCGCCGCGATCTTTCAGGCGGAACATGTTGTCGCCCATCACCTGCCAGCGCCCGCTGGCCTCCCAGATTTCGCGCGGATGCAGCGCCGGCAGATAGAACTCCTGCCCGATGGTGTCCATCTCCTCGCGCACGATGTCTGCGATTTTCAGCATCGACCGGTGCCCGAGAAACAGGAATGAATAAATCCCAGCCGCGAGTTGCCGTATGTATCCGGCGCGAACCAGGAACTTGTGACTGGCGACCTCGGCGTCCGCCGGAGCCTCACGAAGAGTAGGTATAAAGAGCTTGGACCAACGATGCATGCGTTTTCTAGCGGCTTCCTTGAGCGTTGAAGAATCTCTTATTCTACCGGAATCGTGGCGTGCCCTTGGATCGCGCGATGGCACAAACCGGGCACCTGGCTGACCGAACCGACCGGGGACATTCCTGACACTGTGAAGGGCAAGCCGGGCGTGTAGGGGTCATTCATGCCCTGGGGACCGAGCCGTGCGATGGAAGAGCGGACGCGCTTTGCCCTGCAGTGGGAGCGTGGTCAGTACAGCGTGAGCGAGATCTAAGGCGTCTCGCGTGACACCGGCTAGGAGTCACCCGACCTTGCCAGTTCCAGATCTTTATTGATGGATGATCACGTTGTCGAAGGTGTCCTCCACATTACTGGTCGTCATTGGAACAGTGCAGCTGGGACGTGCATCGCGGTCTCAGGCTCTTGGAAGGTCTCGCCGCGGACGCGAAGTCGAAGGACCCCTTTTCTCAGGATGACGAAACCGATCAAGAACCTGGCGGGCGAAGCTGTCGCACCGCTACTTTCGCGGATACGCGTCCATGAGCGCGGCCAGGACCAGTGCTGCGGTCGGCAGTTTCGCTTTTGCGGGGTGGTCGTCGATGAACTTGACGACCAACTTCGACACTTGTCCCACAGTGACGTCGGGAGCATCGAAGAGGGGTAGTGACTTCATGTTGGCGTTGTAGGCCTGCAAACCGTCAACGACTCCGGCGATCCAGATGTTGCAGACCCCGGCATAGTTATCGGCCTGACCCTGCGCCGCGGCTCCACAGATGCGTACGTAGTCGGTGCCACTGTTACGCAGCTCGCCGCCTGAACTCGATTGAGCCACCGCCACCGCCGGCAGGCAGAACAACAGAATGAACAGTGCTGGTTTCATGCGCGAAGTGTAACGTACGGCGAAATATCTTCCAAGCGCGATGGTGGCGGCCTGCGTTTTTTCGTTACGGCGGGTGAGTGATCTGAACGCGGAGTTGGCAGCTGAGAGTTTTGTCGGTACGAAAGGAGACTGTCGGCTCGGGGAAAGCTCCTTCGACTCCCCTTCGCGTGGGCTCAGAGTCGCTCAGGATTTCGGCTGCGGGCTCAGACGCAGGCGAGACGCCTCAGCTTCGACTCGATTCGCCTCGGCAACCCTGCTCAGGATTACGGGCAAGGAAACTCCCGGGAATTTCTACGTGTCTTCGTCTCTGTGATGAACAAGACCTTACGGCGCGACGCGGTAGCCGTAAGGATGCGATTTGTGCCAGCGCCAGGCGCTGGCGATGATGCTCTCGACATCCGAGCACTGCGGGTTCCAGCCCAGAACGCGGCGGATTTTCTCAGAGCTGGCGATGAGCACGGCCGGATCTCCGGCGCGGCGGGGACACTCGCGCACGGGAATGTCGCGTCCGGTCACTTTGCGGGCGAGGTCGACGATCTGGCGCACGCTGAATCCTTCGCCGCTGCCCAGGTTGCAGATCAACGTTGCATGGATTTCTAAACCCTGCAACGCAAGAAGATGCGCGGCTGCGAGGTCGTCCACGTGAATGTAGTCGCGGATGCAGGTGCCGTCCCTGGTGGGGTAGTCGGTACCGAAGATCGCAATGGCCTCCCGCTGGCCCAGTGGCACTTGCAGAAGCAGCGGGATCAGGTGGCTCTCGCTGCGATGGGCTTCGCCGCGCGCTGCCGTCGCTCCCGCTGCATTAAAGTAACGCAGGCTGGCGTAGCGCAGGCCGTGAGCTGAGTTAAGCCAGGCGAGCATCTGCTCAACCATCAGCTTGGACACGCCGTAAGCATTGGTCGGGAATAGCGGGTGATCTTCGATGATGGGAACGCTTTGCGGTTCGCCATACACCGCGGCCGTGGAGGAGAAGACGAAGCGCGAGACCTTGTGCTTGAGCATCATGCGCAAAAGCGTCAGGGTGCGCAGCGAGTTGTTGTCGAAATATTGCTCGGGAACCTTGACCGACTCGCCTGCCTCGATCAGGGCGGCAAAGTGCATCACTGCGTCGAAGCCGCGGCTGGCGAAAAGCTGGTCAAGCGCGGGTTCGTCTCCGGTGTCAGCCTGGATGAATTCGGCTTGCGGAGGAACGGCCTGGCGCCATCCCATGATGAGGTTGTCGAGGACGGTGACGGCGTGTCCCGCGCACAGAAGCTGGTCCGCGACCACGCTTCCGATGTAGCCAGCTCCGCCGGTGACAAGAACTCGCATGAACCTCCCTGAGGATGGAACGTCCGCTTATCTCTTGTATCGTGATGACGATGGAGGCGCAAGTCCAGGTACGCCTGTAGGTCGGCCATTTACTCGACTATCACCCGGCGCTGACCCACCGGGTTCAATTCATCTCGTCGCTTCGCGGCTGGATTACTTGGTGATCACGCCGCAGGCGATACGGTCACCCGCATTGCCAGTGGGATCGGTTTTCATATCGTCGGGCTTGGCGTGAATCATCAGAGCCGTGCCTCCGTTAGCGAAGAGCGAGTTGGCTTCGCTGCCCGTGCCCAGCACGACATCGGCGTTCTTGATGGTGGTCTTCGCAGTGCCGTCGGGCTTCACCGTGAAGTTGGCCATGTCGCCGTTGTGATGACCCTTTGGATTAAGGAAGCCGTGCTCCCTTTTGTCAGGATTGAAGTGCGGACCAGCGGACTGGAAATCGGGGGGATCACACTTGGCGCTCTGATGGAAGTGCAGCGCGTGCTGGCCGGGCGGCAGGTTCTTCACCTCCAGCTTCACTTCTACGCCCTTGCCCGATGTCTTGATGCTGGCGGAGCCGACGCTGTTTCCCTTGGCGTCTTTGAGCTCGACTGTCTGCTTTTTGACGGGTTCGGCGGCCTGCGCGAGTCCGGCGAGGATGAGCGCGACAAGGGTAGCGGCGAGGAGGAGCGAACGAGTCAATGCGTGATTCATAACAGCAGAGTTTTATCACAAACATAACGAACGCGTCTGGAGATGCAGTTCTGAGGAATACCAGGGCTGTCCCATAACGGCACCGAACAGAGGGGCTGTTTTGTCCAGCTTTTGGGCACCTCCCCTCCGAATTCTGGAATTCGGGCGCGATTGAGCCTTGGGTCGCCCTGAGAAGTCAACGGAAATGGGAGAATTGTGAATCGAAGGGCTCTTCCGTGGTAGCAACTAAAGTGCTATACCCACGATGGCACTTAGGCGACAATCGGACTTTGGCCAGTGCTAGCTAGCTTCAGCAATTGAGCGGTAGCCACGTCCACAGCGAAGTCAAGGCGATCAGGAGCGGGGAACTGGGACTGAGAATGGCGGAGCCGCATCCGACGGCTGAGAGCCCTCCTTGGTGACGGGATCGGAAGCAGAAACAGACCTGGTGGTGGCGTATACGCGAGCACGACATGAGTATACGGTGGCCCGTCCACTGGAGTGCAAGTGCGTGGCCTTTCTGCTCCCTACGGACCTGAGGATCTCACGCCGGAGCGATCGCATGAAGCGTGTCCTGGCGCCACTGTTCCCTTCCTACGTTTTCCTCTACGTCAGCGATGATGAACGCGCATGGGTGCTGCTAGCCGCCGGTGTGATCAATCTTGTCTCGGTGGCTCGACGAACACCCGCTGTTCTTTCGCTTGAGTGTTAGTTCGTGCCATCCCTAGTCGTATGCCGCCCTGCCGAAACAGCAATGTCGATGATAATTACGTTCAATCGCACTTCGTGGGTATCGAACAAGTTTGTCAGGTGAGCGCGTAGCCTGACGACGGCGTCCGTTCGATATCGACCGGGTCGTCCCTCCGACATGTCGGTAAACTCGGAGGCGAACACCGACAGTACTTCTTCAACATCGCTATTGTTGAACCCATCTCGGTAGTGAGACTTGGCCACGTTGATAAACGTCGTCCATGGCTCGCTCCATATATCGTTGAGAATTAGGGTCAAGACAATTTCTGACGACTCCTGTATTAGGACGCCCTCAGGTTCAGGGTTACGTCCGTGCACCCGATTAACGGGCTCTCAGGTTTTTTATCCCAACAAGATAGGCAGCAAAACACCCAAGCCCAGCACGAGAAACCACAACGCTGGCGCCGGTGTTCCGGCAGGACGCAAACGACGCTGCTCTCTCATGGCCATACGTGGATCAAGCATCAGCCATCGCGTGTAACGCTGCTGCAGGAGCAAGAACACGAAGCCGGTAGTGGCCCCATAAATCAAGTGACCGATCAGAGAGGGCAGCTGCGCTGAGGCGGCGTCTGTACTCCAATCGCACACGCCGGTCAACATCAGAGGCAGCAGAGTCATGGGCCCCAAATACCACCAGATCAGTCCAAACAGCCACCCCCACGCCATTCCCTGGGCCAGGCTTGAGGCTTCGTTGCGGAACAACAGTCCGAACGTGGTGCCGATCAGCGTGCTTACCAGAAGGTGGACGACCAGCCCGTCCAGGTTGGTGAGGTTGGTGTCGACTCCCGCGACCTTCATCAGAACCCCGGTTTTCAACATGATGGGACTGGAAATAATTCCGCCGGCCAGACCCGCCATCGCGCCCCAGCCCAGCGACTGGAGGGTGTGCAGACCGGGACCGCGCGGTTCGCGGTTTAGCGGATCCGACTCGATGAACAGGCGCACCCAGATTTTGTCCAACGTGGCATAGCTCACTCCCAGGATAAGCCCGTACAGAATGTGGCCAACCAGCGAGCCGAAAATCTCGCTGCCCTGATCGGCGGACCAATCCAGGGGAGCATGTGACACCAGCGGCCAAATCGTAAGCGGTCCAAGAAACCACCACAGGATAGCGTAGCCGATGCCCCAACCCATGCACGACCCGTAACTGCGCACGTCACGCTGGAAGAGCACGCCAAAGAGCACGCCCATACCTACGGCGATGGCGAATTGCAGGCTGAGGTAGAGGGAGCGCGAGGGCAGTTCGTTCAGTCTGGACAACAGCGGAAAGTAGTTACCCGCCGACATCCATTGGTCGAAGATGAAGCCGCCCAGCACACCCGCCAACCCACCGGCAATCATGGCGCGGCGCCAATGGAACGGCGACTCGGCGGTCCGACTGCGCAGTCCTCCTAGAATCCCAAGCGCCAGACCTGCTGGCATGCCAAGGCATAGAAGATAGGCGACTAGAGTGGGGAACTGGTCCTGGGCGTTGCCTAGCGCTGCCATCGCGTGTGTCCCTCGTACGAAGAGTGGAAGCAGTCCCGCCGGAAAAAGCAGCCAGACGAGGAAGGCGGACGCCAGTCCCCAGATCAGGCCAGCTCCTGCGCTGGTGGCGCGCCGCGCGAACAGCAGCGCGAAAACCAGGCCGAAGGCGCCGCCTTGGGCTAGTCCACGTGCGACCGACGCGTGCAGCAGGACGCTTTGCGCGAGGCCGCCAGCGAGCCCCGCGACCAGGCCTATCGCAGGCCCGATCAATGCCATGCCACCGGGCTTGCTTTCCAGATGCATCGCAATGATGGAATCGGATGCGGACATTCAACTTCTCTCCTAGTGCAGGTCGATGGTCTGCACAATATCTTTGGGGAAGAACAGTTCCACCGTCCAGTCCGACAGCACGCGGATCTTTCTTTCCAAGCCCGGCAGCTTGCTCAGGTAGACGCCTCGCCACATGAGCCAGGCCAGCAAGCCGGAAAAGTGCATCGCCTTGCCGCGGGCGAAAGGCACACTCAGTTCCGCACAGGCGTTCTGATAGCCGACAACGCACAATGCGCCCAAGGAATTGAAGTGGAATCGACGCCCCGGCTTTCCTTCCAGACTCGCGCGAATGTTGCCGGCCAGAGTTGCCGCCTCGCGCAGGGCAAACTGCGCCGTCGGGGGACAAGGTGTGCCGGTCTTTGCGTCCACAACGGAAGCACAGTCGCCGAGCGCCCAAAGCCCTGGATGACCTGCAATCGCCAGGGTCTTCTCCACCCGCAACGCCCCGCGCCGGTCTTTCTCCAGCGGGAGCAATTTCGTCAGCGGATTGGGTGCAGTCCCCGCGGTCCAGACCAACGTCTGAGACGCGACCTCGCCGTCGCTGAGCACAACCGCACCAGGGCGCGCATCGCTCAGTCGGGTGTTCAAGCGAAATTCGACCCCGCGTGCTTGCATGCGTTTCTCCGCATAGTTCGCCAGCGACTCGCTCAACTCCGGCAGTATTCGTTCGCGTGAGTGCACCAGCAGCACACGAACGTCCTCGCGATGCAGATTTGGGTAATCGGCGAGTATACCGCGCGCAAAGTCGTTGAGCGCGCCCGCCAGCTCAACCCCAGCGAATCCTCCGCCCGCGATGACGAAGGTCAATAGCGCCTTTCGCACCTCCGGTTCGCTTTCCCGGTCGGCCCTTTCGAACATGTCGATCACATGATTGCGGATCTTGATGGCATCCAACAGGCTCTTGAAGTCGAACGCCAGCTTCTGCACGTTGCTCAAGCCGAGATAATTGGAGACCGAGCCAAGAGCAAGCACCAGATGATCGTATGTAAGCTCGCGCAGGCAAGTGTCGGGGCTGCCCATTCCGGCATCCAGAATGACACGCTTGTTTTCCAGATCGATGGAGCTGACTCGCGCCCGCACGAATTCGGTGCGGTGCAGCGCGGTGCGCAGCGGCGTGCTGATGTGGCCGGGTTCCAGGCTGCTGCCGGCGACCTCGGCGAGCATGGGCGTGAAGAGCAGTGAATTGGTCTCGCTGACCAGAGCAATGGACACCGACGGGTTCTTGCGTAGCTGCTGTTCCAGGCATTCCGCGGTTTTCATGCCGGCGAATCCACCGCCCAGAATCAGGATGCGTTTCGCAACGTCCGCACTGGCTGGTTTCGGGGAGGGCTCCGGGCCAAAAAGGCGCTCCGCAACATCACTAAGCGTCTGGGTGAGTAGGCCGAGAACGACGCCGTAAAGCACCCAGCCCACGAGAGTAGGGAAGTGCAGTCGCATCTGCTCCGCGCTCCACTCCGGCATTTGGCCCGAGAGGAGCGGGAGAGCGACAACGCTGACCACGCCCCAAAGAGGTACACCAAGAGCGCCGGCGGTCATCATACTGTCGACATAGGCGCGCCGGGTGGGTTCCATAGTGATCGCGAACGCGCAGCCGACGGCGAGCGCCAGCAGGAAGCCTCCCCAGGGATTTCCGAGGGTTGGCAGCAGCGCGACAGATGCGATGGCACCCGCCAGCAACCCGATCAAACTTCGCCGGACAACCCGCTCCATCGGTGTTTTCCTTGAGGTTGAGTTCCCCTATTTACGCCTTGAGATTCGTGCTGTACAAAAAAGTTACGCCCGGACAGCCGCCCGCGCAATGGTGCTCCGGGGCGGCGGTACCGATGACGTTTGATACCCCCTGGTGACGCCACACAGAGTACTCCGTGCCATGAGTGGAGCGTGCGCAACCAGTGGGTCAATACCCTGTTCCTTTTCGGGATTGAACTTGCCAACTCTCTGAACAGAAGGGCGGTGCCATCGCGATCGCACAGTTGGAAACGTCCGCCCGGGCGGAATAACGAACTCGGACGGTGTTCCGCATTGCGCCTTTGCTTCCGTTCATTTGCGGGACACGATAGGCGAGTAGACTCTTTGGGTGGCCCCGAATAAAAATGCCGGGATGGAGTCAAGGGAAGACTTGCGCGTCGGCGCTGTCATCTTAGCCGCGGGCCAATCGACGCGGATGGGAGAGCCCAAACAATTGCTGCGCCTGAGCGCGAAGCTCCTGCTGGCGCGGACTCTGGAGAATGTACGCGCCTCGAGAGCTAGTGACGTCGTCCTCGTCCTCGGCTTTGCCGCGGAAACGATCACGAGGCAGGTTGCCATTGCCGGCGTAAAGATCGTCGTTAACGAGGCGTATGCACAGGGAATGGGGAGTTCGCTGCGCCTGGGACTCTCGGCGTTAGACCCGCTGACCAACGCGGCGCTCATCGTTCTGGCGGACCAACCGTTTGTTCGTCCTGGTACCCTCGACCAGATCATCGATCAGTATCAGCAGTCCGATGCGCAAATTGCGGTCCCGATGTACCAGGGCTTTCGCGGCAATCCCGTGTTGCTCGACCGTTCTGTCTTCCCCGAGGTGATGGCCCTCACTGGGGACATTGGCTGCCGGGCGATTTTCGCTAACCACGTCGACGGAATCGTCAATGTCAACGTGGACGACATCGGCATTCTTCTCGACATCGACACCAGAGAGGATCTCGGGAAACTTCAACGATTCGACCAAAACAGCGGAGATCAAGCTGGTCTGATCGGAGTTGCCGATCTGCAGGGAAGAGATCTCCCAGAAGCGGAGGGACCCGCTTGCAACAAAGATGAACTCATCATCGTTGGCACCCAGCCTGTTGCCCTTGCGCTTGTAATACTGGGGAAGCTGCTGCAATTTGCGGTGACGGTCGTGGATCCGCTGCTCCAACCGCCCGAAATGGCCGACGCCGACCGAGTGCTCAACGTTCTCGATTTTTCTGAACTTCGACCTGCCTCGCGACGCTACATGGTCATTGCAAGCCGGGGAAGGTTCGACGAAGAGGCCATTGAGCAGGCGTTTCTCGCAAACTGCGAATACGTGGCACTGGTTGCGAATCGCAATCGGGCCGAGCAGATACGGCAACGCCTGACGAGCAAGGGGCAACCAGCCAGCGAACTTGCGAAACTGTACGCCCCGGCAGGACTCGCTATTGGCGCGAGAACTCCCGAGGAAATAGCGCTGAGCATAATGGCCGAAATCGTTTCCGTGCGGCGAAAGAATGGTGGGAAAAACTAGACGGTGAAAGCTACCTGCACGGATCAACCGGTCTAGATGTCACAGTGTTGAATATATGGTCAGTGACAAGGTATTCTCCGCAACTTACAGAGAATGCGAACGTACCAAAAGTCAGGATTGTCTGAATTCACGCTATTTTGGTACACCGTTTGTACGCGGGCTATCCTGGCTACCGTTAGCGCGATGCGGCCTCGCCTGGATAAACATAGTAGTTATTTAGATAGTTAGTTATTTGCACTTATATATAACTGAACTACCTCAGAGCTGTCCCTGCGTTCCACTGCGAAGTTTCAGCCCGCCAATTTCTGACAATCGCGTCACCAGCGTTACATCATCGCCATCGTCAACGCCGTCGTCACAACACTGCGGTTACGCCACGTCACCGTCCAATCGCGGGTATCTCGCATAGTCGCTAGTCATAATCGCCATGAATAATCGCGTCTCTCAGCTTACCCATCAGATGCAGGGTAAAACTCAGGTTGGTGCACTTCCGCATCTCCACTTCAATATCACGAATAAGCATGCGCTTTCGTTCTGGTGAATACTGCATGTCTGCAAACTGCCCGTCCCTCGCCATCTTCTCCAACTC
>Ga0306920_100007828_pt1 | contig 14121 bp, 10 predicted proteins | sample flu12Cox44000170_FD_204666 | JGI IMG/M metagenome (GOLD analysis project Ga0306920, IMG submission 204666) | Lab enrichment of tropical soil microbial communities from Luquillo Experimental Forest, Puerto Rico - flux4day.12C.oxic.44.000.170 (v2)... | ecosystem: Environmental > Terrestrial >...
CGCTCGAAGCCGCGCCGCAGCTCCCAGTCGGTCACCGCGGCGTCGTAGGCGTCCAGCTCGACCCGGGCGTAGTTGGCGTAGTGCTCGACCACCTCGGCACCGAACGCCTCGCGGGCGAGGTCGCTCTTTTGCCACAGCTCGAGCGCGTCGCGCAGGGTGTGCGGCACCTTGGCGCTGGTGTCCAGGTACGCGTTGCCCTCCACCGGCGGCTCGAGCGGCAGCTCATTGTCGATGCCGTGCAGCCCGGCGGCGATCATCGCGGCGACCGCCAGGTACGGGTTCACGTCGCCGCCGGGTACCCGGTTCTCGGCCCGGAGCGAGGGCCCGTGCCCGACCAGGCGCAGCGCGCAGGTCCGGTTGTCCGGGCCCCACCGGACCGCGGTGGGCGCGAAGCTGCCGGGCACGTAGCGCTTGTAGGAGTTGATGTTCGGTGCATAGCACAGCGTGAGCTCCCGCAGCGCGGCGAGCTGCCCGGCCAGGAAGTGCTCGCCGAGCTTGGAGAGTCCGTACGGACCATCATCGGCCATAACGGGCGCGCCGTCCCGGCCCCGGACCGACAGATGAATGTGGCAGGAGTTGCCCTCGCGGGCGTTCGGCTTGGCCATGAACGTGATGCTGGTCCCGTCCTGGGCCGCGATCTCCTTGGCTCCGGTCTTGTAGATCGAGTGGTTGTCGCAGGTGGTGACGGCCTCGGCGTAGCGGAACGCGATCTCGTGCTGGCCGAGGTTGCACTCGCCCTTGGCCGACTCGACGTACAGGCCGGCCCCGGCCATCTCGTTCCTGATCCGGCGCAGCAGCGGCTCGATCCGGGAGGTGCCCAGGATCGAGTAGTCCACGTTGTACTGGTTGGCCGGGACGAGGTCGCGGTACGCCTTGGCCGCGGCCCGCTCGTAGGAGTCCTGGTAGACGATGAACTCGAGTTCGGTGCCCACCATCGCGGCCCACCCGCGCTCGGCCAGCCGGCCGGTCTGTGCCTTGAGTATCTGCCGCGGCGAGGCCACCACCGGCGTGCCGTCCAGCCAGGTCAGGTCGGCGGTGACCATGACCGTGCCCTCGTGCCACGGGACGCGGCGCAGCGTGCTCATGTCCGGGGCCATCACGAAGTCGCCGTAGCCGCGGTCCCAGGACGACATCGCGTACCCGTCCACGGTGTTCATGTCCACGTCGACCGCGAGCAGGTAGTTGCAACCCTCGGAGTAGTGCTCGGCCACCTCGTCGAGGAAGAACTGCGCCGACAGCCGCTTGCCCTGCAGGCGCCCCTGCATGTCGGTGAAGGCCAGCACCACGGTGTCGACCGTGCCGTCGCCGACCTCGACCCGCAAGCGCTCCAGGGTCAGCATGCCGCGGTGCTGCGTGGTAGGCCCGGGACCCCGGTACTTCTGCATTGGCATCCCATCAGGGTAGGCACACGGAGCGCCGCTAGGCGGCGCCGGTCAGCTCGCGAGTTCCTCCTCGATGGCCGCCAGTTCCTCCGGCGTGCCCTGCACCCGCGGCCCGGTGAACCAATTGCGCGCGGAGACGAGCCAGTAAATGGTGGCGAAGCCGATGACCACCAGCACCGCCACGACCGTGTAGTTGAAGTTCGTCCTCGTGATCGGGCTGGCCGTCGGCAGCATGAACAGGAAGAAGATGAAGACCACCCAGGCGACCGCGATCCACCCCACCACGTAGCTCCACCGGCCCAGGTTCCACGGCCCGCGCTGGAAGTTCTCACCCTGCCGCAGGCGCAGGAAAGTGGGCGCCACGTAGGCGATGTACAGGCCGATCACTGCGATGGACGTGACGGCCGCGTAGGCGGTGCTGTTCCATAGGTCCGGCAGGGCGAGGATGAATGCCCCGCCGGCGGCGAGCCAGATCGCGTTGGTGGGCGTTCTAGTCCGCTTGTTCACCCGGTGCCAGATGCTGGAGCCAGGGAGCGCGCCGTCCCGGGAGAACGCGTAGATCATCCGCGAGTTCGCGGTGACCGAGCTCATGCCACAGAACAGCTGGGCGCCGATCACCACCAGCAGCAGCAGCTTGGCGGTGGTCGCGCCGAGAGCGTCGATGAAGATCTGGACAGGCGGCACGCCGGTGGGCGAGGCCACCGTGGCGGCGTAGTGCTGGATCCCGAAGGTGAGCCCGAGAAGCAGGACCCAGCCCGCGAACAGGGAGACGATGATCGACATCACGATGCCGCGGGGGCCGCTGCGCGCCGCCGAGTGGGTTTCCTCGGTCATGTGCGCCGAGGCGTCGTAACCGGTGAAGGTGTACTGGGCCAGCAGCAGGCCGAGCGCGAGCACGTAGATGGTGCTGTGCCAGCCGGTGAGATTAACGATCTTGGTGAACACGAACGTGGCCGACTGGTGCTGCGCCGGCACGAACGCCAGCAGGGAGACGATGAGCAGCACGCCGATGATGTGCCACCAGACGCTAATGTCGTTGAGCAGCGCGACCAGCCGGATGCCGAACTGGTTCAGCAGGCCGTGCACCAGCAGCACGCCCGCGTAGATCAGCACCGTGACCCAGTGGTAGGTGGGCGTGCCGAACACCAGGTTCAGCCACGCGTTGATGAACAGCGCGGCGCCGAAGTCGATGCCGGCGGTGACCGCGACCTGCCCGAGGAAGTTGAACCAGCCGGTGAACCATGCCCAGATCGCGCCCTTCCCCGGCTTGGCCAGCTTGGCCGCCCAGTAGTAGAGGCCGCCCGCGGTCGGGTAGCTGGAGCACACCTCGGCCATGGCCAGCCCGACCATCAGGGTCATCACGCCGACGAACGGCCAGCCCCAGACGATAGCGACCGGGCCGCCGGTGATCATCCCGTAGCCGTACAGCGTCATGCAACCGGACAGGATCGAGATGATCGTGAACGACACGGCGAAGTTCGAGAACCCCGACATCCGCCTGCGCAGTTCCTGGGCGTAGCCGAGCTTGTGCAGGATTTCCTCGTCGGTTCCGGCCGCTGAGGGCGCTTGCTCGTTGACCGACACGGCGTGCTCCTCGGATCAGGGAATGCCGCCAGGCTGACGCTGGCCGGCCGCGGGCTTTAATGGTTCAATACCGAACCAATGATGAACGCGCGCCAGGGAATGTACAAGACCCCGTGGCCAGATTCACCACACGCGCCCCGCGGGTACCGGGACGCGGGGGCGCACGCGCCCGTAGAGTCAGCAAGTGCCGGCGGCACAGCGCAGACCCGAGAGGGGCCGGCCCGCGGAGGCGATCGTGACGAGCAGCGGGCTTGACCTGACCGGGCTGCTCCGGCCGGTGCGGGAGAACAATGCGTTCGAGGAGACCGTCGAGCGGCTGCTGACGGTCATCAAGCTCGGCTTCGTCGGGCCGGGGGAGCGGTTCCCGGCCGAGCGCGAGCTCGCCGCCCAGCTCGGCATCAGCAGGCTGACCCTGCGCGAGGCGATCAGGGAGCTGCAGCAGGCCGGCTACGTAGAGTCACGCCGCGGCCGGTCCGGCGGCACGTTCGTGACCGGCAGGCCGCCCGCGCCGGACCGGGGCGAGCTGCGCCGCCTGGCCCGCGAGGACGGGGACAAGCTCGCCGACGCGCTAGCGTTCCGGCTGGCCCTGGAGACCGGCTCGGCCGACGCCCTGGCCATGCTGGTGGCCCAGTCCTCGGCGCGGCAGGACACGCCGCAGGTCCTCGCGGCCAGGCTCGCCGGCGTGAACGGCGCCAGCCCGCAGGACTACCGCCGGCTGGACACCCTGTTCCACCTGTCGATCGCGGAGCTCACCGGGTCCACCCTGCTCACCGCGGCCTGCGCGGACGCGCGGATGCGGCTGAACGACCTGCTGAACGCGATCCCGGTGCTGCAGCGCAACATCGACCACACGGCCGGCCAGCACGCGGCCATCGTGACCGCGATCCTGGCCGGCGACGCCGGGCGCGCCCGGCACGCGGTGGCCGAGCACCTGGAAGGCACCGCCGCCCTGCTCCGCGGCTTCCTGGCCTGATGACCCTCTGCCTCGCCATCGCTACGGCACGTGCCCGGCCACAGCGGAGCGGGGATATTAGGCAACCTCCCTAACTTTTGATCCCAAAGCGTTACCACCTGCGCCTCGTACGCCATACCTGCCGCGAAATATGATCCCGGAAACGCGAGACGTCTGCTGAGCCCTTAGGGAGGCATCAGGTGAGGCTAATGCGCTCAGTTCACACTGTTGTGACACGTCATCCGTTGCGATGGTCAGCGGCGGCCGTGGTGGCCTTGGCCCTGACCGTGGCGGGGTGCGGCGGCGGCAGTACCTCGTCGGCCCCGAGCGCCGCTTCTTCGGCCACCGGTAAGCCGGGCGGTACGTTCACGATCCTGGCCAACTCCGCTTTCGGCGTGGCCGACCCGGCGCAGAACTACACGCTGCAGGAGTGGCAGCTGCTGATCGACACCCACGACGGTCTGGTGGGTTTCGCGAAGGAGGGCGGCCTGCCCGGGGCCAAGATCGTGCCCGATCTGGCCACCTCGATCCCGATGCCCACCAACGGCGGGAAGACCTATGTCTTCCACATCCGCAAGGGGATCAAGTTTTCCAACGGCCAGGTGCTGAAGCCGAGCGACTTCGTGACCACGTTCGAGCGCCAGTTCACGGTGCCCGGACCCACGTCGTTCTACTCCGACATCGTCGGCGCGAGTAAGTGCTCCACCAAGGGCTGCGACCTCAGCCAGGGCGTGGTCGCCAACGACTCCGCCTACACGCTGACCATCAACCTGACCGCGCCCGACGCCGAGCTCATGGACCAGCTGTCGCTGCCGTTCGCGTTCGCGGTGCCGTCCAGCACGTCGCTGAAGCTGACCGGCAACAACGTGCCTCCGGGTACCGGACCGTACATGTGGAAGTCGTACAACCCGAACAGCGAGGCGGTGCTGGTCCGCAACCCGTACTTCAAGGTATGGAACGCGGCGGCCCAGCCGGCCGGCTACCCGAACGAGATCATCGAGAAGTACGGCGCGTTGGTCTCCAACGAGGTGACCGCGGTGCAGAACGGCCAGGCCAACGAGGTGTTCGACGGCGACCAGATCCCGTCCGACAATCTCGCCCAGCTCAATAGCCCGAAGTACGCCAACCAGGTGCACGTGAACACGCTCACCGCCGACTGGTACTTCGCCCTCAACACCAGGACCCCGCCGTTCAACAACATCAAGGCCCGCCAGGCCATCAACTACGCGGCCAACCGGTCGGCGTACGTGAAGATCGCCGGTGGCCCGCAGCTGGCCGTCCCGACCTGCCAGATCCTGCCGCCGAACTACCCCTCGTACGTGCCCTACTGCCCGTACACCACAGGGAGTCATAACACCTGGGTGGCGCCCGACCTGACCAAGGCCAAGCAGCTGGTGCAGCAGTCCGGCACGGCCGGGATGAAGGTCGTGGTCGACGGCACCAACGACCAGGTCGGCAAGGCTCTGGTCGAGCAGATGGTCTCGGACCTGAACTCGATCGGCTACAAGGCCAGCGCGCAGTTGCTGGCCGCCAGCATCCAGTACCCGTTCGTGCAGAACTCGGCGAACTCCTCCAAGTGGAACGTCGGCTGGTCGGCCTGGTACCAGGACTACCCGGCGCAGTCGGACTTCCTGAACGTGCTGCTCGGGTGCGGCACCATCCACCCGAACAGCGACGCCAGCCCGAACATCGCCGCGTTCTGTGACAAGAGCATCAACGGGCAGATCACCCAGGCCGAGTCGATGGAAGCCACTGACCCCAACGGGGCCGCCACGCTGTGGACGCAGATCGACCACGAGGACACCAACGCGGCGCCCTGGGTTGATATGTACAACCCCAAGCAGATCGACTTCCTGTCCAGCAACGTGCACGGTTACAAGTGGAGCCCGCAGTGGTACATCCTGATCGACCAGCTCTGGCTGTCATAGAGCTGGCCGACTCAGGAGGAGGCCCATGGCCGCCATAATTGAACAGGTTGAGGCGCCCGCGGATCTGCGGCCGGAGGTTGTCGGCCGCAATCCGTGGGCCCTGGCCGCGCGACGGCTGTGGCGCAACCGAATCGCGATGGTCGCGCTCGGGCTGTTCCTGTTCATCGTCGTGATATGCGTGGCCGCGCCGCTGTACGCGCACTTCGTGGCCCACCTCAACCCATTCACGCCGAACCTGAACGGCACCACGGTCATCAACGGCAAAGTGGTACCGGTGATGCAGCAGGGCGGCGGGACGCTGAAGCTCGGTGAGACCCCGATCGGCCCCACCTGGGACCCATATCACTATGCCCTCGGCGCCGACGACCTCGGCCGGGACGTGGCCGCGCTGGTGCTGTACGGCGGGCGCAGCTCGCTGCTGATCGGGATCGGCTCGGCGCTGATCTGCTGCGCGGTGGCCACCGTGGTCGCGCTCATCGCCGGCTACTTCGGCGGGGTCACGGACTCGATCCTGTCCCGGGTCATGGACATCATCTGGGCCTTCCCGCTGTACCTGCTGGCGATCTCGATCGGGACCGAACTGCTCACCCATTCGCAGGGCTTCCAGTTCGGGCCGCTGCACGTCAGCGCCAGCAGCCTGTGGGTGCCCACCATCATCATCGCGTTCGTCTACATACCGTACGTCTATCGCCCGATCCGCGGCCAGGTTCTCTCCGTGGTCCGGAAGGAGTTCGTGGAGGCGGCCATCGCGGCGGGCTCGTCCGCCTGGCGGCTGATCTTCTCAGAGGTCCTGCCGAACGTGGTGTCCACGGTGATCGTGCTGTTGCCGCTGATGATCGCCACCACGATCCTGACCGAGGCGGCGTTGTCCTTCCTGGGCATCGGCGTGCAGCCGCCGAACGTCAGCTGGGGCACGATCATCAGTGGCGGCGAGGACCTGCTGTACACGCGGCCCTGGGTGTCGATCGCGCCCGGGATCATGATCGTCCTCACCGTGCTGTCCCTGAACGTGTTCGGCGACGGCGTCCGGGACGCGCTCGATCCGCGCGCCAAGCTGCGGGTGGGGGAGTAGTGGCGGCCGGGCGGGCCGGGAGCGGGCGCCGATGCTGACGTTCATCGTCCGCCGGCTGGCGTGGACCGTGCTGGTCCTGTTCGTGATCTCGGTGATCACCTTTTTCATCTTCTTCAAGACCCCGGGCGTCGACCCGGCCCGCGCGCTCGCCGGGCGGAACCCCAATGCGCAGACCCTGGCCGAGATCCGGGCCCAGTTCGGACTCAACCGGCCGCTCCCGGTCCAGTACCTGCTCATGATGAAGCAACTGTTCGTCACCCGCAGCCTGGTGTCCTACTCCAACCAGGGCCTGCTGGTGGTGCCCGAGCTCGCCGCGGCCGCGCCGGCCACGCTGTCGCTGGTGTTCGGGGCCGCGGTGATCTGGGTGGTGGTGGCCATCGTCATGGGGGTCGCCGCGGCGCTGCTGCGCGGCACCTGGCTCGACCCGGTGCTGATGATCCTGGCCTTGATCGGCATCTCCGCACCGGTCTTCTGGGTCGGCACGCTGGCCAACTACATCACTCAGGGCGCCCTGCATAACAGCTTCCTGTTCCGCTGGGTGCCGCCGCTCGGGTACACGCCGTTCACGCAGAGCCCCAGCCAATGGTTCCTGGGGCTGCTTATCCCGTGGATCACGCTGTCGATCCTGTACATCGGCCTCTACGCCCGGGTACTCCGGGGCAGCTTGCTCGAGGTCCAGAACGAGGACTTCGTGCGCACCGCCCGGGCCAAGGGCCTGCGGGAAAGCCGCGTCGTGGTCCGGCACACGCTGCGCAACTCCATGATCACGTTTGTGAGTCTATTCGGGCTCGACTTCGGCGCGCTGGTGGCCGGCGGGGCGCTTCTTACCGAGGTGGTGTTCAGCATCCACGGCATCGGGTATCTCACCTGGCAGGCTTTTCAGAGCCTCGATCTGCCGACGATCATGGCCACCGTGGTGTTCGGGGCGTTCTTCATCGTGCTGGCCAACGCCCTGGTCGACGTGGCCTACGCCTGGCTCGACCCAAGGGTGCGGCCGACCTGATGGCCGAGCCGCTGCTGGAGGTGCGCGACCTCAAGGTGTCGTTCCGCACGGAAGACGGAACCGTCAAGGCCGTGGACGGCGTCTCTCTGGAGGTCGCGGAGGGCGAGACGCTCGGCATCGTCGGCGAGTCCGGCTCGGGCAAGAGCGTGACCATGATGTCGGTGATGCGGCTGATCAACGACCCGAACATGCGCGTCGAGGGCGAGGTGTTCTACCGGGGCCACGACCTGATGAAGCTGACCCAGGAGCAGATCCGCGCGATCCGCGGCCCGGGGATCGCCATGATCTTCCAGGACCCGATGACCTCGCTCAACCCGGTCTACAAGATCGGCTGGCAGATATCCGAGCAGATACGGGCTCACGAGAAGATCTCGGCCAAGGCCGCGCACGCCCGTGCGGTCGAACTGCTCCGGGCGGTCGGCATACCGCACGCTCAGGAGCGGGTGGACGACTACCCGCACCAGTTCTCCGGCGGCATGCGGCAGCGGGTGATGATCGCGATGGCGGTGTCCTGCAACCCCGACCTGCTGATCGCCGACGAGCCCACCACCGCGCTGGATGTGACCATCCAGGCGCAGATCCTGGAGCTGATCAAGAAGCTTCGGGACGACTACGGCACGTCCGTGGTGCTGATCACGCACGACATGGGCGTGGTGGCCGACATCGCGGACCGGGTAGCCGTGATGTACGCCGGGCGGATCGTGGAGCAAGGCAGCCTGCGCAGCGTCTTCTACGACGCCGAGCACCCGTACACCTGGGGCCTGCTCGGGTCCATCGCCCGCCTGGACCGGCCCCGGCCGCCGCGGCTCACGGCCATCAAGGGAACGCCGCCGTCCCTGATCCACCTCCCCCAGGGATGCGCGTTCGGCCCCCGCTGCCCGTACCGGTTCGATCTGTGCACGGAGGTCCCGTCGCTCGAGAACCGGCTCGGCAACGGCCATCTCGATGCCTGCCACCTTGACCCGGAGCGGAAGAGGGACCTGCGCGAGACCGCCATCCATCCCGAGCTGGCGGGGCGGGGCCAGCCAGAGCTGACCGAGGAGTCACGGTGAGCGGGCCGGAGGCGGCCGGGGCCAAGCTGCCGACCCCGGCCTGGGATGGCGAGATGCTCGTCCGGGCCGAGCACGTCAAGAAGTACTTCCCGATCCGCAAGGGAATCCTGCAGCGCGAGGTGGCGCGGGTGCACGCCGTGGACGACGTCAGCCTCGAGGTGCGCACCGGGGAGACGCTGGGCCTGGTCGGCGAGTCCGGGTGCGGCAAGTCGACGCTGGCCCGGTGTATCGCCCGGCTGTACGACCTGACCAGCGGCTCGATTACGTTCGAGGGCCGCGACATCTCTCGCCTGTCCCGGCGCCAGCTCCGCCCGGTCCGACGCGAGCTGCAGATGGTGTTCCAAGACCCGTACGCCTCGCTGAACCCGCGCAAGCGGGTGGGGACGATCATCTCCGACCCGCTGCGCATCCACAACTACGGGGACCGGACGAAAATCAAGAACCGGGTGCGGGAGCTGCTGGAGCTGGTCGGCCTCTCGCCCGAGCACGTCAACCGCTACCCGCACGAGTTCTCCGGCGGCCAGCGCCAGCGGATCGGCGTGGCCCGGGCCATCGCGCTGCACCCCAAGCTGATCATCGCCGACGAGCCGGTCTCCGCCCTGGACGTCTCGATCCGCGCCCAGGTGATCAACCTGCTGGACGATTTGCAGGACGAGCTCGCGCTCACGTACGTGTTCATCGCCCACGACCTGGGCGTGGTCCGGCACATCTCCGACCGGATCGCGGTCATGTACCTGGGGAAGATCGTCGAGGTCTCGCCCGCCGAGGAGCTGTACAAGCATCCGGTGCATCCGTACACCGAGGCCTTGCTGTCCGCGGTCCCGCTCCCCGACCCGGATATTTCGGCCAAGCGAGAACGGATCGTGCTGGAGGGTGACGTGCCCAGCCCGGTGGCCCCGCCGCCCGGGTGCCGCTTCCACCCGCGCTGCCGGTACGCCACCGAGGTCTGCCGACTCGAGGAGCCGCCGCTCGTCCAGCACGGGAGCGGCAGCCACCTGGCCGCCTGCCACCATCCGCTGGACCTGCCCGAGCCGTCCGCGGCGCCGCGCACGGCTGCGGCCTCGCCTTAGCGGATGGCGTCGAAGCCCACGACCAGGCGCGCGGGCCCGCGCAGGTTGAGGTTGGGCTTGTAGGCCAGTCCTGCCGGATCGAGTTCCGGTCCGGCCACCCGGGTGGCGAGCGCCCGCACCGCGATCGTCGCCTCCAGCCGGGCCAGCGGCGCGCCGAGGCAGAAATGCGGCCCCGCGGCGAAGGCCAGGTGGCTGCCTGCGGCGCGGCGGATATCGAACGAGTCCGGGCCGGCGAACACCAGCGGGTCACGCCCGGTCGCCGCGAGCAGGAGCAGCAGCACCGCGCCGTCGGGCGCACTGACCGGGCCGACCTGCATGCCCCCGCGCGCGACCCGCCCGGTGAACTGCACCGGCGCGTCGTAGCGCAGCGTTTCCTCGACCGCGCCCGCGGCCAGGCCCGGGTCGGCGCGCAGCGCGGCGAGCTGGTCCGGGTGGCGCAGCAGCGCGAGGATCGCGTTGGAGATCAGGCCCACCGTGGTCTCGTGCCCGGCCACCAGCAGCAGCACGCAGGTGGCGATCAGCTCCTGCTCGCTCAGCCGCTGGCCCTCGTCTTCGGCGCGGATGAGCTCGGACAGCAGGTCGTCGGCCGGGCGGCGGCGGCGGGCGGCGATCAGCTCCCGGAAATAGTCGGCGAATTCGAGCCTGGCCTGCTGCGCGGCCCGGGCCGGGGCCGGGTCGGCGGCGATGAACTGGGGCTGCAGCGAGTGCGCCAGGCTGGCCGACCAGCCGGCGAACCGAGCGTGGTCGCCGGGCGGCACCCCGAGCAGCTCGGAGATGATCCGGACTGGCAGTGGGTAGGCGAGCTGGCTCACCACCTCGATTTGTCCGGCTCCGCCTCGGTCCGGCCCGGCCTTGGTCAGCAGCTCGTCGGACAGCTCATGGACCCTGGGCTCGAGCCGGGCGATGGCCCGCGGCGTGAACGCCTTGGAGACCAGCCGGCGCAGCCGGGTGTGGTCGGGAGGGTCCAGGGACAGGAACGACGGCGCCCGCTGCGCCCGCACCTCGGGCGGCGCCAGCAGCGAGTTGTTGCGCTCACTGCTGGAGCGGGGGTCGCGCAGGATCGCCGAGCAGTCCGCGTGCCGGCCGACGACCACTAGCGCCCCGCCCGCCTGGGCGAACGGTGACGCCTCGCGCAGCCCGGCCAGCACCGGGTAGGGATCCGGTAGTACCGCCGGGTCGGCCAGCGCGGCCAGCGCGGGCCGGGTTGGCGTGGTCACTGGTCCGCCGGCTCCGGCACGCCGATCGGGTTGGGGAACGGCAGCTCGGCGGCGCAGGCCTGGGCGACCGGAGCCAGCAACTCGGCCAGTTCCCCGGTGCCGGCCGTCCCCAGCCGGGCCCACGGCCGCGCCGCCGCCCGGTCCGTGGCGTCCTCCACGGCCTGCCGGGCGGCGGTCCCCTCCGGGGTGACGCGGCCGTCCTCGCCCAGCCAGCCCCGGCCGGCCAGCCGGGCCGCGGCCTGGTCCCACTCCTCGTCGGACCAGCCGCGTATCGGCTGCAGCACCTCGCGGGACAGGTCGGCTCCGGCCCGCAGCACCAGCGCCTCGCAGCCCTCGATGTCCGCGGCCAGCAGGGCGGCGCTGTGCCCGTCCCCGCGGTGCTCCCGCAGCAGCGTCGCCGCGTGCCAGAGCCGCGCCGCCGGCTCGGCGGGAGCCGGCAACGCCGCGTTCGCCGCGGCCAGCACCCGGCCGGAGCAGTCGAGGCCGTCGGTGGCGCGCAGCAGCCCGTCGGCCAGGGCGGAGAGCCCGGCCGCGCGCTCGCCCAGCAGGCGCCGCAGCGCCGCGACCGCACCTGCCGAGCGCGCGGTCAGCGCGTCCTGCGGCGTGACCAGGTCCCACACGGCCGGCAGGGCCCGGGCGACCATCGGGGGAGCGAAGTTGTAGAACGACGCCGTCACCACCGCCGGGCCGGGCCGGCCCAGCGGCGCCGCGCGCCCGGCGAAGTAGCCGCGCCAGAACCCGCGCAGGCCCGCCGCCTCGAACCCGGCGCGGGCCTCGGGCGTGAAGTAGGTGACCACGTGGACCGGCTCGAACAGGGTCCACATCCGCCTGGCCGCACCCGCCGCATCGTTCATTCGTGTCCTCACCCCACGATGGGACATATCACTGGTTCAATTCAGACGGCAAGTCCGCTGCACACCGGAGGAGATCGAGCGCCCCATGCCGAGCCGTACCGTCACGCTAACCGGCTGGGGCCGGCTGGCGCCGTCCTCGGCCGAGCTGGCCGAGCCGGCCAGCGACGCCGACGCCGCCGCGGCCCTGCAGGCCGCGGCCGCGTCCCGGGGCGTGATCGCCCGCGGCCTCGGCCGCAGTTACAACAACGCGGCGCAGTGCGGGGGCGGCCTGGTCATCTCGACGGCCCGGCTGAACCGGATCATCGCACTGGACGCCGCGACCGGCCTGGCGGCCTGCGAGGCCGGCGTCAGCCTGGAGCAGCTCATGGTCGCGGGGCTGCCCGCCGGCTGGTTCGTGCCCGTCTCTCCCGGCACCCGGCAGGTCACCGTGGGCGGCGCCATCGCAGCCGACGTGCACGGCAAGAATCACCACGTGGCCGGGAGCTTCGCCCGGCATGTGCCGTCGTTCGAGCTGCTCCTGCCCAGCGGCGAGCTGCGCACGGTGACCCCGGGGGCCGACCCCTCGCTGTTCTGGGCGACCGCGGGCGGCATGGGCCTGACCGGGCTCATCGTGCGGGCCACGGTGCAGCTCAAGCGGGTCGCCACCTCGCGGGTGCGAGTGGACACCTTGCGCACGGCCGACATCGACCAGACGATGACCGTGCTGACCGAGCATGACCGCGCCTACGGCTACACGGTGGCCTGGTCGGACAGCCTGGCCCGGGGAGCCAGCCTGGGCCGGTCGGTGATCACGAGCGGCGACTTCGCTGACCTGGCCGACCTGCCGTCCGCTGAGCGGGCGGACCCGTTCGCGTTCCGGCCCGGGGCCCGCCTGGGCGTGCCGCCCGGGGTCCCGCCCGGGCTGGTCAGCCGCTACACCGTGGCCCTGGCCAACGAGGTGTGGTACCGCAAGGCGCCGCGGCGGCGCCGCGGCGAACTGCAGCCGATCGGGAAGTTCTTTCACCCGCTGGACGGCGTGCGGAACTGGAACCGCGTCTATGGCCCCGGCGGCTTCCGGCAGTACCAGTACGTGGTGCCGTTCGGCCAGGAAGCGGCCGTGCGCAGGTCATTCGAGCTGGTCTCCGCGGCGCGCGCGCCCTCGTTCGTGACCGTGCTGAAGCGGTTCGGCGAGCAGGACCCGGGGCTGCTCTCGTTTCCCATGGCGGGCTGGACGCTCGCGCTTGACTTTCCCGCGCGCACCCCGGGGCTGGCCGGGCTGCTCGGCGCGCTCGACGATCTCGTAGTCGGCGCGGGCGGCCGCGTCTACCTGGCCAAAGACTCACGGGTGCCCGCTGACGTGCTGGCGCAGATGTATCCCCACCTGGCGGAATTCCGGGCGCTGCGCGCCAGCCTGGACCCGAAGGCCGTCCTGGCCTCAGACCTGTCCCGGCGGCTCGGCCTCTAGCCGGCGAATCGTTTGCGGGCGTGGAAGTATTTACGGCACAATGATGTTGTGAAAAACGTGGGACTGGAACTGGAGGACATGGTGTCCGGCACCGCAGCAGGTGCCGAACTCCGTGCTGCACCGGCCCAGCCTACGACGGGGCATTCCGGCGCGGCCCACCCGGGCACCGAACCGGGGACCCGGGCCAGGATCGCACGGCTGATCCTGGAGCACGGCCCGGTCACCGCGGCCGGGCTGAGCGGCCGGCTGGGCCTGACCCCGGCCGCGGTCCGCCGGCACCTGGACAACCTGCTGACCGACGGCATGATCGAGGCCAGGGAAGCCCGCTGCTACGGCAGCCGGGGACGGGGCCGGCCGGCCCGGATGTTCGCGATCACCGACGCGGGCCGCAGCGCCTTCGAGCACGCCTACGACGACCTCGCCAGCAGCGCGCTGCGCTTCCTGGCCGAGCGGGCGGGACCCGGCGCGGTCGCCGAGTTCGCCCGCAGGCAGGTCGCCGACCTGGAGAGCAGGTACCGCCCGGTGGTCGACGCCGCGCCCGCTGCCCGCCGCGTGCAGGCCCT
>Ga0306920_100007829_pt1 | contig 14121 bp, 11 predicted proteins | sample flu12Cox44000170_FD_204666 | JGI IMG/M metagenome (GOLD analysis project Ga0306920, IMG submission 204666) | Lab enrichment of tropical soil microbial communities from Luquillo Experimental Forest, Puerto Rico - flux4day.12C.oxic.44.000.170 (v2)... | ecosystem: Environmental > Terrestrial >...
TGGGAACGCGGTTTTTTGAAACTCTGTTTCAATCCCTTGCCGCGAAACGGAGTTTCGGGCAGTGCGTTCCCAAACAGGAGTTTGGGAACGAGGACAATGGATCATGGCGCTTGAATTCAATCTGCAATCTTAAGTCTGCAATCTGCAATCTTGGTTAGGCCGCTTCATTCTGCTGCTGATAGGCCCGGGCGAAGCCGCGCGATTCTTCTTTCTCCACCAGATCCAGAAAGGCCTGCTCGGTTTGCTGGCCGACGCTGCGGATGCTTATCAGATTCACCTTGTTGTCCGCCAGCGTCATGAAGACGTTGGCCAGCGCGGAGGCGTTGTTGGCATCGTCGGCCATGCGCAGCTCCAGTCGCCGGTGCCGCATCACCACGCCTTTGAAGTCCGACAGGCCCTTGATCACCTGGGTCGCCTTGGCGATGGCCTTCTGATCGCCTTCCAGATCCAGCTCGTAATGATTACGGCGCATGCGGCCCTTGAGGTCCTGAAGCGAGCCAAAATAAATGAGGTGGCCCCGACTGAGCACCGCGGCATGATTGCACACCTCGTCGATGTCGCTCAGATTATGGCTGCACACAATCAGGGTTTTTTCTCGGGCCAGGCTCTTGATCAGATCGAGCATGCTGCGGCGGGCTTCCGGGTCCAGGCCGTGCGTCGGTTCGTCCCAGATGAGCAGGTCCGGCTCATTGATGAGGCTGGTGGCCACCGCCAGCCGCGCCGTCATGCCGTTGGAAAAGCCGATGATTGGGTCGCCGGATACGCCCAAAAGATCGACCGCCCGAATGAGCGAGGCCAGCCGCGGTTTTCGCACGCCCATGGGGATGCCGAACAAGCGGGCGATATGATCCAGATAGGTGATCGGTGTCATGCCGCGCGGGAATTGTGGATTGGTCGGGATATAGCCGATGCGACAACGCAGGGCGGCCGCGTTGGGAGTCATCATCTTGCCGAACACCTTGACCCAGCCGGCGGTTGGGCGATGCAGGCCGAGAATCAGGCGCAAAAGCGTCGTCTTGCCGGCGCCGTTGGGACCCAACAGTCCCAGGACGCAGCCCGGCTCCAGCCGCAGCGTCACATCATTCAGGGCAATCTGGCGGTTCTGGTAAATCTTGGTGAGCTTGAAGGACTCCACCACCAGGTCGCTGGGGTTCTCGGCCACGAGGCGCCCTCCTCGACCTTGTCGACAAGCGGCGGAATTATACGCGGCGGCGCGATTGCTTCCTATACCAATCGTAGCAATCTTGACACATGCTCGATTCCGGCTTACTTTCCGCCTTCGCGTGACTCCAAATCGGACGAGTCGTGGCCCAGAGGAGCCGGAACATGAATACCCCAATTCCGCTTTGTGACGTTCAAGGCCAATTCCAGGAGTTGAAGGAACAGATCCAGGAAGCCATCGACCGCGTGCTGGCTTCGGGACAGGTGATTCTCGGTCCGGAAGTTGCCGCGCTGGAAGCCGAGGTGGCACGTTATTGCGGCGCTGGTTTCGGCGTCGGTTGCTCCTCCGGATCGGACGCACTCTCGCTGGCCCTGGAAGCGATGGGCGTCGGGCCCGGCGATGAAGTCATCCTGCCCCCGTTTACCTTCTTTGCCAGCGCCGGCGCCATTTGTCATGCCGGCGCTCGCCCTGTCTTTGCCGACATCGACCCGGCCACCTGCAACCTCGATCCGTACCAGGTGGAGAACAAGATCACCGACCGGACCCGAGCCATTATGGCCGTCCATCTGTTCGGCCAGTGCGTGGACATGGACCCGCTCTGGCAAATTGCCGAACGGAATAACCTGCCCATCCTGGAAGACGCCTGCCAGGCCATCGGCGCCGAATATGCCGGCAAGCGCACTGGCACGCTGGGGGCCATCGCCTGCTTCAGCTTTTATCCTTCCAAGAACCTGGGAGCCATGGGCGATGCCGGCATGGTGGTCACGAGCGATCCGGACTGGGCCGAGCGCATGACCTGGCTGCGCACGCACGGCATGGAACGCCGCTACCATCACAAATACTTGGGCTGGAATGCACGCCTGGATGCCATGCAAGCCGCCATCCTGCGTGTCAAGTTGCCGCACCTGGATCGCTGGAGCGAAGCCCGCCAAGCCGCCGCGCGCCGCTATGATGCCCTCATCGAGGAACATCATCTCGGGCATTTCCTCGAGCGGCCGACCGTTCGCTCCAATTGCCGGCACGTTTTCAATCAATATGTGGTTCGCGTAGCCGGCGGCCAACGCGACGCCCTGGTGAACCATCTCAAGGCCGACAGGATCGGCTGCGAAATCTATTATCCCATCCCCCTGCACCTGCAGGAGTGCCTGGTCTACCTGGGTTACCGCGAGGGCGATTTCCCCGCCAGCGAAGAAGCCGCCCACAGCGTCCTGGCCCTGCCCATGTTCCCCGAATTGAAGGCCGAGCAACAACGTCGCGTGATCCAGAGCTGCGCGGCGTTTTTGGGACAACGGGCACGCATGGCGGCGTGATGAATTATGGAGATGAAAGAAAAAGGGAGCCCGAAGCGCTAGCGAGGGACGTTCCTCGCTAGCGCTTCGGGCTCCCATCATTCTTTATTTGCCGTCGAGTCTTCTTCGACCTGCAACTTGATCCCTAACGTCTGCAAGCGCTCTTCCAGCGCCGGCACATTCTCTTCCAGCACCAGAATAGCAGTCGGCCCCAGGCGTTCCTGGATCAAGCCGCGCGTGGCGGGCCATTGTTCCAGGCCGTCGGCAATTTCTTCACTGGCGACATGCAGGACGAGTTGGCGGCGCAATTCGGCGGGTGGGGATTCGGGGCCGGTCAGCAGTAGGCGGGCGGCGGAGGTCAAGGGCTGGCCGCTGCGGTGCCAGAACCAGTTTTCCAAAAGGGAAACATTCAGTCCTTGTTCTCGGCCGGCGACCACGGTTTCCGGCGTCAGCCGATAGCGGCGGCGGCCATTGACGTCGCCCCCCGGAACCAGCTCGGCAAACCGTGCCAGCTCGGTTTCCAGAAGCAGATCCGAGCGGACCAGGTCGATGCTCAAGGTCACGCCGTCCGGCTCGATCTCGACGCATTTTTCCGGAGGCAGGACATAATCGCGTGTACCGACGAGGCGGAAATGGCGGAAGTCGATGGAGCTTTCATCGGCGACGGCGGCCAACTTTTCTCCCAGGCGCACGGCCGGCAAACCGCGGGCGATGGCTTCCTGCAGATCGGCGGCGCTAGCGAACTCGAACAAAGATGCCGCCGGGTACACGCTGATCCGGTCGCGCTTGTTCGACCAGGTTCGGAGCGCTTCCACCACCGGCGCTGGCATCGGCTTCATGCTGTGCCGTTCCAGCGTTTGCACGATCGACTCGAATGAATCGCCGGACTCCAGGGCGCGGTAAACCGTGTCCGGCTCCAGTTGCAATGTGCAGGCGGCTCCCAACGTTTTCCAGGTGGCAAATCGGCTCAGCCGGCCTATCAGATCCGGCGTCAGCCCCTGGCGATAAACCAGGATTTCCAGATTCGGCTGCACGAGCAGGGTTTGCGGGTAATTGGTCAAGCTTGGAGGTTGGTCCGCCATCCCGAGAATCCAGCGGCCCATCGGGGAAAGGCGCACGAGCCAATCACCGTGTGGCCCCTTGGCCGCCTGGAGGAAGCGAAGTTGATACGCCAGGCCCAGGAGAAATCGACTCAGTGCTTCCGTAGGCGAATTGGAGCGCGGCAGCGCCGGAGCGCGGGAGCGCGCAGGATTACTGCGCTCCGCGCTCCTCCAATACGGATGCCGGTTGATTACCCACTGAGATACTTCATCGGGCCGGGCCCAGCGCTCCTGGGGCAGATTCACCAATAACAATAGCGCCAAGAGATAAGCGCCTGGGCAAGGGTTGCCGTGAATTTCTCTCGGTTGCCAGCCGTGGTGGACGTTCCAGGTGTCCAGGTGCAAAAGCGCGGTCCACAGCGAGGCCAGCAGGGCCGGCAGACCTTCTTGCCAGGCAGGGGGGAACGCTCCGGCAAGCAATTCGCCGTCTTTGTCCTGAATCAGACCCTGGCTCAAAGCCAGCGCTACCGCCAGGAGTCCCGGATCGGGGAGTTCGCCGAGATGGTCCGCGGGAGGACCTGCCAGAAGCGGATCGGAGCGCAGGCGTTCCAGGTCGCGTTTGAAGAAATCGCGCTGCTGGGTGCGACGAAGAGGACAGCCGGCCACCTGCTGCCACAAGACCGCCAGGCGCAACGGCCATTCCAGACCATCTGCCTCATGAACGCGTTCTTTGGCTGAACCGCTCAGGGATTGGCCGCCCGGACATTTGGGTAAATTTGAGTCGAGCGCCAGACTTCGGTTGCCGGCAGCGGGATAGACATAAGCCCACAGCGAATTATCTTTGGCCAGCCATTGATCGAATTGTTTCAAGTGGGTTCGTTCGGCCAGTTCCGGATAAAGCAGGCCCGCCTCGAACAGCGACCGCACCGGCTGTAAGCCGTCCCTTGTTCCCAGAGCGATAGACATTTCCACCAGGTTGCCGACTTGCCAGCGTGGTTGCCGGCTGTGGCCGATCAAGGACAACAGGCAGCGGCTGGGTTCATCCAGCTCTTTCAAACGCCGATCCACCACGGCAGGATTGCTCACCGCAGCAAGACAGCGGTCGATCAGCTCGCCGACCGGCCAGTGATTTCGTGGCTTACACAGCTTATCCGCGACCTGGCGCAGTAGCCCCTCCTCATAACTGTGCAGCGTCTGCCGTAGTTGCTCGTTCCAGGTTTCCGACATCATCTTGGTCCGAAGTCTCAAGTTTCCGCTTGCGGCTTCGCGTTCATATCCGGTGAGCGCGAAGCCGCAAGCGGAAAACGATCACAAGCTCAGGGCCTATGTTACCACTTGTGGGGTATGCCCCATCTTCTGCAGTTCCTGCACGATTCCCTCAACGCGGCCGGCGCGGATGAGCAAGACGCGCTCCGCCAGCCGGCCGACGATGTCCTGGGCCAGCTTCTTGTTGGCCAGCAATTCTTCCGCCAGCACGGCATCCTCGGTTTGAATCAAGGAAACGCGGCGATGCAGCTTGACTGGGATGCGGGCTTTTTCCATGAAGCATCAATCCCTGATCCCCAGGGCTCGAAGCCTCGCCCTGGGGCTTGGTGTGTTCCAAGCCCGCAGGCGAGTCTTCGAGCCTGCGGGATTTTGATAATCAAAGCTTGCTCAGACCGCGGCCTTTGCCGATTTTCTGGCCGAGCGCACGGGGCTGAAACCGGCCTGTCCCACATTACCGCTGTCCAGAATGCTGTAACTGTAGCCTTGCTCGGTGAGAAACATCTGGCGGTGGTGAGCGAAGTCCAGCTCGCGGGTGTCGCGCGTCACCAGGGTATAAAAGTGGGCCAATTCGCCGCCCGATTTGGGCCGCAAAATCCGCCCCAGCCGCTGCGCTTCCTCCTGCCGCGAGCCGAACGTCCCCGAAACCTGGATGAGCACGTTGGCGTCTGGCAAATCGATGGCGAAGTTGCCGACTTTGGAAAGAATGAGCTGTTGCACCTGGCCCGCGCGGAAGCGGTTGTACAGATCCTCGCGCTCGACGTTGGCCGTCTGACCGGTGATGAGCGGGATGCCGAAACGTTTTTGCAAAAGCCGGAGCTGCTTGAGGTACTGGCCGATGATCAGCACCTGCTTGCCGGAATATTGTTGGAGCAGGCGTGCCACCACGTCCTCCTTGGCGGGGTTCTCGCTGGCCAGGCGATACTTGTGCCGCCATTCGGCGACGGCATACTCCATGCGCAGCGGCTCAGGCATTGCCACGCGAACTTCGGTACAGGTGGCCTCGGCGATCCAGCCGCGCCCTTCCAGCTCGCGCCAGGGCACGTCGTATTTTTTCGGGCCGATCAGGCTGAACACATCTTCCTCACGGCCATCTTCGCGGATGAGCGTGGCCGTCAGTCCCAACCGACGCCGGGCTTGAATCTGCGCCGTCACCCGGAACACCGGCGCCGGCAGCAGGTGAACCTCATCGTAGACGATCAAGCCCCAGTCGCGCTGATCGAACACCTTGAAGTGCGGGAACTCTTCCTTCTTGTCGGGCCGATGAGTCAGAATCTGGTAGGTGGCCACTGTGACCGGACCGAGGTCCTTACACTCCCCGGTGTATTCGGCGATCTGGTCCTCGGCGAGGTCGGTCTTGTCGAGAATCTCGCGTTTCCATTGCTTGACAGCCGTGATACTCGTGGTGAGGATCAGGGTGGAGCGCTGCATGAGGGCCATGGCAGCCATGCCCACGATCGTCTTTCCCGCGCCGCAGGGCAGGACGATGACGCCGCTGCCACCTCGAACATCACCGCCGGCATAAAAGATGTCCGCCGCTTCACGTTGATAGTCGCGCACGTGGAACGGCATGCCGGAGCGGGCCAATTCGCGCAGGGCCAATTGCAGAGCAGCCCCGTCGGTGTAGCCTGCCAGGTCCTCCGCCGGATAACCGACCGCGATAAGGCCCTGCTTGAGCACGCCGCGAAAGGCCGGATCCACCTGAAAGCTGTCTTTGCTCAGCCGGTCGCCGAGATATTCGCGAACGCGGGGCTGGCGGGCCAGTTCCTCCAGCAGTGGCCGATCCGGGCACACCAATTTGAGCTGGTCTCCGTCTCGTTCCAAGCGAACCCGCCCGTAGCGACCGACCAGTTCCTCAAGGTCGGCGGCAAGATTGGTTGGCAAGGGAAACTTGCTGTAGCGGGCCAGAACATCCACCATCTCGTCGGCGGTCATCCCCGCCGCTGCCGCATTCCAAAGCGACAGCGGCGTGAGCCGATAGGTGTGCATATGCTCGGGGCTTTTTTCCAGATCGGCAAAAGGCGCCAGGGCATCCCGCGCCTCGGCATAGCGGGGATTGTCCACCTCGACCAAAACCGAGCGATCCCCCTGGACGATTAATGGGTTAGTTGGGTCGTAATTCATTTTCAGACAATCCCTTGTGGCAATTTTGGTCCTTCGGTCCCTGAATAAACGAAAATGGCAGTTTAGTGGGTTCGGGGAGGGCCTGCAAGGTGAAGGTTCGATCCGTCGCGGAGGACTTCCTGGCTAACTCATAAGTCCGGCGTGCTGGTCGGTTGGCCGCCAACTCTGAAAAATCGACACAAGCTCAAGCGGAGTAGGACGTTGGGAATTGAAAGGTTGACGGCCACTTGGCCGCCAACTTTGCAAAGTATTACCCGCAACCGCCGCATCGCCTTGTCTGTGCCTCACGGTTACCCTATCACGTCCATGGAATTCATCCCCCAATCATGGCCATGGCAATGACGCATCGCGAAGCTTTGGAAGTTCTGGCCGCCAACCGCAGGCAGCATATTGTTCTGACCACGCATGGCTCGATCGATTTGTGGGTTTCTCTGTCGGATACGGCACTGGACTTCTCCTACGTGCCGGCATCGATGGGACAGGGGCCGTTAGTGGGATTGGGGTTGGCCTTGGCCCAATCACAGCATGGCGTCATAGTCGTCACGGGCGACGGCTCCATCCTCATGAACGCGGGTTGTCTGGTCACGCTGGCGAATCATCCGGCCGATCTCTTCTTGATCATCATCGATAACGGCGTCTACGAGGTGACCGGCGGTCAGCCGACCGCGGGGGCCGGTCGAGCCCATTTTGCCGAACTGGCGCGCGCAGCCGGGATCCAGCGGGCATATTCGTTCGAATCGGCAGAGTCCTGGGGCGCAGCAGCCGCCGAGACCCTGTCCGGTCCGGGGCCGGTGGTCATCTGGTTGAAAGTGGAAGCCAGGGCGGATCAGCGCGCTCCAACAACGGCACGACCCATGGCGGAGCAAATCAACCGCTTACGACAGCAGCTTGAAACCTGAACAGCAGGTCGGGAGCTAAGCCAGGCAAAAGAAGAAAGACGGGCATGTCAGGGCGCGGCCTCGTGGCTATCTCCCATTGACTTGCCCGCCTTTTGCAAGGTAATTGGGTAAGTCGAAGAAATCCCTAATTGGGCGGCCCTCACTTCCTCGACCGAGGCTGAGGGCAAACAGTGGCTGCACCGAACCAACGCCGTGGCCGGTCGAGAGCCCCGTCGCCGAAAACCAACTTCATGCAACGTTTTGCCGCGCTCACCGGCTGGGGCCATTGCGTGCCCGACAAGGTCCTGACCAACCAGGACCTGGAAAAGCTGGTGGCCACCAGCGACGACTGGATCAAGACGCGGACGGGCATCAGCACGCGGCATATCGCGGCGGAAACCGATACGACCTCTTCCTTGTGTGCCGTGGCCGCCGAGCGAGCCTTGGACCGCGCGCGGCTGCCGGCGCGCGAGCTGGACCTGGTCATTTGCGCCACGACCACGCCGGACCAGCTATTGCCGGCCACTGCTTGCCTGGTGCACAAAAAGATCGGGGCCATCCATGCCGGCGCCTTTGACATCAATTCCGCCTGCACCGGTTTTGTCCAGGGCCTTATCATCGGCGTGCAATTCATTCAAACGGGAACATGCCGACGGGTTCTGGTGGTGGCCGGTGAAATTCTCAGCCGTTTTCTCAATTGGCAGGACCGTACCACCTGCATCCTCCACGGCGACGGTGCGGCGGCGGTGGTCCTGGAGGCCACCTCCCAGAAGTGCGGAATTTTGAGCGTTGATATGGGCTGCCGCGGTGATAGCGAAAACCTGTTAACCATTCTCGCGGGGGGATCCAGTAAGCCGGCCAGCGCCGAAACCCTGGCGGCCGGGGACCATTATGTCAACATGCGCGGCAACGAAGTTTTCAAGATGGCCGTCCGTTCCATGAGTCAAGCCGCTACCCTGGCCCTTTCCCGGGCCAGAGTTTCCATGGATGAAATCTACAAGTTCATTCCGCATCAGGCCAACTTGCGGATTGTCCAGGCGACGCGGCTGGCTCTGGGTTTGCCGGAAGACAAGTTGTTCCTGAACCTCGATCGCCGCGGCAACACGGGCTGTGCTTCCATCCCGCTGGCGCTGTCCGAATACCTGGATACGGAGAACCCGCCGCCGGGGTCCAAGCTGCTCTTGGTGGCGTTTGGCGGCGGCTTGACGTGGGCATCGGCCGTTTTGGCCTGGGCCGATGTGGCCGCCGTCATCCAGCAGCGCGAACAATCTGCCACTCTTATCACGCCGCTGGCGGCCTGACGTTATTTCCTACAAAACCCATTCAGTATGACTGACTCAAGGACTGGACAAGAACAGAAGTTTGATGGGATCATATCCGCGCCGCTTTTTGCCAGATCCGCAGCGCAGCAGCTAGTTCGGCGGGGGTTTGGCAGCGGTCCGCGGGCTTCTGGGCCATCAGTTTTCGGACCACAAAGGCCACCGGGTCGGGAACCTCAATTAGCTTGTGGGCCTCTTTTCCGGAGAGCAAACCGTCCAGCAATTTTCGACGGCGGGCAACTTCCACCGGCACCGGTTCGTCAAACTGGTGCTGGCGTAGTTTTTCCGTCAAGTCGCCTTTGGGAAAGGGGACGTGACCGGCCAGCAAATAGTAGAACGTGCATCCCAGGCTATAGAGATCGGCGCGGATATCACAGCTGCGGGAGTCGCACGCTTGTTCGGGGGCGATGTAATCCGGCGTGCCAATCAGGCAACCAAGCTGCGTGAGGTGATTGGCCTGATCGTCCAGGGAATCTCGTGTACGTGCCAACCCCAGGTCGAGAATCTTGACGATGCCCCAGGGTGCGCTTCCGGAACCAGGCCGGGCCAAAAGGCCATTGCCTCGCTGCGAAGGATCGCCCGCGCCGGCCTGCGCTCGGGACACGAACAAATTGGCGGGCTTGATGTCGCGGTGGACCATGCCGTGTCCGTGCGCGTGCTGCAAGCCGAGAGCTGCCTGGGCAATGAAGTCGCACGCCTGCTCCACTCGTAAGGGCCCGGATTGCTTGACAAGGCGGTCCAGGTCGATGCCGTTAACAAATTCCATGGCGAAGTAGTAGGTGCCGTCCACCTCGCCGGCATCGAGGGCCCGTACAATATTCGGATGAGACAGCCGGCCTGCGGCCTGAATTTCCCGGAGAAAGCGCGCAACCACCCGTGGATTGTTCAAAAGCTCCTTGCGAATGATTTTGATGGCAACGGTGCGTTTCAGCTTGCCCTGGCTGGCCTTGAAAACCTGGCCCATGCCCCCTTCGCCCAGGCGCTCCAGCAAAATGTATTGGCCCAGGAGCAGGTGGTTGCCCCGGCCGAGAAACAGTTGATTGACCTGGTAAGGAGTCAGCCAGCTGCGGCGGATCAATTCCTGGGCCAACAGTCGCGGATCGCCAAGCCGGGATTGCAGGGCGATGACCTCTCCCTCTTGCTCCGGTTCAAGCAAGCGATTGTGCAACAGCGCTTCCACGAAGCCGTCCACGCCGACACTGGCCATGCATCCCCCCTGATTTTGGGTCGGCACTGGTTTCCCCAAACAACTATAGCTTAATTTGTTCCGCTTCCGCCTGGCCGGTCGGCAACCCTCTGGCCATGCCCTGGTAGGATTCCTAGCTTAGTAGAAGCGCCGCTGCTCTGCCTTGGCGCAAAAACCGGCGGCACCGTAAAATAGACGAGAAGATGGGCGATTGAGTTTCAGGAAATGAGCATGTACGCGGTTTTTGAGGATGGCTCCCGGCAGTATCGCGTCCAGGAAGGGGATGTGATTCAGGTGGATTTCCGTGAGGCGGAGATCGGCGCCGATGTGGAATTCAATCGCGTTTTGCTTTATCAAAAAGACGCCGAAACCTTGATTGGCCAGCCCCTCATCACTGGGGCCAGGGTGTTGGGCCAGGTCGTGCAACATCCTTCCACCAAACACTATGTGCAACATTTTCGGCGGCGGAAGAACTATCGCCGCCTCCGTGGGCACCGCCAGCCCTATACATCCGTTCAAATCCGTTTTATTCTCCTGCCTGGCATGGAACCCTCCAAATCCGCTCCAACGCAGGAACCAGCGAGCGCATCCTAGCATAGCCAACTCAGGAACGAACCTGTTCTGCCGACCTTGCGCATTTTGATTTCTCCCTCCCTCATCCTTTTATCTGTCCACCTTGATCGATTTCCCGCTTTGCGTGTATAAAAGAGGAGGCGGAAAAGGATGATTCGCCTGTGCGGCACGGAGGCCCGCAATGCGTGGTACATTAATCGTTTGTGGACTGATCGGCGGCGCGTTGGCTCTTTCCCTGGGTTGGGGCCAAGAGCCGGCCCCGACCACAGCGCAAAAGACAATTCCCGCCAAGCTGGTGCTCGAACCACCCGCCGTCAAACGCGACCTTGCCAAACTCTCCCTTCTGGAACGACAGACCTATCTGAGCGGACAGCGCGGCACGGACTGGCTCGCCCGCAGCAATCAAGCGGACGGCCGATTCCTGTTCGGCTACTTGCCGGCCCTGCGCAGTCCCATGGAAGGCAACCATTATTTGGCGCAGGTGGAAGCGGCCCATGCCCTGGCCCGGGCGGCCCGGTTTTATCAGAACCCTCAAGCTGTCGCCATTGCCCGCCAGGCCCTCCTGGTCTTGCTTCTGGATACGACCCTCAATTCCAAAGACGGAAAGGTCCGAAGCACCTCCCTTCCCAACGCCATGGTTAATCGCCTGGCAGCTGCCGGCCTCCTCATCCTGGCGATTCATGAACTACCTGAGCCCGGCAAGGACCTCGTCGAACAGGCTAGCCAACTCGGGAACTTTATTGGCAAGCAACAACGCGCCGATGGATCCCTGATCGTAACCGACGGGGATGAAAAGGCGGATGTTGCCGCCGTCAACCATTTCACCGGGCCGGCCTTGCTCGCCTTGGTTCGTCTCGGCCAAATCGACATGGTACGTCGGGCCAGGCCCACCTACAGCAAATGGTGGCAGGAACATAAAAATATGGCCATGATTCCCTGGCACACCGCCGCCTATGCCGAAGCCTATTTGAAGACTCGCGAACAGGCTTTTGCCGACGCGGTGTATGAAATGAATGACTGGTTGTGCGGCTTGCAGCATCAGCAGCCCGATCCCCGGCACCCGCTCTGGCTGGGAGGATTCAAAAACTGGCGCGATGGCAAAGAAGGGCCCGAAGCGCCCGAAGCCGGCGCCGCCGTTTATGTCGATAGCCTGGCCCTAGCCTGCCGGGTGGCGCGCCAGGCAGGCGATGTGTCTCGCTTTGGCCGATACCGGGACGGAGCCCAGCGCGGTCTGGGCTTCCTGAGCACCTTGCAATATACCGAAGCCAATACGCAACACTTTGCCGACTGGTATCGCCCGGTCCTGGTCGGGGCATTCCATGTCTCGCACGAGGATGGCAATTTGCGTCTGGATTACACGAGCCGGTCCGTCGCAGCCCTGGTTCAATACCTGGAAGGCGTGGCCGAGATTCACTGAGCTACGGGCTCGGGATATCCAAGCCCCACGGCGAGTGCCCTGGCGGTTGTGCTAGGTTGTTAATTGGCCGATTTGGCGAATCTGTGTATACTGCCTCTTTTACCAAGGATTCCGGTCGCATTCTCATATGGTCGAAGAACGCTTGCCATTGGCCCGACCGCGTTGCCGCCGTCTGACGGGTGTGCGGATCGTGGGGACGGGCAGTTATGTCCCCGATGCCGTGATCACCAACGATCACCTGCACAAGCGCTTCGGTTTCGACTCGGAATGGATCGTCAAGCGCACCGGCATCCTGGAACGGCGGCACGCCCTGCCTCACCAGGCCACCAGTGATTTATGTGCCGAGGCTGCACGTCGCTGCATCAGCCAGGCGGGTGTCAACCCAGCCGACATCGATTTGTTGCTCCTGGCCACCTTCACGCCGGACATGGCCTTCCCCTCCACCGCCTGCCTGGTTCAGGATCAGTTGCAATTGAACTGCCCGGCATTCGACATGCAGGCGGCCTGTGCCGGCTTCATGTACGCACTCATCACCGGCGTGGCCTACGTGGCTTCGGGCGCCAGCGACCTGGCGTTGATCGTCGGCGGTGATTGCAACTCGCGCATTCTCAATCCCAACGATATCAAGACCTACCCGCTGTTTGGCGACGGGGCCGGGGCAGTGCTCTTGACCCGGGGCCGGCCCGATCAGGGATTAGTCAGTTACAGCATGGGCGCCGACGGCGCCGGCGGCGATTTGTTGAGCCGGCCAGCCTGCGGCAGCCGGCTTCCGCCCACTCCCGAGCTTTTGAGCAAGGGGCTGCATTACATGCACATGGACGGCCGCGCTGTCTTTCGCTGGGCCGTTGCCATTCTCTGCGACACCATCCAGGATGTGCTCAAGGACAGCAAATTGAGCGCCTCCGCCGTCAATCTGTACATTCCCCACCAGGCCAACATCCGCATCATCAATGCCGCCATCGATGTTCTGCGCATTCCCCGGAACAAGGTGTTCAACAACCTGGACCGCTATGGCAACACGTCTGCGGGCTCGGTCCCGCTGGCCCTGGACGAAGCCGTCCAGGAAGGCCGTGTCCGCCCGGACAATCTGCTCCTGCTTAGCGGCTTCGGCGCCGGCCTCGCCTGGGGCACCGCTATCTGGCGCTGGTAAAACACTTTCGATCTCTCCTGCCATACAATAAAGCAGGGACTTTTGACTGCGAGCGTCGAGGCGTGAGCCCGACGTGAAGCATTCCACGTCGGGCTCACACCTCGACGCTCGCCAACAGTTTTTAGGAGATGTACCATGAACCTGGAACTCAAATATTGTGCGATGTGAAATTACGAGCCCCAAGCCGTCAGTTTGACGAGCAAGCTCCTGACCACCTATAAGCAGAAGATCAATGAGCTCAGGCTTATTCCAGGAGGTGGTGGTTGTTTTGAGATTTCTATCAATGGGGATCTAATTTACTCCAAGCTCAAAACCGGGAAATTCCCGGAGGAAACGTGGGTGCTCGAATCGGTGAAAAAGGCGTTGAAGTAACCTGGTGAGTGGTGAGTGGTCGGTCATGTTACTCACCACTCACCAAATTGACATGCTTTTTTTCGGCAAAAAGAAACGCCTGATTGATTACGCTTCCTGCGCGGGCTGAGCGGGCAAATTGCCGCCGCAAGGCATCGCGCAGGTTCTGCGCAATCTACCTCAGGTCCACGACGCCAATGTTCTCGTCGGCACCGAAACGCGCGACGACGCGGGAGTCTACCGCCTCAACGACGACCTGGCCATCGTCCAGACGCTCGATTTTTTCCCTCCGGTGGTCAACGACGCCTATACCTACGGCCGGATCGCGGCGGCCAATGCCCTTTCCGATGTCTACGCCATGGGCGGCAT
>Ga0306920_100007830_pt1 | contig 14121 bp, 12 predicted proteins | sample flu12Cox44000170_FD_204666 | JGI IMG/M metagenome (GOLD analysis project Ga0306920, IMG submission 204666) | Lab enrichment of tropical soil microbial communities from Luquillo Experimental Forest, Puerto Rico - flux4day.12C.oxic.44.000.170 (v2)... | ecosystem: Environmental > Terrestrial >...
GAATCAGATTGGGGTATTCTACCCGCAATGTCACCCACCCTCAAGGAGCTTCGAACCTCCTGGGGTCGTTAGCTCGCCGCCTTCGCAGCCGCCATCCGTTTGAGCCAGTCGGTGCTTGACCCGTAATCGCTCGGATCGGGCAAACGCAAGTCCGGCGTGATCGCCCTCCAGGTGCACAGGTTCCACGACGACGAGCCAGAAGCCCCGCACGCGGGAAGACATCCATCAGAAGCACATTCAATTGGAAGTTTTCGACGACGCCCGACATCCGCGCCAGCATTCCGAGTCGCGTGTCCGGTTCAATGGCCAGCACCGGCTCGTTGTCCAGGACCGAGAGCATCAGCCTTAACCAGTGCCCGCCCTCGTGGTGGTGCGCGATCTTGGCGGCCAGGTCGCGCAGTCCCCGGGCCTGGGCACGCGCCGACGGGGCGACTGAAAAGACGGCGATGGCCGGCGTCCAGAACTGCTTGAGCGCCTCCCAGGCGGCGTTCTCCCCGGCCATCGTGTGAACAAGCTGCTGCCTCGTATTTTCGAATGCCTGCGCCGTGTCGTCGTCTTCTTTCTCCGGTTTCGGTGTCCGGGCGCTGCTGGCGTCAGCTAACCGAACGGCCGCTTCGAGCAACGACTGCAACCGCACAATCAGCGGCTGGCTTAACGGCGCGGGATCGCAGCCGTGCTCCACCAGGGCGCCGCACACCAGGGCAACAAAGGCGGCGCGCGACAGGTCGTCAAGCGAGATGTACCCCGCCAGTTCCGACAGCGCGGCATTCGCGTCAAAGGCCGTCGCTCGGGCGGCTGCGTTGAACAAAGACTGGGCGGCGGCCTTCATCTTCGCTTCGCTTGACGAGGGGTTACGAACTGCCGCAATCAGCTGCTGTGTAGCTTGGGTGATCATGCGACAAAGGGAGCGAACCGTTGTTTGGATAGCGCGCTGTATGTTACCGCGCCTGACTTGGGTATCCAGGAAATTCTTTTTTACTTACGTTGCGCTAAAAGAAGGGGAACAGTCATCCGTGGTTGGCCCCACAAGCGGCCCGTGTTGGTAGCCCACAAGCGAGGCCGCTTGTGGTTACGGCGATTCCAGGGTGGATTGCTGGCCGTCCCACGCCAGGCGAGCACGCAACTGGCGGCCAAAAAGGTAGCTGTGTCCTGGTCTGGAGTGAAACGCCTTAAGTTATTTATGGGACGCATCTTATGGAAAAAGAGCACCAAATACTCGAAATACTCGAAGGGAATGTTACCTCGAATTGGGTGGAGGTTCCGGCATGTAGGCCAGTTGGCCGCCAACTTTGGAATTGTGCTTTAACATCAATCAAACAAAGGAGTTATGGATGGAAAAGTTGGCGGCCAAGTGGCCGCCAACTTTGGTATTGTCATTTGCCGTCTGCCCCCCCGTCTGTGTCCACGCGGCAACCAAACCTCAAGCGAAAACCGTAACCTTATGCAACGAAGCTAGTTGCATCTTAATAGTGGTTGGTTGCCGGGATAGGTTTTGGTAACCAAACCCTCACCGGAATTGTCCACCTCTTTTCCAAGAGAGCACTGCCTCGAACCCTCTTGACCGGCATGTCAATTTCGTTATAACCCCCGATCTTCTCGACGGCCGCAAATAGCAGCGCCTCAACGGATTGGAGAGATCACGGATGGAAGAGCCGAATTGCCAATCCAAACGGTTTGCCGGCCTGGTCCTCGTCATCCTGCTCCTGCTGTTTTTTCTTTGGAGCTTGCTGCTCAGCCAGCTTTTCCTGGTATCCGGACAGGAGGCCCAGCATGTTGCACCGGAGGACTTGCTGCGCCAATCCAAGGAAATCGCCGAGGCCAAAAGCTCCGGCTGCGTCCAGTGTCATCAGAATACCCACGATCCGCACTTCAACTCGGAAAAGCCGCCTACCTTCAACCTTGGTTGCACCGATTGTCACGGCGGCGATGCGCGGGCAACCTCCAAGGAATCGGCTCATGTTTTTCCGCAACATCCAGACGCCTGGACATCATCCGCCAATCCGGTACGCTCCTATACCTTGCTCAATCATGAATCGCCCGAATTCATCCGTTTTGTCAATCCGGGCGATCTGCGCGTGGCCAAGCAGACTTGCGGCGCCTGCCATGACAAGGAGGTTTTGCAAAACCGCCTGAGTATGATGACGCACGGCTGCATGCTCTGGGGAGCGGCGCTGTACAACAACGGCTCATATCCCATCAAATGGGCCCGCTTCGGCGAAAGCTATTCCATGAACGGCGCTCCGCAGCGCTTGCAGACCTTGCCGCCGCCAACCGAAGAGGAGACACGCACCAGGGGAGTGGTTCCGTATCTCGATCCGCTGCCGCGTTTTGAAATGACGCAGCCAGGGAATATTTTGCGTGTCTTCGAGCGCGGCGGCCGCTTTCGCCCGGAGATCGGCATCCCCGAACGCCTGGAAGAACCCGGCCGGCCTCGCAGTCGCCTCAGCACCAGAGGACTCGGTACCGAAAATCGCACCGATCCCGTTTACGTCAGCTTGCTGCGAACGCGCTTGCTGGACCCGACGTTGAATTTTCTGGGAACCAACGATCACGCCGGCGATTATCGCTCCAGCGGCTGCACCGCCTGCCACATGATCTATGCCAACGATCGCTCGCCGGTACATTCCGGACCGTATGCAAAATTCGGCAACGTGGGCTTGAGCCAGAATCCTGACCCGACCATCCCGAAGGACGAGTCCGGCCATCCGATCCACCACCGGTTTACTCGCGCGATTCCCTCGAGCCAGTGCATCACCTGCCACGTTCATCCGGGCACCAATGTGATGAACAGCTACCTGGGTTACATGTGGTGGGATGAGGAAACCGACGGTGAATTCATGTATCCGCGCCAGCAAAAGTATCCGACGGCCGAGGAATTCGTGCAGGCGGCGATGAACAACCCGGACGAGGCGTCGGCCCGCGGTTTGTGGTCTGATCCCAAGTTTCTGGCAAACATCACCGATCTCAATCCACTCCTGCGGCACACGCAATTTGCCGACTTCCACGGCCACGGCTGGGTCTACCGGGCTGTCTTCAAGATGGACCGCCACGGCAATTATCTCGACAAGGACGGCAAGATTGTGCGCAATGTGACTGCGAAGGAACTCATGGCCGCCGTCAAGAGCGTCGAGCGCGGAGCGCAAGAGCGCGGGAGCGCGGAGCTTGATGGCGCTGCCGCGCTCCCCCGCTCCGGCGCTCCACACAATCTTCCCGTGCACCTTCTGGATATCCACCTGGAAAAGGGCATGCACTGCGTGGATTGCCATTTCATTCAGGACGTTCATGGCAACACGAAGCTGTATGGTGAAGTGCGGGCGGCCATCGAGATACAATGCACCGATTGCCACGGCACCATCGGCCGGCGGCCGAGCTTGCGGACCAGCGGGCCTGCTGCTCCGGAGGGCGGCCGCAACCTGGAAGCGCTGCGCACCCCCTCCGGCAAACGCCGTTTCGAGCGCCAGGGGGACAAGATCATCCAGAACTCAATGGTGGAAAAGAACCTGTCCTGGGAAATCGTCCAGGTCAAGGACGTCATCACACCGGGCAACCCGCACTACAACGAACGCGCCCGCCTGGCCAAGACGGTGCGCTTCAATGACAAGAATCAAATGGAATGGGGCGACGTGCCCAGCGACCCGAGCAAATGTGCTCATGCCAATGAGCGCATGAGCTGCATCGCCTGCCATTCTTCCTGGAACCAGAGCTGCTTCGGCTGCCACTTGCCGCAGAAAGCGGACAAGAAGATGCCGACCCTGCATTTCGAGGGCGAGGTTACGCGGAATTACACGGCTTACAATTTCCAGACCTTGCGGGACGATGTGTACATGCTGGCCCACGACGGCGATGTGACGGGCAACAAGATCGGGCCTGCCCGGTCCTCCTGTGCCGTGCACGTGGGCTCTTACAACCAGAATCGCGATTCCATCTATGTGCAGCAGCAAACCATCTCGGCCGAGGGCATGAGCGGCATCGCCTTCAGCGGCAATGTTCCGCATACGGTCCGCGGCCGGGAGACCAAGACCTGCACCGATTGCCATGTGTCAAAAAACGGGGATAACAACGCCATCATGGCCCAGCTCCTGATGCAGGGCACGGGTTATGTTAACTTCATGGGCCGCTATTGCTGGGTGGCCGCCAAGGACCACGGCCTCTATGGCGTCGTGGTCACCGAGCAGGACGAGCCGCAAGCCGTCATCGGCAGCTCGCTTCAACAGCTCGCCTTTCCGGATTTCTTCCAAAAGCACTTGCACAACGATTCCGTTCTCCAGCACGCGCACGAGCATCCCGGCATCGACATCGGTGATAGGCTGTTGCACCCCTTCCGCAAGGCCGACATTCTGCAAGTGCAGCCGCGCGGCGAATACCTGTATGCGGCTTGTGGGGCCGGCGGTCTACGCGTCTTCGACATCGCCTTCATCGACGACAAGTCTTTTTCCGAGCGCATAACCACGGCGCCGGTCTCCCCCTTGGGCCAGCGCTTTTACGTGAAAACGGCCTATGCTGCCGCGGTAGCCGCTCCGTGCACGCCGGCGCCCGATCCAACGCGTACCCATAGGCCGGAAAATCGGGAAGCCAAGGTCCATCCTTTGTTCGGCTACATCTACGTTGCGGATCTTCATGAGGGCCTGATCCTGGTCGGTGCCGCGCCTATCATCGACGGCAATCCGACCAACAATTTCCTCACGCGCGAGGTGACCTTCAATCCCAAGGGTCTCTTGAAGGGCGCCCGGGCCCTCACGATCGTCGGCAGTTATGCCTACATCTGCTGCGACGCAGGCTTGGCCGTGGTGTCGCTCGACGATCCCAAGAATCCCGTCCTGGAAACCATCGTCGGCGAGCCATTTATCCAGGGCGCCCGGGCCGTGCAGGTGCAGTTCCGCTATGCGTTCGTGTGCGACAGTGGCGGCGTCAAAGTTCTGGACGTGACCAACCTGGCCCGGCCTGAGCCGGTGACGGAGTTATCCCTGACGGACGCCCGCAACATTTACCTGGCGCGGACCTATGCTTATGTCGCTGCCGGCAAGCAGGGTCTGGTGATTCTCGACATCGAAAAGCCACGGCAGCCGCGCATCGACCAGGTTTTCAACGCCGGCGGCAGAATTAACGATGCCAATGATGTGAAGCTGGGCATCACCTACGTGAGCGAGTTCGCATACCTGGCCGACGGCAAGAACGGCTTGCGCGTGGTGCAATTAACCTCGCCGGAAACGCCGGGCAACTACGGTTTCAGCCCGCGGCCCACGCCACATTTGATCGCGACCTTCCCCATTCCCGAGCATGGCTGTGCCCTGTCCGTGGGCCGGGCCCTGGATCGGGATCGTGCGGTGGACGAGAGCGGCAACCAGATCGGCGTCTTCGGCCGGGTCGGCGCCCGGCCCCTCGATCTGGCCGACCAGCAGCGGCTGTTTTTGCGCGATGGTCGGCTCTGGCGCGTCAGTGATGAGCCTGCCGATTATCCCCGGCCGCGGACAGTGCCGGCCGATGGCCGGTAATTGGCACGGTCCGCTTGCGTCGCCGTTTTTTCTCGTTTCCTCGTCTTTGATCATGTCTTTGGCCATAGCTCGTACAATATTTCCGTCCAACTGCCTGGAGAAGGAGCCAAATCTCGTGCCAGAACCATTGCGCTGTCTGCCCGAGTCCGCCGTCATCACCGGCTGGGATTTCAGCACCGGAGGCGTGAAATGCCTGGCTTTCGATCTAGGAGGCAACACAATTGCCGAGGCTCGGCTGCCCACCGACCTGTGGACCAAGGGGGGCGTTTCGGAACTCAACGTCATGCAACTGGAGGGGCAGGCGCGGTCCAGCGTTCGGGCCATGGCAAGCAAACTGCGCGAGCTTGGCCGGCTCAATGATTGGCTGGCCGGCGGCATCTCGGCAACGCATCACACCGCCGCGCGAATCGATCGCAATCGCAACCAGGTCCGCCGGGCTATCTGCTGGAACGATCAGACCCTGGCCCGCTATCACCAGCGCGGCCTGGAGCGACTCGGCGGGCAAGGCAAGGTGCGCGAGCTTATCGGCGGGCCGTGGGCCAGCCGGTATTCTCTCAGCCACCTGGTCAAGGATGAAGACACGCTTTCTTTGGAGGACTGGCAGCGGACCGAGCGCATCCTGCCACACGGGCCGCTGGCCGCCGGTTTCCTGACCGGCAACTTCGATGTCACAAGCTTATCGGCGGCGGCATCCACTGGGATCTGTGATCTGCGCACCAGCCAGTGGCGCCAGGAAATGCTGGAAGCTCTGGCCAATCCCGAGCTTCGGCACCTGGCCTGGCAACAGTTGCCGCGCATCATCGATCATCAAGAACCCATCGGTCCATTGTCTGATTCCTTAGCGCTGGAAGCGGGAATCGATCCGGAGCATCCGCCCTTGATATTTCCGACATCGGACGATCAACAGGCAGGGCTTGTGGGAGGTGGGGCGGTGGATGCCGGCCAGGTCGCCATCATCCTCGGCAACTCCGCCGTCGTCAATTCCTCTTCCGACAAGCTGCCGGACAAGGACAACCTCGATGCCATGCGCCTCAACTGGGGGCCGTACTTGTGGATGCGCTGCTACACCAACGGGGCCCAGTTTCTGGATAAGATCGTGGGCAAGAAACCACGCTGGGACAAACTGGAGGAGCAGGCCCGCGGTTGTCCTCCACGATGTGATGGCATCATGGTGCTGCCATTTGTTTTTGCGGAGCCGTCGCTTGGGGTCATGGAAAAGCGCTTTGCCTGGCTGCCGGCGGCGCCCAAGGAACCGGGGCACAAGTTCCGCGCCTCCCTGGAAGCGCTCGCTTACCTGGTGGCCCTGGGAGTTCATGCCCATCAGGAAGCGGGCCAAAAAATCAGTCGGATCACGGTTTCCGGAGGCATCGCCCGCAGCCCGTTGATGTGCGAAATCCTGGCCAGCGTCCTGGACATGCCACTCGAGCGGTTGCAATCGGATGAAGGTCCGGCGCTGGGCGCCGCGGTTACCGCCCTGGCCGCCTTGGAATCTTATCGGCGCCGTCAGGAAGGCATCGATGCACCTTTCACGGTTGCCGACGCGGTGACGCAAATCGTCAAGTTCAAAGACCCGGTAATCCCCAATCCTGCCTGGCGCGAAACCTATCAAATCGGCCCAAAAGAATTTGCAAACCACTTGCATGGAAAATAATTGGCGGTTGTCAACGAAGTAATAAAATGGACACTCCACTTCATTCTCATCCAAAAAAGGAGAAGACTATGCGCACAACGGCCGTGTTTTCCCTGGGCGCCTTTGTTTGCCTGGGGCTGGCTCTGCACGTTGCAGGTCAGGAACAAGATTCTGCCAAGGCCCTGGTGGAAAAAGCCATCAAGGCCCACGGGGGCGCCAAGAATTTGGCCAAGCAAAAAGCCCTCCAGGTCAAGGCAACCGGCACCCTCGATTTCATGAACAACAACAAATTCTCCACCGAAACCTTTTTCCAGGAACCCGATAAATTCAAGAACGTCGTCGAGGTTGAGATTAACAACATGAACGTCACCGTTACCCAGGTTTTCAACGGCAAGAAATTCTGGATCAACGTCATGGGCAAAACCATCGAGCTCAAGGATGAGAAAGACATTGCCGAGCTCAAGGAAAACATGTACGTGGAAAAGCTCACCAATCTCGTTGGCCTGACCGACAAGGGCGTCACCCTGTCGGCGCTGGGAGAGGTCAAGGTCAATGACAAGGCAGCGATCGGCATCCGGGCCAGCTCCAAGGGGCACCGCGACATCAATCTCTATTTTGACAAGAAAACCCACATGCTGGTCAAAACGGAAACGCGCACGGTGGATTTCCAGACGAAGCAGGAAGTGAGTCAGGAAAAATATTACAGCGATTACAAGGAAGTGGACGGCATCCAGCAGCCGAGAAAACTGATCATCCACCAGGACGGCAAACGCCACATCACGCTGGACGTTACATCGGTTATGTTCGTGGACCGCCACGAGGACAGCGTTTTCGCGGAACCGCAGTAGCTTACGGGGCCATTCCTGCCAGGCGGTGGATTTCGGCTTCGCTCACGGCACGGCTGAAAATCGCCAATTCGTCGATGCAGCCGTTCCAGTGCGCCCAGCCGGGACCGTGCTTGATGGTCAGCCAATATTGCTCGCGGGCCACGCTGCGGAGGTTCGTGGTGATGGCGCCGGCGGACTGCGGACTGGAATTTTTGCCTTGAGTTTTACCGTCGATAAATAGCTCGACCACGCCGTCTACTTGCCGGGACAGCGCGAAGTGATGCCAGATGCCGTCGTGGACCGGAGCTCCGGTCAGGATGGCGGGCTCGCCGAACTCGCCGCCATCCTCGCGCACCAGGGCGGAAAGTTTGCCATTGTTGAGGGATATTTCAATGTCCGGGCCGCCATCCTTGCTGTTGCGCTGGGAGACAATAGTCCCCACCGCTGCTTTGGTTTGAATCCAACCGGTGATGGAGAATGGTGATTTGGCAGCGAAGTTGAAGGCGGGGCCGCTCCCATAGTCAAAATACACGTTTTGATCGTGGAACCAAAGCGCTTTGCCGCGGATGCCCTTGAACCATTTGGCGCCATGGATGATGCCGTGGTGTCCGTTGCCCGAAGCGTCGGTCGCCTTGTCGCCATCCCCTTCGTCAAACGGCCAGTACGCGATCAAACCGGGCAGCTTGCCGATTGCCGGAATTTCGCCGCGAACGTGAGCCGGCTTACCGTCTCCCGGCACGAAGGCGCCAGGCGGCGGGTTCGGCTCTGCGGGGCCGGGAGCAATATTCCCCGGAGGATTATTGCCGCCGGGAAGGATCATCCCGCTTCCCGGAGACCAGACGCCTCCCGCCATCAACAGCAGTGCCATCACCAATCCTACTACGACCATGCCGCCAAGGGCGATTCCCACTAACATGATAAGTTTTGTGCGCAAATCGACGCCCGCGTAGCCGATATGCCAGGCACGACGGGAAATCTGGATGCGTTCATAACCCTCCACGATGATGTAGCCGGCCAGAATGTAGGAGATCGAAAGATACAGCAAGGCGGTGAAATACCGGGCAGGTTGATGGAGGATCACCGCCTTGACGAGTACGAAAAGCAAGAAGGCGGAAAAAGTGACAGCCCAGGCAATCAGGTACAGGCCGAAACTGCCGGTCCAGAAACCAGGCCCTTTCCTCATGAGATTAGGTCCAAATTTGGCGAGCCTGCGGCGTGGCCTCCGCCGGCAGTTCATTCCAGCCACCGGGGGCTTACGCCCCCGGCTCGCCGGAATGGGTTTAATCGAGTACCTTGATCTTGATGTTCTTGAAATGGATTTCCGCGCCTTCGGACTGGAAGCCAAAGGGGCCTTCGGTCAGGTCCGATTTCCCGGTGCTAATTTGGGCGCCATTCACCTTGCTGGTAATGGCACCGTCCTTTACCAGGACCTCGGTGGTGTTCCATTCGCCGACGGGCTTGCGCGCCTTTTTCAGTGCCTTAGCATCAAAGTTGAATTTCGCTTCGAATTTTCCGAGACCGAAGATTCGGCCGTGTTCCTTGTTCATGCCCTGGACCTCGACGCACTTGGGCCAAACCTTGTGCGGCTCCTGAATGTGCACCAACAGGCCGCTGTTGCCACCGAATTTCTCGTCATCCTCCAGTCCTTTGGGCCGTTTGTAGCGCCAGTCGAAACGCAGGATGTAGTTCTTGTAGCTCTTGTCGGTGAAGAAATAACCGTCCGGTTTGCCGCTCACAACAATGATGCCATCCTGGACCATAAAGGTTTTGTCCGGATCGGCCGTCTTGGGCACCAGGAATCTCCAGCCTTTGAGATCCTGACCGTTGAAGAGGTTTTTGAACTCGCCCTCGCCGGCGCGGGACGTGCCCAGCCAGACCACAAGAGCGCCAAGCAGCGCCGCCGTCACCCAGATGCGTTTCATCGTTTCTCCTTTCCAATGTTGATTCAGGATCACGGATTTTTCATGTATTCCTTCAAGTAACCCTCGAACTGCTGGCGGTGGGCTTCCTCGGCCCCCAGGATGGTGATGGCCAAATCCTGGGTGACGTAGTCAACGCCATCCGTCAGCTTGATCAGGGAGTTGTACTGTGCGATGGCTTCCTCCTCGGCAGCTAAGACCCCCTTGATGACGTTGACGACATCGGTGGAGTCCTTTTGCGGCTGCAAGCTGCGCTGGGTCATTTGCAGGCTCAGGCTGCCGGGCACGCTGCCGTGCAGCTGCTTTATGCGGTTGCCGAGTTGCTGGGCATGGCCAAGCTCCTCCTGGATGTCGGCGGCCAGCGCTTGCTTGATGAACTCGGCCCGGACTCCTTCCAGATCCAGGCTGTTGGCCAGGTAGTTGAGAACGGTCTCCACTTCCATCATGTACGCTTTGCTCAAGCCGGCGATGATTTGTTCCTTGGTGGCGGCCATGGCGATTCTCCTTGAAAACTATTTCTTGCCCAGGCTCAGGTAGGTTTCCCGAGCCCGGGTGCGAATAACGTTGTTGGCACTATGTTTGAGTTTCTCGACCGCGCTGTAAAGTCTTTGCAGTTGGGGATTGTCCTGGCCTACGGCCTGGACGGCGTCTTCATGGTTGTGCCATTCCACCACCGCCTTGAGGGCGACGAGGACTTCTTGCTGGGCGGCGGCCTCATCAGCAATGAATTTGCCACTGTCCAGCTTGACTTGAAAATTCCGCAGCTGCCGGCCTTCGTCGAGCATTTCGCACAGGTTGTCCAGAGGAATTCTCGGACTGCCCCTCAGGGCCAGCACACGTGTGGCCGTGTAGCGGATTTCCCAGCCCGCAGCGCTGGGCAACGCATCACCAAGCTGGTAAAGAGTTGCCCAGGTCAGGGAAGCGGGAAAACCAGTGGCCGGAACAACCAGGGAGGGGGCCAAGGTTTCCACACGCGTGACGGACGCCGGCTCCGCCCGGCCCTGGCGGCGCAGCATAATGACCAGCACCGTTCCGGCCAGGGTGCCGACCAAGGCCAGAAGGAACAAACCACGTCGCACAATGTTCGTGTCCCCTGCCATCTTAATCCCGGATTGTGGGCAAGGAGCCGTGGCCGTCGTCGCGAGCCAGTTCCAGGAGCAACGACTCGGTTAACGGGCTGTCCCAGAAATTCAACACCAGGGCAACCTGAGCGCGTAGATAGCGGTCATCGTCCCGGGCACATCTTGCCAAAACCTGATCCACCGCGGTAATTCCCGCGGGGACCGGCGATTCCAGTTGCTCTTGCAGGTAATACAAGGCGTTGGCCGCCCAGCGGGCCCGGTCGCCTCTTGCCTTGGACTCCTTTTGGAGAAATTCGAGAATTTCGGTTTGCTGGGCGGATTGCAAATTGTGGAACCCTTTGATATTTTCGCCAAGATTGCCAAGAGCCCAGACGGCTTTGCGGCGCTGGAGAATACTGTTGCCGCGATCGGGACCGGAATCATCCAGAGCCATCTCGCAAAGGATGGGCACGCCCACCGGAATGACGAAATCCCCCAGAGCGGCCGCCAGGAACTGGGCCAGGTCGCGCTTGGATTCCAGTTCTCTCCGGGTCCGTTCCTTTTCCTTGGGCGAGAGGGTGCCGATCCGGGAAGCAGTTTCCTTTTCGGATTGGTTCAAATCCGCCAGGGCCGTCTGCAAGCGCTCCGCCAGGTCCAGGGCGAAACCGGTATCGGAACGAAGAGCAACGCTTTCCGGCCTTTTCAGGATCTGGGCCAGGTCACTGGCGCCGCGCCAGCGAATGTCGGTATTGGCGCTGTCCAGTTGCCGGAGAAAATGATCGGCGTCGTGACGGCTGCCGAACAGATAACCTATGCCCAGCAAACCCAGAACCACGATTGCCACAATCAGGCCGGGCACCAGAAATAACTGGATAATGAAACGGCCGGAGGGAGGTGCCACAGGAGGTAAACCCTTAGCGGGCTCAGTTGGGGCGGGACCATTGGCGCTAATGGATTCCATGAAGTTATTGATAGGAAGTCCGAGGTGGAGGAGTAGGGTGCGTTGGGTTGTCGGGCCAGACGGCTGTGATAAGGTGTCAATTGACCCGACAACCCAACGCACCCTACCCCTGCTGTTTCACAACCTGTAAATTACTAAAGAGCCGGCGCGACTTCTGCGGGATCATTCCATGCCCCTAACTCTGGAACAATACGCCTCCTATCTGGACACGCGCAACCTGTCCTGGCCTGTGCCGCCTGTTCCAGAACCTCCCAAAGCCCGGCCGCACCTGAAAGCCCTTCCCGATATCCGCGTCGTGGTTTGGAACATTTACGGAACACTGCTGTCCATTTCCCAGGGAGAGCTTCTCTTCGAGCACCCGCAAAAATTCGTCATGGATCTTGCCCTGGACAAGACGGTGCAGGAATTCAAGATGTGGGGCTCGATGACGCGCAAGCCGGGGCAACCTGCCGAATATCTGCGCCAGATGTATAACAGAATCCTGAGCGAGCAGCGCATGGCCCCATCCCCCGGCGAAAAATTTCCGGAAATGTCCGCTGATAAAATCTGGGAGGGCATCATCAAGAAGCTGCTGCTGAAGGATTACCAGTTCGATGCCGAGTTTTTCGGGTCGTTGAATCAGTACAGCCGCAAGGTGGCTTACTTCTTTCACGCCAGCTTGCAAGGGACGGCATGTTATCCCGCAGCGGCAGCCGCGCTGACCCTGGTCCGGGAGAAGGGCCTGCGCCAGGGATTGCTCGCCGACGCCCAATCCTTCACCCTCGTGCAGCTGCAGCGCGGTTTGAGCAAAGAAAACAGCATGATCAATCTGGACGACCTGTTCGACCCAGACCTGCGAGTGCTGTCCTCGGACTACGGGGCCAGGAAGCCATCGGAACGCCTGTATTGGCATTTCTTGGAAAAACTCAAGAACGAGGGCATCACGCCCAGGCAAGTGTTGCACATTGGCACCCGCATGGACCTGGATGTCATCCCGGCGCGGAAGCTGGGCATGCGTACCGGCCTGTTCGCCGGGGACAAGGGTTCGCTGGTCGCGACGCCCGAACAACTGAAAGACCGGGCCCTGCGCCCGGATGTGCTTTTGACGGAATTGAGCCAGATCGGCAAGATAATCGGCGCCTGAAGTCCAATGTGCAATGGTTTGACGTTGGATATCTGACCTTCGCCGTTGAGGACTACGAATGCCTCCGGAATTGAACCTGGATCCCGCCATCCTGGATTTGAATCACGTGGTGGCGGACATCGAAGCCATCCGAAAAATCATTCCCCAGCGATTCGAGATGGAGCAGTTGAGCGCGGTTATTTACGAGGATCCTGCCAAGCACATTCTGGCGGGCATCAAGGAAGTGACCGCGAACGAGTTCTGGATCCGCGGCCACATGCCCGGTTATCCACTCATGCCCGGCGTGATCATGTGCGAAGCGGCTGCGCAACTGTGCAGCTACTACATCACCAAGCACGGCCTCATGTCCGGGGATTTCATCGCCTTCAGCGGCCTGGAGAACGTCAAATTTCGCGGGCCCGTTCATGTGGGGGACACTCTCCTTTTGATCGCCAAGGTAACCAAATATCATCGCCGGCAAACCATCTGTAACGTGCAGGGCTTCGTGAAGGGCAACATGGTCTTTCACGCCGATATCATCGGCATGCCCATGATTCGCCCGGCGGGGGGGTAACGGTGCGTCGGACGCGACGTCTTCCGGTTGCGGAACTTGAACCCTACCTCCTTGACCTTGATTCGGGGCGCGGAAGCGCAGGAGCGCGGGAGCGCGGGAGCGCGGGAGCGCGCTCCCGCGCTCCTGCGCTCTCTGCGTACTTGGATTGGCAGATCGTCTTCGGAAACGATCATCCGGTTGAAGTGGAAGTGGGCTTCGGCAAAGGGCTGTTTCTATTGTGCGCCGCTCAGGCCAGGCCGCAAGCCAATTTCCTCGGCATCGAGATTGAGCGCAAGTATCAACTCTTCACGGCCAATCGCCTCGCCAAGCGCGGCCTGGTCAACGTTCGACTGGCTTGTACCGATGCCCGGATCTTCTTTCGCGATTGCATTGCGGATTGCTCCGTCCAGGCCATCCATATTTATTTTCCTGATCCGTGGTGGAAGAAACGTCACCACAAGCGGCGGGTGTTCACCGAGGAATTTGCCGGCCAGTGCGCCCGCGTTCTTGTTCGGGGAGGAGAACTTTTCGTGCTTACCGATGTGGCCGACTATTTTGCCCTCATCCAAAAACTCC
>Ga0306920_100007832_pt1 | contig 14120 bp, 13 predicted proteins | sample flu12Cox44000170_FD_204666 | JGI IMG/M metagenome (GOLD analysis project Ga0306920, IMG submission 204666) | Lab enrichment of tropical soil microbial communities from Luquillo Experimental Forest, Puerto Rico - flux4day.12C.oxic.44.000.170 (v2)... | ecosystem: Environmental > Terrestrial >...
AGCAGCGGTTTACCGAACCGCCTGAAGACGATTGAGGTCAATCGTCCCTACCCGTTTTGGGTTATTGCGCACTTAAACGAACTGACCGAGAGCGATTTCGATTTGCTCGAACGATTGAATTCAAAATTTCACATCGTGCACTGTCCGCGAAGTCACAACTATTTTGGCCACAGCTCGTTCGCATTCGATCGCCTGCGCTCGCTGGGATTCAATATTTGCCTTGGCACAGACAGTCTCGCGAGCAACCAGACCTTAAGCTTGTTCGATGAGATGCGCTCGTTTCACAAGAAATTCCCGAGTGTTTCGCCGGAAGAAATTCTGCAGATGGTAACAGTGAATCCGGCGCGCGCATTACAGCAGGAAAGTGCGTTAGGACAAATAATCCGAGGCGCGCACGCAGATCTTCTTGCGGTCCCATTTAGTGGCGATGACGTGCTTGAGGAGATTATCGCATTTACAGGCGAGCCTTGGATGATGATAGACGGAGAAGTGCAATAGCACGTATGGCTTTCGGGACCGCGAGGAAATTTGAGGAAACAAGTGATCTTGGGACGGACGTGTTGGGCGGGTCGAACATGGAGCGGTTCACGCGCTTGGTCCTCTTTGTCCTGTTTTTGGTGTCGGGCTTCTCCGGACTTGTTTATCAAGTCGTGTGGGTGCGATTGGCCTTTGCTTCTTTCGGGATTATTACCCCGGTCCTCTCGATGGTTGTATCGGTTTTCATGCTCGGGTTGTCGCTTGGCGCGTGGGCTGGCGGTCGGTCAGTCAAATTCCTGGTGCGCAAAACGGGATTGTCCGCTCTTTGGTTTTACTGTGGAACTGAACTGGTCATTGGGATTGGTGCGTTTGCCGCGCCGGCGTCATTCGCAATCAGCCAAAGAATGCTCTTGGGCGCAGGCGAAACAGATTCCAGTCGGTATCTTCTTTTCTCAGCGCTCGCTCTGGCATTTTCGATTCTGCCGTGGTGTATCTTCATGGGCGCTACTTTCCCGTTGATGATGGCATTTGTGCGGGAGCAAGATCCGGCCAGTACCGAGAGCTTCAGTTTCCTGTACGTGGCAAACGTACTTGGTGCGATGACCGGCACGCTTCTCAGCGCGATTGTGCTCGTAGAATTGCTTGGGTTTCGCCACACGCTTTGGATCGCAGCAGCGGGTAACTTCAGCGTCGCGATTATTGCGGGATTGCTTGCTTTCAGTCGCGCTCAGCTTCCGTCTGGCAACGAAACGAGCGTCTCCAGAATTGCGCAGCCTGTATTTGGCAAAGACCGATTGGATCGTTTCGCTCTACCCCTTTTGTTTTTGACCGGCTTTGCAGCCCTCGGAATGGAAGTGATGTGGGCGCGAGCGTTCACGCCGGTCCTTACAACGCAGGTGTATTCTTTTGCATTAGTTGTTTTTGCGTATCTCGGCGCGACGTTTCTCGGCTCATGCATTTATCGGCGAGATCTGCGGAAAAGTTCAGTCCGTTCAGCCGCGGTGTTGCTCTCGATTGTTTCGGTGGCGGTCTTTGTACCCATCGTATTCAATGATCTGCGGCTTTTTCTTTCCTCCTCGTACGCGGTCGCATGGTGGAGTCGAGTTGTCGTACTTTTGAGTATTTGCCCGTTTTGCGCTGCGCTGGGTTATCTGACTCCGAAGCTGATTGACAGCTATGCTTTGGGAGATCCGAGTCAGGCTGGGCGTGCGTATGCGGTGAACGTGCTGGGCTGTATTTTGGGACCGCTCTTTGCCTCGTACCTTTTGTTACCATGGGCCGGCGAGCGCATTGGGCTTGCCATCCTCGGCGCACCATTTTTGTTGTTGTTTATCGCGATCAGGAAATCTCTGCCGAAGTGGTACAGATGCGTAAGCGGAGCGATTGCGACGACCTTGCTAATTTGGTCGCTGCTCTTTTCTGTCGATTTCGCCCGATTCGTTTCGAAGAACTTCCAAGGGACTGAGATTCGTCGCGATTACGCTGCCTCAGTCGTTTCCAGCGGGACCGGTTTCGAGAAAAGACTGTTTGTTAACGGCGTCGGCATGACGTCGCTTCTGCCGGCGACGAAATTCATGGCTCACTTGCCACTTGCCCTGCATGACGGCAAACCAAACTCGGTTCTAATCATTTGTTTCGGAATGGGCACGACGTACAGGTCAGCGCTGAGGTGGAACGTTCAGACCACTGCTGTGGAATTAGTTCCCAGTGTAAAGAAGGCATTCGGCTTTTATCACTCAGACGCAACACAGGTTCTCACCAATCCGAATGGGCGAATCATCATAGATGACGGGCGGCGGTATTTGAATCGTACTCGTGAAAAATTCGATGTAATTATCATCGATCCGCCACCGCCGGTCGAGGCCGCGGGCTCAAGCCTGCTTTACTCCGAGGAATTTTATGCGTTGGCCAAAGCGCACCTGAACCAAGACGGAATAGTGGCGACATGGGTTCCCGCGGGCGCATCTCCCGACTCGCGTGCAGCCATCCTTCGATCTCTCGTGAATTCATTTTTGTTCGTACGTTGTTTTGTGTCAGTCGATAACATGGGCATGCACATGTTGGCATCGCAGCAACCGATCGCGAACATCTCCGCCAGAGAAATCACATCCAGAATGCCGGCTGCAGCGGCAATCGATTTATTGGAATGGGAGCGCTCGGAGACTTTGGTTGGTTACATTCAGCAAGCGTTAGTCAACGAAATGCCAGTCGAATTGGCATTAAGTCCTTACGCGCAGATTCGTATCACCGACGACCGGCCATACAACGAATATTTTTTGTTGCGCAGATGGCGTGACGACTTTGTGCATCGCTAGGATATGATATTTCGCAAAAGTGAAAGACAAAATCGCCCGGTTCATTCAGGAAACGATCGAAAATGGGAAATGGCCGGGGTGTAAAGCGACAGTTGTAGAGACAGTCCTCTCAACTGCAAATCGTAGCCCCGTAGGCGGCATGCCTGCCGCCACAGTTATCGTCGAGTCGCTTGCCCGCGACCAGCCGTGCTCGTAAACTCGGCGTATGGCCGCACAGGGAATGCAACAGAGGCAAAGCCTCGCGTTGCAGCAAGTTCTGTCACCGCAGCTTCAACAGAGCCTGCTCATTCTCCAGACGCCGCTCCTCGAGCTGCGCAACCTGGTTCAACAGGAGATGGAAACAAATCCCGTGCTGGAAGAGTTGCCGGAGGATTCAAGCACTGACGAACGTAGCGACGCTGAAGCTTCAGCCGATGAAAATTTTCGGGACGAATTCGAAAAGCTGGTAAGCCTGGATGAGGAATGGCGTGATTATATGACGCAGTCTGCCAATTCAACCTTCGATGGCCGGCGCGTCTCGAAGGAAGCAGACGAGAAGCGCCAGTTCCTGTTCGATTCCATTCCAGTCCAGGAAACGCTTCAGCAAAATCTCATCGGGCAATTGAACCAGACCGTGCTCAGCGCCGGCGACCGAAAAGCTGCGGAGCTGATCATAGGCAATATCGACGACGATGGATTTCTCCAAAGCACCACGGAGGAAATGGCCCTGAACTCGGGAATTCCACAGGACGATTTCGAAACGGGGCTTGAATTAATCCAAACTTTTTATCCGGCGGGAGTTGGCGCGCGTGATTTACGCGAATGTTTGCTGATCCAATTGCGCCGACAGCGGAAGGAACACATTCTCGAGTACAGGATCGTGTCCGAGCACATGGACGACTTGGGAAGGCATCGTTTTCTGGAGATCGCGCGTCGAATGGCGATCAGCGTCGAGGATGTCCAAAAGGCTGCCGACAACATCGCGCGATTGAATCCTCGACCCGGCCAGGTTTTCGCTGCAGCGCCGCAGAATTACGTCTTGCCGGACGTCATCGTGGAAAAGGTAGACGGCGAATATCAGATCTCCTTTAACAACGAACAGATTCCCCATCTGCGGATCAGCAACCTGTACAAGGACATCATTGCGTCTGGCGACTCGCAGAGCAGCGACGTGAAAGACTACATCCGGGACAAAATCCGCAGCGGCAAATTCCTGATCCGCTCAATCCATCAGCGGCAGCAAACAATTATGAATATCGCGCAGCAGATCGTTTCACGGCAGCACGATTTCCTCGAGCACGGCCCATCGCATTTGAAACCGATGACAATGGCAGAAGTCGCCGAAACGGTCGGGGTGCATGAGACCACGGTTAGCCGCGCGGTATCCGGCAAATACATGGCTACGCCCCAGGGCGTTTTCGAAATGAAATACTTTTTCACGGGTGGTTATCAAACTGCGACCGGCGAATCGTTGAGCAACACCAGCGTAAAACAAGCCGTTCTCGACCTCGTGAAACATGAGAGCGGCAGCGCGCCGTTGAGCGACCACGAGATCGTCGAGATTTTGAGTGAGCGCGGCATTCCCATTGCGCGACGCACAGTCGCCAAGTACCGCAGCGAGCTAAACATTCTGCCCAGTCACATGCGGCGGAAATATTGAAGTGCTGTGGAGCGGCCGTTGACACATTAATGGCAAGTGAAGCTCCGATCCATCCGGCGCCCGACTCGGCGATGGCAGCGGTCGTTGCTCCGCCGCAGCGCGCCGATGAAATATTCCTTGAAGGCCCGAACTCGCGAATCGCAGAGTTCTGCACATTGCTGCGAGTCATGCGCGATTTCCTGCGCGGATATCGCGCTCTTCATTTCGTTGGTCCTTGCGTGACCGTTTTCGGCTCGGCGCGAATCAAACCTGACGATCCGTATTACGAATTGGCGCTGAAAATGGGTGCAGCGATTGCCCGGCTCGGATTCACGGTAATGACCGGCGGCGGCCCGGGCATTATGGAGGCGGCCAACCGCGGCGCAAAAGAGGCCGGCGGTCGCTCGGTTGGGTGCAACATCGAGCTGCCATTCGAGCAATCATCCAACATGTATCTCGATCGTTGTGTCCGGTTGCATTATTTTTTCGTTCGCAAAGTGCTGCTGATAAAATATTCCTATGCCTTTGTTGTTATGCCCGGCGGCGTCGGCACCCTCGATGAGCTTTTTGAGGCGCTCGCACTGATTCAGAACGGGAAGATCAAGGATTTCCCGATTGTGATCATGGGCACCGATTACTGGAGCCAACTGATTGGTTTCATCCAACAAATGGCGGAGCGTGGGAAAATCAGCTCCTCGGATTTAAAACTGATTCATGCGACGGATTCTGTTGAAGAAGCCATCGCGCACATTCGAACCAAGGCAATTGAGCGATTTGGTCTTAAGCGCGTAGCATACATGCGCCGCCACTTCCCATGGCTTGGGGAGCGTGGATTTCCCAGCAAAGGTCCGGAAATTTGCTAACCCAGCAGCAGCGGAGTGGAAACCGCCGCTCCGTATAGGCCGTCACAAAAAATGCACACGATTCCGCAAGAGCTGCGGAGCGCGTTTTGTTCGACGACCGAAACTCGACCATATGAAAACCGCAGCTCAACGCATCGAAACCGCGGACACCATCGAACTGGTCCCGCAGATCCTCCGTCTAAAAAAAATTCTGGTCCCCACGGATTTCTCCGAGACATCGAAAAAAGCAGTTCAATATGCGCTGCGATTCGCCGAGCAATTCGGTTGTGAGATCGCTCTGTTATACGTCGTCGAGCCGACAACCCCCATGATTGGCGCGCCGCTCGCTGTCGAACCATTCACGGATAAAGACGAGTTTGCGATCGCGGAAAAGGACCTAGCCGTGCTCGCGACCGAATCGCACACCAGTGGCGCACATTCGGTTAGTTCATTCATACGCATCGGGCATGCGCCTAACGAAATCACCAAGGCCGCCAAGGACCTTGATGTCGATCTGATCATCATCGCCACGCACGGTTACACGAGTTGGCGACATCTGTGTATCGGCAGCACGGCTGAGCGCGTTGTGCGCACCGCGCCGTGTCCAGTACTCGTCGTCCGCGAAAAGGAACACGAGTTTGTTTAACCAAGCAGAAAGGAGCAGCTATGAATTCGCAGATAAGAACCCACCCCGAAACACAAGTCGAACCACTGAGCACGCGCGTCGCGCTTCATCCTTTCTTAGCCGGGATGAATCATACACCACTCACGTTGCTCACCGATTGTGCGGTGGCCAGACATTTTAAAGCGAACCAGAAAATCCTTGGTGAAGGCGAATTTGCGAACGGATTTTACCTGATCGAGACCGGCAAGGTAGCGCTCGAGTCAGAGGCCAGTTTTGGTGAATCGATCCCAATACAAATCCTTGGGGCAGGAGACTTGCTCGGGTGGTCTTGGATGTTCCCACCGTACGTATGGCAATTTACAGGACGCGCGATCGAGCCAACCACTGGGCTCTTTTTTTACGCGGCAATTCTGCGGGAATATTGCGAGAAGGACCACTCGTTAGGGTACGAACTCCTGAAGCGAATCAGTGCGGTGATGGTGACGCGCTTGCAGGCTGCGCATGACCAAATGCTGTCTATCCATTGTAGCCGCCCCTCGCACGAGCCGCTGATTACTGAGGCGCCATTCACGAGATGAAACCGAAATGTCCAGATACGATCAGCGCCCGAACGACACGAAATGGAAAAATCGAAAACACGCGCGTGAGAATTCGGCGTCGGCCAGCCCATAGCAAGCCTGCTGGCCAAATCGGATTGACGCCATTTTCCAAACTGGGATGATACGTTCTTGGGAGGGGCATGGTCCAAGCCAAAGTCGTCCGCTCAGATTCGAATAAGCAGCTCATTGACACTCTCCGGCGCTCGAAGCTTTTTCGCCGGTATGAGCAGGTTTTTAGCGAGGCGACGGGATTGCCTTTGACGCTTCGGCCAGTGGACTATTGGCAGTTGGAGCACGACGGCAAGAAGCATCAGAACCGATTCTGCGCCATGCTTGCAGAGCGGCCGGCCACACTGGCGGTTTGTTTACACGCGCATCAAGACATTATCGATCACACTGGCTTGATCCCGCATACCGTCACCTGCCCGTTTGGATTAACCGAAACGGCCATCCCCTTAACACTCGGAGCGAAGATTATAGGATATTTGCGCATCGGTCAGGTGCTGCGTCACACGCCAGCTAAATCGGACAGCTCAAAAGTCAGCCGCGAACTGGAGCGTCACGGAGTGCGATTCACGGGCGAGATTCGCAAAGCATGGGGGAAAACTCCGCTGATTCCCCCAGACAAATACAATGCCACCGTGCGACTGCTCACATTTTTTGCCGAACAACTCTCCGCACTGGCGAATCAAATTGTCCTGGAGCAGAGCAATGCAGAACCGCCACTTGTTCTCAAGGCGCGCGAGTATATCGAGAAGCGCAAGAACGAAGAATTATCGCTGACCGATGTGGCAAAGGCTGCGGGCGCGAGCGTTTTCCATTTCTGCAAAGTTTTCCACAAAGCTACCGGACTAAAGTTCACCGACTACGTCGCGCGCGTGCGCCTGGAGGACGCGCGTAATCGGCTGCTAAACCCGAATCTCCGCATCAGCGAAATCGCCTACGACGTCGGGTTCCAATCGCTGACGCAATTCAATCGCACGTTCAAACGGGTTTTTGGTCAATCACCCACCGAATTCCGAGCGCACGTCTCTTCCGGCAAGCGCGGACGTAAATCCGTCTGATTCCGGTTTTTTCGGCGCGGTGATCTGGAACCGGCTGCATCCTCGCTAAATAGAGCGCAAGAAACGCTTCGCCTTTGCCAAGCAATGCCGAGCCAGCAAGTTGTAGAGACTTCATGCTGTGTGCATGAAAACGCTGAACGTTCAAAACATCATCATCCCAATCGATTTTTCGAAAATGTCGATGCAAGCGATCCAAATCGCCAGGCAGCTGGCTCGGCGTTTTGGCGCTTCAATACACCTCGCGCATGTTCGTCAGTTCAATTGCGCAGCGGACTTTGTGGCACCAGCGCCGCCAATCGTCCCGTTTTCCTTTGCGGCATACCAGCAGAACGGAGAACAAACTGCGCTCAAAGAGCTCAAGAAGGTGGCAAGTGAAGGCGGGGTCCCGTCAGCGAGTTGCGATGTGCTCAGTGGCGCACCGCCCTTCGATGAAATTTGTCGGCTTGCGCAGACAGTTCCTGCCGACCTCGTCGTGATGCCGACGCATGGACGCACCGGGTTGAAGCATATTTTCCTCGGCAGCACAGCGGAAAGAATTGTGCAGCATTCGTCGTGTCCGGTTCTCGTCGCGCGCGGAAAGGCTCTTCAGTCGAACAATGGTTCACCATTCAGGATTAAAAAAATCGTTGTCCCTGTCGATTTTTCCAATTGTTCACGAGAAGGCCTTCGCTACGCGATCGGCTTCGCCAATGAATTCGACGCAAGGATTATTTTGCTGCACGCCATGTATCTCGGATACGTCTATTCGAGCGAAGGCACAGCTATCTACGATATTCCCAGCTTGCAAAAGGCTGCTCGGAAAACTGCCGGGCGCAAAATGCGAGAGCTCATCCGGTCCGTGAACTTCGGGGCCGTCAAATTTGAAACGGCGTTTACTGAGGGATCGCCTGTCATTGATATCTGCGCCTTTGCAAAAGATCACGATGTAGATCTGATTATTACGTCAACACACGGGTTCACCGGTTTCACACACGTTCTGATTGGGAGTATCGCCGAGCGGGTGGTACGACACGCGCCCTGCTCGGTTTTAGTGGTGCCGTCTCATCCTCATGTCAGAGCGGCGAACCTCGCAAAATCAGTCGGCGCCAAAGTGAACAGAGTGGCAAGCCAACAGCAATCGCCCAATATGCGAAGAGGCAAGGCGGTCACGAGAAAAGATTGCAAGCTTGTAGCACACGCGTTCCCCAAAAGGCGAAAGGCAAACAAGTTCCGCGAATCGTACTCCAGTCGATGATACCGGCGTTGTCCACGGCAGAGCCTCCAACAACATCGGCGCTGCATGTTATCGAGCTGCGGGATATTGTGGTGCAATCCGCATTAAAGCTGTTCATCTTTATTCAAGCCGTTCTTGTCATGCCGGCGTTGGCCCAAACGCCTGCTGAGCAAAACAGTCCACTGCCCTCACAAGCCAAACAGGTCCACGGTCTCGCCGTGCCAGTGCCGAAAGAAATATTCCGTTCCCTCGACCAATTCCGGAACGCAAACTGGCCCGCTGTAAAGCGTCCCGAAGTAGCTCGTTGGAAATCACATGGTGATCAGGCCCAGATCGCAACTTTGCTCGGAGTCGTAATAGCGGAAGGTTTCATTGCGATGGAAGCGAAGGATTCGACAGAAGTGAAAAATCTCGGCAACAGCGTGCTGTGGTTAGCAGGAGGACTTGGCATCAGAGAGCGCGCTCTTCGCCGCAGTCGCAGCATTATGGAGCTTGCCGATAAGAATGAATGGTCTGAGGCGCGAAAAGAGTGGGATGGTGTCCTTGCAGATCTCGAAACCGGAATGATTGAACTCAAAAGTACACAACTGGCCGAGCTGGTAAGTCTCGGCGGATGGTTGCGCGGCACCGAGGCTCTATCCGCACTGGTACTTCAGAATTATTCACCCGAGCGTTCCGACCTTATTCGCCAACCCATGCTGATTGATTATTTGGAGAAACAACTTCGTGCGATGAGCACTGACATCCAAGCTCGTCCCATTGTTGCAAGGCTGCTCGATGGAATACGCACAATTCGTTCACTCGTTGAAAGCGAAAATGGACCTTTGTCAGAAGAAACAGTCCGAAAAGTCCACGGCGTCTGCGCAGAGCTTGTGCCGCTGTCGGCTCGGCGGCTTGACTGAATTCTCAACTTGAAGTCACGTCAGAGACCGCTTCATCGAATCGAAGTTTTCGTCGATCGAGTTGAGCAGCTTTTCAACTCGATGGATCCTTCGCCATTCCACGAGAGGGACCTCGATGATGACGCGGAAGAATTTATCGTCGGTTGGGCGCGAGAATTTCCACGCCACGATCCAATTTCGCTGATTGTTCATGTGAACCAGCTTCCTCCGCACGGCGACGCACAGCATCTGCTTGAAACCGCTGTGCACAATTATTTTGCCTATCGTGCTAAGCTGAACCGCCTCGAGTTTCGCCATCTCCTCAAACAGGGCCGTACCAGCCTTATCATCGGCCTGACGTTTCTCGCGGGGTGTATGATCACGAGTCAACTGCTGCGCCGTCAAGCAGGGACCTTACCGATCGTTCTTCGAGAAGGCCTGATCATCGCCGGTTGGGTCGCCATGTGGCGGCCAATGGAAATCTTCCTTTACGAATGGTGGCCGCTTCGGCGCAGAGGCCATCTCTACGAAAAACTGAGCCAGATGCGCGTCGAACTGCGCAAACGAGGGTAGAGCAGGCATCACGTGTTAGTGCCAGTGCCGCTTTACTTTAAAGGGACTTTCCTTGACTCTCGTCTCACGCCAAATTATTCCGATCGTCACAGATCAATATTGGATGCACGCCTGCTGCTCAGTTTCGTTCTGGCGGGACTGCTTTGCAGTTGCTCCACGCCCACCAGCATTCCAACCGAACAAACGTCTCTGCCTCGAACGCCACCGCAGGCACCGGCGCCGCTACGGCCCGCTCATAACTAGTTTGCTTAATGACAGACGTTAGGCCTTCAGTTTAGGTCGTTCGGAGAGTAATGGGCAGTTTGGTGGAACAATCAGCTGAATCGCCTTTGGCACGGCTTCATATCGGATCGTGGAAAAGCGTAACGGTTCACCATCCAGGTTGACTGGAATTGCTTCTTGAGGATCCACCTCCAGCCAGGGCGTCTGAAAATAAGAGATATACTCGCCATCTGGTGGGAGCTGTTGCAATTCTCGCGCCGCCGCTAGCAACGCAGTCGGCGAGATCTGACGTACGACGAGCACATCAAGCAAGCCATCGTCGATGAATGCACGCGGAGCGACCTGTATACCGCCGCCAGTCTGACGTCCGTTTCCGACGATTGCTACCGGACCGCTGCGAGTAATTTCGCGATCCGGCAAGCGGAGCCGTCCTTGATAATGATGAATGTTGATGGCGAGAACTGCACCCATCACGGCGTACGCGGCTGGACCAAGGAGTCGTTTGAGTTCCGGTGAAGTTGTCGCGGTGATCTCGGCACCGAAACCAGAGCTGGCCGCATTGATAAACCAGTGGTCATTGGCTTTGCCGACGTCGATTGGGACTCCGGCACCTTTCATGCAGAGCGCTAGTGCCTTTTCCGGATCGCGCGGGATACCACATCCAGCCGCAAAATCATTCGCGGTCCCAAGTGGGACTATTCCCAAACTGGGCCGTGAAACCGTGGACATATCCATTAAGCCATGGATAACCTCGTTCAGTGTGCCGTCGCCACCGGCAGCAATCAGCAAATCCAGTTTGTCTGCTTCCGATATAAATCGCCGCGCATCTCCCTTTTCCCAAGTCACTCGCACCTCGAGGCGATGGCCGGCTGCCCGGTGCCGCGCAACTGCTGCGCGCAGGCCGTCATTCGCAGCCACTTTTCCGTTAAGAATTAAACGAACCCTTTTGCTGATTGCTTTGGTTTTCATCGAGACGGGCGCAGCGGTTTGAATATGTGTTCGTCTTTGCAAGATGAATCGGCAAACCCGCGAATAAAGAACGGGCGTCTAATCGCACTTACTGCCAAGGTCCGGTTCGCTTGTGATCGCGAGGTGAATCGCGGAGATTGATCTGTGAAAGTCGCAATTTTCAGCGCAAAAAAATACGACCGCGAATTCCTCGACGCGGCGAACGGCTCGCGACATGAACTGCGGTTTTTCGAACCGCATTTGAATGAGGAGACTGTGAATCTTGCCGGGGGATTCGGAGCCGTATGCGTGTTTGTGAACGATCAGGTGGACGCGGCGGTGATTGCGGAGCTGGGTTCATCAGGCGTGCGGCTTATCGCCTTGCGTTGTGCCGGTTACAACAACGTCGATCTCGCCGCCGCGACGAAACATGGCGTCACCGTGGTGCGAGTTCCTGCGTACTCGCCTTACGCCGTGGCCGAGCACACCATCGCTCTTATGCTGGCGCTCAACCGAAAAGTGCATCGCGCGTATAATCGCGTCCGGGAAGGTAATTTCGCTCTCGACGGCTTGGTCGGGTTCGACATGCACGGCAAAACAGTAGGCTTGATTGGCTCGGGACAGATTGGGACTGTGGTGGCGCAAATTCTCACCGGATTCGGTTGTCCAACTCTGGCGTTCGATCCATTTCCAAATGCGACGTGTCGGTCTATCGGCGTGCGTTACGTCGAGCTGAACGAATTGTTGGCACAATCGGACATCATCAGCTTGCATTGCCCGCTCACGTCGGAGAACAAATACATCATTGATGGTGCTGCCATCGCCAGAATGAAAAACGGCGTCATGCTGATCAACACCAGCCGCGGCGCGCTGCTGGATACCGTCGCAATCATTGAGGGGCTAAAGAGCGGCAAAATCGGTTACCTTGGCCTCGACGTTTACGAGGAGGAAGAAGAAATCTTCTTCGAGGATCGTTCGGCGTTAATTCTTAGCGACGACGTGTTCGCGCGGCTGCTCACTTTTCCAAACGTGATCATCACCGGACATCAGGCCTTCTTCACGCGAGAAGCTTTATTGAACATCGCAGCCACAACCATCGAGAACATTACGAAGTTCGAAAACAATCAGCCGGTCGAGAAGCTGGCAGGGTAGTGCGTTTCAAGGGTTATCGCTGTAGCCACGGCCCTGTGGGCCGTCTTTGTAGTTCGAGGCGCAACTCCGGAACAGACCGGCCACAGGGTCCCGCTTGGCCTGTGGACTGAGCTCGGCGCGGACATCGTCGGGAAAACCGATCCTCCGCCGCACGCTTGTGCCAGAGGAGTATTCCAGTGCGACAATCCCCGGAGAACCAGGCGCTAACACGCAGGGCGTGATAGTGGCGCGCTGAAGAGTTCAGCGTGAGCGCCGTGTTTTGTGTGGTTATACGTTCCCTAGGCAGCGGCCGATGATCCACACGTACGCAATCATCATCGCGGCAACGCTGAATACAATCAGGTATTCCATTTCGTTATCTCATTGTTTGACTAGTGATGAAACCGATGTCTCCGCTTCGGGTACGATTTCGCGGCCGACGCACCCGGGACAGGGATGCCCCCAGCGATCGCAATTGCAGCCCGCGTGCGCCTCCCTGTGGCGCACTGGTAACTTGTCAAATGCAACGTTCTTCAACATCAGTCTCGTTGTTACGGCTTCGTCAGTTAGCAACATAGTGGCTTTCATCGAATCACTCCTGGTGCGGTTGAACGCTATTGCCGCCGCTACAGCACGACTGTGCATTTGTTGGGTTTTGCTTTGCAAAAATTGCGTGGCAATTTGCGCCGCATACCCGCGACCGATGCTCTTTCTCGAAGGATTTTGTAAATGCATACGAGATTTGTCGCCGGCATAATTGCCGCGTTTGCCGTTTCGAGCGGGGCCGCGACCGCTGAACAGCAACAGCAGCATCTCGAGGTGCCAGCCAAGGAGTTTGCCAAGGCCGAAGAATTGGCAAACCACCTCGCCGGGCTTTCGCGCAGAGTGGATCCAAACGAAGCGAAACTCCTGGCAGAATGCGCCTATGCCACGGTGGCGCGGTTAAGGCAGGAGTATCGAATGTTTGGTACGCCGATCTTTAACAATTTCCTCGTCTATCACGGCTGGCGGAAACGCGGATACTGTTATCAATGGACGGAGGACCTGCTGCTTGCACTGGACACGCTGAAGCTGAAGACGCTTGAACTTCACTGGGGTGACGCGTACCGGGAAACATGGCGCGAGAACAATTGCCTCGTCGTCACGGCGAAAGGACAACCGTTTGATCGCGGGATGATTCTCGAGTGCTGGCGTCATTTCGGACATCTCCGTTGGAACCTGGTCCCGTCAGATCAGGACCGATACTACGAGAACACCAAATGGGCGGAAAAGGTCCGGGCACAAGCAGCGTCGAAAAGTTTCGGACCCGGCAAACGTCATGTCGTCTTCCAGACCCAAGTCGAGAAAACCGGCAAGACTTCCGAGTAGCTCGTTTGTGCGGCGTCTTCAGATTTCGCCTAACAAATCGACGAACCTGCAACGTTCGAACGGTGCGGACAGGCGTTTGACACAATGGAGCCGCGGGGACGCGAGCGACATAGAGGGGCAGCTCGTCAGAGCGAGACAGCGGGAGCGAGCGAGTCAAACGCCCTGCAAACACTGGCGCTTCCCCTTTTGAATTACAGAACGCATTGGCCGTTTTTATGTGATCGCGTTATTCTAAATCGAGATG
>Ga0306920_100007834_pt1 | contig 14118 bp, 13 predicted proteins | sample flu12Cox44000170_FD_204666 | JGI IMG/M metagenome (GOLD analysis project Ga0306920, IMG submission 204666) | Lab enrichment of tropical soil microbial communities from Luquillo Experimental Forest, Puerto Rico - flux4day.12C.oxic.44.000.170 (v2)... | ecosystem: Environmental > Terrestrial >...
GATCTGTGAGAGGCTCGGGGTGCAATTCCCCGGGCCTACTCGGCAATTCCCCGGGCCTACTCGGCAGTTACGTCCGTCGCAGATCGAGCGGCGTTCCACGGTAGAGGTCGCCAACCAGGCAGGAGAGCCCGAGTTCCGGCATGTCGATCCGATCGTCCGCCTGCCTGAGCACTAAATGCTGCCACTCTCGATTCCTCGCATGAATTTCCACCAGAAATTCACGCGGGTCGATGATCACGGCATAGAGATTGCCTGGCGCCTCACGATAGCGCCGCAATTTGAGATCGATCTCGGCGCGGGTATTCGACGGCGACAGGATCTCGGCCACAAGCCGGAAATCCTCCGCATATAACTCATACCCGGCCGGGCCGGGCGCGACCACGACATCCGGCTCCGGCTGGAAATTAAGGACCCCCGGCAAGCGAATTGCGATCTCGTGATACGCTAGGAGATTACGTCCTTGCGCCGCGAACGCTCGATTAAGAAGCTCACATAGATTCCGTGCAATCCACTGATGTGCCAAGCTCGGCGGAGCCATCATCACGGCAGTACCCTCGATCAGGTGCCAGCGCTCTTCTTTCGGACGCGTCTCCAGGAAGGCCATGAACTCGTCCACGTCCATGGTTCCCGAATACGGCCGCGCGGGTGCGTTCACGGTCATGGCGCACGTCTCCATTGGTGTATTCCAATTTAACATCGCAAGGCACCGGATGGGAGGGGCACCACCTTGAGCACCTACCGCTTCGGCATCGAGGAGGAATATTTCATCTCCGACCTGCGCTCGAAGTCCGTGCGCAGCAGGATGTCGAAGCGCTTCTTTCGCGCCTGCAAGAAGGCGCTCGGCGACCGGGTGATGAACGAGATGCTGCAGTCGCAGATCGAGGTCGCGACGCTCCCCTGCGAGAGCATGCAAGAGGCACGCGAGCAGCTGCGCGAATTGCGCAGGACGCTGGCGAAGCACGCGGCAGGCCACGGGCTCGCCATCGTCGCCGCGGCGTGCCATCCGCTCGCACTGTGGTACGAGCAGGAGCAGACAGCGAAGGACCGCTACGCCCCGATCATGGCCGATCTGCAGATCGTCGGCCGCCGCGACATGCTGTGTGGGATGCATGTGCACGTCGAGGTGTCCGACCCGGCGCGGCGCGTCGAGATCATGTACCGGGCGATTCCCTTCCTGCCTATACTGCTCGCGCTGAGCACCTCCTCGCCGTTCTGGCAGGCGCATCGCACCGGGTTGCGCGGCTATCGCCTCGCCGCCTATGACGAGTTGCCGCGGTCGGGGTTTCCCGACCTTTTCAAGACGCTGGAGGAATATCAGAGCTACGTCGACACGCTGGTCGCTGCGGGAGTGATCGAGGATGCGAGCTATATCTGGTGGGCCATTCGTCCGTCCTTGAATAATCCGACACTCGAGCTGCGCATCGCGGACGTCTGCACGCAGGTGAACGACGCGATCTGCATCGCCGCCCTCTTCCGCTGTCTCGTGTGCCACCTGTGCGAGCAGCAGGATCTCAATGCCGATCTCGGTCCGATTGCACGCGCCATAGCCGGCGAGAACAAGTGGCGCGCGCAGCGCTACGGCACGTCCGCGCATTTTGTCGATCAATCGTCGATGGCGGCAGTGCCGATCGAGGTCGTCCTGCAAAACCTCATCAGCCGGCTCCACGGCGACGCGCAAGCTCTCGGCTGTGTTGGCGAAATCTGCTGGGCGAACGAAATCCTCAAGCGCGGCTCAAGCGCGGATCGGCAACTGCGCATCTACGAAGAAGCCCGCGCGTCGGGGCACAATCGCGTTCACGCCTTGAAACAGGTCGTGGAATGGCTTGAGCGCGAGACGATCAGCTGAGGCTGCAGTTGACGAGCGCAAGCCGCATCCCTACGTTCGGGGCGAAGCAGCAATGGCGCCAGAGGCGCGCGGCTTAAGTGGAAAGAGCCTATGAAAGTCCGCAATTCCTTGAAATCATTGCGCGGCCGTCACCGCAACAATCGTCTCGTTCGGCGCAAGGGACGTGTTTACGTCATCAACAAGGTCCAGCGTCGCTTTAAAGCGCGGCAGGGCTGACCGGCCGGACGGGAGAAGATGAGAAGCCTTCTTCCCTGCGCGTTGGCCATCGTGCTGGGCGGCGCATCGCTCACCCCGTCCTTCGCGCAAACGCTCGACCCGGGAGAGATCAAGCCGGTTGAGCCGCCGAACACGCTGCCACGGGCGCAGCTTGGCGATAGGCAGAAAAATCTCGATCGGCTGTTCGAGGCGCTCAAAGTCGCGCCCGATACGGAAAGCGCCAAATACATCGAGAGCCGCATCTGGGCGATTTGGCTTGCTTCGTCGAGCGACACCGCCAATCTGCTCATGGCACGGGTCAAGACTGCGCTTGATGCGCACGATTTCGACCTGGCGCTCAAGCTGCTCAACGCCATCGTGGACATAAAGCCCGATTTCGTCGAGGCGTGGAATCGCCGCGCGACGATCTACTATGCGAAAAAGGACTTCGGGCATGCGCTCGCCGACCTCCGGCAAGTGCTGGCGCGGGAGCCGCGGCATTTTGGAGCGCTTTCCGGACTCGGCATCCTTTTGGACGAGATGGGCGACGAGAAGCATGCCCTCGAGGCGCTGCGCCGGGCGCTTGCCATCCATCCGCATCTCGAGCACATCCCCGACCTGGTGAAGAAGCTCACCGACAAGCTTGAGGGGCGAGACACGTGATCACTGATCCCTGATAAAAGCGATGCGCAACATGTTGGTTGCGCCCGGGGTGCCCAGCGGCACGCCCGCGACAATAATGACGCGCTGCCCCGGCTCCGCAAATCCGTCGCTGCATGCCAGCGTGCAGGCGCGGTCAACCATGTCGTCGAGATCGCGCGCATCCTCGGCCAGAATCGAGTGCACGCCCCACGTGAGGGCCAGCCGCCGGCAGGTCGAAACATTGGGAGAGATCGCCACGATCGGCGACTTTGGCCGCTCGCGCCCAACTCGCGAGGCGGTCGCGCCAGAGCTCGTCCAGCAAATGACGGCGGAGAGATCGAGCGTCTCGGCGATCTGCCGTGCCGCCGCCGCAATCGCATCGGCGCCGGTAGGCTCCGGATCGGTGTGCTGCGCATCGAGGATGGGGCGATAAAGCGGATCCCGTTCCACCTCCTCGGCAATGCGGTTCATCGTGCCAACGGCTTCGACCGGATACTGCCCGGCGGCGGATTCCGCGGAGAGCATGACCGCGTCCGCCCCTTCGAAGATTGCCGTCGAGACGTCCGAGACTTCGGCGCGCGTAGGGACGGGGCTGGTGATCATGGACTCGAGCATCTGGGTGGCGACCACGACCGGCTTGCCGACCCGACGCCCCTGGCGCGTCATCTGCTTCTGGACGCCTGGGACCTTCTCGAGCGGCATTTCCACGCCGAGGTCTCCGCGCGCGACCATCAGCGCATCGGCGAGGTCGATGATCTCGGCCAAGCGGCGCACGGCTTGCGGCTTCTCAATCTTCGCCATCACCGCCGCGCGACCGCGCGTGATCTTCTTGGCCTCCGCAATATCTTCCGGCCGCTGGATGAAGGAGAGCGCCACCCAGTCGATACCGGTGTCGAGCGCCGCCTCAAGGTCCGAGCGATCCTTCTCGGCAAGCGCCGAGAAGGGAATTAGCGTGTCGGGCAAGCTCACGCCCTTGCGATCGGAAAGCTTGCCCGCAACCTCGACCCGGGTCAGGATCCGCCCACTGTCCACTTCGGTCGCCACCAGCCGGATCTTGCCGTCGTCGAGAAGGAGAGTGTTGCCGGGCTCGATCACGGCGAAGATTTCCGGATGCGCCAGGTGCACGCGGGTGGCGTCGCCGGGGCGCGGATCCGCATCGAGGGCGAAGGACGACCCTTTGGCAAGGGTCGCCGGGTTTTGCGCAAACGTGCCGACCCGCAGCTTCGGACCCTGCAAGTCCACAAGGATCCCGATCGGCCGCGCATGCTCGGATTCCACGGCGCGGATGGCACCCACGAGCTCGCGCATGCGCTCATGGCCGGTATGACTCATGTTGATGCGAAAAACGTCTGCGCCGGCCGCAAACAGACTGGCGATGACGCTTCGGTCGGAGGAGGCAGGGCCGAGAGTGGCGACGATCTTGGTCCGGCGCAAACGGCGCATCAGTTTCGGCTTCGGGCCGGCGGCGGAATCCCCTGGCGGGCTGCCGCGGGCGGGGTCTGCAACATCGGAACACGCGATTGCAGGGCCTGCATGGGCACCTGGTCAGCCGATTCGGTGAGTTGAACGGTCCACGAGGGCTGATCGCCGGTATCCACCTCGAAAAAGCCGGTTCGATCGTAGCCGCGCGCAAGGCAATCCTCAGTGCCGCGAATGGTGAACTCCTTTTCACGCGTGCACATGAAGGCCTGGCCGGACCACTCGCCGCCGCGATCGTAATCGACGGCGTAGATGTAGTAGAAACGCGCAACCAGTGAGCCGCGCAGCACGGTCTCGCAGCTGCGGGCGGCGAGATTCCACCACCCTTCGGTCGTCCAACTTTCGTTCTCCTTGTAACCCACGGCGACCCCAACGCGATTGCTGGTGTTGTTGCACATGCGGAAGTCGGCTTTGGCAGGCTCCATGCTCAGGGCAATGCCCGTCACAAGCACGGCGGCTGCGCCGAGCACGCGGCAGAACCGCGCACCCAATCGACCTTGCATTCCACTGGACCGGTGCCTCATCGCCATCCCCAACGCCGCCGCAGGGCCCTGAATTGGAAATGCTATCGCGTGACCTCTACGGGCTGTCAACGAGGATAGCCCGAAAGTCGTTCACATTGGTCAGGGTGGGCCCCGGGACCAGCAGATCTCCCAGCTTGTCGAAAAATTCCGTCGAATTGTTGTCATCCAGATACCGGCCCGGTTCGAGCCCCGACATCCGGAATCGCAGTTGGCTGACCCCCTCTCCCCGTTCTTCACGGGGAGAGGGAGGGATGAGGGGCGCTTGCAGAGGCACTGCTACACAGGGCCCCTCACCCGGCCCTCGCTGCGCTCTGGCCTCTCCCCGCAAGCGGGGAGAGGGAAAAGTGAGATCGCGGACAGGCCATTCGCCCAATCGTACGCGAGCCGCCGCTGGAAAGAATTCCGAGCCCTCACTATCCTTGAGGCAAGCGATATCGAAGCCCTCGTTCGAGCAAAGGAGGCCCCCATGGCGCTTGATGCCAAGACCCGCACCGAGCTCGAGGCCGCCGCTTTCCGGCGCCTTGTCGAGCATCTGCGCGCGCGCACCGACGTGCAGAACATTGATCTGATGAACCTGGCCGGCTTCTGCCGCAACTGCCTGTCCAATTGGATGAAGGATGCCGCCGACGAACGTCGCGTGACGCTGTCCAAGGACGAGAGTCGGGAGCTGATCTACGGCATGCCGTACGAGCAATGGAAGTCCAAGCACCAGGCGGAGGCGTCGAAGGAGCAGCAGGCTGCATTGGAGAAAACGGGCCACAAGCACTGAGCTCCTGTGTACTGCGGGGATCATCTGCCGCCGCGCTTGACCCCGGCGCTCCCACAATCTTCTGTCACTAGAGGAGCTGGAATCGCTGGAGGTCTCGATGTCCATTGCCGCTGCGGTCAAAAAAGAGCAAGAGCAGCCTGCCGCGCGTTTTGCAAAAGAGCACCTGAAGGCGTTCGTTGAACGCGTCGAGCGCCTGGAAGAGGAGAAGAAGGCGATTGCGGACGACATTCGCGATGTCTACGCCGAAGCGAAGGCCAACGGCTTCGATACGAAGGCGCTACGCGCGATCGTGCAATTGCGCAAGCAGGATGCCGACGAGCGGCGCGAGCACGAGGCGATCCTCGAAACCTACATGCACGCGCTGGGAATGCTGTGAGCTTGTCCCGGATGCGTAGGATGGGTTGAGGCCCGGCAAAGCCGGGCGAAACCCATCATGCTGTTGCAGATTTCGATGTTGGGTTTCGGCGCGCCTCACCTTGAGCAGCACGAGAAGCGAACGTCTCCGAGGGCGCGCCTCAACCCATCCTACCGCGCGCCGAATTTTACGTTCGAGACGAACGTCACGGCGCTGCCAGAAAATTGCTCGCTCGCCATGCCGGGGTGCGGGTCGTCCGAAAACGCCATCGCCAGAGCGGAGGTTGGTTTCTGCAGGTAGAGGCCGAGCTCGCGGAAATCGGGCGGCCCGAAGAGGGTGGTTTTCAGGAAGCTGTGCACGCTCGGGCTCACGATCAAGGCGCGCATCCATGGATCGTTGAACCGATCCCCCACGCGCACGACGCTGCTAAGCTGTTTTCCCCGCGCCGCTGAAGGTTGATCATCATCGGCCGGCGTCGGATTTCCCGGATGCTCTCCGCCGCGTTTGGCGACAACCGTTGTGTCTTTGCGCGCGGCAGGACTGGAATGCAATTGGCCCATCGGAAGCGGCCGCGCTGTCGCGATGGGGGCAGGTTGCGATGCATAGGACAGAGCGTTCGGCGGCGGCTCGTTCTGATTGCGGTCGGCCAGCGGCCACTGCGTGGGACTCGCGCTGCTTACGCTGGCAGATGCGATCGTCCGCCGCGGCGGTGCAGCCGGGGTGAGGCGCGCATTGCTCGCCGGCCGCACTTCAACCTGCTCGGCGCTCGGCGGGCCCTGCCAATATCCGCGCTCACTGAGGATATCCTTCGCAGGGGTGGTCGCATTTGCGGAGGCGAGCTCATAGCCCGGCGAGCTCGCGGCCTTCGACGGCGCCGGCAGCGAAGGACTGCCCGCATCCTCCGCCTCGTCCTCGGCTTCCACGTCCTTGCCGGCAGTGGACAAGCTCGCGAGCGCGGCTGGTTGCTGCCGCAAATGCTGGATTTCCCCCTTGGCGATTCGCGTTCCCTTCGGGTCGGAGGCAAGGTGGCTGCTCAGCGCTCCCTTTGCCAGCACGCTGGCAAGTTGCGCCTCGGGCATGCGCGGCCAATGCCGCACATTGGCCGTGTCCATATGCACGAAAGGCGAGCCCGAGGTCGGGTAAAAGCCGACGCCGCCACGCTGAGCACGCAACCCGGCTGCCCGCAGTTGATCGAGCGGCACGCCGGGAATGTAGAAGTCAACCGCCTTCCCATTCATATGTTGGCTGAACTTTGCCACCCCGCTCGAATGCGTGCGTAGCGATTCGTTGGTGGCGGGGGAACGATAGCCGCAGACCACCCAGATCGGCTGCTTCGCCCCGACCTCACGGTGAACTTCCCAAAGCAGGTCGATCAGGTGCGGGTCCATCCTGACCGTTTTGTCCTGGCGCCAATCGCGCAGGACCATGTCGATCTTCGCCAGCGCTTTCTCGTCGTACCTTCCATTCACCTTGTAGGTGATCGTCAGATCCTCGTTGGTGTGGATGTGATGAAACGAGATTGTCCTCGTTTCACCTTCGGCCGTGGCGTTCTGCAGGCTTTGGCAGCCAAAGAGGATGAGGAGGGCGACAAGGCTGCTGCAGTACCCCGAGCGGGTCAAACGCAGCGGTGATCCACTCTCGTGCGCGACTTCAGCCGTCACGTGCCAACCCATGCCAAGTGCGTTAGCCAGATGCCGCCGCGGCAAGCACCACAGACGGCAAACCGATCGTCCGGCGCGAGCAGTAATGCCGGCACGGAACGATGCCTAACGCGGTGTTAACGGAGAAAGAAGGCGCAAGGGCTGCGCCGCCCATCCCCCCGATAGTGGAACGTGACAGGCGAGTGTGGCGAAAGCTTGCCGTGGCGCCGGCAGCGCCAAGATTTCCTTTAATGCATCCCCGCTCGGAGCGATCAGCGATGCTCGATACGCCGCGATAGCCGATGCTTGCCGTGCTGCATGCCGTAGGCATGGCGCCAGGAGTCGCGCAGCCGCCCCCCAGAGGACGCAATCTCCTGCTCGCCAGTGCCCTCGGCAGGGGGCACAACGATGCCGCGCCCGTTCCTGATCGCGGTCAGCGTGCGGCTGTCGAGATTGTAGACGTCGCGACGTATCCGCAGCTTGCCCTCATCGTCCACAAACGCGGTCTGATAGGTGAGGTGCACCCAGAGCGGGAAGGGCTGCAGCTGAACATCCTGCTGCGCATTGCCGAACAGGCTCTTGATCCTCTCGGCCGTCCAATGCTCGTTCGGTCGCGCGATGTTGAAAAGCACCTCGGCGTATTTCGCCGGATCCTGCACGCGCATGCAGCCGTGGCTATAGGCGCGGGTATCATGCCCGAACATGTATTTGTCGGGGCTGTCGTGCTGGTAGACGAGGAAGCGGTTCGGGAAGTTGAAGCGGATGTGCCCGAGCGCATTGCCGTCGCCCGGCGGCATCCAGAGGCTGCCGCCGCCGCCGCGCAGACCCATGCGCGCCAGCACCGTCGGGTCCCGCGCCAGGGCGGGAAGATATTCGTTATGCACGATCGAGGGCGGCACGTGCCATGTCGGATTGATAGTGACGTATTTCATCGTCTGGCTGAGCAGCGGGGTCTGCATGGTCGGCTTGCCGATCACGACCCGCGTGGTCCAGACCTGGGCCCCTTTGTGCATCACCTTGAGCGTGAAGTCGGGCTCATTGACGAGCACATGCGCGTCGCCGAGATCACGCGGATACCAGCGCCAGCGCTCCATGTTGGCGATTATGGCGTCAATCTGGTTGGCGTGCGTGGGGCCGTTGAGCTCCCTGACGGTTCTCGCATCGAGATTGCCGGTCGCCGGCAGCTGGTTTGCCCGCTGGTATCTCTTCACAGCATCCGCAAGGCCGGCATCATATCTGATATCAGATGCCTCGCCAGCAACGCCGAGCCTCTCGCGCAACAGCGGTACGCGCTCATCTTCCATCTGGTGCTCACGGCTGTAGGTGAGCACCGGTCCTTCGGCGATCTGCGCTTTGCTGCGCTCCGGGTCGCCGCGCAGACGCGCGAGCGCCGCCTTGAGCTTCTGATACGGCTCCTGCTGCGGGCTGAGCTCGTCAAGCGCCTTGCCGGCGTCGCCAGCGGCCGCGATCTTGCTCAGAACGTCCGCCGGGTCCGGCGGCCTTTGCGGCAGCTCGATGTTGCGGCTCACGAGGCCATAGGGGAAGCGCCCGGCCTGCACATGACGCGCATAGGTCAGCACGGTGTGCGTGAGCTTGAGATCGGCCTCGGCCAGGGCGTCGGGTCCGGGAACAACAAAGTCCGGGATCGTGTAGTCACTCGGCTCGAGGCCGTCGGCATCGGCATTCCTGATGCGGTCGATGACCGATTTGGCGCGCGCATTCGCAACGCCGTTGTCCAGCCAGAACGGCATCAGACCGCGCTTGTGATAGAATGCTTCGACAGCCTCGCGCTCCTTCTTGTCGAGGAAGAATCGGTCCGATTTCGACGCCAACAGATCGCGGATTTTTTCAGCGATCGCGCGATCAGCGGGGTGCGAAGCTACGGAATCGGCGCCGGACATTTCCGGACCGTGAGCAAGCGCGCGCAAGGGAAGGGCGAGCGACAGCACGAGTGCCGCGCCGGTGAGGACGCGGCCAAAGCGGGGGCCGTGCATAGACGTTCTCCGAGCCTTTTTACTGGGGCACTTGGAAGGGCAGGCTTGGGCAGCCTGCACCCAGCCCCTTGCGTCGTATGCTGACGCGAATCTGGGTGTCAGCGCAAGGGGGGTCCGCAAAGGAATTCAACTGTGGATGAATCTTGGGTAGCCTCATCCGCTTGCACCTTCCATGCCAAGGGCATCCAGCTTGCGGTAGAGCGTCGAACGGCCGATGCGTAATTGCCGCGCGACTTGCGACATCTGCCCGCGGTAGTGGCTGATGGCGAAGCGGATCGCGTCAGCCTCGATGTCCTCGAGCGCGCGCACCTCGCCATTGCCGTCGAGCAGATCGAGGGCAGGAGTACCGGCGGAGACCGACGCCGGTGCTGCGCCGGCACCCTCGGAAGCTAGATGCACGGCTTCGATGGGCCGCTCCGGCACGTCTGCTTCCGGGTCGGCAATTCCAGGCGCGGCGACGGTGGGCGACATGGTTGAGAGTTGCGCGGCAACCTGCGGGAATTCATCCGGACCGATGGTGTCGCTCTCCGCCAGCACAACCGCGCGAAAGACGGCATTTTCCAACTGGCGGACATTTCCTGGCCACCGGTAGGCGCAAAGCAACGAGATTGCCTCGGCGCTGAGGCGACTTGCACGTTTGCCCTCCTCGGAGGCGAAGCGGACGAGGAAATGCCGCGCGAGCTCGGGAATGTCCTGTGCCCGCTCGCGCAACGGCGGCACCCCGATGGGAAAGACGTGCAGCCGGTAAAAGAGGTCCTCGCGGAAGCGGCCCGCTTTCACATCGGCGATGAGGTCGCGGTTGGTCGCGGAGATCAGGCGCACATCCACCTTGACCGGCTTGCGCGCGCCGACCGGCTCGATCTCGTTCTCCTGAATTGCCCGCAGGAGCTTCACCTGCGCGGTCGCAGGCAGCTCGCCGACCTCGTCGAGAAACAGGGTCCCGCCAGAGGCTTCGACGAATTTTCCGGTATGACGCTCGGTCGCGCCGGTAAACGCGCCCTTCTCATGACCGAACAGCAGCGACTCCACCAAATTGTCCGGGATCGCGCCGCAGTTGATGGCTATGAACGATTTGCTCCGGCGCTCGCCGGAGCCGTGGATCGCGCGTGCAATCAGCTCCTTGCCGACACCCGACTGACCCTCGATCAACACGGGAATGGCCGATTTCGCGGCCTTTTCGGCCAGGCGCAATACGGATTGCATGCGCGGGCTGCGGGTGATGATGTCCTTGAACGAGAGGGTGCCGGCGCGGCTCCTCTTCATGCGCGCGAGCTCGCCCAGGAGCGCGCTCGCGGCGAGCGCATTGCGCAAGGAAACCTGCAGGCGCTCGACACTCACCGGCTTGACCACGAAGTCGGTTGCACCCGCCCGCATGGCGGTGACCACGTTATCGATACCGCCATGCGCGGTCTGGACGATGACGGGGGCAGTGATCCCGGCCTGCCGTATCTTGGCGATGACGCCGAGGCCATCGAGGTCGGGCATGACGAGATCGAGCACAACCGCGTCGATGCGCCCGCCATCCTCGCCGGTGAGCAGGGCCGCGGCGGCATCGCCACCCTCGACCACGACCGGCTCGTAGCCAAGCTTGCGCACCATGTTGTCGAGGAGCCGGCGCTGCACGGGATCGTCATCGACGATCAGAATACGCTCACTCATGATGCAGCCCCGAAAACGATATGATCGTGTGCCGATTTGGGGCACTGTGGCTCAGCTTAGTTAATGCTTGGATAAGGGAAGGCTGGCTGGGCGCGGCGCTATTGGCTATGCATGAAACGAATTTCGGAATCGGGACACTAAGCGCTGCGCAATCTCACAATCGCAACCTGAAGACTTGATCCATGCCTGGAAAACGCCGCGCCGTCCGCCCGAGGTCGCCGTCCCGCTCCCCATTAGGCGTTCTGCCGGAATGGAACCTGGCCGATCTTTATCTCGGCATCGACGATCCGCAGGTGCAGCGTGACCTTGGCCGGGCTGACAAGGAAAGCCTGGTCTTCGAGAATGACTACAAGGGCAAGCTCGCCGCGCTCGTCGCGCAGCCGCAAGCGGGGACTGCGCTTGCAGATGCGATAAGGCGCTATGAGGCGCTCGACGATCTTCTTGGACGGCTGATGTCCTATGCGGGGCTGGTTCACGCCGGCAATACCGTCGACCCCGGGCGCAGCAAGTTCTATGCCGACGTGCAGGAACGTCTCACAACGGCTTCAATCCATCTCCTCTTCTTCGCGCTCGAGCTCAACCGGCTCGACGATGCGCTGCTCGATGCCGCCATGCGTGAGCCGGCGCTTGGATATTATCGCCCGTGGATCGAAGACCTCCGCAAGGAAAGACCGTATCAGCTCGAAGACCGCATCGAGCAGCTGTTTCACGAAAAGTCGGTGACGTCCTATAGCGCCTGGAATCGGCTGTTCGATGAAACCATCGCGAGACTGCGCTTCAAAGTTGGCAGCAAGACACTGGCGATCGAGCCGACCGTCAACCTGCTGCAGGATCCGAGCGAGGAGAAACGCAAAACGGCTGCGCAGGCTCTCGCCAAGACATTCAAGGAGAACGTGCGAACGTTCGCGCTCATCCTCAATGTTCTTGCCAAGGACAAGGAAATCTCGGATCGCTGGCGCGGCTTTGCCGACATCGCCGACGCCCGGCACCTGTCGAACCGGGTGGAGCCGGAAGTGGTTGCTGCCATGGTCGCAGCGGTGCGCGCGTCCTATCCGCGCCTGTCGCACCGCTACTATGCGCTCAAAGCGCGTTGGTTCGGCAAGAAGCGGTTGCCGCAGTGGGACCGCAACGCGCCCCTGCCCAAGGTTCCCAGCCGCACGATCGGATGGAACGAGGCGAGGTCCACCGTGCTATCGGCCTACGGTGCATTCTCGCCGGAGATGGCGGCCATTGCTGAGAGCTTCTTCAAGAACAACTGGATCGACGCGCCGGTGCGACCGGGAAAGGCCCCGGGTGCCTTCTCCCATCCGACAGTGCCCTCGGCGCACCCCTACGTGCTGCTCAACTACCAGGGCAAGCCGCGCGACGTCATGACGCTTGCGCACGAGCTCGGCCATGGAGTGCACCAGGTGCTCGCGGCGCCGAACGGCGCGCTCATGGCTCCGACGCCGCTAACCCTTGCCGAGACCGCAAGCGTGTTCGGAGAAATGCTGACTTTCAGAAAGCTGTTGGCGAATGCGCCCCGAAAGCAGCGCAAGGCCATGCTCGCCGCCAAGGTCGAGGACATGATCAACACTGTCGTGCGCCAGGTTGCGTTCTACACGTTCGAGCGCAACGTGCACACGCAGCGCCGCAACGGCGAGCTCACGGCTGAGCAGCTCAACGCGCTGTGGCTCGAGGTCCAGCACGAGAGCCTTGGCCCCGCCGTCGAGCTCAAGCCGGGCTTCGAGACCTTCTGGGTTCATATCCCGCACTTCGTGCATTCGCCGTTCTATGTGTACGCCTACGCCTTTGGCGAATGCCTCGTGAACTCGCTCTACTCCGTCTATGAACGGGCAAACGAAGGCTTCGCAAAGCGCTATCTCGACATGCTGTCGGCAGGCGGGACCAAGCACTACTCCGAGCTGCTCGCCCCCTTCGGCCTCGACGCGCGCGATCCCGCCTTCTGGCAGGAAGGGCTGGGCGTGATCGAGCGCATGATCACCGAACTCGAGGGATTAGACTAATTCATAAATAAACACAGTATGTTATTTGGCGTAAAACAAATGTTGAACAGAGAGGAATTGTGTTATACATTTGTATAACGAAAGAAGGCAACTACCAATGAACGAAGCACGGCACGAGATCGAGATCGAAGGCTTCCTCCTTCAGATTAAGAAAATCGGGAACTCGCTCGGTCTGATTCTGCCCAAGGAGCTCTTGGCGCGGTTGAAGCTCAAGGAAGGCGACAAGTTGCATGTTGTCGAGCAGACGGAGCGCGGGATCAAGCTCAGCCCCTATGATCCCAAGCATGCCAAGGCAATGGAGATTGCCCGGCGCTCGTTTCGGAAATATGCCGACACGTACAAGGCACTGGCGGAGTGAGCGAGCCGCAATGGCTCGACAGCGCAATTGTTCTCGACGTCCATGCTGAGCAATTGGCGCTCTTTGGCGGTGCCGATGGAGTGCGTGACCTTGGGCTTCTCGATTCGGCGTTGGCGCGGCCGCTCAACAAACTTGCCTATGGAGAAACGAATCTCGCGGCGCTTGCCGCTGCCTATGCCTTCGGCATTGCCCGCAATCATCCTTTCGTTGATGGCAACAAGAGAGCGGCGTTCGCCTCCATCATCGTGTTTCTCGGTCTCAACCGGGTTGAGTTTGCGCCATCTCCCGAAGCGGCGACTGCCATCATTCTCGGCTTGGCTGCCGGCGAGATCGATGAGGATGATCTCTCACACTGGATCGAGGACAATATGCAGAGCCCGTCCGGGCCGCAGCGCTAGAGCTAACCCTACTGTGTCACAAATTCTCCGATGTCATTCCGGGGCGCAGGCAAATCGGCTAAGCCGAGTTGCCTGCGAGCCCGGAACCCATAACCCCAGGCGGTTGTGTCGGCCACCGCTCTCGTACCAAGTGTACGGCCTGTGGTTGCCGGGTAGGTGAGGATGTTACCACCCTCACCCCCCACAGATCCGGACGTGCAGAATTACTGCATCCGGTTCTTCGCGGGAGAGCTTCGCGGACAGACTGAGGACG
>Ga0306920_100007835_pt1 | contig 14116 bp, 12 predicted proteins | sample flu12Cox44000170_FD_204666 | JGI IMG/M metagenome (GOLD analysis project Ga0306920, IMG submission 204666) | Lab enrichment of tropical soil microbial communities from Luquillo Experimental Forest, Puerto Rico - flux4day.12C.oxic.44.000.170 (v2)... | ecosystem: Environmental > Terrestrial >...
GTAGGTAGAGCACATCCTTCGGAATCATTGTCAGTTCCCACTGCTTGGCGGGCGCACTGTCATCAAGGGAGCTGTGGATGGTGGGCCAGAAAAGCAGCGCAACGATGGCAACCTCGTGGCAGAGAATCGAGTAAAGAAGGCCGCGACCAGGCAGTAAGCCCCGGCTAACTTCAGTGGACTTCAGGAGGAGGTCCGTGCCTTGGGCAGGTGGCACGTCATCCCGAGGGCGGTCGGCTGGTCGGTGAAGATCGAGCGACAATAGTTCCATGGCTACGGGAGCAGGCTCGCCTTCAGGAGCCAGTAAGCGGGATTAGGATTCAAATCCATGGTAATGCCCGACGTACCTCCGAGGGACAAGTTGTCAGTGATGATGTTCCCCAGGACGTAGGTGCCAGAGCCGGAATTGCCCTGAAGCGTAAGATTATCCCCGTAGTAAGTGCTTGCGCTGCCGCAGCCTGTACCCGTGCCGCTCGAGTTACACGAATGGAAGTACATCGTACCTGCTAGCAAAAACTGGCCCCCTCCTCCCCAACTCGGATTGACGCCAGTGGCAGACCGGTCCTGGAAAAACAGCATTCCTCGCTGTGTACCCAGCGTGTCGGTCAGGCCGGCCGCGAGCAACGGGTCTCCATACGTGCCCGTGCAAGGGGCAAGAAGTATGTTGCCCTGTACTGTCGCCGGGAGGTTAGCCGGTACGGACGACGTCGCCGTGCACTTCACCCCATTGGCCAAAACACCGCTGCCACTGGTAGTGTTGAAGGCAGTGGGGGTCGAGCCCCCTGAGTTTGACGCGACGGTCACCGTGCTCGAGCCCGAAAAGTAGAACATTGTTCCGCCAATTTGGTCCGCCGCCTGCGGCGCCGACGCGGTACTGGGGCGAACGATTGAATTGGAATCCAGGAGCAATCCTTGATCAAGGTAGTAAACTCCCTCGACAAAAATTGCAGTTGTGTTCTTTACATCTATCTGGGTGGTCCAATGCCCGGCCGTGTACTCGTCGCACGTGGCAGGAGCAGTCAGCGGGCAGCCGTCTACGCCACCCAAAACGGTTTTCACTGTCCCGGCATAAGTCGGCACCGCCGGGGCCGCCAACTGGGCAAACGGATCAGAGACAGGAGATGACGGCGATGCCCACTGGCCGGTCGTCCCGCCACTGAACCCCTTGGGCGCAGTGGTGGGTCCGCCGTAGACGCCGAGGTCGCTGCCTGTGCCGTTAGGGCCTCCCTTACTGAGGTCGATTGTCGCGCTGCCGCCGATGCTCACCGCGGCAGCGTCATTAGAATTCACCTGAATGCTCCTAGTTGGACCTCCGACAATCGAGATACTCGGGGTCCCCTGGACACTAAGAGCACTTCCTGTCTTAGGGTTCTGGGGGTCGAGCACCAGGATCGGGACCGGCCCCTGCGACGCCACCACGCCGCATATCGCTTGCGCACCGACGTCCATCGTTTTCGCGCCGCTGATCATGCCTGCGAAAAAGACCTTCACACGATCACCGACGTTTACCTGAATGATTGGAAGTGCAGGAAAGCCAGGAAGGCATATCTTTGGGGGCGGATTGGTGAAGCAAGACGCGAGGCCGGAGAATGAGTTTGAGAACGAGAACTTCACGGTGTTCGAAGGCGAGCCAGCGACGAGACCCGATCCGTTGTAACCATTCAAGGCAGCATACTGGCACGGAGCCGCAGTCGTCATGCTCGCGCAGTCAAAGGTAGTGCCGGATGCAGGCGTGAAGTTTCCCCACGCTGTCTCCGTCCCCGGTGGAGGAATACTTTCCGCGCTTAAGAGCATGTCCATCGCAGCGGCCGTGCAGGCGGCGTCTGCGGCGGTCTGCGCTGACTGTCGGTGAAACCATAGGCTGGTAAAGTCGACCGCAAAGGCGACGGCGCCCAACAAGAAGAGGCCCATGACAAGCAGAACGATGATGGTGGTCTGGCCCTTGTCATTTCCGAAACGGTTGGAAACCTTCGCAGAAGCAATATCTCTCATGACCTTATCCCTCTAAAAAAGCGCTTGTCGAAGCGCCCGCTCCGAGCAGGTAGCGTCGGTTTTCACATCGGTCCACAGGTTGCGATGCAGCCGTGGGGAGATGAAATCGTCGCTACGCGCTTCCAAACAAGCTGCTAACAATCCCAGAAGCTACGTCAATACACGATACGCCCCTCGGCTGCCGCGTTGACGGTGACCGTGGGCCAGCCCAAGCCAAAAAAAGGCTGATAGGGGTAACTCACCACCACCCGAACTCTGTTGGGAGCCTGGTTGGCAGGGGGATTCCCGGCGTCCGGGTAGGTTACTGTGACTGTCATGCTGGAGGAATCGTGGAAAGAGTATTGCGCATAAGTCTTCACCACGCCGGTGCCGGGAGCTCCGTCAATGGCCGGGCACGGACATGTGGGGCCACTGGGGGATGCGTTACCCGTCCCATGTACGACGGCATACCGCACCCCCTCCTTGGCGGAGTCGGCCAGCACGTTATAGGTGTAAACCAGCAACATGAGCTCAAATATCCCGAAGATGAGCAGCATGACAAACAGAATGCTTAGGACGAACTCCACCTGCGCTTGTCCCTTGTCATCCTGCCGCGAGGATCTTGAGCGGCTGATCTGTTCCTTTCTGGCTGTGACTATTCGTCTCAATTCATTTCCCTCATCGCGACCTGGTGATGAAACGTGCATGTTACGGAGCCGCCTGTCGAAGAACAGGTTGGAGATGCCAGAACCACGATGTTGAAAGGTGTTCCATTAATCAGGGGCGTAAACGTATAGTTCACATCCACCTGATCCAGAACAAACGAGGGCGACTCAGGATCCGAGGCAGGGCCTGTGGCGAACGTGGCCGACCCATCTTCGGTACATTTCGAGGTCTGAGTCGAGGTTCCGGGATTGTTCAACCCATCGACTGATGAGCAGGCTCTAACCGAAGCGCCCGAAGAGGGGTCATAGATTGCACCGGTCATGTCCTGGTAGGTCAGGTAGCTGACCGAGTTAGTTGTGGACTTGTCGCCGGTGGGTGGCAGGGTGAACCCGCCGGGGGTCTCGGACCCCAATATTGAATACTCCACGCCGCTGCGTGGGGCAGCAGCAAGGTTTATCGCCATCAGGAAGAAGTAGCCGAAATTGACCGCATTGAACGTCAGCATCAGGAGCAGGGGCAGCATCAGCGCCGTTTCCACCATGCTCTGCCCGGACGACTCCAGCCTGAAACGCTCCTCCTGTCGAACCGCGCCAGCCCTCATTGGACCACCTCGCCCAGAGTTGACCCCGCCGCGAGGGCCATCTCTTCCTCTGGGGTACCAGACCCCTCCTCGACACCTAGCTGCTTTAAGAGACGGTGCAAGTAACATCGGCTAATCTGCAAGTCCTGAGCCGTCTTGAGTTTGTTTCCGTTGTGGAGCTTCAGAGAGGAACGAATGATCTCGCGTTTGAAACTCCGGACTGCCTCGTCAAAGCACCCCCTGGGTACCTCGTCCAGGGCTGCCAGGCCCTTTAGGTCCGGTGGTAGATCGTTTATGCCAAGCTGCTGGTTGCCGTTGGCCAGCACAAGGCTGCGCTCGATCACGTTCTGTAACTCGCGTACGTTACCCGGCCAACTGTGGCCGGCGAGCGCTCCAAGGAACCCGGGGGTCAAACTTCGTGCTCGCTTGTTATGCGCTTTAGCCAACGTCCGCAGGAAGTACTCCGCCAGCAGTGGAATGTCATCGGCTCTTTGTCGGAGGGGGGGAATATGGATTCTGACCACCGAGACTCGGAAATATAAGTCCTGCCGGAACGTGCCTTCTCTCACCATTTTCTCCAGATCTCGATTGGTCGCGCAAATCACGCGAACATCAACCGGTACAGGCGCGTTCGAGCCCAACCGCTCCAGAGTGCGCTCTTGCAAGACGCGCAACAGTTTTGCCTGCAAGGGCAATGCCAAATCGCCGATTTCGTCGAGAAAGATTGTCCCGCCCTTCGCCTCTTCGAAGCGGCCACGACGGCTCTGAGCAGCCCCTGTGAACGCCCCTTTCTCGTGGCCAAAGAGCTCGTCTTCAATGAGGCTCTCAGGCAGTGCGCAGGCGGAAAAGGCGACAAAGGGTCTCTGTGCTCTTGCGCTTAAGCGGTGTATGGCCCGAGCCACCACTTCCTTGCCTGTGCCGCTCTCGCCAGTGATCAGGACCGTGGTGAGAACGCCGGCTACCTTGTGGACCACCTCGTGGACGTACTGCATGGGCTTGCTGTTGCCGAGCAGCCCATCGACGGGATGCGTCGAAATCAATTTGCGCGCTTCAGCCAGATCGCGTGCCAAGATCATCCGGCGGTGAGCTCGGTCCAAAGCGAACTTCAGTGCGTGAACGTCGAGCGGTTGGGCGAAGAAGTCTAACGCCCCGTCTTTGGCGGCCTCCATCGCGATCTCGCGGCGCTCATCCCAGCTGAACACGATGACAGGCGGTGCAGGCTCAAGCTCTTGTGCTTGCTTAAGCAGGTCTCGGGAGTCACTGTCGTCCCATTTAAGAAGTACGACATCTATCTCGTCTGAACACAGCAACGAAGTCGCTTCCTCGGTGCTCGCGACCTGCGAGAGTGCGTAGTCCTCGCCCAGCACGCGCCTCAAAACTGTCGCGAAAGCCTCGTCGGAATCGACGAGAAGAACTCGCTTCTTCGACCGGTTAGAATCGTTCAAGGTTGTACTCCTCCCTCCAAGCCCCCTTCTCGTCAAGACCGCAGAGGCGGCCCAAGCAGGATGCACCAAAGGGCCAAACTAGTCCCGAGGAGCCGATCGGTATAGGGCTGATAGCTTTGCGTCCCGGAATCCTGAGATGTTTCTTAACATTACGGCCATCCGTCACCCTCAACAAGAACTTAGAATGTTGGACTCTACCTATCGGACCACCGGCCCCGTCTACAGATGTATACACTCCCGAGTCGAGTGGTGTTGCCCTACGAGGTCTTACCCTCTCAGGTTTTTCCAAATGAATCATTTCAATTTGCCGTTTCAGGGGTACGTACTGCGTCGAGCAATTGCAGCTCGGTCGAATTCATGAGCCTTCTTCGAGCATCACGCCTCCCCGCGAAGCTTGGCACTGCAATTGCTCGACGTACGCCGGAGCCTGGTCTGAACCGGATGAGCAACGTATCGCAGATCGAAAGACATGGCGCACCCCCGCCACAACCGCTTTTCGCCGGGGTGCCACCTATCACCAGATCATTGGTCACCGGTAGGTGGGGCTTGTGGATTCGCCGGATATTTTCATTCCCAATGGTGTTGGCAGGGTTGCTGGCCTCAACGGTGTTCGCCATGGCTCGGAATGGCCTCGACGATCCAGACATCTGGTTGCACCTTCGCAATGCGGAGTACTTACTCGCCCACTTTAGGGTGCCTCGGGTGGACATGTACTCATTTACAGCTATCGGCCATCCTTGGGTCAACCATGAGTACCTGGCTGAAATCCCCTACTACCTAGCCTGGCGCGCTTTTGGCCTGGTGGGGATCAAGGTACTCACACTCGTAATCCTGGAGTCAGTTTTCCTCGGGTTGCTGTACTTCTGCTGGCGGGAGAGCGGCAACGTCAAGGCCGCGGCACTCGCATGCTATTTCTCGGTTTTTCTGGGGGCAGTTTCATTCGGGCCGCGAACCCTGCTCTTTGGGTATGACTATTTGTTGGTGCTCCTGATGGTCCTGCAGCGCTTCCGCTCGAGCGGACGTGCTCCATTGTGGATTCTTCCGCCGATGTTCTGCCTGTGGATCAACACCCATGGGTCCTGGTCTTTGGGGCTCATCATTTTTGGCATCAGCATCGCCGCTGGCATGGTCTCGGGTCGGTGGGGCTCGATCGAGGCCATTCCTTGGTCGCCATCTCAGCTTCGCAAGCTGTGCCTTACGATGGGAGCGTCTGTCGCCGCTGTCTTTGTCAATCCCTACGGATATCGCCTGGTCTTGTACCCCTTGGATATGGCGTTCCGGCAGAAGCTGGCCATTGCCCACGTGGCGGAGTGGGTTTCGGTTGATTTTCATGATGCGCGCGGGAAGGTCGTCCTGCTTCTCATCGTAGCTCTGTTGTTGGGGGCCCTGCTGAGCAGGCACTGCTGGAAGCTGCACGAACTGGGACTGGTCCTCTTCGGGCTTTACACCGGTCTTACCTACATCCGGTTCCTCTTCCTGGCAGCGATATTGACCGCACCATTGTTGGCGAAGTTCCTTGATTTTGTGCCGAGATACCGCCGCGAGATCGACAAACCAAGTCTCAACGCCTTGATTATTGCCGGCGTGCTGGCATTCATGATCGGTGGATTTCCTTCCGCCGCACAGCTACAACAATCGATCGCCAGGGAGTATCCGGCAGACGTTCTGCCCTACCTCAAGTCGCATCCGCCGGCCGGTCCGGTACTGAACGAATATACATGGGGCGGTTATCTGGGCTGGGAGGACCGGGAGTTCAAGGTTTTCGCGGACAGCCGGGCAGATATTTTTGTCTACCCAGGCGTCTTCCAGGATTACATCGATCTGATTGGGCTTAAAAACCCCTCGGCCATTCTCGACAAGTACGGGATCCGCTATGTGCTGTTCCCGGCGGGCGAACCCCTGACCTATGTGCTGAAGCACGACTCGAACTGGAAGGTGGTCTTCAGCGGCGACGTTAGCGTGATGTTCGAGAGAGTTGGTACCGTACCCCTGAACGGCTCAAGCACGCTTGCTCAAGGCACAAAGCCAAGGGAGCCTTGATGCTGGGCGATGAATTCCCTCTGCTGAGGGGGAAGATCAGCCGAAGTATTGAGGGGGGACTCAATCACCTACCTGAGGGCTGGGGATGAGCGCAGCGCCCGGCCGTCAGGGCAAGGCGCCATGCTTTACAACCGCACGATCGATCGTTGTCTGATTGTGGCTATCCCGGCTGGGCTGTTCGTGTATGCGTCAACGCGGCCCATCGTCCGGCTCCGAACCGACATGCCGTCACGGTTCGTCGACGCTCCAGCATCCGCGAGCGCGAAGCATCGGGCGGAGGAGGAGCGTATGGCTCGGGCATATTGGCACTGCGCGGTGACGTTAGTCCAGTGGAAGCATAGCTATGGTTCTCCTCTGCCGGAAATGCCGCCCGCGGAATTCCGCATCGACGAGAAGCCACTAGCTCCAGGGGTGGTGTCTGATGCCAGGCTGCGTTATTGGCATCGATTGCAGAGCCTCTGGCTCTCACCCGAGGTATGGACGGCCTCGCGGGAATGGAGCACGCAATGGCTGACTGAGCCGATAGCACGGGCCGCCGGAGGGGTCGAGGATTACTTCGGAAGCCTGCTTAAGAGTAGGTGAACATCGAACAGCGAAGCTGCGGAGTCCGCCCCACTTTCCACCCCATGAGGCATCAGTGCGTTAACTCGAAACTTGCGCGAGGCAAAATCGACGTGAGCGAGTTCGATCGATTTTCAGAAAGCTACCAGCAACTGCATAACGCAAACGTCAGGATCACTGGAGAAACGGGCGAATACTTCGCGGCCTACAAAGCGAACTACATTGCGGCGAAGGTTGCTACCAGGCCTGGCTGTAGGATTCTTGATTACGGCTGCGGTGTCGGGCTTGTTTGCCGCCAACTCAAGAAGTACCTTCCAGAGGCTCGGGTCGATGGCTACGACGTTTCCCAAGTGAGTGTGAACCGGATCAGTTCAACACTGCGGGCGCAAGGAACCTTCACTTGTGAAGCCAGAGACTTGGGTCATGCCTATGACATCGTCTTTTTGGCGAATGTCCTGCACCATATCGAGCCCAACGACCGCCAGGACGCAATTTCGCACGCAGCGGAATTGCTGGGCCGGCGCGGAAAACTGGTCATTTTTGAGCATAACCCTGCCAACCCGGTCACACGCTGGGCGGTTGAGCGCTGCCCATTTGATGAAAATGCAGTACTGCTTCCACCTCGAGAAAGCGCGAGTTATCTCGCACGAAGCGGATTTCGGCGGGTTCGCCTGGACTACATTGTGTTCTTTCCGCGGGTATTCAAATGGCTTCGACGTCTTGAGTCGGTCCTTGGATGGTGTCCTTTGGGAGCCCAATACGCCTTGGTCGGCAGCGAGACGTAACTGCAGAGTCCACCCTTGTAGGGTGGGCGTCCTCACCGTATCCAGCGCGTTGTAGCTGCGCGAGGCCCGGAGAGACGAAATGAAGCGAGAAGTTGATGATAGACCGCGAAGCCGAGAATGGTGGAGCCAGGAAACTTGCCTGCTCTCCGTCATTGTGCCCTGCGCTAGCGAGGAAGAAGTGCTGCTTGAGACTCATCGCCAACTAGTGGAGGCGCTTGCCAGGATCGTGGACTTGGGTTTTGAGATTGTCTACGTCGATGACGGAAGCACTGACTCCACGCCAGCCCTGTTGCGGGAATTGCAACTCTCCGATGACCGGGTTCGGGTGGTGCGCCTGTCGCGGAATTTTGGTCATCAGATTGCCATCACCGCCGGGATGGAGCACGCCGCCGGTGACGCCGTGGTGGTTATTGACGCCGACCTGCAAGACCCTCCGGAGATCATTGCAGAGTTTGTAGCCCAGTGGCGGAACGGCTATGACGTCGTCTACGGAGTCCGCACGGAACGCGAGGGCGAAACCGTCTTCAAGCTGTGGACCGCAAAGTTGTTCTACCGGCTCGTCGGACGAATGTCCGAGACCGAGATCCCTCTCGACACTGGCGACTTCCGCCTTATGGACCGAAGAGTTGTAAAGGCGCTGCTTGCCATGCCGGAGCGCGATCGCTTCGTACGCGGTATGGTAAGCTGGCTGGGTTTTTCGCAGGTGGCTGTTCCCTATCGCCGTGCTCCCCGGTTGGCCGGCAAAACAAAGTATCCCCTGACCAAAATGGTGCGCTTCGCCACCGACGGCATTGTCTCGTTCACAACCATGCCCCTGAGGCTGGCCACCTGGCTCGGTTTTGGTGTGTCCGGGATGGCGGTTGTTGGAATTGTGGTCGCCTTGTGTGCGCGCCTTTTTGGAAAGGGCTGGGTCCAGGGCTGGACGAGTATCGTGATCGCTGTCCTCTTTCTCGGCGGAGTCCAGCTCATCTGTCTGGGTATCATTGGGGAATACGTGGGGCGGACTTACGGCGAGTCAAAACGCCGTCCTCTCTATTGGGTGCAAGAGCGCCTGGGATTCGGAGAATCAATCCGACCCTCTGAATTCGATGCGCCAACCCGGGAGCCTGATGAGGCGGCAAATGGTGCAGACTCTCTGCGTCGAGCTGCCCGCTTTCCAGGCGGGCGGACCTCAAAGGCCGCGCCAACTCGGACACTATTTCCAATCGCATCGAGCCGGAAATAGCACGACTAAAGACCATGGCTCAATTTCTGCCGCAAGGGCCGGTGAGCCAAGAGGTGCTTGAAAGGACGGCACGCGATATGATCAATGGAAAGCGGATCGCGGTGGTGATGCCCGCTTACAACGCCGAGCAGACCCTTGAGCAGACTGTCCGGGAACTACCGGGAGAGGTTGACATCAAAATACTTGTTGACGATGGCAGCCGGGACCAGACGGTTCGCCTGGCGGAGAGCCTGGGCCTCAGAGTATTCGCCCACGACTGCAACTACGGCTACGGCCGGAACCAGCAGACCTGCTACCGCGAGGCGCTGGCCGCCGGCGCAGATGTGGTGGTAGTGCTCCACCCGGACTACCAGTACACGCCCCTGCTGGTTACTGCCATGGCCAGCATGGTGGCTTCTGAGGTGTACGACGTCGTTCTCGGATCGCGGATTCTCGGGGGCGGCGCGCTGAATGGCGGTATGCCCCTTTACAAGTACGTGGCCAACCGGGCGCTCACGGCCTTCCAGAACGTGCTATCGGGGACCAAGCTCTCCGAGTTTCACACCGGCTTCCGGGCCTTCACCGCCGACGTGCTTCGTGCGCTTCCGCTGCTCGAGAACTCGGACGACTTCGTGTTCGATAATGAAATGCTCGCGCAGTGCGTCTTTTTCGGCTTTCGAATCGGCGAGATCTCCTGCCCCACCCGGTACTTCGCGGAGGCAAGCTCCATCAATTTCCGCCGCGGCGTCAAGTACGGTTTCGGCGTGCTGGCCGCTACGCTGAAACTCGTCTTGCAGCGCGCCGGGGTGTTCAACGTGAGACTCTTCAGGCTCACAGGCAGGAAGCTGATGCGCTATTACGAAGAACGGAGCCCGGCGGCTCCGGTCAGCGCCGTCTGATGCAGAGGGGCGGTTTGCTGTGCCCGAACAGAGACTGAGTGATGCGAAGAACAGGCTCCAGCCAGACTGCGAATCACACCACATACCCCGCCCGAGTTCTTTGCGGTTCTTCACGTTTTCCAAGAAGCCGGCCGCCTGAATGAAGGGAAAAGGCGCAGACTTTGAGAGACAGGCCTGCGCTACTTACTTGACCCGGGTGAGAGTTCAAGAAGGGAAATGTAGGAATTATGGGAAACCCGAACGACGATGCAACGCAGACCCTCCCCTGCGAACGGGATTCGTTCGGCGACTCAGAATGGCTCAACCTGCCGGAAGCCAGTGCAGCCGACTGGGGAGTTGGGCTTCTACTTTTCGTTGCCTCGTGCCTGTATCTTCGCCTCTTCTATAACTACGTCGGCTTCGGCTTTGATGAGGGATTGGTCTTACAAGGGGCGCAACGGATCCTCCACGGGCAGGTGCTCTACCGGGACTTCTTTTCCTTTTATACGCCCGGGTCCTACTACTGGATGGCGCTGCTGTTCAAGGTCTTTGGCAGCTCCATCCTAGTGGGACGCGGCGCTTTGACCGTTTACGGCGGCCTGTTCTCCGTTTTCACGTTCCTGCTAGCCCGGCGCGTCTGTTCCCGTTCGAACGCCGTCCTCGCCGCTCTTCCTGCGGCCGCCGTCGGACTGCCTGGCTGGTTTTTGGTAATACATAGCTGGGACAGTACCCTGTGGACGCTTCTGGCCCTGTATTGCGCTGTGCGGTTTATGGAAAGCCGGCACTGGGCGTGGGCTTTTGGTTTAGGCTCGCTCGCGGCCGTTTCCTGCTTGGTTGAGCAGTCGAAGGGTGCCGGGCTGGTGCTGGGGCTTGGTGCCGGATTCCTTATCCTCGCGCTGAGCGACAGGTTCAGTCTTTGGGCGGGCCGCCGGCTTGTCGCTCTCGCTCTGGGATTCGCTTTGCCCACGCTCCTGACACTTGCCTACTTTGGCTCTCACGGAGCGTTGGTGCAGATGCGCGCCGACTTGATGTGGCCTTTCTACCACTATGCAAGCCCCAGCAAGCTTCCTTACGGCGATGCCGGAGCTCCCTGGGCGGAATTGCTGCACGGCTCGTTCGGTTGGCGGACTTTCATAGTGCTGTTGATGAGCCCCTTGTTCATCATTTCGGGCCTACCGATCTTCGCGGCTTGCGGTCTGGCCTATTGGACTTTTAGGTTTCGCAGAACTCGAGGGTTTGGCCGGGCACGTCGGTATTATGTGCTGATCTCGGCCGCCCTCTCGGGTCTGCTGCTTTCGACCCTCGCCACCGGAAGGCCTGACGCAACTCATATTATGCTTCAAGCCCCGCTCTTCTGTTTGGTGCTGGGGTGGATGGCCGAAGCTGCCAAGACGCCGTTCCTGAAGGCGGCGAAGACACTCGGCGTTTCGTATGCATTGGTTTCCTTAAGCGCGTTCAGCCTGTCGTTTCTTGCGGTACCGCTGGCCGCGGGGTACAAGATCAAAATCCGCGGCGGCATTGTGCGAACGCCCGCTCCCTATGACGCCCTTGGGTACATTCAGAGCCGGGTGGCCCCCGGCGAGAGGATTCTTGTCTATCCGTATCAACCCCTATACTACTATCTCGCTGGGACGTACAGCGTGAGCCGATATGAGCGGCTCCTCGCTGGCACCTATGAGCCTTCGCAGTTTCAGGAGATGGCTCGAGAACTGCAGGCCAGCCGGCCACGAGTTGTGCTGTTCGATCCTTCATTCACGGAAGTCATTCCGAGGATATGCCCCAACGTGGCTGTCGAGGCGCTGGCAGCGAAGGACCCGGTGGTTGATTATCTTTTCGTTGAGTACCACCCTTGCCGTACTTTTGGAGAGCCAGGCATGCCGTGGCACGTGGTGTTCATGGTGCGGAAGGATTTATCTTGCTCATAGGAACGTCGGGGCACTCGGACCGCAGATGATGGCTTTCTCATGCCGATAGAAAAGGTAAGTCAGCCAGCGATTCACGAGGCGAGCGTTGCGCCCCGAGACCACTGGGAGGTGGCGAGCGCGGTAGCGCCGGGAGGACTCCTCTATCCCGAGAACATGGTGGCCGAGCGCTGGATCGCGCTAGGCCTTTTTGTGATTTCCTGCCTTTACTTGTGCCTCTTCCGGCGATACACGGCGATGGAGCCGGATGAAGGGATCATCCTTCAGGGCGCGCAACGCATCCTGCACGGTCAGGTTCTCTACCGCGACCTCTTTTCGTTTATCACGCCTGGTTCCTATTACCTCCTGGTGCTCGTGTTCGGAATATTCGGCAGCTCGATGCTTGTGGCTCGGACAGTGCTCGCCGTGTGCGGGGGCTTCTTTTCGGTCCTCACTTACTTAATGGCAAGACGCGTTTGCTCGCGGTGGAGCGCACTGCTGACTACGTATTTGGTGACTATCACCTGCCTGCCTTGGCGGTTCCTGACGCTGCACAACTGGGATAGCACGCTCTGGGCATGCTTTACGATCTATTGTGCGATTCGAGTCATCGAGGCGCGACACTGGGGATGGGTTTTAGCCATGGGAAGCTTTGCCTCCGTGACGGTCCTTTTTGAGCAATCGAAGGGGGCGGGGCTTATATTGGGTCTTGGCCTCGGCTTTGCCGCCCTCATGCTGCCCGGCTGGCGCCTGAACCGGTTCGGTCGGCCTCACTGGGTCGCGCTTGGCGCAGGCCTCGCGTGGCCGTTCGCCGTTACGTTTGCCTATTTCGGCGCCCACCACGCGCTGCCCGCGCTGTGGGCGGATTGGGCCTGGCCGCTTCACCATTACACGCGGGCGAATACCGTACCGTATGGGTATCAAGAATGGTCAAGCTTCGCCCGCGAAGAAATGCTTGGCTCCGGCCCCTTGAGCCAGCGGCTTGTAACACTCCTAGCGCTGAGTCCGTCCTTTCTGCTGCCGGTCCTTCCGATTATCGCCATCGTTCTTCTGTTTCACTGGGTGCTCGCCGCAAGGCGAGGACATTTGGCGGCGGAACGGGCGGCTTATTACGTTCTAGTTTGTGCGAGCATCGCAGGGCTGCTGCTTTCCGTGATCGTTGTCCGCGCCAACATCATTCACTTCGTGTACCTCATTCCGATCTTCTACTTGGTTGTTGCCTGGTTCATGGACGGAGCCGACATTCTCAGCCCTCTGGTAAGCTTAATAAAACCCGCGGCGACCGTCTGTCTTTGCATCGCATTTACCGCGCTGGGCATGGCCTTCCTCCTGAGGAACTCAGATGGCCGCCGGCTAATCGAGACGCGCCGGGGCCTGGTGTACGCCCCTGGCCCGGATACCGTACTTGAATACACTCAGGCTCACGTGCCCTTAGGATCCAGGATTCTTGTGTATCCTTACCTGCCGCTCTACTACTATCTAACCGGCACCTTTAGCTCCACGCGCTACGAATACCTGCAACCGGGGATGCACACCCGTGAGCAGGACGAAGAAGCTATCCGCGAGGTTACCGAAGATGATACTCCCGTGGTTCTTTTTGAGCCGGCCTTCACCGAGGCCATTCCTGCCTCCTGGCCGAATACGCCGCTCGAGGCGCTGGCCAAAGACGCTGTGGCTGACTACATCCTGCAACGCTATCGTTCCTGCCGCGTTCTGAAGTCGGCGGGCGGCTGGAGTGTTGCCTTCATGGTCCGTAAGGATCTGAATTGCCCTTCTTCGGAGGGTCGTCGCACCGCCTCAAAGTGATCTGCCGAACGTCTTAGCCCAACAGCTCAGAAGCTGCCCGGAAGTAGGCGCTTAAACCACCCTGGCCGACAGGCCGAACAGGCGTTTGGCTTGACTATCGGGGATGATAGGTTTACCCTTGAGTTAGTTAAATAGATGGTTACGAATTAAGACCGCGGACGGGATGCTTCGCTTCCGACAGCACGACATGCCAGAAGCGGCCTTTCGACAACCAGGAGGCAATGCCAAGATGACACAGAGACGACGAATCGCAATCGCCTATTTGTTTGCCGTGCCCACAGT
>Ga0306920_100007836_pt1 | contig 14116 bp, 13 predicted proteins | sample flu12Cox44000170_FD_204666 | JGI IMG/M metagenome (GOLD analysis project Ga0306920, IMG submission 204666) | Lab enrichment of tropical soil microbial communities from Luquillo Experimental Forest, Puerto Rico - flux4day.12C.oxic.44.000.170 (v2)... | ecosystem: Environmental > Terrestrial >...
AATCTCGCGCGCTCCCTCATAGATGCGTAACGCGCGCACGTCACGATAGAGCCGCTCGACGATCTCTCCACGTGTAACGCCGCGACCCCCAAAGAGCTGCACTGCGCGATCGCAAACGCGTCCCGCCGCTTCGGTTGCAAACCATTTTGCCATTGCCGATTCGCGCGTAACCCGCGAGTGGCCCTGATCCTTCATCCACGCGGCGCGATAGACCAGCAGGTTGCCGGCATCGACGTCAGTCGCCATCCCCGCTATGGAGGCCTGCGTCAACTGCAGCGCAGCCAAGGATGAACCGAAAAGCTTGCGCGATTTAACGTGAGCAATCGTTTCGTCCAAGGCACGCCGCGCGAAGCCGACGGCTGCTGCGCCGACCGTGCCGCGGAAGATGTCGAGCGTCGCCATCGCGATCTTGAAACCTTCGCCTTCTTCGCCGATACGGCAGCTCACAGGAAGTCGCGCGTGGTCGAATCGTAACGTTCCGAGCGGGTGTGGCGAGATCGTTTCGATCCGTTTCCCCGAGGAGCAGCCCGGCGTGGCCGCGTCGACAGCAAAAGCCGTCAAGCCTTTCGCCCCGTCTTCGGCGGTCCGCGCAAACACAACGTACAGGTCGGCGATGCCCGCGTTGGAGATCCAGCTCTTCTCACCCTCGATTACGTATGAATTTCCATCGCGCCGCGCGCGTGTCGAGAGCGCTGCCACATCCGATCCAGCGTCACGCTCGGAGAGCGCAAAGGCCGCGATGCACCGCCCGATTGCGACATTCGGCAGGTAGCGACGCTGCAACTCGCTGCTGCCGAACAGCGCGATCGGCGCGCTACCCAGACCTTGCATTGCGAATGCAAAATCGGCCAACCCCGAAAAGTACGCCAGCGTTTCGCGAGCGAGGCAGAGCGTGCGCACGTCCAGGTCGGCACGCAGACCTCCGAACGTGCCCGGAACACACGCCCGTAGCCACCCGTTTTCGGCAAGCGCGCGCACCCACGCCCGGCAACTGGCGTCGGCGTTGCGTTCGTCGTCCAGGACGTTTGCCGTATCCAGCCATCGCTCAAGTCCGGACACGAAGGCGCGATGCTCCTCATCAAAAAACGGCAATTCGGGCAGCATTAATTCCCCTCGAAGCGGGGAGCCCGTTTAGCCACAAACGCCTCATACGCGCGGCGAAAATCGTTGCTTTCCATACACTGTGCCTGCGCCCGCGCCTCGGCGTCGATCGCTGCGTCCAGCGGCAGCGCCCATTCTTCTCGAAGCATGCGTTTCGTCATTGCATGCGCCAAACTGGGACCTTGCGCAATCGCTTGTGCAAACTCGCGCGCGCGCGCAGAAAGCTCACCAGGCCTGCAAAGCTCGTTGTAAAAGCCCCATTCATAGGCCTGACGACCCGGCATGGCGCGACCCGTATAGAGCAGTTCGCTGGCTCTACCAAGCCCCACGATGCGCGGGAGCATCGTGCACGCACCCATGTCGCATCCGGCTAAGCCCACGCGCACGAAAAGGAAAGCGACGCGCGACCGTTCGGTTCCGAAACGCACGTCGCTCGCCATAGCCAAGATGGCGCCGGCACCAGCACACGCCCCATCGATCGCTGCGACGATCGGCTGTGGACACGCGCGCATCGCTTTGACGAGATCGCCGGTCATCTGCGTGAACTCGAGGAGCTCGCCGGACCTTCGCACAGTCAGCGGCCCGATGATCTCGAGCAAAAGTCGCCGCCCGCTCCGGTCAGAATGACCGCCTTCACGGCCGCATCCAACTGCAGAGAGCGGAAGCGATCGCGCAGTTCGCCGTAGAGTTCGAAGCTCAACGGATTCTTGCGCCCCGGCCCGTCGAGTGTAATCCTGAGTACGTTCTCTTCAGTCTCGTAGTGTGCGCGAGTCATCGAATTCGAAACGGCAGATCTTCCTCGTACTCCTGGCCGGCGCTGTTGCGCGCGATCACGCGTAAGCTGTACGCGCGCACGAAGATCGGCGGCGTATCCAGGACGTTGAGCGTGAAGGCGAAGCGTCCGGGAGCGCGGCGCGGGACGTTGATCGAGAAGAGGTTCGTGCGCACCTCAACGCTCGCAACATTGGTTCCGGTAACGAACGCACCCGACCAGCGCTGACCACGCCGAACGTCGAGCGACGAGAAGCGCATCGCGAGAATCTTCGGCGCGGCTGAGTTCCGTTCGAAGCGCGGAGAGGGCAGCGCGGTCAATCCGACTCCCGCGTTCGCCGGCACGGGCGGAAGGCGCGAAGCGCACCCGGCGAACAACAATGCAATCCAAAGCGCTCCGCAGCGGCACGGCACGTCAGAGAACCTCTGAAGGACTCGGTGCACCGATCGCAGCGAGCAGTTTTGCCGCAGATCGAGGCGCACCCGAGGGAGCACAGCTGGGCTTCCGTAACCGAGCGCGCAACAAAGAGCAGCGGCAAAACGGCCGCTGCCCCAAGGGTTTGGCCGCAAAGCCGCTATCTGCGTGGTCGAAGGCTCGGTCACAGACCGCTTCGTGGTATGCTCCCTCCCCTTCTCCGTGCATCTGACGGTTTTGCGGCGCAAACGATCGGTAAATCGACTCCTTCAGAGGTTCTCTAACTCGTACGGAGTGCGCCGGAGAGCCACCTGCTCGTGGGAAGGCACGCCGCAGCTTACCGCGTAAGGCTCGTTTTCATGCAGCAGCGCACGGTGCCGCGAAGTCTCGTGCTGGATTACGCGTTCGGCATCTGCAGCGTCTGGATCTCAGCCGGCTTCTTCCTCGACGCTTGGGCGCACGGTCACGTTCCCGTCGAGAGTTTTTTCACGCCATACCACGGCGTATTTTACCTCGGCATGGTCGCGTTGGCGGTCGTCATCGTCGTGTTCTGGCTGCGCTACCTCAACCTTGGCTACAGCTGGTCCAACGCTTTTCCTCGCCCATACCGCATAGCGCTCTTGGGAATCCCGATCTTCATTCTTGGAGGCCTCGGCGACTTGCTCTGGCATCGTATGTTAGGAATCGAGGAAGGCGTCGACGCGCTGCTGAGTCCGACACACCAAATCCTCGGCTTGGGCATGTTCTTTTTGTCGAGCGGGCCAATCCGTTCGGTGCTTGCCGATCGGGCGTACTCGACAACGCTCGGACGTCAGGCCCCACTCGCCCTGGGGCTTGCCACTTGGATGATCCTCGCCCATTTTGGAACCGCGTACGCGTTTGATCCTGGGGCCGGCCGCACGAACGCTCCGCCCCCGATCGCTCCATTCACTCCCCAGTATCTTACCGCGCTCAGCATCGGGTACTACAAAATAGCGACCGGCGTGCTTATCGTGATCTTTCAAAGCACGCTCATTGCCGGCTTCGCGCTATGGTTGGTTGCGCGCATGCATCCCTGCCCGGGAATGCTCACGATCTTTCTGCTGATCGGTAACATCCCGGCTGCCGCAGCCTTTACGAATCAAACGCCGTTGCTCGCGGTCACCGTTGCGCAGTCGCTGCTGACCGGGCTAGCAGCCGATGCATTCGTCCTAAGGTACGATCCGCACCCGGCGATCGGTTACATGCGAGCCTTTCGTATCTTCGCGATCGCGGTACCGTTGACGTACATCGGCATTTATATCCTCGGGACGCTGCTCGGCGACGGCATCTGGTGGGATTGGAACGAAGCGCTGGGCTCGTGGATTTGGTCGGGGGTTTGCGGTTTCGCGCTGAGTTTGCTAATACTGGCACGACGCACCGCGTGATCGCGCGCGTTTGCGCTCTGCTCGCTCTGTTGCTGCACGCAACGACGGCCTCACGCTACGGCTATTTCCGCGACGAGCTCTACTTCATAGCCTGCTCGAAGCACTTGGCGTGGGGATACGTCGATCAACCACCGCTGGTGGCGGTCGCGGCGTGGTTGTCGGCGCCCTTCGGTTACGCGCCGAGCGCGATGCGCGCACTGCCCGTCATAGCCTCGGCGCTTACCTGCTATTTCGCAGTGGCGCTTACGAGCGAACTGGGAGGCGGGCGGTTCGCGCAACTGCTTGCCGGCATAGCGACGCTGCTCTTGCCGGGATACTTGCTGCTGGGAAACACGCTAACGACGAGCTCCTTCGAACCGCTCTTTTGGACCCTTGCAATCTACCTCGTAGTGCGAATCGCCGGCGCGCCGGCAAGTCGCCGGTCCCGGTTGTGGTTGGCTCTTGGCTTTGTAACGGCGCTCGGAATGTACGGCAAGTACTCAATGCTCTTGCCGATAGCGGGGCTGGTCATTGGGCTCGCAGCCACATCGCAACGCCGCATATTGCGAACGCCATACGCCGGCTATGCAGCGGGAGTCGCCATTCTTTTGCTCTTGCCGAATCTAGTCTGGCAGGGCGCACATGGATGGCCAATTCTTGAGGTGCTGCGCGGCGATCTCGTACACCGTCCCTCGTTTGCAGCAGGTTTCGCGCTTGAGTACCGCGACTGGGCCGCCAACGCAAAGGCCTTTCTCCTGGAACAGCTTCTCTACACGAATCCTCTCGCCGCGCCAATCTGGCTGACCGGGACAATCGCGCCGTTTCGCGTCGCAGCGCTGCGACCGCTGCGCTTCGTCAGCATCGCCTATCTTGTCGTCCTCTTGGCCGCAATCGCGCTGGAAGCAAAAGGCTATTACATAATCGGGTTTTATGCGGCTTTATTGGCGATCGGTGCCGTCGTCATCGAGCGCGCCGGCGCCGTTGTGCGCTGGGGTGTTCTCTGTTCAGTAACACTCGTCGGTCTCGCAGCGATGCCGCTCTCGCTGCCCATCCTGCCCGTCGACGGACTGATTGCGTACACGCAGGGAGTCGGATTGACCGGACGTTCCGGTTCGCCCGCGCGCCTCATTCAGCCGGTTTTTGCCGAAGAGTTTGGTTGGGACCGATTGGCGCGCAACGTCGCAGCGGTCTATTTTTCGCTGCCGCCGGATGAACGCGCGTCGACCGCGATCTATGCCGATACCTACGGCGACGCCGCCGCGCTCGATTTCTTTGGTCCTCACTACAGGCTGCCCGCTGCGATCTCGAGCCAGAACAACTACTACCTTTGGGGCACGCGCGGCTACACCGGGACGACCCTTATCGCAATAGGCGCGACGCGAATAGACTTGCTGCGCCGGTTTTATCGCAGCTGCGTACTCGTTCGCACGTCGACCGAACCGTACAAATGGATCGTCGAAGGCCCTGCGCCGATCTATCTCTGCCGCGATTCCATCGCACCGCTGTCCGAGATTTGGCCGCACCTACGCTGGTACGGCGCTTAGCGCAAGGGACTCTACCGTTCGGTAAGGCCAGGAATAACTAGCGCGATGCCGTTGCGGTCCCCTTCGATCAGCTGCAGAATGCCGTCGGCGACCTCTTCCGCCGTTGCGATTCGGCCCTCCGGATTGCTCTGCGCAATTAGTTCGCGCGCGGTTTCCTCGCTTCGACCGGTTTTTGCGATTATATTTGCAATCGCGCGCTTCACCATCTCCGTCTCCGTATAGCCCGGACATACCGCATTTACGGTGATTCCCGTATCCGCGAACTCGGCCGCAATCGCTCGCGTGAACCCAATGACGCCGTGTTTGCTGGCACAGTACGCCGAAATGTAAGGCGCACCCGCGAGTCCTGCCGTACTTGCCACATTCACGATGCGACCCCAGCGCGCGGCGAGCATATCCTGCGCCGCCTGACGCGTGCAGAGAAAGGTGCCCGTCAGATTCGTCGCGAGCGTGCGATTCCACATGTCGAGCGAGGTGCGCGTCACGGTCGCCGATTCTGCGACGCCTGAGTTGTTGACGAGAATAGCGATTGGTCCATTGGCCTTGCGACAGAGCTCGAATGCGTAGCGAATTTGCTCCTCGTCAGTCACGTCGGCCCGAGCGCGGAAGAACGGGTCACCATTTGACGCGCTCGAAGTGACCGACCGGCTGAGAATGCTGACGCGCGCGCCGTGACTTCCAAGCAGCGTCGCCGCGGCCAAGCCGATTCCGCGAGCGCCGCCCGTAACTACTACGTGTTTGCCGGTGACGCTCAAACGGGCGTCTCCCGTGCACGTTCGACCAAGCGCTCCAGCTGCTCTTTGCCCGGAAGGTATTGCACGGGCCATGCGGCGTCACGATAGCCGAGCTGCGCCGCAGCATGCAACGTCCAGAACGGATCGGCAAGGTGCGGACGCCCGAGCGCGACCAAGTCGGCGCGCCCGCCGGCTAAGATTGCATTGACTTGATCGACTTCGGTGATATTTCCAACCGCCATTGTGGCGATGCCGACCTCGTTGCGGATGCGATCGGCATAGGGTGTCTGAAACATACGGCCATAGACAGGCTTGGCGTCGGGCGACGTCTGCCCGGTCGAGACGTCGATCAGATCGGCGCCCACAGCCTTGAACGCGCGAGCGATCTCCACGGAGTCGGCGCCCGATATGCCACCGTCGACCCAATCCGTCGCGGAAATTCGCACCGACATCGGGCGCTGCGCCGGCCAGACGGCGCGGATCGCGCTAAAGACTTCCAGCGGATAACGCAGCCGATTTCCCAGCGAACCGCCGTACTCATCCGAGCGCTGGTTGCGAAGCGGGGTGATGAACGACGACAGCAGGTAGCCGTGCGCGCAATGCAACTCGAGCATGTCGAAATCCGCCTGACGCCCCATCTCCGCCGCGAGCACGAACGCGTCGCGAATCGCGCCCATCTGCGCGCGCGTCAACTCCGCCGGAACTTGGTTCACCGGCGCGTACGCAATCGCGGATGGGCCGACGATGGGCCAGTTCTCGCGATCGAGCGGCTCGTCCATGCCCTCCCACATGAGTTTCGTCGAACCTTTCGGTCCCGAATGCCCGAGCTGCAAGCAGATTTTCGCCGTGGAAGACTGATGAACGAAGTCGACAATCCGCTTCCACGCCTGCAGATGCTCCGGCAGGTACATACCGGTGCAGCCGGGCGAGATCCGCCCCTCGCGCGTGACGCACGTCATCTCGGTAAACATCAGCCCGGCACCCCCAAGCGCTCGGGTTCCGAGATGAACTAGGTGAAAGTCGTTGGGGGTCCCGTCTACGGCGGTATACATATCCATCGGAGAGACGACGATGCGGTTGCGCAGCTCGAGATCGCGCAATCGAAACGGCGTAAACATCGGAGGTATCGCCCGCGAATTCCCAGCGAACCACTTTTCGATTCGATTGACATAGGTCGTATCACGTAAGCGAAGATTTTCGTGACCGATCCGCTGACTGCGCGTCAGCAAACTATACGCGAACTGTTCCGGTGGCAGCGTCGCATAGCGCGCGACGTTCTCGAACCACTCAGTCGAGTTGCGCGCGGCGTTCTGGGTTCGCAGAACCTCCAGCTTCCGCGCGGCCTCGTACTCTTGGAGCGCAGTGGCTAGCTCAACCTTGCCGTGAGGCGAAGAGAGCGCGTCTGCGAGGCCGATTGCGTCCTCCATGGCAAGCTTCGTTCCCGAGCCGACGGAGAAGTGCGCCGTGTGCGCCGCATCGCCCATCAGTACGACATTGTCGTTAACCCAATGCTCGTTGCTCACCCGAATGAAGTTCAACCAATCCCGGCCGCGCAGATGCGCGCTATTCGCCATCAATCGGTGCCCGCGCAAGTATGGTTCGAAGAGTCTTTCGCAAAACTCGATTGTCTGCGCCGTGTCGGCAGAATCGAGGCCGTGAGCAAGCCACGTCTCTTCGCGGCACTCGACTATGAACGTGCTGAGCTCTTCGTCGAAGCGATATGCGTGCACTGTAAACCATCCGTGCCCGGTGCGTTCGAAGATGAAAGTAAATGCCTGCAGCGGCAACGTCGTACCGAGCCAAACGTATCGGCACAGGCGGCGGTCCAGCTCGGGCTGGAACGCATCGGCATACGTGCTGCGCACGCGGCTGTTGAAACCATCGGCGCCGATTAGAAGATCGCTCGCCCGACGCTGGGGCGCGATCTCCTCGACTTCGGTTTGAAAGGTTAGCTCCACGCCCAATTCGGCAGCGCGACTCTGAAGAATTTCTAACAGCCGTCGGCGCGCGATGCCGCAAAAGCCGTGACCGCCCGAGGTAATCGCATGTCCGGCGAAATTGACCTCGATGTCATCCCAGTGTGCGAAGGCCTGAGTGATCGCTCGATGTGTCGGCTCGTCTGCGGCGCGCAAATTTTCCAGCGTTGCATCTGAAAAGACGACGCCCCAGCCAAAGGTATCGAGGGGCCGATTGCGTTCCACGACACGCACCGACCACGCGGGGAAGCGCTGTTTGGCCAGGATGCTGAAGTAGAGTCCCGCCGGCCCGCCGCCGACGCAGGTCACGCGCATGCGCTATGTGACCAACGGGCAACAAAGCCGGCGTGCCGGTGACCCGAAAGGCCGCTTGTTTTTGATCGAAATGCGGCGTCGCTCTTCGCTCGCAAAGCTCGGCTTTTGTCGCTCATCGCTCCTTGCACTTCATCCCAAGAACGGGCAGCGGCACTACACGTCCCAGCGTTCCAAGCCGCTAACTTACATCTTGATGAGAGGCGCGGACGAATCCCGCCCGGTTGTGATACTCTACGCTCGAGCCCGTGATTCGAACGTCAGTCCTGCGAACGTCCACGTTCTTGCTCTGCTTCGGCGGCAGCCTTCTGCTGATCTCGCACGATGCTCGACCCGCGTCGGCCTCGGCAGCCGCGACGCTGGCCAGCGGTCTCAACCAAACGCGCACGACGATTCCGGTGACCATCGAAGGACAGCGCGCCTCGTGCGTGCTCGATACGGGCAGCTCGGCGATCCTAGTCTCACCTTCGCTCGCTGCATCCGCGCGACTCGCCGGAAGGGAGGGCACATTCGAGCTCGCTCCCGACGGCCGCACGTACATCGACCGGCAAACGCAAATCGCACACTTCGCCGTTGCAGGCTACTCGCTGCACAACGTGCCTGCACTGATCTCAACAAACCTGACCGGTTCCACCGCGCTTTGCGGATATGAGTTCTTCACGCACTTTCCGACGCTAATCGAACGCAACCGTCACCTTGTCACGCTCTTTCCGGCATCGTCCAAACTGGCGCGTTTGCACTGCCTTACGGTCGATCTCGCACCGCATGTGCCGCTGGCAACCGTCGAGATCAACGGAAGCTGGCTGAGCCATATCGTTTTGGATTCGGGAATGGCCGGAGGCGGCGCCCTTTGGGACGGCGTTCGTTCCCAACTCCATCAACCGCTGCTCTCGGCTGCGGGCTACGGCATGCCGCCGACGGTTCAAGGCGGCTTCGAATGTGGAACCTCAGCCTCAATACGTTACACTGCCGGCACCCCTGCGAGCTCGATGCCGATTTGCACGGAGCCGCAACGGCCCGACGGTTACAACGGAATCATCGAGACGAATCTTCCAACCGTGCACGCGATGGCGGTCGACTACCCGCACCGGCGGATGTGCTTCGATGTCGTTGCCTTTTCGCAGGTCACGGCTTCGCGCGGTGGACCCACGGCGGTTCGCAATAGCGCTTGGTCGCGCTTCAACTACCTGCGCCCGCCTCAGTAACCGCTAGGCCCGCTTTCTCGCAATCAGGAGCCCGTCGCAGACCGGGATGAGCGCCACGTCGACACGCTCGTCGCGGCCCACAGCCGCGTTGAGCTTTCTTAGGGCGCGAGTCTCGGCATCTTCCGCGGAAGGATCGACGACGGTCCCATCCCACAGAACGTTGTCCACGAGAATCAAGCCGCCGGCGCGAACCAACCGCAGGCACTGCTCGTAATACTCGTTTACGCTAGCCTTGTCGGCGTCGATGAATGCCATGTCGAACGGTGCAACGGCTTGCGCGCGCAACTGCGCCAGCGTTTCCATTGCCGGAGCGATCCGGAGATCGATCTTTTTCGCCACGCCGGCTGCCTCCCAATAACGCCGGGCAACGCGCGTGTATGCATCGCTCGAGTCGCACGCCTGCACGTAACCGTCGGGGGGTAGTGCGAGCGCCATCGCCAGCGCGCTATATCCCGTGAAGACGCCAAGCTCCAGGTATCGGCGCGCGCCGATCGAGTGTGCCAAGAGCTGCATGAACTGGCCTTGCTCCGGACCGATTGCCATCCGCGCTTGCGCAAGCCGCGAGGTCTCCTCGCGAAGCTCTCGCAAAACCGGATGCTCGCGCACCACGGTCGCGATGATATACTCTTGGATCCCCGGATCGATAAACGTGCTCTTTGCGGTCATAACCCCGGTATTGTAACACGCAAAAAGAGCGCCCGAATCGCTCGGGCGCTCTTGTGTTAAATCGAACGCAATCCTTACCTGACCACTACCCCGTCTTATGGGTCGGCAAGCATAGAAGACTCGGCGTACCAACCACCACGTTATCGCGTTGCACGAACTGGTTGGCATAGGGGCGCTGCTGCTGAATCGTCGGTCCCGCAACCATGTAACAGGTCAGGTGATCGGCTGGGGGCGGTACAGGGCAGTTATGGCCGGAGATGACTCTCTTTGTAACCGGCGTGCAGAAAAACTCCGGCTGGGCGATGTTGGTTCGGTACGTTTGAAACTGGTCAGTAAGCTGAACCAGGGCCTGGGGCGCCATTCCGAATTTTGCCGTGTAGCACTCGAAATGTGAAAAAGTCGTGGCCATCGGCTTCAGCCCTGACGCAGCCGCAGGCGGCGAACCCGTAATCCGCCCGGCTATGAACGCCGACACGACGAGCAATGCCACAAGCCCCGCGCTGATAAATCGCATATAGAACTCCTTACACGCGCGGAATGGGAGGCGGTGAAACCTCCCCTGGCGTGCAAGCGAAGCATACCGCCGCTAGCCTAAAAATCCAATATCCCGGAGCGAGAGTTCCGGGGAACGCCTTAGCCGGGCTTACAGTGCGATTTGCCGGTGGATTTCGTCGAGGTCTTCGACCGTGTTCAGCGTCACCGCATCCGCGATCGAAGCATCCTTGATTTTCGAACTATGGCGCATCGTCCGCGCAAGGTCGTCACCGTGATTGTAGGCACGAATTGCGGCGTTGTGCTTTTCGACGGTCGCTTTATCGGTTTTGCCGTTCGCGGCTACCCACTCCTCGAACTCCATGTACGTCGGTCTGCGCTGGCGGACGAAGTCGATCGTCTTTTGCCGATCGAGACCGAGCGCACCCAGCGTCATAGCATCGAACCCGGCGCCGCACTCGTCATAGCCTTCCGGCAGCGCGCCTCGCGCCGCGAGCGTGAGTTTGAGCCAAAGGCGCGGCAGATGAATCGCGCCTAACGGCCCGGCCGTCCCCGAACTGACCAACGGTACGACGGTTTGCGTTGCCATTCTGTTACCTCCGCAGTTTTTGCGATGTCAGACTTGCGCCGTCGGCGTCCGGCCGCGGCGCGATTTGAACGTTAGCTCGGATACGCCCGACTTGTCGAGCTCTCCAAGCCCAAGCTCCTTCATCTTCTCGTACTGTTCGAAGGTCGCCTTGGCCAGCGGAAGCCGTAAGTTTAGTTCGTCAGCGAGCGTCAGCGCGATGCCGGAATCCTTCGCAGCGTGCGCTGCCGAGAAATACACATCGTGATCCCGGTTTTGCATATCGGCGCCGTCGGTCTCCAGCACGCGCGAGTTTGCACCGGTCTGCGAAAAGACCTCGCGCAACATGTCAAGATCGAGCCCGAGGGCTTCGCCCAGACCGAGCCCCTCCGCAAGACCCGCGGTATTGACGTTCATTACCATATTGACTAAGGCTTTGACCTGGGCGGCCCGGCCCGCCTCGCCGATGTATTTCAGCGACGCGCTCATCTGTTCGAGCAGAGGTCTGACCCGCTCGAACGTTTCGCGCCGCCCGCCGACCATCAGATAGAGCGTGCCGCTGCGAGCTTGCGGGATGGAGCTGGCCATGCACGCCTCCAGCGAAGCGGCGCCGCGCTCTTGGGCCATCCGCTCAACGTCGACGTGAACCTTCGGCGTGATGGTCGCGCAATTGATAAAGATCTTCCCTTGCGCCCCTGCCAGCAGCGAATCTCCCGCGGGCGCAAAAATTCGATACATCGCCGCATCGTCGGTGACGACCGTCAGAATGACATCGGCCAGTTCCGTAACCCGCGCCAGCGATCTGGTGACCTCGCCGCCGGTCTCTTGGGCGACCGTGACTGCCGCTTCGGGATGAACGTCATAGAGCGAAACGACCGGATACCCAAGGTCGTGGAGCCGTCGCGCGATATTGGCACCCATTCGACCGGTGCCGACTATGCCGATCTTCGGTAGCGTGCTCATCTCACGTACTTTCCGCTTGGCGCCTGCTCGTTCCGTTCTTAAGAATCACACCTCGTTGGCTGGCAGGCGTGCGCGAGGATGCTGGCTAAGGGCGACGCCAAGGAGATTCCCATGCGCATAGCACGCCTTTTCGTCGCCGCCGCACTCATGGCGGCCGCGGCTCCATCCCTTGCGGGAGCACAAGTCGAAAGCACGCCGATTCCGGCCCCGGGGAAACCTAACTTCTCGGCCATGAATTTTCTGATCGGTACATGGACCTGCAGCACGAAGAGCTCCCGCCGGCCGGCAGCGTATTCGACGGTTTCAACGTACACCATGGATCCGACCGGCTATTGGATCGAAGAGACGTCGACCACGAACAAAACGTCGTGGTCGCCAAAGCTAACGATCATGGATAAGTACACGTACGACCCCGACACGCACCGCTGGGCAGACGTAACGTACGGAGACCAGGGGACTTTCGGGTTAGCCTTTTCGAGCGGCTGGGACGGAAGCAAGATTATATGGCACGACGTTTCATTTGCGCCGGGACCGAACGTAACGGCTCAATCGAACGTCACGAACACGAAGGTAAGCGACGGCAAATACACGACAGCGTCGACCTTCACCGAAACGAAAACCAGCCGAGTTGTCAGCGTTACGGGCGTCTGCACAAAACGCTAGCCCTTTTCCGAAAGGAAAGCTCCGGTTGAGCCAGCGTTCGAAACGACGAAAAAAGGCCCGGTTTGAAACGAGCGGGTTTGCCGCTCGAGCGATTAACCTTGAGGATTAAGAGAGGGCGGCGTACCTCGAGTTTCAAACCTGGCCTCTAGCCCGCGTTCGAACGCGGATAAATCAGGGTTTTCCTAGTACTCCTCTTCAGGGCCGTTTTCGCTAAACGGCGCCTCTTCTTCGTCGCCTTCGTACGTAGGCTTTTCGTCCTCGTAGGTAGGCTCTTCGTCCTCTTCCTCGAGTTCGTAGCCCTGCGGACCTTCCAGCTCTTCGTCCGGGCTCTCTTCCTCTTCTTCGAAGATTTCCTCCGGCTCGATCTCGGCCGTACGCGGCGCTGGCGGCGTTACCGGAATCGTCGCGGTCGCGTCGAGCGGCTTGCTGTCGTCGATCTCCTCTTCTTCCTCTTCCTCCGGTGCAGCTTCAGCAGCAGCTTCGCGCGTCGCGACGACGGTCTGCGAGAGCGCCGTTTGTTCGTCACCCATCAGCAAGCCGTACTCGCGCCGTTCCGATTCGGCCATTTCGTCTTCCGGCGTCTTGATCTCGACCTCTTCGCGGTTCTCAGTGAGCACTTTCACGTCGAGCGCCAGCGATTGGAGCTCCTTGATCAAGACCTTGAATGACTCGGGAACTCCCGGCTCCATGACATTCTCACCCTTGACGATCGCCTCGTACGTCTTTACGCGCCCGACGACGTCGTCAGACTTCACCGTCAGGAGCTCTTGGAGCGTATACGCCGCTCCGTAAGCCTCGAGCGCCCAGACTTCCATTTCTCCGAAACGCTGGCCGCCGAACTGCGCCTTCCCACCCAGCGGCTGCTGCGTGATCATCGAGTATGGACCCGTAGAACGCGCGTGGATCTTGTCGTCGACGAGGTGCGCGAGTTTGAGCATGTAGATCAAGCCGACCGTAATCGGCCGCGAAAAACGCTCGCCGCTGCGACCGTCGCGCAGCCACGTCTTACCGTCAGCGGGGAGGCCCGCGTCTTGCAGCCATTCCGCGATGTCCTCGGCATGCGCGCCGTCGAAGACGGGCGTTGCGACGCTCATTCCCAGCATGCGCGCCGCCCAGCCAAGGTGCGTCTCCATGATCTGTCCGAGATTCATACGCGACGGCACACCCAACGGGTTGAGCACGATGTCGACCGGAGTTCCGTCCTCGAGATACGGCATATCCTCTTCGGGAAGGACCATCGCGATGACGCCCTTGTTGCCGTGGCGGCCGGCCATCTTATCGCCTTGCAGAATCTTGCGCTTCTGCGCGACGTAGACGCGAACGA
>Ga0306920_100007837_pt1 | contig 14116 bp, 11 predicted proteins | sample flu12Cox44000170_FD_204666 | JGI IMG/M metagenome (GOLD analysis project Ga0306920, IMG submission 204666) | Lab enrichment of tropical soil microbial communities from Luquillo Experimental Forest, Puerto Rico - flux4day.12C.oxic.44.000.170 (v2)... | ecosystem: Environmental > Terrestrial >...
CACTTCCATCGCGAGCGGCACCGCCCTTATGGGAATCGCGCAACCGGAGACTCTGCGCGCCCCGGAAATCGAAAAGGGTGTGGGCTGCGATTTTGACAACTACCTCCTGGTTCCGGACCACACGCTCGATGATCGGATCGCAGCGGCCAAGGCCAGACTGGGCAGCGACGCGGTGATTCTGGGGCATCACTACCAGCGTGACGAAGTCGTAAAATTCGCGGATTTCCGCGGGGACTCGCTGAAGCTGTCGCAGCAGGCGGCCGAAGCGGATGCGAAGTTCATTGTGTTCTGCGGCGTCCATTTCATGGCCGAGAGCGCAGACATTCTGCGGCGCGGCCATCAGGCTGTGGTGCTTCCGGATTTGCGCGCGGGATGCTCGATGGCCGATATGGCCGACATCGGGCAGGTGGAAGCGTGCTGGGAGGAACTCGGCGCCGTCACCGACACCAGCAAGATCCTCCCGGTGACCTATATGAACTCGACCGCGGCCATCAAGTCTTTCACCGGCGAGCACGGCGGTTCGATCTGCACCAGCTCCAATGCCGCGGCGGTCCTAGCGTGGGCTCTCGAGCGCGGCGAGAAAGCGCTGTTTCTGCCGGACGAACACCTCGGACGCAACACCGGATTTCGCATGGGGATTCCGCTCGACGAGATGACCGTGTGGGATCCCTACGAGGAGCTTGGTGGAAACTCGCCCCAAGCGATTCATAAGGCCAAGGTGATTCTGTGGAAGGGCTACTGTTCCGTGCACCAGCGCTTTACCCCGCAGCATGTGGCCAGGGTGCGGCGGGAGCATGCGGGGATCCGCGTAATCGTGCATCCGGAGTGCCGCTTCGAGGTGGCCCAAGCCGCCGACGAGATCGGCTCCACCGAAGCGATCATTCGGGCGGTAGAAAGGTCCCCGGCGGGAACCGAGTGGGCGGTGGGCACGGAAATTCATCTGGTGAACCGTCTGGCCAGGCAATCGCCGGTCCAGCATGTAATTTCGCTCGATTCGAACGTGTGCGTCTGCACCACGATGTTCCGGATCACCCCTCTGCACCTGCTGTGGGCGCTAGAAAACGTCGCCGAGGGGCGCGTCGTTAACCGCATTATCGTAGACGAACGTACGCGAAAATATGCGCGGCTGGCACTCGACCGTATGCTCGCTTTGCGTTAGCATCACTGCGGCCCCCACAAGTCCGCGGAAGCAGGGAAGACATGGCCGACGAAGACGACGAGCTGCCTCAAGACGAGACGCCGGAACCGCCGCAACGGCTGTTCACGCTAACCGAAGCGGAGCGTGCCCGCCGGGAAGTAGAACCCTTCCTGGTGGAGGCGATGGAGTGCCGCAAGAAGCTGTCCGGGCTGGACAATGACCTTTCCGCGGTCGCCGCGCGCATCATGATGATGGGCGGAGTGGTGGTGCCGTACGAGAGCCTGGCGCGGCTTCGGCACGAGCACACCAAGCTGGCCGAAAATCTGAAGAGCTCGCTCGACCGCATCCTGGAAACCGGCTGCATCATCAAAGATCTGGACGTGGGACTGCTCGACTTTCCCTCGATCATCGACAACGAGGAAGTCTATCTTTGCTGGAAGCTCGGTGAGGACCGGATTCGCTACTATCACAAGCAGGACGAAGGATTCGCGGGGCGCAAGCCGCTCGATCCGCGCGATCCGGGATCGAGCGACACGGTCCAATAGTTCTTTCCTGCCGCTCGGAGCCCATCTTTGACCGCACATCTCCCGAACCGACTGCAAGATTCCGCCAGTCCCTACCTGCGCTCTGCGGCTCATCAGCCGATCGATTGGCACGAGTGGAACGAAGAAGCCTTCGCACATGCCCAAGCGCAGGACAAGCCGATCCTGCTGGACATCGGCGCGGTGTGGTGCCACTGGTGCCATGTGATCGACCGCGAGAGCTACGAAAATCACGTCATTGCGAAAATCGTCAACGAGCACTTCGTGGCCATTAAGGTCGACCGCGACGAGCGTCCGGATGTGGACGCGCGCTACCAGTCCGCCATCAGCGCCATCTCAGGCCAGGGCGGCTGGCCGCTGACGGGATTTCTCTTGCCCGACGGCCGGCCATTTTTCGGCGGCACATATTTCCCTCCGGACGACCAGATGGGACGCCCGGGCTTCCGGCGCGTGCTGCTGGCCGTCGCGGATTCCTTCCGGGCCAAGCGCGCAGATCTGGAGCGGGCGGCGGAATCACTCGCCGATGCCGTCCGGCAGGCGGAAGCCTTTACGGGTGCCCATGGCGCGTTTGATCGCGGCGTCGTGGACTCGCAAATTCGTTCGCTCGTCCAGCTCTTCGATGTTCGCAACGGCGGGTTCGGGCGGGCGCCGAAGTTTGCGCACAGTTCTTCGATGGACTTGATTCTGGAGAACTACCAGCGCGGCGCCGGGCAGGAGGAAGACCGCAGGCACCTGCTCGCGATGGTCGAGACTACACTCGAGAAGATGGCGCGCGGCGGCGTGTACGACCAGCTTGCCGGGGGCTTTCACCGCTACTCGGTCGATGAGCGCTGGCTGGTTCCGCACTTCGAGAAGATGTCCTACGACAATTCGGAGCTGCTGAAGAACTATCTGCATGGCTGGCAGGTTACCGGGAATCCGCTGCTGCGGCAGACCGCGGAAGGCATCATCACCTGGGTCGATCAAGGGCTCTCCGACCAGCGGCAGGGCGGCTTTTACGCAAGCCAGGACGCCGACTATTCACTCGACGATGACGGCGACTACTTCACCTGGACGCTGGACGAACTGCGGGGCGCGCTGCTGCCGGACGAAGCGCGGGTCATGGAACTCTATTACGACGTCGAGGCGCACGGCGAGATGCACCACAACCCGGCCAAGAATGTGTTGTGGGTGGCGCGGGAGCCCGAACAGGTTGCCGCGCAGCTGGGCGTGGAAGATTCCGTGGTGCGGCTGACGATCGCGCGCGCGAGGCAGAAAATGCTCGCGGCACGGCGGCAGCGCCCGACCCCTTACATTGACCAGACGATGTATGCGAACTGGAACGCCATGTTTGTCTCGGCGTATCTGGAGGCGGGGCGTGTGCTCCCGGACGCATTGGGACTGAGCTGCCGTGCGTTTGCGCTGAAGACGCTCGACCGCATGTTGCGGGAAGCATGGAGCGAGGAGCGCGGATTCTCGCACCGCATCGGTGGCGGCCCGGCGCTTTATGGCTCGCTCGATGACCAGGTCTTTGGGGTGATCGCGCTGCTCGATGGCTACGAGGCGACGCTCGAGCAGCGCTACTTTCGGGCAGCAGCTCGCACCATGGATCTGGTGATGGAGAAGTATGGGGACGCCGAGGGCGGCGGATTCTTCGACCGTTCGAGCGACGCGCCTCAGATGGGCGGCCTCGATGTGCGGCGGAAGCCGTTCCAGGATTCACCGACGCCCGCGGGCAATGCGGTTGCGGCCATCGCGCTAACGCGGCTTCATGCCTTTACGAGCGAAGCGAAGTATCGTGAGTGGTCGCAAAAGACGCTGGAAGCTTTCGCCGGGATCGCACCGCAATATGGAATGTTCGCCGCGACCTACGGACTGGCGGCTACGCTGTTCGCCAACCACCCGGCGCAGGTGGTGATCAGGGGCGACGGCGCGGCGGCGAATGCACTCGAGGCTGCCGCAAATTCGGTGTTTCGGTACGGCAAGTCGGTGCTGCGGCTGTCAAGCGGTTCCCTGCCGGCGGCGCTTCCGCGGGCGCTAGGCGAAACGCTTCCGCACCTGCCCACGGATAAAGCGGTGGCGGTGGTGTGCCGCGGCAACGCCTGTTTCCCGCCCAGCTCAGACCCGCAGCAGCTCAAAGCGCTGCTGACGGAAACGCCCAGCAGCGCCGTGGCGGGTTAGCTCGGGCGTTACTTCTTGCGCGATTCGGGCGGCACCATGCCGTTCGCGCGGTAATAGACCACCAGCTGGCCGTAGTGTTCGCCCGAATGTTCGCAAAGGCCATACGCCAGCTCATCCACCCGGTACAAACGAGGCCCGCCTGCGTTGACCGACGTGGACATTCCGGCGTCACCTTTGGCTTGGATAACCTCGGCGCCGTCCGCCACGGCTTTTTTCACGAACGCCACGATTTGCGCCTTGGTCTTGAGGTCGTCGCGCTTAGGATCGTCGCCGTAGCGCACCTTCTGTCCGAGAACCGGGTCGGTGAAGTAATACATCGAAGCCGATACGTGAAGCAAAGCCTGAACGAACGTGCGCGAGTCAGGATTCGGCTTGTAGTCGTACTTGCCCTCCGGCAGATCCTCGGCGATGGCGATGAGTTTGCGGCCAATGTCGTTCCACTGGTCGAGGACTGCCGCCGAGGGGCCAAAGGCGGGCTTGGGCGGCTCCTTGGGTTTGTTGTCGTTTTGGGCGACTGCGGGCAGCACCGCGAAAAGGGCCGCAAGGCAGACTCCGGCAAGGCAGGCTAAACGATTCATTTCATTTCCCCCTCTTTTCCCGCTTGTTCAGGGATACCCTTCGAGGCCCCGTGCGGGGCCGATGCATGCTTCGACGCACGCTTGCAATAGACGTAAGCCTGAAGGGCCTCGCGGTATCCGGAACCCGCTTCAGGACACGAAACCGGCAGGAATGCCTGGTCCTCGAATAGTCACTAACGGGGAGCGTGTTTCGAACATAACGTTCCAAAGCGCCGAAGCGTGGTAATCTGTCTTGAGAGGTGCATGACGACGTTGAATTGGTCGTGGCTCACTGTACGTGTGGCAATTTCCTTAAGCCTGTTGTTACTCCTCTTCCTTTCGCAAAGATTCTGGTATCGCTCCTTATGGCGCTGGAGCGCCAAATGGGGTAGCCAGACCCTGCGAATCGGGGCTCGGCTAGTGTACCTTGCCGGCCTGCTGCTGATTGTGGTGAGTATGGTGGATTCGCTACGAAACGGCCATGGCCGGTTGCTCCCGCGTTTCACGTTCCTGAACGTACTGGCGGGCTTGTGGTTTTTTAGCGCCCTCTGCGGCTATCTGGCGGTCAAAGGGGTGCACGCGCTCGATCGCGCGTGGCGTTTTTTGCGAGTCTCGAAGAAATCCGACCGCCCTTCGGAAGCTGCTCTGGACCAGCCGAGCGACCCCGGCCGCCGCTATTTTTTCAAGACCGCCACGGCAGCCGCGGGAGCGGCTCCCTTTATCGGGGCAATGTACGGCTTTGCCTCGGAGCGCCTGAACTATCAGATTCACCGCGTGGAAATTCCGGTGTCCAATCTGCCCGCGGCGCTCGATGGGCTAAAGATTACCCAGCTGAGCGATATTCACTTGAGCGGCTACATGCCGCGCGAGCAAGTGCGCCGCGCGATTGAAATGGTCAACGAGCTCGGCGGAGACCTGGCGGTGGTGACAGGCGATTTCATCACCGGGGCCAGCGATTCGCTCGAAGATTGCGTCGCGGAGATGCGCCGGTTATCTTCGCCGCTCGGCGTCTACGGCTGCAACGGCAACCACGAGATTTATGCCAACGCCGAAGATCGCGCGCAATGGCTGTTTGCCCAGGCAGGCATGAAGCTGCTCCGTCAGGAAAGTGCCGTGATCTCCTATCGTGGCGCGCAAATGAACCTGATCGGCGTGGATTACCAGCAGGAGCGGACTCCCGGCGGGCGAAGGCTCGGCATGCTTGCGAGATTGCAGCCACTGGTGCGGAAGGATATGCCCAATATTTTGCTGTCGCACAATCCGAATTCCTTCAATCGTGCCGCGGAACTCGGTATTGAACTCTCCCTAGCCGGTCACACGCACGGCGGCCAGGTACAGGTCGAAATCCTCGATCACCGGCTGAGCCCGGCGCGATTTATCACCGACTATATCGCCGGACTCTATATCCGCCCGCTCTTTACTCCCGCCAAAACGGTAGCCTCGCAGAAGTTTCTGCACGCTTCCACGCTGCAGGCGCCGCACGCCGCCCTCTACGTGAACCGCGGGCTCGGCACCGTGGGCGCGCCGGTGCGCCTCGGCGTGCCGCCGGAGATTTCGTTGCTGGTCCTGCGCTCCGCCTAGAGCTTGTAGACCGCGCTATTGCCATGGTTATTCTGGTCATGGGCACTACCGGAGCGGGGAAGAGCACGGTCGGCAAGCTCCTGGCGGAACGACTGGGCTGGCCGTTCCTCGACGGGGACGATTTTCATCCCCCAGCGAACATCGAAAAAATGAAGCGGGGGATCCCGCTGACCGACGCCGACCGCGGGCCGTGGCTCGCCAACATTCACACCGAACTCGTCAGGCTCGCCGCGGAAGGCAGAAATGTAGTTCTGGCATGCTCCGCTCTTAAACAGGGCTACCGCGACACCCTCGCAGCAGGCCTCGACTTGCGCGTCGTCTACCTGCGAGGGAGTTATGAGGAAATGCGAGGCCACATCCTCGCCCGCCACGGACACTTCGCGGGCGAAGCCATTCTGGCCGGGCAGTTTGCTGACCTCGAAGAGCCGACGGACGCTCTGGCACTCAGGGTCAGCGACAGTCCGGAACAACTGGTGGAGGAAACGATCGCGGGGTTAGGCTTAACGCTCCTCCACTAACCTGGTTGAATTGTGAGGGATAGCCGCGCCGTAGCGGCATCAGGACCCTGCAACTTTCTCCCGCGATTCGGGTTAGAGGAGATGAGTAGCTTTTTGCCGAGGCGTGAGGGCGACCGAGAGAGCACCATGTCGAGCGAAGCCAGAGGTTCCAGCAAGCGTAACGAAGCGGGCCATCCGAGGCGCGTGTTGCCGTGGCCGGCGCTGCTGACGGTGGCGGCAGTGATCAGCCTGTTCTCGGCTGCTCCTGGCGCTGCGCAAAATCCGCAGCCGCGGGATCCCGAGCAGCAAGGCTCTGGGGCCCCCGAGCCCGGCACGGATTCGCGGCCCGTCATTTCCAGAGACACGATTCCCCAAGGTCCCTCCGGCACTGCGGCGCCGGGGCAAGGTCCGGTGTACCGTAAACGGCCAGCTGTGCCCGGGAGCTTTACCATTCCTCCGGGGACCGTGATTTTCGCCCGCGTGAACGAGCCGCTGTCGAGCGACCGCAATCATCCGGGAGACGCGTTTACCGCCACCCTCGACCGACCCATCATCGTGGACGGCTGGGTGGTTGCCCGCCGCGGCCAGACGATCCTCGGATCGGTTACCGTGGCACAAAAAGCCGGACGCGTGAAGGGCGTCTCCGAGCTTGGATTGGAATTGACAGACATCACCGTTGCCGACGGTCAGCAGCTGCCCGTGCTCACCGAGCTGTGGAAGAGCTCGGCGGGCACATCGCACGGAGCCGATGCCGCCGGAATCGCTACCACCACCGGAGTCGGCACCATCATCGGTGCCGCAGCCGACGGCGGGGTTGGCGCCGGCATCGGTGCGGGTGCAGGGGCCGTGGCTGGCATTGCGATGGTCTTACTGACTCGGGGCAAGCCTACCGTTTTGGGCCCGGAGGCTTTATTGAGCTTCCGTCTTCAAGACCCCGTCGACATCTCGACAGCCAACAGCCAACAGGCGTTCCAGCCGGTCGGCCCTTACGATTATGGTTCGTCGCCGACGTTGCGGCCGCGCCCTGCGGCTTATCCGCCAGCCTATCCCCCGGCCTATTACACCACCTGCGGACCCTGGGGTTGCGCTCCCTACTACGGCTACTACGGCCCTTATATTGGTTTGGGCTACTACGGTGGCTACTACGGCTATCGCGGCGGACGGTGGGGCTACCGATAACCCTGGTTTCGTAACTTACGACGACGGTACGGTGCTCGTGCGGGCTTGCTCCAGATACTTGACCAGGAACACTTCGTTGCCCTGTTCGTTGTAGAGAAGCTCATCGACCAGATGCCGCGCCAGCAGCAGGCCGTAACCGCCCGGCCGCAACCCGAGCTGCTCCCGCAGCAACGCGTGGCGAAGCGGATCTTCGGGCGGATTCGCGAGCGCCGCATGCTTCAGTTCCTCGAGCGAAAATCCCTCGCCGGGATCCTTGATGCGGCAGGCGACCAACTTTCGCGTCCGCATATAGGAAATCTCCACGTACTGGTTGGGGTCAAAATGCCCGCCGTGCTCCATGGCGTTGAGCAGCATCTCTCGAAACGCGACGCCCGCATCGTGCAGTTCCTTCTCGGGTAGATCGGCGATCTCGCGCATGAACTGCAGCAGGCGGTCCGCGGTGTGCGGATCGCAGCGCACGAAGAGATTGATCCAGTCCGGTGTCGCCGAGGCGACTTCGATGCCGTCGTCCCAGCAAGGGCTGCTCATGGCGATGGCCACCATCTCCTTGAAGGACTCAATCGAGAATGGCTTGGCGAAGTAGCTGAAGGCCCGCTCGCGCATGGAATCGAGGGCGTCTTCGGGCGTGCTTTCATCGGTCACGATGATCATGCGCGTGTGGGAGTGAAAGCGCCGCATCTTGCGCAACAGCTCGAGGTCGTCCGCTCCGGAAGTGCGGCCGGCGGTGACGATGAGACTGAACTGGCGCAGCTTGACCTGTTCGAGCGCCGCGGCGTGGTTGGCGGTCAGGACGATCTGCCACCCTTCGGGCTCTAGCAGTTCCCGCAGTGCCCCCTCGATTTCGGAATCTCCCTCGACCAGCAAAGCGAGCCGGTGCGTGGCGGGTTCTTCTACCTGCATGGACTCCCCTGGCGGGCGTGCCTAGCATCTTACCGCGTCCCGCCGAAACCAGGCCAGAGGGCAGATCCGCTAGCCGCGAGCCTCGTCATTTCCTTGCTGGTGGCCCTTGCTGCCGTTGCTGGTCCTCGGTCCACGGCGGCACGATGCCGACCGAACGGGCGTACGCAATCGACTGGCCCAGATGCTCAGCCCCGTGCCGGGTCATGAACAGCAGAATCCCACGTTCCGTGATCTTGCCCCCGAACCAGTCCATGCTTTTCTCGAGGTCCGCATCCCGCATATTCCGGATGGCTTCCTGTTCATGAGCGAAAGAATCCCTCAGAGCAGCAATCACCCGGGCCTTTTCGGTGGTGGACTTTTCCAATTTCGGCACATCCATTCCTGCCGGTGAGGGCGTACCAATCAGCTTCGGCAGGCTGTAATTTGCGGCGGACACATGCAGAAACACCTCGGCTATCGAGCGCACGTCGGAAGCCGGACGCCACGTATACTTGTCGGCCGGAATAGCCTCTGCCAACCGCGTGAACTTGTCTTCCTGAATACGCACTTCGGCAAGTACTTCCGCCCGGTACCCAGATACGCCGGGCGTCGGATCCTTGTACGGATTCACCTGCCCTGCAGCCCTGCTGCCACCGAGCATCAGAACCGTTGCCCAACACGCGGCAATCAGCATCGCTTTCATCGCCTCTCTCCTTTGCTTCGCGTCGCTGCACGTCGCGCTTGCCGACAAGCCGCCAGATTCTACACCGGCGCGCCGCCGGTGTGCGCGCACCGGAAATGACGTGGCCCGGGTCCGGGGACACCACGGTCCTCAAAAAAGGCGAATGAGGGGCGCTTCAACTGGCATAACGCAACAGGGTCATGAAGCCGAGGTCCATGTGCTGTGCGGATGGCAATGCAGCAAAGAAAGCCCCGGCTTGTCGGCGGCAGTCAGCCGGATGCGCTCGTGCGGCCTGTCTTCCGCTGGTAGTAAGCGCGCGCTTTGTTGCGGCTGCCGCAGGTGCGCATGTCGCACCATCGCCGGTTGCGGCTGCGGCTGCGATCGAGGAACAGCCAGCTACAGGTCCCGGCCGCACACTGCCTTACGCGGTCGATGTCGCCAGACGTCAATACCTCCGCTGCCGAGCGCAGGATCCTCCCGGTGAGCCGGGCGGCACCCCGGTCATTGTCGAGAAACCGCCACGCCGCGTGTCCGTACTCGGGGGCGAGTTGCGATCGCCGATGGAGCTCCTGGAGCGCGGCGTTTAGCGCCGCCACGTCCGCGGGGGAAGCCGCACTACCATTCCCGACCGCGGTCATGATCCGGAAAATCATTTCCCGGACGCCCAGGGCTTGCGCAAAGAGCCGCGAGGCTTCCCCGGGGTCCTGGCGTCCCTGACGCCTTAGATTCTGCGCTTCGGAGACGGAGAACACGCCCGTTTGTCGTCCAAACGCGACCAGCTCCGGGTACCCGCTGAGTTTGTCTTCGGGATTTCGGCTCAGGCGATCGTCTACGGTGTTGGCGAAGTCGAGGCACAGGCAGCCGGCAGTCAGATCGAACTTAGGCGTGGGCGAACGGCGCTCCATTTTCTTACCAGCTTAAACCACTTGACAGGTGATAAGCAACTCCCTAAGCTTCTCACCAGCATTAATCTTATGCCGGTGATAACCAAATTCGTGCTCTGGGAACGGCGCGAGCGCAAATCTGCCGCGACAGCTGGCCAGAAGCAAGCGCGTCGGGCTAAAGGACGAAGGATGGGTTAGCACCTGCGGTTGCGAACGAACGGGGATGTGGCAGAAACTCTCGAGCAGCGCGCGGTTAGGTGTCCGACGAGCCGCGAGTGTGCTTGCGATTTGCGCGCTGGCGAGCGGCGGCGCGGCGCAGCGGCCGTTGCCCCATGGTTCTCCCCGTGACGGAAATCGTCGCGTCGTGCTCCCCATCGAACGCAGCGCGCGCTTCGGCGCACTCCTGGTGAGCCTCGAGGTCAATGGCAAGCCCGCAGTATTGATCTTGGACACCGGATCGAACACCACCATTGTGAGCCCGGAGATCTCCGGTCTGAGTCTTCCGAGCCTGCCGCGGGCCGCGCCGCCTCGAAAAGGCACTGGATTTGTAGGTGAGGGCCGCTGGGGGCGAGTGACGCTGACGATCGGAACCACGGTCTGGCGAGACAAACGGGTTCTGGTCGTGGACACCAAAGACCTCTCCCGTGCCCTGGAACGAAAAATCGACGGCATCTTCGGTCAGGACATGCTTGATGAGTTCCAATATGTGGAGATCAATCTGGTAGAAAAGCGGCTTACGCTCGGCTTCGAGTAGACGCGTTCTAGCGGCCCGAGCCAACCCGCCCCTGGCATTTACTTTCGAAAGTTGCGCGGCTATCCTCTGGCATGCTCAAAACCAGAAAAGCCCTGCTGGCCTCTCGGGCCATCGCTCTTTTTGTCTGTATTGTTCCCGCGGCAGCACAAGTTCCCGAAACGACCAACCCGGCGCCCAACGTGCCCACGCCGCAGTCTGTCTTGGGGCACAAACCGGGCGACGATTTCTATCTCGCGAACTACGACGAGTCGCGCGAGTACTTCCGCAAACTGGCCGCCAGATCCAACCGCATTAAGCTCATCAGCGTCGGCAAGACCACGCGCGGTCTCGATTGGGAAATCGCCATCATCTCTTCTCCGGAAAATCTCGCCAACCTCGAAAAATACAAAGACATCTCCCAGAAGCTTGCCGATGGCCGCGGCCTTTCCGACTCTGACGCGCAGCAGCTGGCGCGGCAAGGCAAGGCCATTGTGCACATCGACGGCGGTTTGCACTCGACCGAGGTGGCCGGCGCGCAGCAATCGATCAATCTCGCCTACAAGCTGGTTTCTTCGCAAAACGACGCGGAAGTGGACGCCATTCTTAACAACGTGATCTTGATGCTCTGGCCGACGCTTAACCCCGATGGGCAGAACGAGGTCGTGGCCTGGTACCGCAGAAACGTCGGTACCGCCTACGAAGTCAGCCCGTTGCCCGACCTGTACCAGGAGTACGTTGGGCACGACAACAATCGGGACGGCTACATGAACAATATGCTCGAATCCCAGGACGTCACGCGCGCCGAAATCGAGTGGGATCCCGTTATTTTCTACTGTCATCATCAAACCTCGCCCTTTCCGACGCGCATCTTCATTCCGCCGTTCGTCGAGCCGATTTCCTCGAACATTCACCCCCTCATGGCGCGCTGGCTCAATGTGCTGGGCACCAACATGGCGGCCTATCTCGACGAACACGGCATGCCGGGAGCGGTTAATCGCGTCGGCTTTGACAACTGGTACCCGGGTTTCCTCGATTTCACGCACATCTTCAGAAACAGCATTGCGTTTTTCACCGAGACAGCGCTGTTTCGTTACGCCACGCCGCGGTTTTATCCCGTCGATGAATTCCCCAAGGACCATCGCGACCTGCGCTCCGAGGTTTTCTACAGCAGCCCGTGGAAGGGCGGCTGGTGGCGGTTGCGCGACGCCGTGAACTACATGGAAGGCGGCTCGATGTCGGTGCTCGACACCGCCGCCAAATATCGTGAAGAACTTCTTTACAATCGCTACCAGGCGGCCCGCGACAATGTCGCGCGCTTCCGCAAGGACCCGCCCTTCGCCTACCTGATCTCGCCCGAACAGCGCGACCTTCCGACCGCCGCCACGCTGGTCGAAAAACTGATGATCAACGGCATCGAAGTGCACCAGGCCGGGAAGCCTTTTCGCGCCAGCGGGCGCGAATATCCGGCTGGCACCTGGGTGGTGTTGATGGACCAACCCTTCGCCTCGCTGGTAAAGGAGTTGTTCGAACCGCAGGTCTATCCGGATCTCCGCGAATCGGCGAGCAGTCCCCCGAAGCTGCCGTACGACGTGACGGGGTGGACCCTGCCGATGCAAATGGGTGTGACCGTCGCGCCGGTTCTCGAACCGCTCGGCCCATCGCAACGCGCGGCCCTTGAAAAACTCGACAAGTTCTCCCCGCCTGCCGGCTCCGTCAGCGGAGCAGGAAGCTTTTACCTGCTGACCCACAAGTGCAATGCCAGTTTCAAGCTGCTGAACGAGGTCCTCGCCGCGGGAGGTCGCGGGGGGTTCGCTCCCGGCGAAACCGATACGGCCGACGGCGCGGAAACCGGCGCCATCGTCTTGTCCGGCATCGAGCGCGACAAACTTGAGGCCCTGGCCAAGGAAAATTCCCTGCGGCTCAAAGCCGTGGCGGCTGCGCCCAAGGACACCGTCAACGTCAGAAAAGCGCGCCTCGGCCTCTACCGGGCGTGGGTTCCTTCCGCTGATGAAGGCTGGACCCGCTGGATTCTCGAGAACTTCAAGTTTGATCCGGTAGCCTTGCGCAACGGCGACCTCCAGGCGGGAAATCTGCGTGATAGGTTCGACGCCATCCTGCTGCCCGACGCTTCGCCCGAGGTGATCTTCGGCGGGTTCGGTCCCGGCAGCGTTCCTGGCGAATACGCGGGCGGCATCGGCGAATTTGGAGTCATCGCCCTGCGCGAGTTCGTTCTGGCCGGCGGCACGCTCATCACCTTCAACGACGCGGCGCTTTTTGCCGTCGACCACCTCGGCCTGCCGGTAAAAAACGTGCTAGCGGGGTTGAAGAACGAGGACTTTTTCTGCTCCGGATGTCTGTTGCGCGTGGAGGTCCAGGACTTGGCGCACACCGCCGTGGCGGGATTGCCGCACGATCCCATCGTCATGTTTGAACGCGGGCCGGCGTTTGAGACCAAAGACGGGTTTCACGGCCGCGTCCTCGCCGCATATCCGAAGGACCAGAGCCCGTTGATGAGCGGCTACCTGCTGCACCCGGAGCGCATCGAGGGCAAAGCCGCGGCGCTCGAAGTGCAGTATGGCAAGGGCAGGGTGTATCTGCTCGGATTCCGGCCACAGTGGCGCCGACAGGCGCACGGCACCTACAAATTCTTTTTCAACGCCATCTATGAATCGCAGGGCCTCTCGAAGCCGGGGCCTGCCGTTCCGCCGAGCAAGGCCGCGGAGCCATCCGCAGCGCCGCATCCCGAAGCTACCAGCACCCGCCTACCGAGCGAAGGACAGCTTTAGCGGCGCCACAGAGTCCGTCTATGGGCCCGCGGCTTAGCTCCGGTAAAGACCCTTAATTTGCCGCCGTGCCGGCCGAGTTCTCTGCGAGCGCCTTGCCATGGTGATGCCGCCGGATAAACGCAGCGAGGTCCGGCGTGAACTCCTTCAGCTGGTTCCAGCCTATGTTGTAGAACTGGTTCACGCCCCAGCCCTGGAACAAGCCTTTGACGGAATGATCCTGCGCAGGGTAATAAGACAGCGAAATCGCAGCCTGTCCCAGCTGGCCGAAGACCTGCGGGGTGTTGAACGTCGATTTGCCGGAGTCCGTGCGTCCGACGAGCACTCGGGTTGCGGCGTAGTAGACGCGTGACCAGGCCGAGCCGCGCCCCTTTCTCAAATAGCGGGGGTCTTGATGCAGCAACGTCGGCAACGCCCCGTAAATCAGCATGGACCCGGTGAACTGGTCGCCTTCCATGGCTAGAAAGCGCTCTCCAAAAGGCCCCCAACCCTGGCCGTAGT
>Ga0306920_100007838_pt1 | contig 14116 bp, 11 predicted proteins | sample flu12Cox44000170_FD_204666 | JGI IMG/M metagenome (GOLD analysis project Ga0306920, IMG submission 204666) | Lab enrichment of tropical soil microbial communities from Luquillo Experimental Forest, Puerto Rico - flux4day.12C.oxic.44.000.170 (v2)... | ecosystem: Environmental > Terrestrial >...
AAAAAAACGAATGACCATGCGGTGAGCTCGTGCCCACGCTCGGCGGATGTATCCTCGCATCTCTGTAGACTCATGGGACGATTTCGCACAGGACGGCCTGATGCTTTGGCACCTCTACTGTATGCACGACGCGCCCGCCCGTGGTCGGGACGATGGCCAGAAGCTTGAGACCCGCGGCTCGTCTCAGCGCAGATGTCTGCTCATCCGTTGGGTTCTCCGGAGAACCCATTCCCAGCCAGCACGAATAACTGTCGCCCAAGCCCCAGAATCGAACGGCGGTGCCGGCATGTTCAAGCTGCACGGTGACGGGGGTTGCCCCCGCCTCCCACCAAGCATCCACGTGATTGTAGAGGATGGCCGCCCGGTCTCCAGCCAATACGCCGAGCCCGGCATCGGCGCCGTCAACGGAGGCGCTGGCCCGGCGATCGCCCAATCGCTCGAGCATGCGGAACCCGTCCAGCACGGGGAGCTCGACGTTGGCATTGGTCACGAGCGCACGATTGCCCTCAAACCACCGCTTCCCCTCGAAGTAAAAGGCCCAGCTTGTGAACAGGTCGATATGTCCCATGTCGAGGAGCTTCGCGGCGAGGGCACACAGCATGGTGGGATAGTACGTGCTATTGCAGACGACGAAACTCGGATTGTCGAAGACCCCGTAGATCGTTCCGACCGCCGGATCGCATTCATCCACCAGGATCGGGATGTTCGGGAAACGGTCGCGTATGATCGCGGTGTTCCGCTCGATATCGTGAAGCATTCGAGCCAGCGATGGGGCCTCCCTGGGGGGCGGCCTCAGCGGATTATAGTTACGCCGCACGCTGTAGTACGCCCCCTTGGAGTGAAATGACGCGAAATCGAGCCGGCTGACGCGATCCAGCACCCGTGCCAAAAACTCCGGGCCGTGGTCGGTCGTGGCGGGGCCGCCGACTTGCGCATCCCCGAGCGCAGCGGTCACCCCCGCAACAGAAGCTTCGTACAACTGGCAGTACTCCTCGCAGGAACCCCGCCAGTAGTGAGGAATATCCGGCTCGTTCCAGACTTCAAAGCGCCACTCTCGGATCCGCCTCGGACCATAACGATCGACGAGGTGCGCGACAAACGCCTGGCAGAACTCCCGCCAGCGCGTGTAACTTTTGGGGGGGTACGTCCAAGCGCGACTCTCGTAAGGTTCGCCGCCGGCGCCTCTTCCCGGCGTATACCCCGTCAGATCCGACGGGTGCGACGAGAGGTCCCGGGGCATGAACCCAAGTTCCACGATCGGCACGCACTCCCGCTCGACGAACACGTCATAAATTTGGTCGCTCCACGTCCAGTCGAGGCACATCTGGCCGCTGTCAGTTTCGTGATAGAGATTGGTCGAGCCCCACGCCGGCGAGCTCAACCCGTTACCGCTGGTGAACGCGTTGTGGTTCCGTACTGCCAGGGGTCCGCCGAAGATCTGGCCCAGGGTCTCGTACAGGGATCGTCCCCGGGGTGTATACGTCCAATTGATCTCATCGTAGCCGATGCTCCGCCAAATTGGCCGCAGCGGTCCGGCGGACCGCGCAAAGTCAACCCGAATCATCCCGCCGTCCATTGCTCACATCCCCTCGGCAGATTACCGGCAACGGCTACCGCCCGGGCTCGCACCTTCGAGGTCTCCAATGTCGGCCCGGAGGGAACGTCACTGCTTCGCAAGAGTCCTCAGTTCGGTGCTCATGTCCGCCAGGCTCTGTGAGACTGACTTCTTGCCGTTGATGACATCCACCATGGGCTGGTTGAAGAGGAACTTGCCCTCGGCGACGCCGGTCCACGACGTGTTCCCATAGTCCGGGCCGCCGTATCGCACCGCGGTCGTCAATTGCTGCAACAGGACTTTCGTCAGCTCATTTTTCTGGTAGAAATCGCTCTTGACCGTATCCTTCAGGATCGGCAAACTCGAAGAATACGTCGCCGCAGTGTACCTCGTATACCAGCCCTTATCGTACAGCCATTTCAGCAGCGCAGTGGCGCCTTCCGGGTTAGCCGATTTGGCGAAGACGAAGAGATCAAAACCTCCTAAAAACGATCGGCTCACGTCGCCGCGTTTGTTCACAGGAAGCGTTACGGCGCCAATGGTCCGGAGGAGGTCGGGATTCGTCTGCTCGATCGACTGCAGGAGCTCACCGTTGTAGACGAGCATGGCGACTTTCTTTAGAGTGAACAACTGGATGAGATCGTTACTCTTGTACGTGGGAGTGGCGGCCGGCATGGTCTTGTGTTTCGTGTAGAAGTCGGTGATGAACTGAAGCGCCTCCCGCATTTGAGGGCTGTCCGCGACGACCTTCCCGCTCTTATCCACGATGCGGCCGCCGTTTGAGATGCCGAGGGGCACCCACAACTGCCCCGGCGACGTGCCATCCAGGTTAACAGCGTAGCCGTACTGCTCGCCGGCCGTGAGTTTCTTGGCGACATCGACCCACTCGTCCCATGTGCCGGGTGGCCGGACACCGGCTCTGTCCAGCAGATCCTTATGGTAAAAGAGTACGCGGGTCTCGCTCCACCAAGGAATACCGTGGATTCTGCCGTTGAACGTCACGTAGGCGTCTCGCTGAATGTTAACAAACTCGTTCTTCAGGTCGCTTGCCACGGCAGTCAGGTCCAGCAGGTTGCCGCCGGCGGCGAACTGGGTGCCCACGTCGGGCCCCTGCTCCCCCAGATCGGGCGGGGTGCCCGCGGCGATCGAGGCCTGAGTCTTCGCAATCGACTCCTGGAAGGTCATGAATTGGACGCTCGTCTTCGTCCCATGGATCTTGTCAAAGGCCGCAACCCAGTCTCTCAGGACCGGCATTCGTGCCCCGTTGTTGAAGGTCTCCCGGCTCCAGAAGTTGATCGCCCCATTCACCGCTGCCGGAGAGCCCTCGGAGGCAGGCGCCGCGACGCCGCCGAGCACGCCCGCCGCGATGGGAGCCAGTCCAGCGGACAGGCTCCGGCGCAGAAAATCCCTACGGGACAAAGGCCGCACTGACATCCCGATCCCCCTTTTCCGCATTTTGACTCACGCTTTCACGGAGCCGGCCGCAAGACCGCCGACGAGATAACGCTGGAAGATCATGAAGAGGATCACAATCGGAACGGTCGTCAGCGTCGCCATCGCAAAGAGCGCGGTGTAATCGTTGTTCGATTGGCCGTAGGTGGCCAAGCCCGTGGGCAGCACCTTCTTGGCATCACTGCTAATCAGCACGAAAGCGAAGAGGAAGTCGTTCCATGCGCTCACCATCGCCAGCGTCGAGATAGCGGCAACGCCGGGTGCCGCGAGGGGCAACGCGATCCGGAAAAGCACCGCGAAGCGCCCACACCCGTCGATCCGGCCGGCGTCCTCCAGATCCCGCGGCAGGCTGAGGAAATATCCACGGAGCAGCCATGTTGCAAACGGCAAATTGAACGTCATCAGAGCTAAGACCAGGCCGAAATACGTGTCGATGAGACGCAATTTCGCCATGACGATGAACAGGGGAATAATCAGCACCACCGGGGGAAACATTTGGATGAGGAGGAGGCCGATGCCGAATGCATTCGCACCGCGGAAGCGCATTCGGGCCAGCGCGTACCCTCCTCCGGCGCCGGCGATGACTACCAGAGCGGTTGTGGCAAATGAAACGATGAGGCTGTTTCTAAAGTAGGCGAGAAAGGGTACGGTGGGCGACAGGATTACGCGCACAAAGTTTTGTGCGGTGACCGTTCTTGGCCATATGACGGGATGCAGTGAGAAGGCGTCCGCAATCGGGGTAAGTGCCGTCCGAAGCATCCAGTAGAAAGGGAACAGGGCCATTATGGCGAGGGCGCCCACGAGCAGGTACGTCCCGGCGTCGACGAGGATCCTGCGGCGCCGCATCCCGCGCCTCAAGCTACCCAAGTTGCTGGACCTCTCGGACATATTCGAGGACGTAGGCCGCGCCCGCGACAAGAATAAAGGCGAACATGAGCGTGGCGATGGCCGCCGCGGAGCCAAAGTCGCCGGCCAGGAAGGCAGTATTGTAAACGGCGATGGGTACCACGTTCGTGGCGTCGGCCGGACCGCCTTGGGTCAATATCCACGGAATCGGAAAATACTGGAACGCGTTGATTGCGGCCAGAAGGACCGCCACCATCGAAATCGGCCGTAGCAGCGGAAAGGTCACTCGCCAGAAGCGCTGCCAGCTGTTCGCCCCGTCCATCTCCGCGACTTGAAGGATCTCGACATCGATGGCCGACAGGCCGGCTAGCAGCACCACGAACTGGAACGGGAAGCTCTTCCAGACCATGACGGCGATCAGCGACCAAAGCGCACACGGGGCGCTCAAAAACACCGGCGGGTGGCTGAGGCCAACCCCCTTGGCAAGACCCGGGATGATGCCAAATTGGTCATTGTACATCCACCCCCAGATCAATGCTGCCACAAATGCCGGCATGGCCCAAGGGATGATGAAGAGCGAGCGCAAGAATCCTCGCCCCTTGATCGGCCGGTTGAGCAGAAGCGCCAGGAGTAGCCCGATGAGATATGAAAAACACACCGACACGGCGGTGAAGATGATTGAGACTTTGAGCGAGTGGAGCATCTCCGGGTCCAGAATGACGGCGGCATAGTTTTGCAGCCCCACAAAGTGCGGCTGCGCTGTGCTGATCTTTCTCGCCTGAAAGCTGATCAGCGTGTTGAAGATCAACGGGTACACGTCAACGATCAAGACACCGGCCAAAGTGGGGGCGATCAGAATATAGGCAGCGTAGCGGTCAAGCAAAGCGCCCGCGGAGACCCCGGGTCGCGTGTCCTGAACGCCGGAAGAACTCAACATGAATTTTCTTGGAGTCGCATTAGGCGATCAACAGAGAAATGTGCCATGTGAGAGTGGCCCAAGCTCATTACGTCGTGCGATCATCCCGCGTCCCCTTCGCCAATGCAGCGACCTCCCGGCTGTTGTCTTCGAGTTATCGATCGGGTCAACACCTCCCTACTTATTTCGTAATATCGCCCTAAGCGCTCACCGTGGAATAGTCGACGAGCCATTCGCTCGTGAAGGTCACGCCGTGGAGATTCGACCGGTAGGCGTAAGGAGTGACGGGCTGAAACAGCGGGATGTACGGTCCGGCCGCGGCGAGCAGTCCGTCCAGCTTCTGGTACATGGCGATGCGCTTGGCATCGTTGATCTCGGTCTCGGCCGCGTGCCCCAGGGTAAGCAGATCGCGGACCTGCGGGCTCGAATCGTCGAGCCAGCCGGCGCGCTTGCCCACCGTCCGTCCCGGCAGGAAGACGAGGTAATCGCTGACGTCCGGATAGTCCGCTACCCATCCCCAGACCCCGATTTGCGATTTGCCGTCGCGGTACCGTTGGATGGCGATGCCGTAAGGCAGATCGTTGAGGGTGAGCTGGATCCCCACCGCGCCCAGGTCCGCCTGAACCTTCTGCGCGATCAGGCTGACGCCGATCCCGTTGAAGACCGTTGTGCTCGAGAAGGAGAGGACGCCCTTCACCTCCCCGAGGCCGGCATCCTTCAGCAGGGCCACGGCCTTCGCCCGATCCGTCTTGACCGCTTGGCTCGAGGGCAGGGCGCCGGGTAGGTTGGTCGGGATCACGCCGGCCAGCCGGACCGCCCCCGGGCCGGCGATCTTCATCAACCCGGTGTAGTCCAGCGCGTACCGGACCGCCTGCTGGATCTTCGGGTTGCTGAACGGTCCGCCAACTTCCGGGTTCTGATTCATCACCAGGTTCACCACGTTGAGCGCCAGGCTCGTCTTCACCGTGACGCCGGGCACGCCTTGCAGCGCCCGCACCTGGTCCGGGCCGATCCCCGTGGCGATGCTCAGATCGCCGCGCTTGATCATCAGCTCTTGGTCGGCCGGCTCTTTGATGTTGCGGATCACCACGCGGTCGATCTTCGGTGCCCCACGCCAGTGCGTGGGATTCTTCACGAGCACGATCTCCTGCTCGGGGACGTAGCTGGAGAGTACGAACGGGCCAGTGCCCGCGGAATGCGCGTTAAGATACGCTTCCGCCTTGTCCTTCTCCTTGGCGTCCGGGCCGGCATCGCCGCCGTTGGCCATCACGAGCTTGCTGTCCACGGCGCTGAGCGCCGGATCGGTCAAGATCGGCAGGATCGCCGGCCGGGGCTCGCTCAGCCGCAGCACGATCGTCATCGGATCGGGGGCCAGCACCTCTTCCACCCCCGACATGAGAAACGCGGCATTTCCCTTGATGTTCATCTGCCGGTCGAGCGACCACTTCATCTCCGCGGCCGTGAAGGGATTTCCGCTCGCAAACTTGACATTCGGCCGCAGCGTAAATGTATACATTTTGCCGTCGCTCGAGATCTTCCAGCTCGTGGCCAGCGAAGGGAGCGGCCTGGAGACGTCCTCCCCGGCGAAGGTGACGAGGGTGTCGTACGTGACGTGATCGATGTTGTTGGTCCCGTTCTCGAGCTCGCGTCCCGGATCGAGCGTCTTGATGTTGATGAGCGTCCCGACGACGATCGTGGTCTCCTGCGCCGCGAGGCCGACGCTTTGTCGGAGCAGAGCCGGGGACCCGTGAGCCAGGGAGACGCCCAATCCCCCTCCGGCCAGCCGCAGGAGATCGCGCCGGGTGAGCCCTCGAGGTGATCGGGTAGGACGAGTCGGGGCCATGATCCGATCCTCCCTTCCGCGCGGGTTACGCGCTGAGACCTGTGGCCGGGCAAGGGGAATCCGCGGGCAGCTGCGAAGTGGGCGACGTCACCGACCGCACGGCGCGCTCCGCGGCCTGCGCTCACGAGCGGACGGCCGGATCGTGGAGCGCTCCGACGAGCGCGGTGCGGCAAAGGAGAGGCACGGTGCTCGATCTCGTGATCCGAGGCGGCACAGTGGTCACGGCGGGCGGTGTGAGCAGGGCCGACATCGGCGTCGACAGCGAAAAGATCAACCAGATCGGCGGCGACATGCGGGGGCGCCGCGAGATTGACGCCGCCGGGCGGTACATTCTGCCGGGAGGCGTTGACCCCCACGTCCATCTCAGCCTGCCCGCGCGGCATGACCCGGGGCAGGAGTCCTGGGTGGACGATTTCTTTAGCGGCTCGCGGGCCGCGATCGCGGGCGGCGTGACCACCATCGGCAACATGACGTTTCAATGGCGCGGCGAGACGCTCCGGCAGGCGCTGGCGCGGGACCTCGAGGCCGTGGGGCGCGACGCCGCGGTGGACGTTATCCTACACCCGGTGCTGACGGAACCGACGGAGGACATCGTCGACGAGATCCCGCGGCTGGCGGAGGAGGGCCACACCAGCCTGAAGTTCTTCATGAGCCGCGACAACTTCGATGCGGAGGTCGACCTGTATCTGCGCGCCATGCGCCTCGCTGCCCAGGCCGGCACGATGACGCTCGTGCATTGCGAGGACGGCGCGCTGCAGCGGTACCTCCGACGGCGCCTGGCCGAGGAAGGCCGAGACGCCCTCCGCTTCTACCCGGACAGCCGCCCGGTGTACACCGAGGCGGTCGCGACGGAGCGGGCGATCTCGTTTGCGCGGGCCACGGGAGCATCGATATACGTCGTGCATCTCTCGTCGGCGGCCGCCCTCAGGCATTGCCGCGCGGCGCGGGCGGAAGGGCTGCGCGTGTACGTCGAGACCCGCCCGCTCTATCTTTACTTGACGCGGGACCGGTTTGAGGAACCGGACGGCGCAAAGTATACCGGCGCGCCGCCGCTCAGAGAGCAGGCCGATGTCGATGCGATGTGGCACGGCCTCCAATCCGGCGACATCCAGTGCGTCTGCACGGACCACGCGCCCTGGACGCTCCGTCAAAAGCTCGATCCGGCGTTGACGGTGGCCACGGTCCGGAATGGCGTCGCCGACCTCGAGACGCTGATGCCGATGCTCTTCTCCGAAGGGGTTGGGAAAGGCCGCCTCTCGCTCAGTCGCTTCGTAGAGCTCACCAGCACCAACCCGGCCAAGCTCTTCGGCCTCTATCCTCGAAAAGGCACCGTGGCCGTGGGCTCGGACGCCGACGTCGTGGTCTGGGCCCCCCACCTCACGCGGACGATCGACGGCGCCTCGATGTATTCCAACGCCGGCTATTCCGTGTACGACGGGCGCGAAGTGAGCGGCTGGCCCGTGTACACGATCAGCCGCGGCGAAGTGGTCCTCGAGCACGCGGAGGTTATGGCGCGGCGCGGCCGCGGCCGGTGGATTCGCCGGGACGCCGCGCCGGAGTCATCGCGGGGGCAGGCCGCCCTATAGGCGCCGGCGGTCCTGCATCTCCCGGACGACCGGCGTCACGCGCTCGATCACCGCGCGGACCGCGTCGACCGGCTGCAGAAACGAGGCGCGCACGTACCCTTCCCCGCTGCCGAACGAAGTCCCCGGGAAGACCAGCACGTTGGCGTCTTCCAGCACGCGGTCGCAAAAGTCATCCGAGCTCAATCCGGTGGACGTGATGTTCGGAAACAGAAAGTGGCTGCCCTGCGACCAGCGGCCGCCGAGCCCGAGCGCCTCGCAGCCGGCCAAGAGCACCGCGCGGCGTTCGGCGAGCGTCTCCTGCATCTCCTGAACGGGCTCCTGAGGACCCGTCAGCGCGGCCAGGCCCGCGGCTTGAGAGACGGCCGGCGCGCAGATCGTCAGCGTGTGCTTGATCACCTCCATCGCCGGGACGAGAGGGCGAGGCGGGATGAGGTAGCCGATCCGCCACCCCGTCATGGCGTACGTTTTGCTGAACCCGTTGATCACGATCGTCCGATCGGCGAGCTCCGGGATCGACGCGATGCTGACGTGCCGGGTCTCGCCGAAGACGAAACGCTCGTAGATATCGTCCGCCACCACCAGGAGGTTGTGCCGGAGGGCCAGATCGGCAAGTTGCCGTATCGTTGAGCCCGGGATAACCGCCCCGGTGGGGTTGTTCGGCGTGATCACCACCAGGATCTTGGTCCGCGCCGTGATCCGCGCCTCCACCGCGTTCGGATCCAGGGCGAACGCGTCCGCCTCGACACACGGCACGAACCGCGGCACGCCCCCGGCAAGCCGGATCGCCCGCGAGTAGGAGTTGTAGTGGGGATCGGCGATCAGCACCTCATCGCCCTCGTTGAGCAGCGCCTGGAAGGTCACGAACACGGCCTCCTGGCCCCCCGCGGTCACGATGACCTGATCGACGGAAACGTCCAACCGGTAATCGCGGCGGCATTTTTGGGCGATCGCTTCCCGCAGATCTGGGCGGCCCTGCCACGAGGTGTAATGCGTCGCCCCCGCGTCGAGGGCCCGCTTGGCCGCTTCAATAATGTAGCCGGGCGTGGGAAGATCGGGGTCCCCGCGGCCGAGCGAGATCAGGCCGGGCCGCCCCTGCGCCTTTTCCAGAAGCCGCTCGCGGCCGCCGGGGCGCCCGCCCAACGCCCGCGCAGAGAGGAACGAGGCGAGGCTCGGATCGCCGGTCGTGGACACCGCTACCTCCTGCCCGAACGCGGGCGTGAAGTCATCGAGGGGTGAACCGGCCTATGCCGCGGCGCGGCCTTCGGCGAAAAACGCCACGACGGAATCCGCGACGTGCTCCAGCATCGCCTCGGTCATGTGCGGGCCCACCGGCAGCGATAGGTTCTCGCGGCAGAGCCGCTCCGCGTGCGGAAATTGACCGTCCCGCGTTCCGTACCGCTCCAGGACCGGCTCCAGCAGGTGGAGCGGGCGGGGGTAGTGGACGCCCGTCTCGATGCTCCGCCGGTTGAGGAATTCCGCCAGCGCATCCCGCCGTGGGGTCTGCACGACGTAGTGGAGATACGAGGGGTTGGCCCACGGATGCTCCGGCGGCAGCCTGAACGGCAGCCCGGCTTCCCGGAACCGCTGCGTGTAGTACGCCGCGGCCCTGCGGCGCTGGGCCGTGAACCCGTTGAGCATCCGCAATTGGATCCGGCCCAGCGCGGCGCTGAGCTCGGAAAGGTGCATGTTGTAGCCGATCCAGCGCTGATCGTACCACGACGCGTCGCTGCGGCGGACGAAGCTGATCTTCTCGTCGCGGAGCCGTCCCTGGTCGCGCAGGCTGGAGACGCCTTCAGCCAGGGACTGATCGTCGGTGACCATTCCCCCGCCTGGGCCGAAGACGGTGATCATCTTTCCCGAGAAGCTGAAGAACGCGGCATCGCCCAGGCCTCCGGCCGGCCGGTGTTTGTAGGCGGCGCCGAGGGCGTGGGCGGCATCCTCGAGGACGAAGATGCCCCGGGCCCGCGCCGTCTCCATTATGGGATCCATGTCGCAGGGGAAGCCGTACATGTGAATCGGCACGACGGCGCGCGTCTTATCGGTCACCGCGGCGGCAAACGCGTCGGGGGAAATGTTCGCCGTCTGCGGGTCGGCCTCCACGAACACCGGCACCGCGTGGAGCTTCACCACCGAGGACAGGACGCCGATGTAGGCGTTCGCGGCCATGACGACCTCGTCGCCGTGCCCCACGTCTATCGCATCCAGCGTCAGGGTGGTCGAGGAGGTGCCGGAGTTGGCCGTGACGCCGTAGCGCTTGCCGCACATCTGCGCCAGCTCGACCTCGAAGCGCTCGGTTTCCTCTCCTCCGAACGATCGTCCGGTCTCCAGGACCGCCAGTGCCTTCTGCTTGATCTCGTCGGTCGCGATCATGGCGCGATACGGGATGTGCATCGGTCCCCCTCCGGCGGCGCAGTGGTCCGCCGCCTAATGGCGACGGGCGTAGAACGCCTTGACCCGCTCCACGACGTAGTCGATCTCGGCCTCGCCGACGTTCGGATTGCAGGGCAAGGACAGGGACTCCCGGCACAGCGCCTCGGCCACCGGGAATTGGCCGGGCAGGTACGGCATCCCGCCCTTGAACGCCCGGTGGAAGTGCGCGGGCAGCGTGTAGTGGACTCGCGTCTCGACCCCTTGCCCACGAAGATAGCCGCGCAGGACGTCGCGCTCGGCGGCGCGGACAACGTAGTGCAGGTAGACGTGGTGCGCATAGGGCAGCTCGCGGGGCACCTTGAGCGGCACTTCCGCGCCGGCGAACCGCCGTGTATAGCCGAGGGCGTTCTGCCGGCGCCGTTCGTTCCAAGCCTCGAGGAGATCGAGCTGGGACGCGGCGACGGCGGCGACCATCTCGGTGAGGCGGAAGTTGTATCCGAGTGTCAGCGTCTCGTAGGTCCCGCGCCGCCCGTGATACCGTCGGAGCTCCATCTCGTCGGCCAGCGCGTCGTTTCCCGCGGTCGCGGCACCGCCGACGCCGCAGGCCGATACGCCCTTGTTGCTGAATGCGAACACCCCAACGTCGCCGAGCCCCCCGACCGGCCGCCCCTTGTACCGCCCCCCCAGGGCGTGCGCGCCGTCTTCGACGATCTGCAGGCCGCGCGACCGAGCCAGGTCGAGGAGCGGGTCCATGTCGGCCGCGTGGCCGTGCGTATGCTGCACCACGAGAGTGTGGGTCCGGGGGGTCAGCGAGGCGGCCACCCGGTCGACGTCGAGGTTCGCCGTCTCAGCAACGACATCGACGAGAACGGGCTTAGCGCCGAGCAAGAGGGCGGCTTCCGGCACCCCGCCGTACACGTTGGCCGGCATCACGACTTCCTCGCCGGCTTGGACCCCGCACGCGTGGAGCGCCAGGAGAAGGCAGGCGCTGCCTGAGCTCGCGGACACAGCGCGGGGCACCCCGCAGAGAGCGGCCAGCTTCGCCTCGAGGGCCTCCGTGTAGGGGCCGAAATAATGGATGCGTCGCTCGAGAACGTCCTGCACAGCCCGGACCGTCGTCGGGGGCACAGGATAGGCAAACTGATAGGGGATTTCCACGACCTACCTGACCTTTCACCGGAAGCAGCAGCGTGGTGCTCCCGGTTCTCGGGCAATAAAGAATTATCCTCTAGATTTTCTTCCATCCGTCCCGCATGAATTGGAATTACATTCCAATCTTGCCTTCGAGCAGCCAGAACCCATAGTGCGATACGGTCTCCGTCCAGGTTGGCGGTACGGCCTCTTGCAGAAGCCTGATGATTCCAAATATGGTCGGTGAGTTAACCGTCTCGATGGACGGAAAGCGTCGGGGTTAATCGTCCGCGGGGATCCTACATTGCCGGCCAATCATTAGGGCGGTTGCCGCGGATCTAGTCGCAAATCGACATTGAAAGATATCGCTGCCGAACGCGATGGTCGCTGGCTTCGCTCTGGCAATCCTTATTGGCACTCGCACTTTGGCAGCTTGGCGCGCTCTCAAATTCGGCACCGATTACCCATTCCCGTGGAACAAGGTCCCGGTCGACGACGCCAATTCATCCAGTTTCACGAAGAGGTCGGCCGGTTTTTGCCGGTTTTCGTTACGACGTCAGCCGCCCACCCAGCCCCGGGTCTGGGTCGCCAGCTCGTCGCCGCATTGTTGGCATAAGGTCCATGCGCCCAAGGTCCCCCCGTGGGCGCTTCCCGTCAGTGCCACTTGCTCCAGCGCCACGCGAGTAATCTCCATCGTGACCTTATGGCATCTCTGGCATTCCTGGGCGCCCGCGTAGCCCCCATGTGCCCTTTCCATATTGACACCGCCCGGTGAAGGAATATCTGCGCAAGGGTTTCGACCGGCGCCAGGATGGCCCCTTCGGCCCGCTCAGCGCCGCCAGTTCCGGCCTGTTACCACGCACCACATCCTGTCGATCCCGGGGCTCAGCGACGATGACCGCATCGCGATCCTTGGCACCGCCGCCAAGCTCCTTGGGATCAATTGAGGAGCACGACGCTCTTTAGATGCCTAAAAACTTGATGCAGGCCAGATTCACCCGGGTTTTGAACTCCGCTAGCCGGCTCAAACAATTCCAGTCGGCGATCCCGTTCCCATTCTTATACAGGCTCGTAAACTGTCCCCACTCTGCTTTCGAATCTGCCAGCAACATTTGCGCTTGTTGGCTAAGGCTGCTGCTGTTTAATTGCTGTCCTATAAGGTTCACGTCCTCTCTGATCGTCGTCGGAGCTGTTGGGGGTGTTTTATACGTCATGTAACCCTCGTAGACTGGATAAAGCTCGTTGATCTTAGTTCGGAGCGTTCTAAAGACCTGCTGCTCCTTAGGAGTTCCGGGAGGCCGCCTCCCCGGCTGAACCGGGCCTGGCGGTACCATCAGGACATCGAGCTGGGCCTGTGCATCTTGGAGCCACCTCCAGAATTGATCTATTTGGACGTAGCTTCTCTGGAGATCGCCGGCGCCGTTGTTCCAGATGCTGATGAACTGGTTGTACGCCGCATTCGGCCTGTCAAGCGCAGGCTTCAGCCGCGGAGTCTGGCTGATCAGCGTAGCCAAACTGTTCTTTATCGAAGTACCCTCCTCTTGATATCGGGTCTTGAGTAATCCTCTGTGCGCCTCACTGTTTTGGTTCTCAAAAAACAGACCACGCAAAGTTCGTGTGTCCTGCATCAACCTAGTTACCTGTGATACTAACCTTGGGTCTCGCGGATCGGCCATGGCTGCATCTCCTTTTCATCTCTCCTTGTGGATGCCGAATTCACTTGGCCAATAGACCCCCTGCCCCACGGTCAGAGAACGCGCTTGCGTGAACTTCTGGCTGCGTTTATCTTGACTCTTCGCGCTCGCCTCATTTTGCACCCGGCCCAAGGTCAGACCTGCTTGGACGCCGAAATTGACACCCTGTTCGAGCAGGGAAACATAGTCCTCGGTGCTGACCGAGAGCCGCTGTGTCGCGCGACCGCCGTACAGCGCTTCCTTGAGGTAATGGGTACCGAAGGTCGTGATGAACGTCGTGTACGCCGCTCCGGCAGCCTCGGGCAGCTGCTCGAACGCGTTTTTCAGATCCGCGGAAAGGACAGCGGTATCGGACATCCTGAGCTGATATCGCGTCACTCTCTGACTAACGTACGTCAGCACAGATCGCTGCGTCCGGCTTTGTTGATGAAGATTCTCAAACGAGTCGCTCAACGTCGCGGCGAACAGTGCACCGGTCGGGTCGCTGACGCTGAGGGTTTTTTCCCGCTTCAGGAAGGTCTGAAAGTCATACGACGACGACAGCTCCGTCACCAGCTTGTCGCTTCCCCCGCCAAAGTCAGCGCGATAGTCCATCGCCACAGGTTTGCTTGCGGGCTGGTCGAAAATGTTCTCGAAGTCCCGGATGTCGAACGCATTGGCAAACTTGGCTGCCTTGCGTGAGAGGTCGATCGGGTCGACATAGAGCATGTCGTAGCATCCGCC
>Ga0306920_100007839_pt1 | contig 14116 bp, 16 predicted proteins | sample flu12Cox44000170_FD_204666 | JGI IMG/M metagenome (GOLD analysis project Ga0306920, IMG submission 204666) | Lab enrichment of tropical soil microbial communities from Luquillo Experimental Forest, Puerto Rico - flux4day.12C.oxic.44.000.170 (v2)... | ecosystem: Environmental > Terrestrial >...
TGCCGCGTGAAAGCGCCGCCGGCCGGCCGTCGCGGCGCGCCTCTTCGACCAGCCCCGCTTCGTAGAGCAATTCGTAACGGTCGAGCGTCTTCTCCTCGTCCCACGGGCTACCCTCGACCCCGAAGCACAGGCGCAGCCGCTCGCGCCGGGAAAGCGCGCGCCGCGGCTCCAGGCCGCTCGAGCGGCGCGCCCATTCGGTCAGCAGCGGCAGAATGCTTTCATCGAGGATCGCCGGGCGCGCCGTGCGCCAATCTTCCCACGGAAAGAAACGATACCACCGCTCGAACCCGGCGCCCGCCGCGGTGAGCGCGGCGACGTTCTCCGGCATGCGGATAAGCGCGAGATAGCCGACCGACACCACGTGCGGGCCGGTGTCGCGCGGCAGCGCGTGACGGCCGCGATCGCCGAACGTGTAGAGTTGTTCGACGTAACCCACGCGCAACCCGGTTTGCGCTGCGACCCAATCGCGCAGGCCGAGTTCGAACGTGTGGTGGGCGAGCGGATCGAACGGCCCGAACGGCAGGCCTTTGGATCGGTCGGATCCCGTGCCAGCGTCGCCGGCGACCAGGATCGCCGGCGCGTCCGCCTCCATGGTGACTATCGCGGCCGTCAGTCCGATTTCGATCGGCGTAAGGACCGCGTTGCTCATTTATCAGATCAGGTCGAGGCGGAACGGGTGGCCTTCGTAACACTCGACGCCGCGCCCGATTGCCTCGATGGCAGCCACCATGCGGCCGTCGCGTTGGAGCATCCGGTCCGCCAGCTTGACGATGCGAATGTTGGGCGTGGCGGTGGGCGAGAGGCGGCGGATGTCGCGCGCGATCTCGGTCTCCGGCCGCCGCGGATTGAGCGCGCAGGCGGACACGAAGGCGCCGGCAGTCGAGCGGCTCACCCCGGCATAGCAGTGAATCACCAGCGGGGCGGCGCGATCCCAGGAACGCACGAAGGTGAGCAGCTCGGCGACGTGCTCCTCGCCCGGCACCGTATAACCGTCGATCGGCTCGCTGATGTCGTCGAGGCGCAGCAGCAGGTGATCGGCATGTTCGATGCTGGGCGGGCGCCGCACCATTTCGACGTCGCGCATCAAGGTAACAACGCGACGCGCGCCGGTCGCTTCGACCGTCGCATGAAGCCGCGCGAGGGAGCACACGTGAATCATTGCGGAATCATCCGGAGAGCGAGGCATCATACAGGGGTTTGTTCTTCGCTCGAAGGTTTGGCCAAAACGAGCCCGAGACCCTCGTTCACTTCGGCGCGACTTCGGCGAAGCGCTTGAGATAGCGCGATTGCGCCTGCGCGGCGGTCCACGGCGTCAAATAGTCGCGTTCGATCGGGGCCGGCAACGCCGGCGGCCGGCCGAAAAAGCGGCCCGCCTCCGCCGGCTTGAATCCGGCAAGCCGCGTCGCCTCGAGATAAGCGGCCGCGCGGTCGGCGCTCTTGATGAGCCGCGTGATCTCGGCCGGCAGCGCGGCCGGCAGGCCGAAGCGCAAGTGGATCGTGGCGAGCAGGCGCTGTTCGACGGCACGATAGGAGTCGCCGAGCACCGCCTTGAACGGCGTGATCATGTCGCCGATCACGTATTCGGGGCCGTCGTGCAGCAGCACGGCGAGACGCAAGCGCCGGTCGAGCGCGTTGGGCATGCGATGACGCAGGATCGCATCGACCAGCAGCGTGTGCTGAGCGACGGAGAAAATATGCGCGCCGCCGGTTTGGCCGTTCCAGCGCGCCACCCGCGCCAGTCCGTGGGCGATGTCCTCGATCTCGACGTCGAGCGGGGAGGGGTCGAGCAGATCGAGCCGCCGGCCCGAACGCATGCGCTGCCAGGCGCGTGCGCTCACCCGCGCTTCGACTTGGCGAGTTCGCCGTGGCGATAGCATGTGACGAGGTGGTCGTTGACCATGCCGACCGCCTGCATGAAGGCGTAGACGATGGTCGGTCCGCAGAATTTGAATCCGCGCGCGGATAATTCCTTCGATATTTTCTGCGATAGCGGCGTCTCCGCCGGGACTTGCGAGCGGCGGCGGAACTTGTTGACCTTCGGCTTGCCGTCGAGAAATCCCCACAGCAGCGCTGACAACCCCGGCCCCTTCTCCATCACCTCGAGATAGGCGCGCGCGGAAAGGACCGCGCCTTCGATCTTGAGGCGATTGCGCACGATGCCTTCGTCGGCCATCAGCGCGGCGACCTTGCGCTTGTCGTAGCGCGCGATGATTTCCGGCCGGAAACCGTCGAAGGCGCGGCGGAAATTTTCCCGCTTGCGCAGGATGGTGATCCACGACAGGCCGGCCTGAAAGCCGTCGAGCACGAGCTTCTCATAGAGCGCGCGGTCGCCGTAGTCGGGCACGCCCCATTCGTCGTCGTGATAGGCGACGTAGAACGGGTCGAGGCCTGGCCACGGGCAGCGTTTGCGTCCGTCGGGATGAGCGAGATCGGGCATGCGAGCGGTCTCTACACATACCGGCCGGGACGCTCAAGCCATGTGTCAACAGTCGTGAGAAAACAAACGCGCGAGCGAGACTGCCGGCCGGCGTTTACTGCACCGCGGTTGCCTCACCCGGGAAAGCAAAGCGTGCCCACTCCGGCTTGACCAGGCGGATAGGAACGCCGCCGGCGGAAAGGGCCGCGCCGGCCGCGAGCGCCTCGGCGGTGCGGTCAAGGCGCAGCATGGCAAGCCCGCGGCCGCGCGCGGCCGAGCCCATGGTGCCGACGGCGCGCTCTCCCGCCATCACGGGAACGCCGTCCTCAGGGGCGAACTCGTCGTAGGCGACCGGCACGATGCGGCTGCGCGCGCGAGCGCGGTGCTCGATGCGCGAGACCACTTCCTGGCCGACGTAGCACCCCTTTTCGAAGTCGACGCCGTTGAGCTGGTCCATGTCGGCCTCATGCGGGAAGGCATCGCCATACGCAAAGTCGACGCCGCCGCGCGGCACCCCGAGCGCGATGCGGTGCGTCTCGTAGGCTTCCGCATCGACGAGCGTCGCGCCGAGACCCTGCGCCGCCGCTTCGGCCAAGTGGGGCGGGAGCATCACCCGAAACCCGAGCGCCGGCAGGCGAGGGTCGGGATAGACGAGGCCGTATTCGGTGGTGCCGGTGCCGTCCCACGCGGCTAGCACGCCAAGCGTCTCCGACAGGTCCTCGACGATTACTTTCGCCCGCAGTTTGTAAAAATTGAGCCGGCGCGTGAGGTCGGGCGCCAGCGCGCGCGGACAGTCGATGAACAACGCCGTGCCGTCCTCGGGCGGCACCACCGCCACGATGCCGTCGACGAGGATTTTGCCCTGCGGCGTGAGCAGCGCGGCAAAGCGCGCCGCACGGGGAGCGAGCGTCTCGATCTCGGACGTGAAAAGCCCGTTGAGGAAACGCCGCGCGTCCGCCCCGTCGACCTTGACGACGCCGCGATCGGGAAGAAGGGCTGCTTGCATGCCGCGTTCCTACGAGGGTCGCGGCGGAACGTAGGGCGCGGACGCACCGGCCTCAAGGGCGGATACCCGAGCGCGGCGTGAACGGCTAAGCCGACTCCGCCATTCGCCGGCGGCGCTGATAGAACCGGGCGTTGGCAACGGGGGCCAACAGTCGGGAGAGCTTGGCCCGGGCCGTGACCTCGATCTGCGCGGCGAGCCGCGTGATCACGTCGTCGAACAGCGAAACCTGCTCGTCGGAATATTGGGTCGCGCCGGTGATGAACAGATCGGTGACGTGCCAGAGCGAGGCGACGCGCCGTTCGACCGTGCCCGAAGCGATCGCACGCTCGAGGTCGCCGATCAGCGATCCGCGGGCGTCCATCGTCATCCCGCGACGATGTTAGAAGCGCCCTGGCGGCTCTGATAGGAGCGGACGGCGCGCTGCGCGGTCGAGACCTGGAGCCGGTCGAAGCTTTGCAGAGCAAGATCGAGATCATGTTGCGCAGCGCCGAGCCCGCCGGTGCGCAGCAGCAGCACGAGTTTCGCGGTCGCCCACGAATAGCCCACGGCCTTGGCGAGGATCAGCACCCTGTCCGGCCGCTCGTCGAGCAGAGCCTGCTCGACCGCTTCGATTGGCAGCCCGGACAGCAGTGAAAGCGCGACCGTCGTCTCTTCGAATTTTTTCGACTTGGCGAAGCTGTGCACTTCGCTTTCGCCGAGCTTGCCGGCCCGGCGCAGCGCTTCTACGCGCGTGCGCGCCGCGGTGTAATCGCGCGCCTGCGCTGCCTTGAGCTTGCCTTCGATGTCGGCGACGACGTGGCGAATGTGGTCGGCCGCCTGCGGGTTCGCGGCCACGAGCTTCCGCTGGACCGAATCCGACGCTTTTGCGAGCAGGTTGAGGAAATGCCGGCGCGGAATGTCGGCGCGGATACCGACAAGCTGCGCAAGCGCGTCGTCGCCGGCCGAGCGTTCGACGAGGATGCCGTAGGCCGCGTCGGAGAAGCGGGCGCCGTCGTTCCTGGCCACAGAATGGACAACCTCGCGGTCGCCGCGCGTCACCAGCACGTCGGTCACCGCTTCGCTCAATGACGCGCGCTGGGAGATGGCGAGCAGGTGCCCCTGGCCCTTGCTGCGCGCGGTGCCGATCAGATCCTCGTCGTCGAGGCGGGCGCATTGCGCGAGCATCGGCCCGGCCACTTCGATGACGTCATCGGCCGCGAGGCTCTTGACCACGTTGAGCGGAGCATTGGCGATCGGCGCCAGCCGATTGGAGAGTTCGACCCGCGCCTTGGCTTCGATCGAAGCGGCGAGCCGGCCGATCACGTCGTCGAACAGTTCGACCTGCTCGTCGGAATACATGCTGGCGCCGGTCTCGAACAGGTCGCACACGCGCCGCAAGGTATCAAGGCGACGGTTGACCGAGCCGCAGCTGATCGCGTCTTCCAGTTCGGTGATCAGGGACTGCTGGGCTAGCATTCGGCTCTCGCGCGTGGCGGTTAAACTCAGGCGCCACTTTGAGCGAAACTCGTAACCAAATGCGTAATCCGGTTCGTTTGACGCAGACCACCTCTGCTCGTCATCGCCCGCGCAAGCGGGCGATCCAGTAACCACCGGCCTTATCATTTGAACGCGAGGTCAACGTTTACTGGATGCCCGCTTTCGCGGGGCATGACGAGCGAAGGGCCGCTCACCAATTGTTAACCACGCTGGAACGGCGCGGTTGGCGTCACTCGCCGCTGACGAAAAAATGCCACGTGCCGTCCGGCGCGATGCCGAGGCGATAGAAAATGTAGGCGCCGAAGTCTTGCATGGCGCGGTAATCGGAGCCGGTGACCACCTTGAACAGCTCGACCTTCTGCGCCGGGGTGAGGTCCTTGAGCGGCACGTAAGCGAAATAGGGCCAGACGTACATGTCCTGCGGGGTTCCCGCGTCGACGTGCACGAAGCCCATGTCGAGGATTTCGAGCAGGATCGACACCACCTCGAGCCCACCGGACTCCGGATAGTTGGCCTTCCAAAACGCGACCGGGTCGCGTTCGTTGGCGAACGAGAAGATCGGCATCGTCTCGTTCGTCTGCATCACGGTGAGGAGCTTATCGAGGTCGCCGGTGCGGGCGGCCTCGATGATGCGCGAGCGCATGCGCGCGACCGGCGCCGGCAGGCGCGAGAGGTCGGTGACTACGTCGGAGATCTTCTGCCTGGGCCGCGCGCCGGCACGGCCATATGGCTTGCCGGCCGAGGTGATCGGGGGCAGGCGGACGGGCGGCAGCGGTTTCGGTGCCGCGACCGGGGGAGGGGGCGCCGGTGGCGGCGCAAAGCCCGGCGGGACGAGCTGCAACGGATTGGCCGGGGCGGCTGGAATTTGTCCCGGTGCCGCGCTGGATGGGGGAGCAGCGGGTGCCGGCACATCGGCGGGAGGGATTATGGTTTCGGTGCGCACGCGGTTCTGGGCGCCCGGCTCGCTCATAGCGAGCAGCGTCAGGACGACCGCGACGAGGATGCGGCGCGAATCCATCTAAGCCGCATTGAAGCGCGCCCGAAGGCGAAGCTGCAAGTGCTCGTTTTTTAATAAGTCCGCGAGGTCTTTATTGACGGGCGAGATCGACAGAGAACTCGCCGTTGCGGATGCGTCCGCTCAAGCCTTCCGCGAAGGCGGCCGCGGCGTCTTCGCCGTAGGTCGAGACCAGTTCGGCCAGCGCCGTGAACAGGCACGCCTGCGCCAGGCAATCGTCCTCGACGCCGTCGAGGCGTGCCTCGGCCCATGCTTCGCGCAGGTACGCGAGCGCGACCTGTTTCTGTACGTGCTCCGGCACCGGCTTGTCGGCCGGAATCGGATGCATCAGGCTTTTCATTGGTGAGTTCACCCCACGGGCGCGGCCGCGCCCCTCCCGGAAGTTGCGACGTTAGCACGGCGCGCGGGGGCTCCTAGGAACAACTTTAGGAAAGGTTAACGTGATGCGCGAACGCCCGAACAACACGCAATTAGTTTGCGTACCGCGCGGTGATGTCGCGGGCGATCTTCGCGCCCTCGTCGAGATAACGGCGGATCGCGATGTTGGCGGCCGGCGTGCAAGTCCGATAGGTCTGCTGAAAACCGCGGTAGCCGCGATTGAAGCTCCCGATCAACCGCTCGCGTCGGTCGCCGCCGGGCGCGTCGGCGTCGATCAGGGCCTGCATCTCGTTGCGCCAGGTCTGGCCATCGTTGGCGCCGCAAATCGCGCGCAGATAATGCAGCGCGCCAAGAATCTCGGCGAGCCGCTGCATGTCGGCTTCGTAAGGCGCGCGCGCGCTTTGCGCCGCGCATGGCGCAAGCCCCGCGCCGAGCGTAAGCGCGAGCGCCGTAATGAACGGAATGGTTGAAAACAGCCGCATCGGCGGCGTTATGCGGCACCGTGCGTCGGCCCGCAAGGACGCGCGTCAAGTCGTCAGATGAACGAGCGCGGCCGCGATGATTTCCGCCAGCCCGCTGGTGGTCTTGAGGTCGGCGAGTTCATCGGGCGCGACCCAGCGCGTTTCGGCGATCTCGTCGCTCAGTCCGGCTTCGCCGGCGCGCCAGCGGCAAGCGAAGGAAAGAATGACGAAGTGCCGCTCAACCCGGCCGTCCGCGTCACGCAGGATCACCTCGCGATGTCCCGCGAGCTCTACCGGTTCGACAGTGAGCCCGGTCTCTTCGAGCACCTCGCGTGCCACGGCTTCGGTGAGCGTCTCGCCGGCTTCGACCACGCCGCCCGGAAGGCTGAAGAGATCTCGGCCAGGAGAGCGCGCGCGCCGCACCAGCAGGACCCGGCCCTCGCGATAGATGGTCGCGCTCACCGCCAGGAACGGGCGCGTCGGATAGGCGCGTGGGTCGGTCGCCGTCATTCTCGTTATTCCGATGCAGAGAGGGCGACGCTGAAAGGCTCAGCGCGTGAACAGCGCATCGACCGCGGCCTGATCGGCTTGCGCCTCGCTCGCCTCGTCGGCCGCGGTTTCGGCGCCATGGATGACCGCGCCGGCGCGGGCGACGAGCGGCCGCAGGCGCATCAACGCGTCCTCGGCGAGGGCGTCAAGCGCCTGCGGGTTCGCGCGCATGGCCGCGGCCGTGGCCACCCGGATGGCATTCATGCCGTCGGCAAGCTCGTCGAGCCGCGCCGCAGCGCCGGGTCGGCTTGGCCATAGACGGCAATCGCCAAGTCGCGCTGCCGAAAGCGCGAGGCCGCGAAGTGCTCGCAATAGCTCAGCGGACGCCAGGCGCAGAAGTCGTCGGCGCATTCGGGCAGCTGCGACGCCAGCTCGAGCATCATGATCGCTTCGTTGAAATGATTGAGGTAGTCGGTGGCAAGGCCGGTGACCGGATTGATGTTGGCCTCGATCAACCGCGCGCGATCGACACCAAGGCCCGAGGCCGGCTTTATCGCGGCAGAAACGGTCATGCGCAGCTTGAGTAAATCGGTTGCAACGAAGGCAGTTTTCCCGCCGCGTGGTTAAATTGGCCTTAACCATGACGTAGCGGCAGGTGGCCGGCAAGCGCATGCTCGGCGTTTTGGTCCGGTAAAATAATTTGATTTTTGACCGCAGAAGAGTCGGTCGTTTTATAAACGGCACAAATAGCATGGGCAGCGGCGGAATCGGGGCGCGTAAAACATGTGCGGACGATACGCCATCACGTCGGCGCCGGAAGTGATCCGGCGGCTGTTTGGCTACGATGACCACCCGAACTTTCCGCCGCGCTACAACGTAGCGCCGACCCAGCCGGCGCCGATCGTGCGCGTGTTCGAGGGTAAGCGGCAATTCGCGTTGGTGCGCTGGGGCCTGATCCCGGCCTGGGTCAAGGATCCGCGCGGCTTCTCGCTGCTGATCAATGCGCGCAGCGAGTCACTCGAGGCGAAGCCGGCGTTCCGCGCCGCGCTGCGCTACCGCCGCTGTCTGTTCCCGGCGGACGGGTTCTACGATTGGCGGCGCGAGGGCGAGCGCGCGCGCCCTTACTACGTCCGCCTCAAGGCGGGCGGCCCAGTGGCGTTTGCGGGCCTGTGGGAAAACTGGATGGGCCCGAACGGCGAGGAGATGGAGACGGCCGTCATCGTGACCACCCGGGCCAACCGGATGCTCGCAAGCATCCATCCGCGGATGCCCGCGATCGTGCCGCCCGAGGCATTCGACCTGTGGCTCGACAGCAGGAGCGTCGATGCGACGACGGCCGCCGTGCTGATCGCGCCGGCGCCCGAGGACATGCTGGTATTTCACGAAGTCTCGCCGGCGGTGAACAGCGCCGCGAACGACACGCCGAATTTGATCGAGCCTGTGACGGCGGAGACGGCAACCGCCGCTGCCGCGCCCCAGCGCAAACCCAAGCAAGACACCCGCCAAGGCTCGCTGTTCTAGCTCGTGTGCGCTGCAAGCGTGTGAACGGTGATATTTGTCAGAATAACGAATTCGGGTCACTATTTGTTGAGCCGAATTCGGCTGATAGCTATCGACGTACATTTTAGGAACCTGCTTATATTTGTCCGCTAAGGGACTGGGGAACCTCAGTGATTACTATTAGTTGCTTGCAGATCGTTGCTGATTCGGTGGTTCCCCGGCCGTCATACGTAGTCCGGATGAGCAAAGCGCAATCAGGGGACGGCCCCGCATCTCCCTACGCTCATGCGCGCTACGGGCAAGGGAACCGTAGGACCTCAGCGATTACCATCGGTTGTTTGCAGATCGTTGCTGATTCACGTCTGCGCCTGATGCGAGGTCATTGGAGGGACAGATTTGAAAGCTAACCAGTTTTTCCTCACTGCGGCACGCCCTTGTAAATATCAACAAAAATACAAGGAAAATACAAGCGCCAGACCGGCTGATGGAATCGCGCGCGATAGCTAAGTAGCTGAACAAATGTGTGAAAAAAGGGACTATGGCGCGGGTGCGTTGCAGCAGGAGCTAAAAAGACAACAACGCGATAGCAATTACGAACAAGGGGGCCGGGTTGCCGCGCGGCGAGACTCACGGCGTGAGCGGGCGTCCGTCGAGCCATTTGGCGAAGAGGACCCGGCGCTGTTCGCCGTAGCCGAGCGCCTCGTAGAAGGCACGCACGCGATCGTTCTCGGCGCGGACCATCAGTTGCGCCTTGGCGATGCCGCGCCCGACGAGCCAGGCTTCGGCGGCCTGCGTCATGGTGCGGCCGAAGCCGCGGCCCTGCAAAGCGGGGTCGACGGCGAGGTAATAGAACCAGCCGCGGTGGCCGTCGTGGCCGACCATGACGGTTGCGACGATGGCGTCGGCGTGTCGGCCCACCAGCACGGCGGAGTTCGGGCCGCGCCGGGCGAACGCGATGTCGCCGGAGGGATCGTTCCACGGGCGCGTGAGATCGCAGCGTTGCCACAGCGCGGCGACCGACGCGATGTCAGCGTCGGCGATCAGGGCGATGGCGAGGGCTTCGGTCGGTGCGCTCATAACACTTTGCCCGGGTTGAGGATGCCGTTGGGATCGAGCGTGCGCTTGAGGGCGCGCATCAGTTCGAGTGCGACTTGGTCCTTCACGTCCGCTAACAGGTCGCGCTTGAGCTGGCCGATGCCGTGCTCGGCGGAAATCGAGCCATGAAGCTCTGTCACGATGCGGTTCACGACCGTGCCCATCTCGTCCCAGCGGGCGAGGTATTGGGCGGCGTCGCCGCCGACCGGCTGGCTGACGTTGAAATGGACGTTGCCGTCGCCGAGGTGGCCGAACGCCGCCGGCCGGCAGCCGGGGATCAACGCTTCGACCGCGGCGCTCGCCTGCGCGATGAAATCGGGCACCGCGGCGACCGGCACCGAGATGTCGTGTTTGATCGAGCCGCCTTCGAACCGCTGCACGTCGGAAAGCATGTCGCGCAGGTGCCAGAACGCTTTTCTTTGGTCGAGGCTCGCCGCGATGGTGGCGTCGGTCACGCGGCCCTGCTCGGCGGCGGCGCCGAGCAGATCTTCGAGCGCGCCGCGCAGGCCCGCCGCTTGCGAGGAAAGCTCGATCAGCACGTACCAGGGGTGCGGCGTGCCGAGCGGATCGCGGCAGCCGGGGCCGTGGCGCAAGGCAAATTCGACCGACGTGCGCGACATCAGCTCGAAGCTCGTCACGGTGCCCCCCACCCGTTCGCCGGCGAGATTAAGGAGCGCAAGCGCATCGGCAGGCGAGGCGAGGCCGACATACGCCGTCTCGACCGCGCGCGGCCGCGGAAACAGCTTGAGCACGGCGGCGGTGATCACGCCCAGCGTGCCCTCGGCGCCGATGAACAAATTTTTCAAGTCGTAACCGGTGTTGTCTTTTTTCAATTTGCGCCAGCCGTTCCACTCGCGGCCGTCGGCGAGCACGACTTCGAGGCCGAGCACCAGGTCGCGCGCGTTGCCGTATGCGAGCACGGCGGTGCCGCCAGCGTTGGTGGAAAGATTGCCGCCGATGGTGCAGCTGCCTTCCGCGGCGAGCGAGAGAGGAAACAGACGCTCGGCCGCCGCGGCGGCGTCCTGCGCCTTCGCGAGTACGACCCCGGCCTCGCAGGTCATCGTGTTGGAGGTCGCGTCGACTTCGCGGATGCGGTCGAGACGGTTGAGCGAGAGCACGAGCTCGCCGGCGTGCGGAATCTGTCCGCCGACGAGGCCGGTGTTGCCGCCCTGGGGCACAATGGCTGTGCGCGTCTCGTGGGCGAGTTTGAGGATCGCGGCGACCTCGCTGACGGTGCCGGGCCGCAGCACCGCGTGCGTGTGTCCGCGATAGAGCCCGCGCAATTCGACGAGATAAGGCTCCTGCGCCGCCGGGTCGGTGATCAGATATTTGCTGCCGACGATCGCCGCGAAGCGGTCGAGCAAACCGGCGTCGACTTCGTGAGCTTGCGTTTTCGTAATGGACGGCGAGGGCATTGCTCGATTCACCGTCGCGCGGCGGCGCGCGTCAAGCGATCGTTGATCGCCTCGCCCAAGCCTTCGCGCGGCACTGGCATGACCGCGATTGCGCGCGCACCACTGCGGTCGAGCGCGCGAATGTGGGCAAACAGGTTCGCGGCCGCTTCGATCATGTCGCCGGCAGGCGAGAGATTGAGCACGGCGACGACGTACGCGGCGCCGGGCGGCAGGGTCGGCCCGAAGGCGAGGAGGGCCTCGGGTGTTTCGACGGTGGTCGCGTTTAGCCGAAGCCGCGTGGATGGCGCGTAATGGGAGGCGAGCATGCCCGGCGCTTGTGGTGCGTCCGCCCGCGCCAGCGCGGCGAGCGATCCCGCCACAACCTGCTCGATCGCAGATCGCGCGATGCCGCCGGGGCGCAACAGTACAGGCCGCTCCGACAAACAGGCCACGATGGTCGATTCAACCCCGACCCGCGTCGGGCCCGCATCGAGAATGACGTCGACGCGTCCGCTGAGATCGGCTTCCACGTGAGCAGCCGAGGTTGGCGACACGTGGCCGGACCGGTTGGCGGAAGGCGCAACCAGCGGCCGTCCGCCTGCTTCAATGAGCGCATGAGCGACGGGGTGGTCGGGCACGCGAACGGCGATCGTCTCGAGCCCCGCTGTCGAAAGTTGCGCCACGGGACAGCGATCGGCCTTTGGCAGGACCAACGTGAGCGGCCCCGGCCAGAATTTGGCGGCAAGCGCCGAAGCCCACGCGTCGAATTTACCCAAGCGTGCCGCCGCCGTCGGATCGGCCACGTGGACGATGAGCGGATTGAACGTCGGGCGCCCTTTGGCGGCGTAGAGCCGCGCGACTGCCGCGCCGTTCGTCGCGTCGGCGCCGAGACCGTAGACCGTCTCGGTCGGAAACGCGACGAGCCCGCCCGCCTTGAGGATGCGCGCCGCCTCCGCGATCGCCGGGGGCTCGGCATGCATCGTGCGCGTTGTAATTTCGACGACCATCACGCGACGCTCGTTGACGCTGGGGGCGTGGGGACTAGATTGGGTGCTGCCGATCTGATGCCGCACCGGCTCGGGCCGTAGCGCCGTAAATCGCCGGCCGTCAAGGCAATCGCGAGGACGTCATGACCTACCGGGCGCCGGTCGCTGACATCGCCTTCACGCTCAAGCACGCGGGCGGGCTCAACCGCGCGCTCGAAGAGGGGCTCTACGGCGACCTCACGGAAGATCTGGTCGACGCGGTGCTCGAGGAGGCCGGCAAGTTCGCGACCGACGTGATCGCGCCGCTCAATCGGCTGGGAGATACCCACGGCACCCCGTTCAAGGACGGCGCGGTGACCATGCCGCCCGGATGGAAGGAGGCCTACACCGCGTGGGCGGCGGCCGGCTGGAACGGGCTTGCCGCGCCGGAGGACGCCGGCGGGCAGGGACTGCCCCACGCGCTCAACGCCGCCTGCATCGAAATGTGGAACCAGGCGGCGATGGCGTTCGGCCTCGGCCCGTTTCTCACAATGGGAGCGGTCGAGGCGCTCGCAAGTCACGGCGCCGATGCGCTCAAACGCACGTACCTCGCCAAGCTCGTCTCCGGCGAATGGATGGGCACGATGGAATTGACCGAGCCGCAGGCCGGCTCGGACGTGGGCGCGTTGCGCACCAAGGCCGAGCGCGCGGGCGACGGCAGCTATCGCATCACCGGCCAAAAGATTTTCATCACCTACGGCGAGCATGATCTCACCGACAACATCGTGCATTTCGTGCTCGGCCGGCTGCCTGACGCGCCGCCCGGCACGCGCGGCATTTCTTTGTTCCTGGTGCCGAAGTTTCTGGTCAACGCCGACGGCTCGCTCGGCGCGCGCAACGATCTGCGCTGCCACTCGATCGAGCACAAGCTCGGCATTCACGGCTCCCCGACCTGCACCATGGTGTATGGCGATCATGGCGGCGCCGTCGGTTATCTGGTGGGCGAGGAAAACCGCGGCCTCGCCTGCATGTTCACCATGATGAACAACGCGCGTCTGGCGGTCGGGCTGCAGGGCGTTGCCATCGCCGAGCGCGCCACCCAGCAGGCCTTCGCGTACGCGCACGAGCGTCGGCAAGGCCGCGCGCCGGGCGAGTCGGAGTCCTCGAGCACGATCATCGCGCATGCGGACGTGCGCCGCATGTTGCTCACCATGCGCACGCTCACGCGAGCGGCGCGCGCGATCTGTTATGCAACCGCCGCGGCGATCGACCGCTCTCACCGTGCCGCGGACGCCGCCGGGCGCCAGACCGCGCACGAGCGTGCGTCGCTCCTGACGCCGGTCGCCAAGGCGTTCTCGACCGACATCGGCGTCGAAGTCGCTTCGCTCGGCGTTCAAGTGCACGGCGGCATGGGGTATGTGGAAGAAACCGGCGCGGCCCAGCATTTGCGCGACGCGCGCATCGCGATGATCTACGAAGGCACCAACGGCATTCAGTCGATCGATTTGGTCACCCGGAAACTGTCGCTCTCGGGCGGCGCGACGGTAAAAGCTTATCTGAATGAGCTGCGTGACACGGTCGCGGCGGTCAGCGCCGTCAACGATCCGGCCATGGGGGCGACCGGCGCCCGGTTGGCTGAGGCGGTCGACAGCCTCGAGCGCACGACCAAATGGATCGTTTCTCAGCTGGGCGCCGCGCCCGAGGCGGCGCTTGCCGGCGCGACCCCTTACCTGCGGCTGTTTGCTTTGGCGGCCGGCGGGTGCGCGCTCGCTAGCGATGCATTGGCGGCGCGCTCGAGCGGCAACGGAGCCGGCGATGGCGCCCATGTCGCGCTGGCGCGCTTTTTTGCCGAGAATATCGCAGTCTCCGCGCCCGCCCTCGAACGCACGGTGGTGGACGCCGCCGGTAGCGTGAACGAGGC
>Ga0306920_100007840_pt1 | contig 14115 bp, 12 predicted proteins | sample flu12Cox44000170_FD_204666 | JGI IMG/M metagenome (GOLD analysis project Ga0306920, IMG submission 204666) | Lab enrichment of tropical soil microbial communities from Luquillo Experimental Forest, Puerto Rico - flux4day.12C.oxic.44.000.170 (v2)... | ecosystem: Environmental > Terrestrial >...
CAAAGCACATCCCGGTCTCAGCAAATCCGAGGCCGCGATAATCAACCATGCGCTTGTGCAATTGGGCGTGATTGAGATTGTTCGGCCCGGCGAGCAGATTCCAGGCGGGCTAGCGTCAGAGTTTCGGTACCTGTTGTCGCAGAGCGAAAACAATGCGGAAGACGAGGGCGACGACTTAGTGCTTTAGCATGCGACCTTTCCCACGCCGGTAGACAGCGACCACTCCGTAACAGACGCGGGTGATTAAAACTGAGACGGCGATTATGCTTGACGAGGAAGCAATTTTTTCTTCAAACTCGCCATCGCGAAGCGGAGTTTAATCCGGTGGACAAAACAACTCGCAGCCCAAAACGAAGGAGGAAGACGCATGGCTGTTCCAACGCCTCAAACCATCTTCACGCGTGATATTCTCGGTAATTATGTCTGCAATACGTTCTCCGAGGCGACAGCTAGTGGACCGTTCGATATCGTAATTATTGGCGGTGGGACCTTTGGGCTCGCGCTGGCCCAAGATCTATTCTTCCGCGCTCGAAAGACCGGCTCGGGCACGGTACCTGAAGATGGCTTGAAACCATCTAACTACCGGATCCTTGTCTTGGAAGGAGGTCCGTTCAGTCTACCGGAGCACGTGCAGGATATACCTAGTCTTGGTCTAGGAAACCCAGGCGTCCAAGCCCCTTTTCCTCCGGGCAGCGGATTGCCGGCCACTCGTCAGGAACTGATTAGCCAGGGCAACGATCAGAAGCCGTTTTTCGAAGTATGGGGGCTGCCTTGGAATTCCACCGAGCGTTTTGGTGGTCTCGCCTACTGTGCAGGTGGCCGCTCACTGTTTTTTGGCGGCTGGTCGCCCCGTTACCTCGAAACGGAAATGCCCACGGTTCCTGTTGGGACGATTTCGTCTGCGACGCTTTGGCCTTTGGCCGTGGTGCAAGATTTGACATTAGAAAAGACCCTTAAAAAGGGATTCCTTTTGGATGCGGCAAAGCAAACTGGAGTGAGCGCCGCAAACGACTTCCTTAATGGGAAACTGCAGGACTTTTATCGCAAGAAACTCTTCGATAACTACTCCGCCATTCCTAACAAGATTCCGCTAGCTGAATTACCAGACTATGTTGCGGAAGCCCCCGAGGACATTACTCCCGGGCTAGAAGTTCAATTAGCGAGTCCGCCTTATCCAAATTTTCAAGAGAGCCTCAAGTTGGATGCGCCGTTGTCCGTGCAAGCCTTGAGTCGACCCGGCTTCTTTCCTTTCAATAAGTTTAGTAGTGTTCCCCTGGCAATTGACGGTGCCAGACAGGCATTTGGCGAATCTGGCGGCAACGACGCTTTTAAGCGGCTGATGATCGTGCCCGACTGCCACGTCAAGCGTTTACGAACGCGCACATACACCTTAGCCAGCGGTGCTACCGTCCAAGAAGTGGATGGGATCGATACAAGCAATGGTTTCCTTGATCTGACTGGACCCATAGCTGGCAATAGCAACCGCCGGCCTGTTGTGGTCTTAGCTTTAGGGGCGATAGAAAGCGCACGCTTAGCCTTGGTCAGCGTGGGTAGCGTGCCTAATGCCAGTCAAATTGGCGCAAACTTCATGGTTCACTTGCGCAAAAATGTAGCTTTCTCAGCAGCATTACCTGCTATTGGCCTAACAGACCAGGAATTGTGCGCGCTGCTGGTACGGTGTCGTGCCAACATTGGAGGAACTCCTGTTCATTTTCACCTGCAAATCACTGCTTCTGCTTTGCCCGCGGGGTCTGGGGCCGGCAAATCGGACGCCTTGCTGTTTCAGAACGTTCCTGATCTCGACAACCTTCGGCTCTTCTCCGAAATGCCTCCTGGCGAAGTCGACGTATCCATCCGCGCTGTCGGTGAGATGTTGCCCAATCTGGCAACTAATGCTGTCACCGTGCCTGGTCCGGCCGACAACGACGAGTACACCGTTCCACGCGCTTCAGTGAGCGTAGTGAGAAACGCCACTGACGTGCAGGCGATGAATCTGATGGATGCTGCTATCGATGCTGTAGCCCAAAATGTTTTTGGACTTACGCCTCCCCAGCCCAATGCTGCGGCTGTGTCGCCGGACGGCCTGGGGACGACTTATCACGAGTCGGGTACGCTGCGTATGGGAGACGATCCAACTAATTCGGTTACCAATGCGGATGGACAATTTCACCAGGTAACAAACCTCTACGCGGGTGACGCTTCGGTGTTATCCACCTGCGGCTCGGCTAACCCCGTGATGAATGGTATTGCCCTTCGTCGTCGGCTTGCGAAACGACTTGTTCCCGAAGGGGATGGCATTGGAAACCCCGCTAGTGGCCGTCCCATCCGACCGTTTTACCAACCGCCTATGCCCGGAACGCCGCCAGCGCCGGGAACAGTGATCCAATTGTTCGATGGCACAACGCTCGCTAACTGGCGCATGGCCGGTCGTGGCGCCTTCCATCTGATTGATGGCGTTTTGCAATCGGTTCCGAGCTTCGACCTCGGTCTTTTCTGGTGTACTATTCCAATGCCCAAGAACTACCGATTGGAGCTTGAGTTCTTTACTCGCACGTTTCAAACGAATAGCGGCGTTTTCGTCCGCTTTAAGAACCCAGATTCATTTGGATATTACAATCCGGCCTGGTCAGCAGTCGATTCCGGATTCGAGATTCAGATTGATAATACCGGCGCGCCCGACGGCCGACCTAAGCATAAGACGGGGGCCGTTTACGCGGTCAATTATCCTGGCGATCCTCCGGATGATCCCAAGTTCCCGCCCGCGCAAGCCGGCGACATCGTTAATCCCAAAGATGCTCAGGTGCTCGTTGCCTGGAACCAATATCGAATCGACGTCCAAGGGGATATCATCACTGTCACTTTGAACGGCGTAAATGCCGCCAAGTACACAAATACCGATCCCAACCGTGGTCGCTTCTTGGCCACCGAACCGACGTTTGTCGGATTGCAGTCGTATTCAAACTACAGCTTTACGACGGCTTTTCGTAACATACGTGTGACCGTCCTACCGTGACGTAAAAACCAATCGAGTCATACCAACATTTCCTGACAAACCGGCAGAATTTCATCGGTCTCAAGTTACCGTGCGAAATAAATCACGACAGTGAAAGCGACAATCAACTTCCTCAATGATTGGACGCAAAGTCTCGATGGCGACATCGTGCAGGGTGGCGAGTTATTATGATCTCAGGCGGCTCCCCGCGCGTCGGGACATATTTCGCGGGACAGCAGTGTGGGATATTTTCGCGCTCGCCCGTTTTAATCCTGACGAACAAATCCTCGCGCCGAGCGTTACGAGGCCGGTGTCGAGTTCACCTGGCGGGATGACCGTCGACCGCTCACCGGCAATTGCGAGCTTCCCCGTGCCCGGTGATTCCATATCCGTCGAACCGTGGTTTCTTAATATTGGCTTCGCTCATTTCGGTGAGCCGCCAAAGCTTGGGATAGCCACTTCGGGGAAAACTACTTGTTTACTGTTCGTCCGAACCCAACTGCGCAGCCGGTTGCGCCGCGAACAGACGCGCGTCCGGGTCGTGATTCAGTGAACGCGATGCAACTCGCGATTGAAAAGGAACGCCACCAATTCGGCGACACCGCGCTGGTATTTTCGCATGATCGGAATTGCATACCCACGTAAAGCTCACCGCATGGGTAAATAACATCGCCTATGCGAAGAACGTATGGTTCGACGCACACGTTTTCGACGGCCTCCCCGCCCGACACCGATGTCTCGCGCGTGCGCACGCGCGTCAGACAGTACAGTCAGCACAGTACAGACAGTACTGATAGTCAGGTCTGACTATCAGTCAGTACTGGCCGGCCGATCGCCGATCGAACCGAAACTGGTAAAGGCTTCCCCATACCGTCAATGCACAGAAAACGCGGAGCTACGGGCCAAACTGGACGAAGCCAAGCGCCGGCTGCCGTTGCCAGACTTGATGACGAATCACCTTGGCCTTAGCAAACACGCGGAGAAAGACGCGCATTGTCCTTTTCATAAGGATGAGCACCCATCGTTCTCATCCGACGTGAGACCGTTTTCCGTAGGCCGATTTCGTGATCGACGCTTGTAACAGCAGGCTTGCGATACGACGGACAGCATGCACCGGGGCAATGCAAATCGGAGATTTACGGTGAGAATGAACTGGCTAAACTAGTGGGCGGCCAATATGAAAGCCAAGAACTGGAAAGCTTGGTTCGAGCAGCGCCCGTTGGTCATTCTTGCCGCTGCTGTTGTTGCGGCCTGTTCAGTTACCGCAGGGGTGATGACCTACTTTGCGCAAGCTGAGAAATCTCTAGGAGAAAAAAGTCATCTAAACGAGATCGAGCGTGTCAAAACGGAGAATGCGACAAAGGTGCGTGAACTCGAAGCGCGATTGCTATCGATCGATCGTCGAATTGGATCCGAAAAAGAGTCATACTGGGATGTCACATCAATTTTGGTGACCCCGAAACAGCTACAGGTACTAGGCACTGAATATACATTTTTCGACCGACTGGATTGCTATGTATCTGTTCCAAAAATGGAGCCATGGCAGTTCCAAGAGACGGACGAAATTCAACTCATCAGAATGATTCTTGGAGACAAGATTGCATCTGCTCTTGCTGAAACTCCGATTGGCGCGGCCGCGGCAAAAGATTTTCCGCTGCTACTATGGCGAGGTGCGCCTATCTACGAGATCGAAACCGGAAATACGGAATTGTCTAAGATTAATGTCTTTCCATTTGTCGCGATCCAAGCATTCGACAACAAAAGATTTTTTGAACTGATGGGTAAAACTGCAGAATGGGAGGCAAAGACTGAGAAGGACTCGGAAAATCACTCAGCGAAACTAAGCCCCAAATTGGACGAGCTTAAAGAAATCCAACAAACAGGCAACCAAGCGAAGGCCCACGAAGCAAACATTGCCTCGAAGGAGGCAACGGAAAGTAGTAAAAAAAGTGAATCCGCAGTTCTGAATGAAGATGTCGAGCATGAACTAGCCACGGTATTTAATGGTGAGATGGCAGGGTTCTTTCTGCAAATTCAACTACAGGGTGGCTTTCAAATTGCTATGCTCGTGAAGGGAGCTACGTTTAAGGTTGTCAACGCGGACAAGAAAGGAAATACGCTTTATCTTCACACTCAGATCGCTATTCCTCGTTCGCAGAAATCTGAAAAAATTTATTGGGATCGAGAACTGATCTGTATATGCAAAAGCGATAAGACTTTTCTCATTTTGACTTCGGCTCCGTCAACAGACCAACGAACTGCCGCTAATCTATGGATCACAAGTTGGCTTGCCGGTCTGCGCGTGCCAATGGACTAGCTATGAATCTTGCGAGACCAGTTTCTCGCTTGATCCCGAGAATCGCCTGAGTGTCGTGAATATCCTGAGTGCTCTGAGAGTTCTGTGTCTCCTGAGTTATCTGAGTGCTCTGACTCTTCTGTGTCATCTGTGTCCAGTAATGGACAAGAGCTGCACACAGAGCTTCTAGCTTTAGCAGAGCGTAACCGTTGCATTGTGCCACGCAGGGCGGAGAAGAAACGCTTTAAGCTGTTGCGCGGTTTGATGGCAATTCAGGAAAAGATTGGCCGTAAGCTGACAAATGGAGAGGTAACGCTGGCGATTGATGAATGGTATCGGCTTTCGCAGGCGGTTCTCGATGACAGCGAGACACGCGAACATCACTTGTTCGCGGGGCTGGCCGAGCTGCGAAAGGTGCGCGTTCCCGAAGGCCGTGAAGTAATCGCGCAAGCTATTGAGGTCGTTTTGAAGCTACCCGCTTCTAAATTGCCAATGATACCCGATATGCCGAACGCGCCAGAAAGCCTGCGGAGAATCGCAGCACTCCATCGCGAGCTGTCCCGGCGCTCTAGGGAGAAGGACAAGAGATACTTCTTAGGTTGCCGCGATGCTGCCAAAGCACATCCCGGTCTCAGCAAATCCGAGGCCGCGATAATCAACCATGCGCTTGTGCAATTGGGCGTGATTGAGATTGTTCGGCCCGGCGAGCAGATTCCAGACGGGCTGGCGTCAGAGTTTCGGTATCTCCTGCCGGACACCGAAAGCGCGGAAGAGGATCACGACGAAATCCCCGTTTAGCTCTGACCTGCCTCGCATGCGCAAGCGCTTTCCACTGCGAGCGATTCAAGGAACCGTCGTGTCTTTGCATCAAGTGCTTGTCCTTCGGACACAGGAGACACAGGAGATTCAGGAGACTTACTCGAAGGACGGGCCGGGAAACCGGCCATATCTAAGTAACGCTTGATTGGCTCACGCCGTGAGATGCCGAGATGCTTCACAAGCAAAGCGATTTCATCGCCGCTGGAATCACAGACGAAACACTTGTAGTGCCAAAATCCATCGTCGCCTTCATGCCGTTTCACTTGGGCTAATTCGACTCGACCGCGTCTTGCCATGCAATCTCAAAACTGCAACGTTAAGAGCGAGCCGCTTTGCGGCCAGAGAATTCACGGTCGTTTTCTACGGTCTGCGGATTTTTTGCCGCAAAACAGCGCAACTGTGCATAACGCTGCGCAAATGCTCAATGACCGAATCACCTAGCGTCGCAAGGCTGTGCAAAGCAGTGAAACGATACGCAATTCGTTAGGCTTGAATTATGATTTTTCACTGCTCTGTGTGATTAGGCGATGTCGGGCAAAATCCTATATGAAAATTAGGTAGTGCCTGACTAGACAAATTCGCACGGGTTTCTGTAAAAGAGGTTCTTCTATCAAACGGATCTGAATCAGGCGGAGGAATTTCCCCGCTGGGTTCTTCGCCTCTTCCGGACCGCTCTGCAAATGAGGCACTGGATTTCCTCGCCGAGACCGAAACGCTTCCGAAATCGTCCGAGCCCGACCGCTTTTGCGCTGGTGACGCTCCCTTCCGGAATTGCACAGGGGTTTCTCACTATCACACTGCCGTTCATTGCCCGGAGGGCTGGGCTGTCGGTTGCAGCGATCTCGTCGATAGTAGCCATTGGGTTGATGCCGCTAGTGCTGGATTTCGCGTGGTCTCCTCTCATGGACCTGACACTGACCTACAGACGCTGGTGTGCAATAGGTACATGCTGGTGTGCTGGTATGTTGGTGCTGCTCAGTTGCATACCACTTCGACCTACCACTGCGGGTTTGGCAACTTCAGGCGCTTTCGCCTTAATAATCGGTACGAGTTTCATTCTAATTGCAGTCAATGGACTCATTGCGTACGGGGTCCCGGACGAGCTTAAGGGCAAAGCAGCCGGCGGTTTTCAGGTAGGTAATACCGGAGGCATTGGTCTGGGCGGCGGCATCGGCGTGTGGTTGGCCGCGCATTTCTCTACTCCCATGATGCCCGGTGTCGTGCTGGCTCTAATGAGCTTAAGCTGTCTGGCTCCCCTTTGCATGGTTCCAGACGCTACGCATTCAATGAGCGGTGGCGTTGTGCAAAGAATGTTGGGTATCGGAAGAGAGCTCTGGGACCTTGTTCGGCAACCACGCGGCGCGTTGGTGGCGGCTATGTTTTTGACGCCCATAGGTGCTGGTGCAGCGAATAATCTTTGGTCAGCCGTCGCCGAAGAATGGCACGTGTCAGCCAATACAGTAGCGTTGGTAACAGGCGCGGCTGGAGCCTGTGTAGCGGCAGCCGGATGCGCTATCGGTGGATGGTGGGCTGACCGAATGGACCGCCGTGTTGTCTACCTCGCGGGTGGCGGAATTCTCGCGCTGGTCGGCACTGTCCTGGCGATCACGCCGCGTACTCCACTCCTATTTACGACTGGAACACTTTCGTATACGATGACGGTCGGCATTTGCAATGCAGCGTTCTCGGCGTTGCTCCTAGGCACAATCGGTCGGGGAGCGGCGGCAAGCAAGTGTGCAATCATCGGAGCAATGGGGAATGTTCCGATTTCGTACATGACTGCATTTGATGGTTGGGTCCACGATCGTTCTAGCTCGGCTGTCATGCTTATTACGGAAGCGGCCATTTCCGTTGTGCTGATAGTTGTTATCGCTGTTGTTCTGCGGAGAGTTCAAGCTCTCAGAATTGACTCTCCCGGCACTGCAGCGAGCGTTGCAGGTCAAAGCGCCAGCGCAACGTCCCTACACGATAATTGATTTTTTTCGAGCGCTGCCTCTCATTTTCCGCCCGGCCCGAGCGCGAGCGCGGCGGTGAATGTCGCCTGCCTCATTGCCACCGTTCATATCACTTTGTCATTGCCGAGTAGAGCGCAAAAAAAGCAGAATCCGCCGTGTGAAGTATTGGGAAATAATCGCTGACAATCTCAAGAAACGCGGTTGGAGTTTGGGCTGGGTCTCAGCTCTGGGTTCTCGCGGGCGAACGATCTGGATTGTTGATGCGCATCGCGACGAAGGAAAGCGTTTCGTCGTGCGTGCCGGTGAAAAGCTGACTGCGTTCGTGGAACTCGAATCAGCGATCCGTGCGCGTCAGGAGGCGGGGGCGCGCAACGGTTGATCCTTTGCACCCCAGATCAAAAGCCACAGGACGTGATCGGATGACAAGAATGCCGAACGGAAACAGCCACAGGCCCCAGAAGATTTAGGCAACAAGGATTGTCCGGCTGTGCAAACGCATGAAAATGTATGCCAAGGCGTTTAGCTGACCGGTGTCAAAGACGGACAGGAATCGGCGCCACTGACGACGACTAAGGCAAGGATTTCGTTCACCACGCTGAGAAGGGAAATGGGAATCGACACCAAAATTAGGATCATCATCGCGAGGGCATGTGTCTCGTTAAGCGCCTTGAGCAAGCGGTAAAGCGCCATCACCACAAAAATGAACATTATCGAACTCAACAGTTCACACCCAATGCCAAGGCGGAGAGGAACTGCAGGCGCAACAGGCGCGCTTTCTCGTTAGGTGTGTGAACGGCCCGCTCAGTTCGCTGAGAAAAGTTTCCACTCACCGGGAAGGCCTTTTAACTGATGTACGCCAAGGTCTTGAAAATTAATCCTGTGAAGTGTAAATTGCACAAAGATCATCGTGGTGTCGATCTGGTTTCCGGTGTGCTGCCATTCGGTCGGCTGTTGTAACGGCGCGGCGAACGTGATAAGCACACTGCAGTCGACTACGCGGCGCTGAGCGGGGAAGCACCAGATGAAATCTGAGGGCCTGCAACGGATCAACGACGTCTTCCAGTCAGCCGTCGAACGGCCGCCTGAGGAGCGGGCGGCATTTCTCGAAGAAGCTTGTCACGGCGATGAAGGATTGCGCAGCGCGGTGGAGCGTTTGATCGCCTCTGATGCGCGAGCAGAGAATTTCATCGAAACACCAGCTTTCGAAGTTGCTCCCGAACTTCTGACTGACGAGCCGACCGACGCGATGATGGGCGACCAAGATCTCGACCTCGCTGCCAACCAACGCTTTGGAGCCTACATGATCGAGCGGCGCGCGGATGGAAGCCTTTACGAATTGGGGCGTGGCGCGATGGGTGTGACGTATCGCGCCATCGATAAGGTTCTCGACCGTCCGGTCGCATTGAAGGTCATCAGTGCCGAGCTTCGCTCGCGCAGCGCTGAAGCGCGCGAGCGGTTCACGCGTGAAGCGCGCGCCGCGGCTGCGTTACGCCATCCAAACGTGGCGACGGTGTATCAATTCGGTGTTCGCAAGGATACCGGCCAGTTCTTTTATGCCATGGAGTTAGTCGAAGGCGAAACGTTGGAAGAACGCGTTGACCGCGCTGGACCGCTCGATGTGGGCACTGCTATCGAAATCGCTCAGCAGGTCACTGCTGCATTAACCGCGGCGGAGAAGCGCGGATTGATTCATCGTGATTTGAAGCCGGCCAATCTAATGCTGGTTTCGGCCGATCACGAAGCGGCGACGGCCGATCGCCGGCCGCTTCGCAAACGGACAGCGCGGCACGCCGCCCCTACCGTCAAGATAATCGATTTCGGCCTGGCCAAAGCGCTGAATACTCAATCCGATCAAATGTTGCTGACGCAAGACCACTTTGTCGGTACGCCGGCGTTCGCCAGTCCAGAGCAATTCGCTAAGGCACCCGTTGACGTGCGGTCGGATATCTACTCGTTAGGCGTGACGCTCTGGTTTTTGCTGACCGGCTACAGACTTTTTAGCGGCCGGACGATCAAACAAATAGGGGAGGCGCGTGGGTCAATGCAGCTGCCCATTGAGGAACTGAAAGCTGCTCATGTCCCGCCACGCTTAAGGTCGCTGCTCAAATCTATGCTCGCAATTAAGCCAGCAGCCCGGCCTGGTACGCTAGAGTTGGCTGCGCGGCTGCAACGTTGCGCCGCGCAGGCAAGCGGCGTGCATCGCGTGCGCATCGCGTTTGCAGCCGCCGCCATTTTGGTTCTCGGCATTTCTGCATTTTTCGTTTCTCGTTCGTCGCTGATGGGCCGCAGGCCCGTGGCTCCAACTCTAGCGGTGTCGGAGAAAAGCATTGCCGTCTTGCCGTTCGAAAATTTGAGTCGCGATCCCGACAACGCGTTTTTTGCCGATGGTGTGCAGGATGAAATCCTGACTGACCTGGCTAGGGTCGCCGACCTGAAAGTAATTTCCCGCACTTCGGTCATGCATTACCAGAGCGGAGTCGCACGTAATCTCCGCGAGATTGGCCAACAACTCGGGGTGGCACACGTGGTAGAAGGCAGCGTTCAGCGCACTGGCAATCGCGTGCGCGTCAACGCACAATTAATTGATGCGCGCACCGACGCGCATTTGTGGGCACAGACCTACGACCGCGACCTCGCCGACGTGTTTGCTATTCAAAGCGAGATCGCAAAGACGATCGCGGACCAGTTGCAGGCGAAACTTTCGCCAGCTGAAAAGAAGGCAATTGAACGTCCTCCAACGAGCGACATCGCCGCGTTCGACCTCTATACACGTGGCAGAAACCTTATTTTGAGAGCAGGCAGCATCAGCGCCATTGAAAGAGAGAATACGCTGCAAGGGATTGAGCTGTTGAACCAGGCTGTGGCGCGAGATCCATCGTTTTTCGATGCGTATTGTCAAATTGCCTGGGCTCATGACGGCCTCTATATGCTTGGTTTGGATCATACATCCGCGCGTCTGGCGCTGGCGGATGCAGCGGTCGCGGCGGCGTCTCGCCTCCGCCCGGATGCCGGTGAAACGCATCTCGCACGGGCGCAGAATCTTTATCAGGGATATCATGATTATAACGGCGCTTTGGGCGAACTGGAACTTGCTCGCCAGACCGTGCCCAATGATTGGCGAGTATTTTGTTGGACGGCTTTGATCCAGCGGCGTCAAGGGCGCTGGGAAGAATGCATACGAAATTCGCAGCGCGCGATCTCGCTCGACCCGCGCAACTTTTTCGTGCTTGAGCAGACTGCGGAGAGTTATAAATGCCTTCGGCGCTATGCTGAAGAAAAAGCTACGCACGATCGGGTATTGGCTTTCGAGCCTAACGATACTCTTACGAAGGTAGCCCGTGCATTGGTAGACTTGAATTCCAAAGCTGAGACGCGGCCGCTGCATCAGATGATTGATTCAATTCGGGCCGCAAATCCCGATGAGATGCAGAGTATCGCCGACACATGGCTTATTTGCGCGCTGGCCGAGCGCGATGCAGCTGCCGCAAAACATGCCTTAACCACGTTGGGCGAGAATCCGGCGAACTTAGCCTCGACCGATAATGCGCGTTTTAATCGCCCGTTCCTCGAGGGCCTTGTCGCTCGCACGATGAATGACAACGGCCAGGCACGGTCGGCTTTTACCGCTGCGCGCAATGAGCAACAGAAAATCGTCCAGGCCCAACCAAACTATGCTTTGCCACAGTGTGTGCTTGGTTTGATCGATGCCGGTCTCGGGCGGAAAGAGGAAGCGCTACGGGAAGGTAGGCGTGCGGTCGAGCTTCTTCCCCCACAAAAAGATGCGCTGGATGGTTCGGCCACGGTAAAGTATTTGGCGATGATCGCTGCGTGGGTTGGGGACAAAAATCTCGCGTACGAACAGCTCGCCGTTGCTGTCCGAATCCCAAGCGGCCTCAGTTATGGCCAATTGAAACTACTACCGTTCTGGGATCCGCTACGCGGCGATCCGCGGTTTGAAAAAATCGTTGAGGAAGCGAAGCAGCCGGTCGCGCTGAAGTAGCGCTGTGCCGGTGGGCCGTGGTGCGCCGATTCAAATGCGGCTGCAGCCGCCTTCGGGCTTAAAAACAGCGTTTACCACCGTTGTGTGCCGCATGCGCGACGGCGGACACATACTGGCCGTGATTTTTCCAGGTTGTTCGTCCCTCGGAATCGACGGCTGAGACGTAGCCCAACTGCAACCGGCTTTCTTCAGGCTAACAGCGCAGCCACGCCACACAAGAGGGGCTCGCGCCGGCACGTGACTCTAGTGTTTCAATGTCAACCACCGACCGCTGGCCTAACGATAGCCTAACGACTGGTCTGCCCTAACGACTGCCGCGTTCATGCCATTGCACAGCCGACACGTAAAAAGTCCAACAACTTTTCCACCGAACAATTCCACGCGCGCGCGAGGGCGACGGCGAGCAGGCTGCCATCCCAAATCTTTTCGGACAAAATCGGACAGTCAGACTGCGTTTATTTGCGCGAATAGTGCAAAGTGCCGATTCTCAGCAAGTGCGGTTAACGTACTGATTGCCGCAAGTTTGCGCTGTCATCGCGCCAATTAGCGAAATGTTGAAAGCGGGTTCGAGCCCCGTAGGCTCCGGATTTATTTCCCGTCACTGCAGGGTGAACTGCGCAAGATCGTAAACGCCGAGGCGCTTCTCCACGACCTTTTCAAATCCGTCCTCGCCAAAAAGCTCGTCTTCCTTCTTCTCGAAATCTTCGCCCAGAGAATCAAATTCGTGCGGCGAAACGTCGAGTTCACCGCCGCATGATGTGAATGGACAGAATGCGGCTTTGATGGCGGGCAAGCAGGTAATCGACAAAGTCGCCAATGATGGAGTTCGGTTGTTTCCAAGTTTCGTGACGACTCGGCAAATCAAAGTGCGGCTGCGCCCGTGCCATTCCAGGTTGATCGCGCCGTGCGCGGTCTCGCTATGGATTTTCGCCCAGCCGTGCGGACGACCCGGGCGTTGGTGTTCAGTAGGAATTAGATTAAACCGCCCGAGCTGAGGATCGGTCATGATCTTTTCCCGCAGCGATCCGCGCCCGCTCGCTATGACTTGGATCACGGTTTGCATTTCACGCCTAGCTTCAGCAGGAAGTCAGTCCTTTTGCAATGCTTCTTTAGATGGGACGCAGGCAATCCTGCCTGCGAGTTTTCCGAACGCAGACAAGATTTTCTGCGTCACGGCAGCAGCGAGCGGAACATGACGTAAACATCGACGTATCCTTTTTCAGGATGATCAAACGCGCCGGGTAACGTGCCGACGATTTTGAAACCGAGTTGCTCCCAGAGATGGATCGCCCGTGCGTTCGTAGAAATAACGAAATTAAATTGCATGGCGCTAAAACCCATTCGGCGCGCCTCACTCAAACAATGCTCAGCCATTTTGCGTCCCACTCCGAAGCCCTGTGCGTCTGATGCGACCATGAAAGCGGCATTGGCGACGTGCGAGCCGGGACCGAGTTGATTCGGTCTTACAATGTACGTGCCGGCAATGCGGCCACCTTTTTCTGCAACGTAAGGATGCGTATCGGCTCGAAACCAATAAGCCAGCGCTTCTTCGCGGGACATTTTCGGATCGAACGCGTAGGTATCACCTGCTGCGATGATCTCATGAAAAATATTCCAGATCGCGTCGCGATCTGCTTCGGTTGCTGCGCGGATTTTCATTAGTGACAATCGACTCTAAACGCAATCGCAAGCGTTTGGACTTCCGCGTTTACGCGGCCGGCAGGTGCGCGCAGGCACGCCTGAAGGCGGAACTCCAAACTTTCGCCCATTGCAGCAGCTAACAAAGCGCGAGCCACACAGCGAGTGCGGCGAGTTTCTGTTCTGCGCGCCACAAACCTTGCGTACCCCGGCCAAAATTCTGGATCACACGTCGCACGTTCTCATTCGATTCTTTGAGTTTCACAGCGCATTGGACGTACGCGCTGCGCTCAATGAGAACCTCCGTGCGAATGCGGTGTGCCTGCAAGGCTTCCTCGAGCACTGAGCGAAATAACTGTCCCTCGAAGGCATGCGCGCGAATATGAGCATTTGCAATCGAATCAGGATCGACCTG
>Ga0306920_100007843_pt1 | contig 14114 bp, 8 predicted proteins | sample flu12Cox44000170_FD_204666 | JGI IMG/M metagenome (GOLD analysis project Ga0306920, IMG submission 204666) | Lab enrichment of tropical soil microbial communities from Luquillo Experimental Forest, Puerto Rico - flux4day.12C.oxic.44.000.170 (v2)... | ecosystem: Environmental > Terrestrial >...
GTTTCTAGCCCTGGACGCTTCTGCTTACAGGTTCCGGCTGATATTCATCGCACTGAATGATTGGCTGACATACTGTCAGAAGGAACAGTCTAGAAGATGGGTGCAAGGAAGCCCTTTGACAGTCCATGGGGAATCCGTACCAGCAGAGTGAAGCTGGGTGCAGACGCGTCTGCCGCCGCAGGTCCGGCCGGGCGCGATGCCTCGGCCCGAGACGGATGTAACCATAAAGGCGGAGATACCGACGTATTTGCGTGTGCGAGGCCTTTTTCAGGAAGTCTTACTCACCGGTCCGGTAGGAAACGTCACCGCCTGATCGCAGGCCCTCCATTTTTTGTACTTGATTCTTACGGGTAGTGAATCGCGCTCCCTAGGTATACTCTCCCGCGCAGGTCTTCGCGGAGGAGCTATGGGCTTGTCAGGGAAGGTCGCACTCATCACCGGCGCTGGCAGCGGCATTGGAAGGAGCGTCGCCATCGCACTGGCGCAGAATAGCTATTCAATTGTACTTGCCGGTCGGCGCAAGGAAAGACTTGAGGCAACGGCGCAAGAACTGACGCAGGCTAGTCCGCAGCCGCTCGTCGTGCCCGCGGACGTTACTGATCCTGCTGCTGTGCGCGAGTTGTTCGCGAAAACGAAGGAAACCTTCGGACGGCTCGATCTCCTCTTCAATAACGCGGGCGTCTCCGGGCGCGCTGTTCCGCTCGAGGACTTGAGCTATGAGCAATGGAAGAGCATTGTCGACACGAATCTTACTGGCGCATTCCTCTGCACGCAGGAGGCCTTCAAAATCATGAAGAGCCAGGAGCCCCGCGGCGGCCGTATCATCAACAACGGTTCTATTTCGGCTCACAGCCCGCGTCCCAATTCAGCTCCCTATACTGCGTCCAAACATGGAATCACTGGGCTCACTAAGGTGACTTCTCTTGATGGGCGCAAATACGACATCGCCTGTGGTCAAATCGATATTGGAAACGCAGCGACCGAATTGACAGAGAGAATGAAAAAAGGCGTTGCACAGGCCGATGGCACGATCGCGGTTGAGCCTAGGATGGAGCCCGCGGATGTTGCGCGTGCGGTCATCTACATGGCTTCGCTGCCACTGGAAGCCAATGTTCAATTCATGACCGTGATGGCCACGAAGATGCCCTTCATTGGCCGTGGGTAATTCGATTCACCGTCAACGTTGTCATTCTGAGCGAAGCGCGTACCGGCGGGCAGAAACGGAATCTCCGTTCAGCTCACGGCCTTTGGGCGCGCGTTGAGCAAAGCGAAGGACGGTCTGCAAACTGCACCCTTCGGAAAGGGCGCAAGGCGCGGAGAGCGAGGTTGCTCTCCGCGCCAGCTCCCGTCTGGGGGGTAATACCCGTTCACTGACCAGCTGGGCCAAGCGCTCGCTCGGCCCGCCGACTCGACTGCTTCGGTTCCGACTCGCCTTGCCGCAGTCGCTCCTAGAAGAAGAAGTGGATCCCGAATTGAATCAGCCTCGGGTTCACGCTCGTGGCGGTAATCGCATTGCCCACCGCGAGTGAGCCCGCGCCGGGCCCCCCCGCGGCTACCACGAAGTTTCCGACGTTCTCGAACCCGACAGTGCCGAAGTTGCCCCCCTGCGGAGGTGCGAACTGGGGGTGATTGAACGCATTATAGAAGTCGGTACGGAACTGCATCCGGACGCGCTCGGTGATTTGCGTGTTCTTTACAATGGAGATGTCCCAGTTCCATTGGCCAGGCCCCGTCGCGATGCCGACTGCGGAGTTACCGTAGTCTGTGGCACTGGCATCCCCAAACGGCACGGTCGGCGCCGGGCAGGTGGCTGCTGCGGGCGTCCCAACCCCAGTCCAGAAGGCCGCGGTATTGAAGTAGTTGTTCAGATTCGACCGGGCGCCTCCGCCGTTCTTGAGGTTTCCGTTTCCCATACCCGGGCAGAACTGAGCAGTCGTAACCCCTTGGAACGCAAGTTGTTGGTTCGTGCCGTACGCGCCTCCCGTGCCCCCACCGATGAACGTCAGCGGATTGCCGGATTGAGCGATCGTAACCCCCGACACATTCCAGCCGCCGATTACCCTATTTACGAAGCTTTGCATGCCTTTCCCGAACGGTAGGTCGTAGCTATAGTTCACAACGAACCTCTGGAAACGATCAAACGACACTGGGCCATACTGCCCGTGCGGCGGGCCATTCAACCCAGGCTTCGTTTTGAGAGCTAGAGCGTCGTTGATGTTTGCCGAGTTGCCGAAGAAGACGTCGGAGAGGTTCCGGTCCCACGTGTACGCTGCCTGCATCGAGAGCCCGTGGCCGTACTGATGCCGCACAGTTACCTGCAGGCTGTTGAAGTTGGAGTACCCATTGAAGTCGGAAGCTTGCAGACCGATGGGCTCATAGCCGAGAAAAGGCACGCGGAACGAGGCGTTACTTGCAGTGTTACAAATGTTCGGGTTGCCACCGGCGCCACACGTGAAGCTCAAAGCGTTCGTCGGGGTCGCAAGCTCCGCCCCGTTGTGATTGTGATTGTAATCCGTTATGTTGATTCCCCTGGACCCAACGTAGCCAACTTCTAGCACCCACTGGGGCACAAACTCATACTGAACCCCAAGGCTGAATTCCTGAACGAGGGGTGTGTGCACGGCCGTCGGGACAAACGGGGTGTTCAGGCCCGAATTCACCTGGAGAAAGGCAACGGGGGCATTTGCCGTCGCCGGGTCAGCATAGCGAGGTGCGAAGCCAAGCCCGTTGGGCTCAGTATTGCAATTGGGATCCGATGGCAGGCACACCAAGGGTATGTGCACAAAGGGCTGTGCCAGCGACGACCCCGTCCACCGGGGACTTAAGAAACCGAAATCGTAAGTGGCCGCATACGGATAGCCTTGCTCGAAGGCGTGAACCACGCGGTCCAATCCGATGCGATCGTAAAAGATTCCAGCTCCGCCACGTACAACCAGTTTCCCGCCGCTCAGTGGCTGCCAGGCAAAACCGAAACGGGGAGCAAAGTTGCTGTACGGCGCGTGACCCTCGATCGTATGCCTGTTGCGCGCCTGACCCACGCCAGGGGGCAGCGGGCCGGGGAAGCTGTTGGCGAAATTGCTGGGCACGACGTACTGCTGAACACCAGCCGCCGTGGTCGGCGAGAATGCCGTAGGAATCTCCGAGTTTGCCGCCATCCTGTCGAGCCACACTTGTGTAAGGTGACCGTATTTGTCGCTCATTAAGCCAAAGTACTCCCACCGCAGCCCCATGTTGATAGTCAGGCGCGAATTCACCTTCCAGTCATCTAGCACGTACGTGCTCTGGTTATTGAGCTGGTAGAAGTGGAGAACGCCTGAGGTGTTGGGCGCCCCGGAAGTCGACTTCACGCAGAACAAGCACCCCAAATTGAAAGGGCCCGCAGGATTGAGGAGGGTGTTGTCAGCGGTGCCCAAGAAGGAGCTGTATCCCAATATGAGCACTAGGCCCTGCTGCAGACCTGGATCTGACAGGGGCCAATTCGTCCACTCGAATTCATACCCTGCACGGATGCTGTGCTTTCCGTGTGACCATGAAATCTGGTCGGCGGCCTGAAGCTGGTTCGTGGGGCCTTTGTTCGGCAGGAGACCCCCAAACATCCCGAAGTTGGTTCCTACATTGAGGAACGTGGGCGGCTCGTAGAAACCGGGAACTAGCGGCACCATCCCCAGCTGCTGCGGGGAGCCGCACCCGAACGGATGCGGAAGCTTACCCTCATTGGGACACCCTCCGGCCGGCACATCCACCGTCGAGAAGTTAACGTTCTGCTGGAACGAGACGCGCGCCTCATTGATGAAGGTGTTAGTAATGAGCGAGGTGAGTTTGGCCACGGCGGCGTGGTTTCCGAAAACGATGTCCTCGGGGGTGCCGGGCAGGTTTCCTCCCATTTGGCCCAGAAACGTCGTGTACGGGTTATGCGTGTAGAAGTACTTCGTGCTGATGGTGTGCTTGCTGTTGATTATGTAGTCGCCATTCGCGACATACTGATTCTCCGTGTAGATCGCCGGGATGCTGAAATCGCAAACCCCGAAACGAGGGCTAGCCGGATTGTTATCACAGAACTGCGGATAGGACGCTGGGGAGGGTATGTAGTAGTTTTTCGGAACGCCGGCGTTTGCCCCCGTTGTCAGCTGGAACACTCTGAGTCCGACGATATTGCTGTTGGAGATTCCCATTGCGGTTGCAAATGCCTGGGCTGTTGCATCGCAATCCGCGACCGTCAGAGTGTCAGGCAACGCCGCGGGGGATGGGCATGTGCCGCGCGACCCGACAGATGCAAAGTTTTGCAGAGCCGGTCTGCTGAACGGGAAACTGAGTAAGGAAGCGCCGAAGTCCTTACCTTGAGGAGCCGCGGCGTTCTTGGAACGCGTTCCTCGGTAACTAAAGAAAAAGAAGAACTTATCCTTCAGAATCGGGCCTCCGATGGTAGCGCCAAACTGGTTCTGATCAAACGGTGCCCGTGTGTTTCCCGAGCCGCTGGACAGCTGGCTCTGCTTCAGAAAGAAGTCGTTGGAATTCAGCACCGTGTTGCGGAAAAACTCGAACGCCGAACCATGAAATTGATTTGTACCCGACTTCGTGCTCACGTTCACGTTCGCGCCGGGGTTGCGCCCGTAGCTTGCGTCGTATGTCGAAGTCTGGACCTTAAACTCGCTGATTGCGTCCGGACTTGGGATTGGAATTCCCGTGTAGATCGTGCCGTCATTCGAGCTTCCCGAATTTGCAATGTTGTTGACCGCCACGCCGTCCATCTGAAAATTGTTCGATCCCGGATCGACACCATTCGCGCTGATGTCCTGCGTGCCCTTGCCAATCTGAGTGGCGTTTGCCACACTTGCGTTCGTTCCAGCCGAAAGGCTGAGAATTTCGGTGTAGTTGCCGTTGGCCATGGGTAGGGCCGTAATCTGGCTGCCGGTCACCGTCGTTCCGAGCGTTGAGCTTTCGGTCTGGAGCGTTTCGACGGTGCCTTCTACGGTGACACTCTCAGTGACAGCACCTACCTCGAGGACTTGGTTAGCTGTCGCTGTTTCCGTTGTAATAACGGCGACGGAGGCGAGCTCGGAGGTCTTGAACCCCTGAGCGCTGAATCTGAGCCGGTAGTTTCCGGGCGTGAGCAAGCTAAACTTGTAAACGCCGTCGGCGCCGGTTTTCTCCTCGCGCGATTGGTTCGTGCCGATGTTTGTCGCCGTTACCGAGCAGTTGGCCACCGCGCCGCCGGATGGATCAGTTACAGTACCAATGATCGCGCCAGTGCCGCCTGACTGTGCCTGCGCTACGAACGCGCCGACTAGCAGAGCGGCGAAGAACACGAGAATCGCAACTGTGAGGACCCGTCCTCGAGAACGTACTCTCATCGCCAATTCCCCCTTGAAGATGTTCGTCGACTTGCTGTGAACCTGCTCCTGGTTCAAGATTCCGGCAATGAACGTATGTGCGGTATATGAATTTGCCTACGAAAAGGGCGCCGAGTGAGAAGCGCAGGGGAGCGCACCATGGCATAGTCAACCTGCAGCATCGGGCATCGGCTGGCTGCACGGCCACTACTCAGAGCCCACCCCCAGGCGTGGAACACAAGCACCCCAAGAAATCGATGGGGAACTAATACCAATTTCAAGCGGCTTGTCTATTTCTTATTTTGATTGCTTCTTTTACCGATTCGGAATATAAAGCTGGCAATTCCTCCGGGTGGGAGTCGCCAAATGGAGCTTCGGCAGCTCAGATATTTTATTGCGGTCGCTGAGCGGCTCAGTTTTTCAAAAGCCGCGAACGAACTGCATGTGACCGTCCCTCCCCTCAGCCGCCAGATTCGCCAATTGGAAGACGAGTTCGGTGTCCCGCTATTCGTGCGTGATCGCCGGCACGTCGCCTTGACCGACGCCGGACGAACCCTTTTGCGCGAGGCAAAAGTCTTGGTGGCTCAAACGGAACGGGTCTCCGATTGCGTGCGACAGGCGAAATCCGGCGAAGCCGGTCTCGTAAGAATGGCCATTGCGCCAGGTTTGGGAGAACACGTCAGCCGCGTTTTAGTCGAACATTCGAAAAAGCACGCGGCCGTCGAGCTGCAATACGATGAGATTTTCTCCGACCTGCAAATCGAGCCCTTGCTGGAGGCCGATATCGACGTCGGGTTTGGGAGATCGGTAGTCGATGACACCCGGCTGGATTCGGAAATTCTCTTCGAAGAGAGACTTGTCGTTCACCTTAGCCGAACGAGTCCGCTAGCGCGACGCCGCACCCTTCGCATGCGTGATCTGGCCGGCGAAACCTTGCTGCTGCCGAATCGCCAATTCTGCGCGGCTCTATACGATAAAACAATCGAGCTCTATGCTGAAGCGGGTATAGCGCCCAAGATACTCCACGTGCCTCTTAGTCCCGTGCCCAATGGGGATAGCCAGATCGTGCACGTCGCATCCCACAAAGGCATTTTCATCATTCCCGACGAATCCTCCGGCCGGCCCCATCCGGGCGGGGAAGTCGTCTGCGTGCCGCTCGATGAGCGGGACGCCAAGATCGATGTTTGCGCGATTTGGCGCCGGAATGAAAAGTCTTGCGCAGTGCTTGCATTCCTGGAATCAGTGCGCCGGGTGTTGCGTTGCTCACCGACAGAAGCCGTTGTGGCACCGCAGGTCGGACTTCCTGCCTCTTCCGCGGCAAAATCCCGACGCGAGTTCCACTGACCTGGGCGGTGGGCTTGCGCTCTAGAGCGTCCCCACGATTCTTCTGGTGGGGCGATGAACAGCCAATCGTGCCTCCCTTGCGCTGTATCGGCGCAGTGCCGGGAGGCGATGAAGCGGCACCCCATTATCGCCCGCACCTTATACGCTGCTAGCTGCCTTCAGTGGCCCCTGTGCCGCAATTCGAGCGCGGCGACCGCGAACGGAGGCGCCCAGGGTAGCCTTCCGCCTCACTGTTTGTCGTAGACGCTGGTGGAATCGAAATTGCCCATGCCGGTTTCGACATGCGTCGTTTCAGTAAGGGTCTTTCCGTCGGGGCTCAGCGAATAGGTATCTTTGATTTTTACGTCGCTGCCCTGGAAGCTGGTGGTCGAATTGATGACCAAAGTTGAGCCTTCCCAGTGCGCGGTGCTTTTCACCTCGGAGCCGCCCATTCCGGTGGATGTCGTTTCCTTGCCATCGGTGCTCAGGTTAGTTGTGATGTTCAAGTCGCCCATCATGCCGCCCTTTTGATCTTCCACGACTTTGACCGAGGGCTCGTTGTCTTCAATCGTGTCGGTCTGACTCGCGGGTGCCGGCATCTGCCCGAAGTTGCTCTTCGCGACATTCAGCTTCCAGGTGCCACTGAGATTGCCTTCCGCACCGCCCCCGGTATGAATCATCGCCGCCGCGCCCGGAGTGGCCGCCGGCGTCGGAACCACGCCCGCCGCTGCTGCGTTCGCGTCGGCGGCGTCATAAACGAGCTTCCGGTCGCCATTCATCGTGGCCGAGGTGATGTGCGAACTCATGGTCATGGTCTTGCCGTCGTCAGAAGGTGTGAAAGTCAGCTTGTCGGTCAGCACACCGCCATTGAGGTTGGCGGTCTCGAGGAATACGACGGCTTTTCCGTCCCACGAACATTGCATTTTTGACAACTTGATTGCGCCCAGTTGGACCCGCGGGTCATCAGGAGTCAGATCGACTTGCTTGCCATCGATGGTGCACGACCGCAATCCATTTTGGGTGCCGCGCGCGGTAACGCTGGTGAACTGTTGTTTGAATTCATTCCCGGTGACAGTGATCGTGTCGGTTTCACTCGTTGGCGGCGGGAACTGGCCAAAGTTGCTCTTGGCAACATCGAGTTTCCAGGTGCCGTTCAATTTCGACTCTTGCCCCAGACTCGGCAGCGCGAAAGCCGCCAGCGCGACTGCAACTAGGCAAACCTTTTTCATCACCCCTCCTTGATTCTCCCTCCGGGACTGGCACGCGAGGTGAGCTACATCTCCTGCTACTACGTGTGCTTGGATTGGATTGTTTCACCCCGAACCGGCGGGGATTATACACCCGAGCCGTAGATCACGAGCTGAGGTGCTTCTGGAGAATCCCGAGCATCCGGCGCAATGGTTCGGCCGCTCCCCAGAGCAGTTGGTCGCCAACCGTGAAGGCTCCCAGGTATTCCGGGCCCAGATTCAGTTTGTGCAGGCGCCCGATGGGGATATTGAGCGTCCCCGAGACGGCGGTCGGGGTCAGGCAGCGCAGGCTAGATTCCTTTGTATTCGGAATGACGCGGACCCAGTCGTGCGCGCCAGCCAGGACCTGTTCGATTTCAGTCAGCGGAACGTCCTTTTGCAGCTTGATTGTGAGCGCCTGGCTGTGACAGCGCATCGTAGCAATACGGACGCAGATGCCGTCGATCGGGACTCGAGTACGGAGCCCAAGGATCTTGTTCCCCTCGGCCATCCCTTTCCATTCTTCCCTCGTCTGGCCGCCGGGCATTTCTTTATCGATCCAGGGAATGAGGCTGCCTGCCAGAGGCACTTCGAACTCGGCGGTTGGCAACGAGCCGGAGCGCTGCGCGTTGATCACCATGCCATCAACTTCGAGCGCGTTTTCCGAGGGCTTGTTGCGTGCGGGATCGGTGAGTGATTCCATCTGCTTTAGGAGTTCAAGCATTTTCGCCGCGCCCGCACCGGAAGCGGCTTGGTAGGTCATCGAAGTGACCCACTCAATCAGGCCAGCTTTGAACAGACCCGCTATGGCCATCAGCATTAAGCTGACCGTGCAATTGCCCCCGGCGAAAGTACGGATGCCGCGCGCGAGACCCTGGCGAATCACCTCTACGTTGACGGGATCCAGGATGATCACGGCATCGTTATTCATGCGGAGCGTGGATGCGGCATCGATCCAATAGCCGTTCCAGCCGGATCTGCGCAACGACGGATAGATTTCGGTGGTGTACTCGCCGCCCTGGCAGACAAGGAGAACGTCGCATGAGGCGAGATCCGCTAGATTAGAGGCGTCGCGAAGAGGGGCGCCATCGGCTTCCTTAGGGGCCGCACCCCCGACATTGGAGGTGGAGAAGAAGATCGGCTCGATGCCGGTGAAATCAGATTCCTCCCGCATGCGTTCGAGGAGAACGCTTCCGACCATTCCGCGCCAACCGATGAATCCGACCCGTGACATCCCTTTTTGAACTCCCTTTTCTTCGCCTTTACCAGAGGCTGTGGCGAGCAGCCAAGGGTCGACGCTTTGACGTTAGTCAGCCGGGCTCTATTCCACTCGGTGTGTGCGTCGAGCGGGAATCTGCTTTCCAGCGCCAGGTTGGGCCAATTTGACCACCAATGCGCAGCCATGAACGGGCCGCCCACCTGCAGCCGAGCCTGGCATATCCTGGTGTAAATTTCAAACAGTACCGTGTACGTAGCGGTGGGCAGAGATCTGCTATTTGCTGACGCGTCGATCTGATAAGTACCGGACGGTGAGATGGCGCAATTGGTGACAAGAAGGCTACCCCGGCTGGAGCCCTCAGATCTCCCGAGCGGAATTCGTCGAGGACGAGCTGAGCCAGAGGGAGCGTTTAGGAGGCGGCGCGAGGAAGGCTGCACAGCATGTCGGAATGGATGTTCAGGCCGATGTTGGTCATGTTGTAGAAGTGCTCGGTGGCCACGAGCCAAACGATTTCGCAGATGGCGCGCTCGGAGTAGTGCTGTCTCAGCCGAGCAAATGTCTCGGCGCTGACTTTCCGCGCTTTGGTCAACTCCGTCACGTAATCAAGAGCGGCTCGCTCGGCTTCGCTGAAAATAGGACTTGTGCAGTACTGATCGAGCGAATCGAATTTTGCCTGATTCATCGATTCCTTGATACTGAAGGCCCGGCCGATATCCATGCAGAAGAGGCAGATGTTGATGCGCGCCACCTGTTCGCGGATCAGGAAAGCGGTCTCGCGCGGCAATTGCAGCTTCTTGTCTAGCCGGCTGATTCTTGAGGAGAAGAGAATGAACGCGAGCGGCATGCGGGCATAGGCCACCTTCAGTGGCGTCAGCACCTTGCCGAATTGCCTGCGCGTGAAGGCATAAATCAGCTTCATGGCTGGATTGTGCGGCTTTTCGATCGGCGGCAAGAAGGTATCCAACGTGTCTTCTACCCAACTATTTCCCACGGGCTCCTCCTATGAATTAGTCGAATGCGTAGGGGGGAAATCGACGTCTCTGCCATCAAGTGATTGGATTCACAAGGGGAGAGATAGGACGCGTACGAATGCGGGGGCGCCTGGCACGCGGTGAGGCGGCCCGGGCGGGTGATCCATACCCTAGCGAGAAGCCTCAGGCCGAGACAGTCGCGCCTGCCGTGGCGGGCCAGAGACGCTTACTCGCTTCGCCCGCACCGAGGGACAGGGCGCGCAGCTTGGCCCATGCTATTAATGGATGGATGCGACCACCCATACCGCAATCGGTGCCGGCAATTACGCGCTCGCGGCCAATGGCTTCGGCGTAGCGGGTGATCCGGTCGGCGACGGCTTCCGGATGTTCGAGCACATTGGTTTTGTGGCTCACCACTCCGGGAATGACCGCTTTGTGCTCGGGGAGGTGCACCTCTTTCCAAACTTTCCATTCGTGCTCATGCTGGGGATTCGCGGCCTCGACGGAATATTGGCTAGCTCTTACTTTCAGCAGGAGGTCGACTACATGGCGCAGCGGCAGATCGCTGCTGTGTGGGCCTTTCCAGCTGCCCCAGCAGATGTGATAGCGGACCTTGTCTTCCGGAATGCCGCTCAGCGCGTGATTGACCAGCTCGATGTGCGACTCGGCCCACTTCCGAAAAGTGGCTATGTCTCCGCTCATCGAATGCCGCCATTCGTACATATTGACGATGATGGGATCATCGAGCTGCAAGTTGATTCCGGCACGGGTGATCGCTTTGTACTCTTCGCGCATTGCCTCGGCGACGGCGGCAGCCTGCTCTTCTGCCGAATGGTAGTATTCGCTCGGGGTAACGCTAACGCCTGTGACAACGGCACTTAGGAAGGCGTCCTCCGCGCCTTTGCCAGCAGTTTGGAGAGCGAGCTTCAGATTCTTGATGTCGCGCTCAAGGACAGGCTGGCCCGTGTAGTGAATCGGTCCGGTATTGACGGGGAAACGAAGCGGGCGCGACGAGGGGCCGGCATAGGCTTCTGGCGAGGCGTAATATTCTGCGAAATCTCTGCGATCCTTGCTGCCGCCCATAAACGAATTCAGCAGATTGAAATCTTTGGGCAGGTCGCGCATTTCAAAGCCGCTGAGACGCTGATAGACATAGGTCGCCCAGGCTCCGTAATCGACATCTTCGGACATGGGCTTACCGAATTCGCCGTCGTTTACCAGGTCGATCCCTGCCTCGATCTGTTGGCGGACCACTTCGGTGACCGCGCTCGCCAGCCGCCCCTCGACCTCTTCGAGCGGTGCCTGGGCGCGGTAGAGCTCCATGAGATCGGCGGGGCGGGGGAGGCTACCGACGTGCGTTGTCAGGATGCCTGCGAAGCTTTGTTTCATTGGGCGGCCCCTTGGTGGGGGAGCTTATAACCCGAGTAGGCTTAAGTTGACAAGGCCGAGCGGCGATCGGCAATCGATGGGAATGCGTGCCGTGCTAGGCGTTACAGTAGAATCAGGCGGCGATAGAGAGCTAGGTGAGGGATTCCTTGCAAGGCACGGCGATCAGCTGGTCCGAGATTTGGAATATGGCGGTAGAGGCTTTACGTGCCAATCGTGTCCGCGCAGCGCTAACCATGCTGGGTGTAGTGATCGGCAGCGCCTGCATCGTGCTTGTGGTAACCGTGTCGCTCACGGGCAAGAGGTACATTGCCAGGCAGATCGAAGCGGTGGGCTCGAACATTGTTTTCGCCGGTTTGGAACACACAACCTCTTCCGCCACGGCGCTGGGCGATCAAATTTCGGTCGGCGACATGGAGTCAGTGCGACAAAGGGTGCCACAGGTTGCCCGCCTGGCCGGCACAAACGATATCCAGACGTCCGCGGTGGCGCAGGGTAAGGTATGGCCGGTAGCGCTGGTCGGCGTCACGCGCGACTTTCAAGAGATCAGGCGGCTGCTGATCCCACGTGGCCGATATTTCGACGACGCCGATTTTTCATCAGTGGCTAAAGTCGGGCTGATTTCGCAGCATCTCGCGGATACCGCGTTTCCCGGTCAAGACCCGATCAACCAGGGCATCCATGTGGGAGAGCTGACCTTTACGGTGATCGGAGTGTTCACCGAGCGCATTGGAACGTTTGGTCAATCGGAAATACGAACCGATACGGTGTTAGTGCCACTTCCTGTGCTCCAGTATTACACGGGAACTCCCTACCTCGTGACGCTGTACGCGCAGGCCGACAGCCCGGAGAACGTGCCCTTCGTCACCCAGCAGGTGGCGGACATTTTAAGGAGTCGGCACCGACCGGAGGCGGAATACGATGTGGAAAACCTGACTTCGATACTGGAAACGTCACGGCGCATCTCGCTGGCGATGACCATCGTCTTGCTGCTGATTGCAATGGTGGCGCTGGTGATCAGCGGGGTGGGGATCATGAACATCATGCTCGTCAGCGTTACGGAGCGGACGCGCGAAATCGGAATTCGAATGGCCATCGGCGCGCGGCGGCGGGAAATTCTCTATCAGTTTCTTTTGGAGGCCATACTCATCAGTGGGGCCGGAGCGCTGGCAGGCGTAGCGATCGGCGTAGCCATTCCCATATTGGCCCGGACGGTCGTGCAGTATCTGGCCGTACCGCGCGGGCTGAGTATTTCGATCTCCTGGCTTTCAGTGATTGCCGCTTTCCTAGTCTCGTGTGGAACGGGCGTACTTTTCGGATACTTGCCGGCCAGGACGGCGGCTCAGCTTCATCCAGTTGAATCTCTGCGCTACGAATGAGCGCGCGGTCTGGCGTTTCCTGTGATCTCGTTATACCTTTAGTGGTGGACATCTTGGACCGAGCTCGTGGCACCACACGGTCAAGTAGTCGGGCTGTCGTCGCGTGTGCGGTCGTTTTTCTTGAAGTTGGCACCTTAATTTTTTGCACGGATTCGAACTAGACCAAGGTGAGGGTGTGTGCGGGATCGCTGGGTTTACGTTCAAAAACTGGCGTCCGGAAGCTGAACGCATCGACAGGGTTGTCGGGACGCTGTTTCATCGTGGACCCGATCAACAAGGAGTCTTCCGCGCGGGGACCTGCGCCATCGGAGCCACTCGTCTAAAAATCATTGATCTGGCGGGGGGAGACCAGCCGATTGCAACCTCCGATGGCCGCACAGCAATCGCATTCAACGGCGAAATCTACAATCACCGAGAGCTGCGGAGCGAACTCGAGCGACGGGGCCGCACCTTTCAGACTCGAACGGATACGGAAGTTGTCCTGCAAGCGTTCCTTGAATGGGATACCGAGTGTTTTTCGCGCCTGCGAGGAATGTTTGGCGTCGCCCTGTGCGATGAGCATGGGCAACGTCTAGTCCTGGCGCGTGATCGCATCGGCATCAAACCGCTGTACATAGCTAAATACCGCGGCGACTTGCTTTTCGGCTCGGAGCTCAAGGCCATCCTCGAGCACCCAGAATTGAGCCGCCATTTGAGCGCCCAGGGCCTGGATTGTTACCTTTCGCTAAACTACCTACCCGGACCGTGGACCCTGGTGGAAGGCATCGAAAAGCTGGAGCCGGGACACTGGCTTGAGTGGCGCGATGGAAAGATATGGGAAGAGGCATACTGGAATTTGCCTCATGGCATGTGCCGCAGCCTAACGCTGGAATCAGCGACGCGAGAACTCGACGGGCTGCTCCGAGATGCAGCCCGCGAGCACCTGGTCTCCGACGTTCCGCTGGGGATATGGCTCAGCGGAGGGATTGACTCTTCGACGATCCTGCATTATGCAGCGCAGGCTTCCGGGGCGCGTTTGAAGACATTCTCGATCTCCTTTCAGGGGCGCACCTTCGATGAAACGCCCTACATCCGTGAGGTCGTCCAACGTTATGACACCGACCACCAACAGTTCGACCTAAATCCCACGGAAAACCTGCCGGAAGTGATCGCGCAATTTGCTTACTATTCGGACGAGCCGACGGCCGACGCTGGCGCGCTGCCTGTATGGTTTCTTTCCCAGCTCAGCAAAGCCAAAGTTACGGTGGCCCTGAGCGGTGAGGGCGCTGACGAACTTTTCG
>Ga0306920_100007844_pt1 | contig 14110 bp, 13 predicted proteins | sample flu12Cox44000170_FD_204666 | JGI IMG/M metagenome (GOLD analysis project Ga0306920, IMG submission 204666) | Lab enrichment of tropical soil microbial communities from Luquillo Experimental Forest, Puerto Rico - flux4day.12C.oxic.44.000.170 (v2)... | ecosystem: Environmental > Terrestrial >...
ATCGATCTGATCGCCGATCGGATCGAGCACGAGAACACCGTCATCGATCTTCTCGACTATGACGTTCGTTTCGGCCAGGGCTTGTTGTTCTCGCCGCCCCGGCCGCTGCGTGCGGGCGCGCTGGAAGGCGCGGACGCCAGAGCGGATGGGCTGAACGCGACAAACGGTGCGGAAGCGGCTCCCGCCGCCGGTTTCGCTCCGCTCGCCCGCGCCGGCATGGGGCACAGTTAAAGCCTGTATGCAGGACCATGCGCGTAGACCGGCAAGCATTACTTCGCTTCACGGGCAAGGCCGCGTAGATTAGCCGCCGTGGCCGATTTCATCGAAAGATTTGAGCCGCTGGCGCGCGACTATGACGTGCTGTTGTGCGACGTCTGGGGTGTCGTGCATAACGGACTCGCGGCGTTTCCGGCGGCATGCGAGGCTTTGATGCGTTTTCGCGCCGGCGGCGGCACGGCGATCTTGATCACCAATGCGCCGCGTTCGGGCGAGGCGGTAGCGCGTATTCTCGACCGCTTGAAAGTCTCGAGGGAAGCCTATGACGCGATTACAAGCTCGGGCGACGTGACGCGCGGCATTGTCAAAGCCCGGCTCTCCGAAAGCGTGTTTCACCTCGGCCCCGAACGCGATCTGTCGATCTTCGCCGGCCTTGAGGCGAGGTTGGCTCCGGCCGAGACCGCCGACTATGTCGTATGCTCGGGCCTGTTCGACGACACGGTCGAGACGCCGGAAGACTATCGCGATCTCTTGGCGGCGCTGCGCGCGCGATCGCTGTTCATGGTCTGCGCCAACCCGGATATCGTTGTCGAGCGCGGCGACGCTCTCGTCTACTGCGCCGGCGCGCTGGCCGATGCCTATGCCGCGCGCGGCGGCGAGGTACTTTATTGCGGCAAACCGCATGCGCCGATCTATAACCTCGCGCTCGCGACCGCGGCTGCGTTGCGTGGCGGCAAAACCGCGCCGCCCCGGCGCGTGCTCGCGATCGGCGACTCGGTGCGGACTGATCTCAAAGGCGCTGCCGCTTTGGGCCTGGACTGCATGTTCATCACCTCCGGCATACACGCGGAAGAATACGGTTCGCGCGAGGCGCCGGATCTGGCGGCGCTCAACGCGATGTTCGACGCCGCCGGCGTCATGCCGCGCGGCGTCATGCGCGAACTGGCCTGGTGACAGGCGCATGGTCGCCCAAAACTTTCAGGTGGTGCGCGATGCCGCGTCTGACGGTGCGCTCCGCGGCGCGACGGTGGCGATCGGCAATTTCGATGGTGTGCATCGCGGGCATAAAGCGGTGATCGCGGCGGCGCTGGCGCGCGCACGCGCGCTCGGCAAGCCGGCCGCCGCGCTCACCTTCGAGCCGCATCCGCGCGCTTTCTTTAATCCCGATGAGCCGCTGTTCCGGCTTACCCCCGAGCCCGCCAAATTGCGCTTGCTCGCCGCCACCGGGCTCGACGGCGCGATCGTGCTGAGTTTCGACGCGGAGCTCGCCAAACTGAGCGCCGAAGATTTCGTCGGGCGCGTTCTTGTGGACCGCTTTGCCATTAGCGGCGCGGCGATCGGCTTCAACTTTCATTTTGGCGCCAATCGTGCCGGCTCGCCGGAGTTTTTGCGGGCGCAAGGCGCGCGGCACGGCTTTGCCGTCGACATCGTTCCGCCTTTGTCGGACGGCGGCCGACCGGTCTCGTCGGGCCCGATCAGGGCGGCGCTTGCCGCTGGGCGGCTCGACGATGCGGCGGAATTTCTCGGCTATCCATGGTTCGTTTCCGGAACGGTTATCCACGGCGACAAACGCGGGCGGGAGCTCGGCTTCCCGACCGCCAATCTGCGGCTTGATCCGGCTTGCGCGCTTCGTCACGGTGTCTATGCCGTGCGTGCGGCGGTTGCGGGGCGACGCTATGACGGAGTGGCGAGTTTCGGCCGCCGGCCGATGTTCGACACCGGCGCCGTGCTTTTGGAGATATTCTTGTTCGACTTTTCCGGCGATCTGTACGGCGCCGATATGGATGTGGCCTTCATCGCCTGGCTGCGCGATGAAACGGTCTTCGCGTCGGCCAAGGATCTGGTGCGCCAGATGGAAGAAGATAGCCGGGACGCCCGGGCAGCGCTGGCGCGCGCCGGCGATGCGTTCCCCCCGATCTAAAACTGCTGACGGTCGTCTGTTTTGTTGCGGTATTCACGCGCCCATTGCGCGGCCAAAAAGCCGAGCAGTGCGACCGGTACGATACGCTGCCAGCCGATCGTGCGGCCGGCTTCGACTGCGGCGCCGAGGACCTTGGGATCAAACAGCCAAGATGGGGAATGGGCTCGCGCCGCCCGCGCAAGAATGGCCTGCTCGCGGGCGCGGCGGCGAGCCGACGCGCAGACAATTGCAGCGACAACAGCAATGACGGCGAATATGCCGGCCATGATCAGGCCAGCGAAGATGGCGCCGAACTGAACCCTCAGCCACGCGTAAGCGGCCACGCAAAGAAACGCAAACGCGATGAGCAAGGCGGCCATGATGATGACGCCCGACACCACTACCGTCGTGCTGAGCCCGCTTCTTGCTTGTACAAATAGTGTGATTTCACGCGTCACGGTTTTAAACATGATCGATCCGTACGCTCCGTTTAGCGCTTCGACATTAGCTTCGGCGTCGCCGCCGGCCAGTATTTCGAGCGGTCAATTCCAGCGACGCCAAAAATCTCAGGACGCGAATTAGCGTCGCCAGGTCGCGCCGAACAAGAATCCGAGTCCCAACGCCATCGCCATGGTCGTGTAGGGACGGTTCTTGATCGACTCGTCGAGCGCCTCGACGAATTTATCCGAGACCTCGCGCATCGCATCGACTGCCTCGCGGCTTTTGTCTTGTGCGTCGGAAACCACGTCCTCGGCGCCGGATCTGGCGCGTTGCCAGGCGGCGTTGCCTCTGTTGGTGACGATGTCGGCGACTTGCTGGGCTAGCCGACTGAAATCGTCGCGTAGCATCTGCAGATCCTTCTGCAGATCGCCGGAAGCCGCGCCGGCGGTCCGGCCCATATCGCGCACGCCTTCGCGCGCTTCATTCGTGGCGTCACGCATGTTGCTGGAAACCGTCGATGCGTTGCCCATACTTTTGACTCCTGAATGCAAAAATTCCGGGTTGACCGACATAATACCTTCAAAGCAGCAAAAGTTCCATTTTACTCCGGCAGCCTGACGTCATCCGGAGGGAATAGGTGATTCACCACCACAAGCCCGATTATGGTGAATGGCGCGGCGAGCAATGCCCCCAATGGCCCCCACATCCAGGTCCAGAATGCCAGCGCCAAAAACACCACAAGCGGATTGAGCGTGAGCCGTCGCCCGACGAGGGTTGGCGTTATCAGATGGCCTTCCAGCGTCGCGAGCGCGACCAGGCCGAGCGGCGCGATCGATGCATGCGCCAGCGAAGGAAAGGTGACGAGGCCGACGCCAAACAGCACAACGACCATCACCGCCGGCCCGATATAAGGCACGTAATTGAACAATCCGGCTAACAAACCAAAGATCAGGGGATTGGGAAAACCAATGAGCCACGCGCCAATCGAGACAATGACGGCAATACAGATGTTGACGATCGTGACCACGGTCAGATAGGCGGCGAGATTGCGCTCGATGTCGCGCATGATCTTCAAGAACCGCAACTTGGAATCCTGAGTGCCGAATAGGGCAACGGCCTCATTGCGTAGTTCGATCTGGCCGATAAGGAAAAACAGCAAGGTTGTGAAGAAAAGCACAAGCTCTCCGGCAGCTGGCGTGACAAAGGCAACCACCGGCAGCACGACATTGGTACTAGGCGCATTGACCTTCAGCGCGCCACTGTCGCCGAAGAGCGATGTTTCCAATTGCTGGAGAGCGGCCAGCGGCTGTTCGAGCACGGCGAGTTTATCTCTGATGGTGGCGCTAATTTCCGGCGCTCGGGCGATCCAGTCGCTCACCGGCTTGGCCAGCGCCGTGGCGGCCAGACTCAACCCCCCGAAACCGATCAGCAGAATCAGGATTGCGGTGGCCCAGGTTGGAATGCCGGCGCGTTTGGCGGCCTTGATCAAAGGCGCCAGAGTCAGCGCCAGCACGGCCGCGGCCAGAATCGGCAACAATATGGGGCGACCGAAATAGAGAAAGGCGCCGAATAACAGCAGAAAAATGCCGATCATCGCGCCGTGTCCGGCCGACGCCCACATGCTGTTGACGCTGTTGACGGGCAGGGGATCGCTGATCATCAGCGCGCGGCGGACCTCACGGTCAGCCCGAATCTCGTCCACGAACGGCTCCCTCTCCCGCAGGCCGCCTCAATCCCGCCGACTTAACGCTAAGGTGAAGGGCTCGGTTCCTCGATCGCGCCTGGGCTTTACAGGCGGCTTGAACGGGCTTGGCGACGGATTTGACGAAAGCCTTTGGCGATCGATTTGGCAGAGACCCTTTCCGCACCGCACCCGGCTTGTTAGAAGGCGCAACCGAGGCCAGAAGCTCGACATGACCGAACCGAAAGCGCGCGATTACAGCGAGACGCTGTTTCTCCCCAAGACTGATTTTCCGATGCGCGCCGGGCTGCCGCAAAAGGAGCCCGAGATTCTGGCGCGCTGGCAGCAGCTCGGGCTTTATGGGCGGCTGCGCGCCGCGGCGGCCGGGCGGCCGCGCTTTGTCCTTCACGATGGTCCGCCTTATGCCAACGGCAACATCCATATCGGGCATGCGCTCAATAAAATTCTCAAGGATGTTGTGACGCGCAGCCAACAGATGCTCGGTTTCGATTCGAACTACGTGCCGGGCTGGGACTGCCACGGCCTGCCGATCGAATGGAAAATCGAGGAAGAGAACTATCGCGCCAAAGGCAAGGCGAAGCCTGACCTTTCCGATCCCGCGGCTTTGGTCGAATTTCGCCGCGAATGCCGGCAATTCGCCGAGCACTGGATCAAGGTGCAGCGCGAGGAGTTCGAGCGCCTCGGCGTTATCGGCGACTGGGCGCATCCCTACACCACGATGGATTATTTTGCCGAAGCGCAAATCGCCCGCGAATTGATGAAATTCGTGGCGAACGGCACGCTCTATCGCGGATCGAAGCCGGTGATGTGGTCGGTGGTCGAGAAGACCGCGCTCGCCGAAGCGGAAGTCGAGTACGAGGATTATGTCTCCGACCAGGTATGGGTGAAGTTTCCCCTGCGAAGCGGGCAGTCACGTTCTTCGGATCGAGACGCCGCCGACCTCAGAGGTGTTTCGGTTTTAATCTGGACGACGACACCGTGGACCATTCCCGGAAATCGCGCCATCAGCTATTCGCCAAAAATCGAATACGGGCTCTATCAGGTGGTGGATGCGCCTTCGGACAATTGGGCCAAGGTCGGAGATCGCTTCCTGGTGGCGGACAGGCTCGCGGTCGAGGTGTTTCGACAGGCGCGCGTCACCGCATTCAAGCAGTTGGCGCCGATTGCAGCGGAAAGGCTAACAGGACTCTTGTGCGACCATCCGCTCAAAAGTTTGGGCGGCTATGACTTCGCGGTGCCGCTGCTTGCAGGCGATCACGTGACCGAGGACACGGGCACCGGCTTCGTGCACACCGCGCCCGGGCACGGCCGCGACGACTTCGACGTGTGGACCGCCAACGCCGCCAAACTCTCCGGGCAGGGCATCAACACGACAATTCCCTACACCGTCGATGCCGATGGCCGGTTCACCGAGCAGGCGCCAGGCTTTGCCGGCAAGCGCGTGCTGACGGAAACCGGGGAACGGGGTGACGCCAACGAGGCGGTAATCAAGGCACTGATGGTCGCCGGCATGCTGATCGCCCGCGGCCGGCTCAAACATCAATATCCGCATTCGTGGCGGTCGAAGAAGCCGGTGATCTTTCGTAATACGCCGCAATGGTTCATCGCGATGGACAAGGATATCGATGGTCGTCGCGATACGCTGCGCCATCGCGCCCTGGTCGCGATCGAAGCGACCCGCTGGGTGCCGATCCAAGGCGAGAACCGAATCACCGGCATGATCGAGGGCCGCCCTGACTGGGTGATTTCGCGCCAACGCGCCTGGGGCGTACCGATCACGTTGTTCGTCAAGGAAAATCCCGACGGATCAGTCGATATCCTCAGCGATCCCGAGGTCAATGTCCGAATCGTCGAAGCCTTCGAGCGGGAAGGCGCGGATGCCTGGTACAAGCCCGGCGCGCGCGAGCGGTTTCTCGGCAAGCGTGCTAGCGAGGGTTGGCAGAAGGTCGACGACATTCTCGATGTCTGGTTCGACTCTGGCTCGACGCATGCGTTCGTGCTGGAGGATCCGCAGCATTTCCCCGCGCTCGCCCATATCAAACGCAAGGCGGATGGCGGCGGCGAGGCGGTCATGTATCTGGAAGGCTCGGACCAACATCGCGGCTGGTTTCAATCCTCACTGCTCGAAAGCTGCGGCACGCGCGGCCGGGCGCCGTTCGATGTCGTCCTCACCCACGGCTTCGTGCTTGACGAGGATGGGCGCAAAATGTCGAAGTCGCTGGGCAATGTCACCGCGCCGCAAGACGTTATGCGTAATGCGGGCGCCGACATTCTGCGCATGTGGGTCTGCGCCGCCGACTATGCCGACGATCTGCGCATCGGCCCGGAAATCTTGAAAACGACGGTCGATACTTATCGCAAGCTGCGCAACACGCTGCGCTGGATGCTTGGCAATCTCGCGCATTTCCATGTCACTGACCGCGTCGCGCCCGAGAACATGCCTGAACTCGAAAGATTGATGCTGCACCGGCTGGTCGAGCTCGACCGGCTGGTGCGTCAGGCTTACGCCGATTTCGATTACAAACGGATCTTTGCCGCGCTCAACGCATTTATGACCGCCGATCTTTCGGCGTTCTATTTCGATATCCGCAAGGACGTACTTTATTGCGATCCGTATTCGTCGGTTACGCGCAAATCCTGCCTCACCGTGCTCGATCATCTGTTCCGCACCACGATATGCTGGTTGGCGCCGATGCTCTGCTTCACGGCGGAGGAGGCGTGGCTCGCACGCGATCCGGCCGCTCCATCGGTCCATCTCGAATTGTTTCCACCGGTGCCCGCCGTTTGGCGCGACGATGCGCTCGCCGAGAAGTGGCGCAAGCTGCGCATCATCCGCCGCGTCGTTACCGGCGCATTGGAAATTGAGCGCGCGCAAAAGCGAATCGGTTCCGCGCTCGAGGCGCACCCGATCATTCATGTCGCCGATCCCGAGCTTTTCGCCGCGGCGGTGGATGTCGATCTCGCCGAATTGTGCATCACTTCGGGGGCGGTTCTCGTCGAGGGGGATGGTCCTCCCGAGGCATTCCGATTACCCGACGTACCAGGCGTAGCCGTCGTTCCGCGCCTTGCCGAGGGCCGCAAATGCGCGCGGTCATGGAAAATTTCCCCCGCGGTGGGGCTCGATCCGCAATTCCCGGATGTCACCCCCCGTGACGCCCAGGCGCTGCGCGAATGGGAAGCGATGCGCCGCGCTGCGGAGTAGGGAGTGACACGTGAGCGATGCAGTGCCCCAGCCGTGGGCGAATTCCTATGCGTGGGGACGCTGGAGCGCGCTTGGGGTGAGCGTCGCGGCGCTAACCTGCCTTGTCGACCAGGCGTTGAAATTCTGGCTATTGTTCGAATTCGATCTCGCCAATCGCGGCCGGTTTCCGGTTATCCCGTTCTTCGATCTGATTCTGACCTGGAATACCGGCATCAGCTACGGGCTATTCCCGCAGCAGGGCCCGATCGGTGAATGGGTCTTGTTCGCCTTCAAGCTGGCCGCGGTCATCGTTCTGTGGGTCTGGTTGGCGCGTGCGACATGGCGCCTCACGGCGGCAGCCCTTGGACTGATCATCGGCGGCGCGATCGGCAATGCGATTGACCGGCTGCATTGGCCAGGGGTGATGGATTTCGTCCTTTTCCACGTCGAGACGGCGAGCTTCGAGTTTCGCTGGTACGTGTTCAACTTCGCCGATGTGGCGATTGTTGCGGGTGTGCTGGTGCTGCTGTATGAATCGCTGTTGGGTGGTGCCGCAAAAGCGCCCTGATCGCGGACGATAAGCTGCTGTTGGGCTTGATTTATTTAGATTTTCACGCGGTTGGGTGAGTTCTAGAGTGACGCTCCTTGGGGTGACCAGGGGGCCAAGCTTGGGGTGAGGGGGGTATGGCGCTACATCGCATCGTCGATTTCGCCTTGACCAATCGCGACGGCGATCTGTCTTGCCGTGCTGCAGTTGCGCAGGTTGGGCTTGCCGCCGTGCTTGCCGTGGGATTGGCCTGCGCTTCGGGCTCCGTTGCCAGCGCCGGCGATTATGACGATCCCTCCGGTACCACGTTTACCTCGAAAGTCTTCAAGGCGATTGGGCTGCCCGATCCCGATCATCCGGAATACGAGATCAATTACAGTGAGCGTTCGCCGCTGGTGGTGCCGCCGAATCGCAACCTGCCGGCGCCGATTGCGAGCGACAAGCCGCCGGCGCCAAACTGGCCGCAGGATCCCGACGTCAAGAAACATCAAGCAGCCAAGAAAGAGCCCGTCCACGTTGAGGGCGACCGTGTCATTGACGAAGGCCGCCCGCTGCGGCCGGACGAACTCATTCCGAAAGGAAACGGCGCCAGCGCGCCTTCCGCCTCCCCAGGAATCGAGCCGAAGAGCGGGCAGAAGGGCGTTTTGACCTTCGACTGGTTCAAAAAGGAAGAATACGGGACATTCACCGGCGAGCCCCCTCGGGCCAGCCTGACCGATCCGCCGCCGGGCTACCAAACCCCGTCACCGGATCAGCCATATGGAATTCCGCCGGACCGCAAGCCCTACAAGCCGCCCACGCTCGGCGAGCGCATGGAGCCGGTACGATAACGTTTGGTGGTATCGCTTTCGCTTACACGGTCGAGGCGCGGGGGCAGCGCATTGACCTTTGCCGCGCGAGGATGAGAGTGCCGAAATTTCTGTTGCTCGTTGCCGCGCTTGCGGGCGCGACGGCAAGCGCCGCCTATGCCGGCGCAGAGGTCAGCCATTTTACTTTGGCGAACGGGCTCGAAGTCGTCGTGGTCCCGGATCATCGCGCGCCGGTGGTCACGCATATGATCTGGTACAAAGTTGGGGCCGCCGACGAGACGCCGGGAAAATCCGGTCTGGCGCATTTCCTAGAACATCTGATGTTCAAGGGCACCGAGAAAAATCCGGGAGACGCATTCTCGCGGCAGGTCGCCGCAATTGGCGGTCAGGAGAACGCGTTCACCGCGAGTGATTATACCGGTTTCTTCCAGCGCGTGCCGCGCAATCATCTCAAAGAGATGATGGCGCTCGAGGCGGACCGGATTACCGGTCTGGTGCTCACTAACGACGTGGTGCAGCCCGAGCTCAACGTCGTGCTCGAAGAACAAAATATGCGGGTCGCCAACAATCCAGCGGCGCGGCTTGGCGAACAAATGGATGCCGCGCTCTATCTCAATCACCCCTACGGCCGGCCGGTCATCGGCTGGCGTCCGGAAATCGAACAGCTCGATCGCGAAGACGCCTTGGCGTTCTATCGGCGCTTCTACAGTCCGAATAACGCGGTCGTGATCGTCGCCGGCGATGTTACGGCGGAGGAGGTGAAAGCCGACGCCGAAGCGACCTATGGCAAGATCGCCGATCGCACCGAAACCAATCCTCGGCACCGGCCGATGGAGCCGTTGCAAGAGGCGCCGCGCACCGTAACGCTGGCCGATTTGCGCGTCGAACAGCCGAGTGTCAGCCGCGATTACCTCGTGCCGTCGGAAAGCTCCGCCAAGCCGGGCGAAAGCGAGGCCCTCGAAGTACTCGCGAATGTGCTGGGCAGCGGCGAAAACTGCCGCTTGTATCGCGGCCTGGTGGTCGAGCAGGGATTGGCGCTCAATGCCGGCGCCACCTATTCCGGTACTGCCGTCGACTACGCGAAATTCGCTGTGTTCGGCGCGCCGAAGCCGGGGGTCTCACTGCCTCAGCTCGAAGCGGCTATTGACGGCATCCTCGCCGAGGTGATCGCCCATGGAATAAGCAGCGATGAGCTCGACCGCGCCAAAACCCGTCTCATCGCTGAGGCGGTTTATGCGGAGGACAACCAAGCGACCTTAGCGCGCTGGTATGGTTCCGCGCTCGCCACCGGGCAGACGGTCGACAATGTACGCGCTTGGCCGGATCGCATTCGTGCGGTCACGGCGGACGCCGTGCAGAACGCCGCGCGCACCTGGCTCGATCGCCGCCACTCCGTTACTGGGTATCTCGTGAAAAGCCTGCAATTCGAGGAGAAGCGATCGTGAGAAGGATGCGCGTTCCTAGCCTCGCGGCAGCGATCGCGGCAACGGCCATCATGTTCGTGGCCCCCGCCGGGGCGACGACGATCGAACGCGTGGTCAGCCCGGGAGGCATCGAAGCCTGGCTGGTGCATGAGCGAGCGGTTCCGCTGATCGCGGTCCAATTTGCCTTTGCCGGCGGTGCCGTGCAGGACCCGGCCGGCAAAGCCGGCACCGCGACGCTGACAGCTTCGTTGCTTGATGCCGGCGCTGGCGACCTCGACTCTACCGCTTTTTCAGATCGCCTGGAACGCAGGGCGATTCAAATGAGTTTTTCGGCGCAGCGTGACACGATCCTCGGCACGATGCGCACGCTCACCGAAAATCGCGACGAGGCCTTCGAGCTTTTGCGCCTCGCCGTCACGACGCCTCGGTTCGACGCTAAAGACGCCGAGATCAGCCGCGCCCAGATTCTCTCACTGCTCCGCCGCGAGACCACGAGTCCCACCGATATTGCCAGCCGACGCTGGTGGGAAACGGCCTTCGAGGGTCATCCTTATGGCCGGCCGGTGAACGGCACGCCGGAAACGGTGTCCAGCATCTCGATTGCAGACCTCAAGTCCTATACGCATCGGGTCCTTGCCCGGCAGAATCTCAAGATAGCGGTGGTTGGCGACATCGACGCCGAAACGCTGAAGGTGCTGCTCGATCGAACTTTCGGTGCGCTTCCGGAAAAGGCGGAACTGTTCCCGATCGCCAATGTGGCGCCGCGCGGGCTGGGGCGACGGATCGAGGTGAGCCTCGACGTGCCGCAAACGGTGGTCGATTTCGGCGGCCCTGGAATTCCCCGCCAGGATCCCGACTTCATGGCGGCTTATCTGGTCAATCATATTCTCGGTGGCGGCTCGACAGATTCGCGGCTCTATCAGGAAGTCCGGGAAAAACGCGGGCTCGCTTATTCGGTATCCGACAATCTGGTCTGGCTCGATCATGCCTCGGTGTTGCTCGGCGGCACCGCGACCCGGGCAGACCGGGCCGGCGAGACTGTCGATCTGATCGAAAAGGAAATCCATCACTTTGCTGACGACGGCCCGACCGCGGGCGAGCTCATGGAGGCGAAGCGCTATCTCAACAGCGCGTTCGTGCTCAATCTCGACAGTTCGACGAAAATCGCGGGACTGCTGGTGCAACTGCAGCTCGACGGTTTTGGCACGGATTATTTCAGCCGCCGCAGCGCCATGATCGAGGCCGTCAGCCTTGATGACGCGCGACGCGTTGCCAAGCGGCTGCTCGACAAGGGATTATTGGTCACCGTGGTCGGCAAGCCGCAGGGTTTTGCTTCGAGCAAGCCGAACTGACTCGCATCGGCCGCGGCTCCTACGGCGCAAGAAACAGGGCAGCCGGATGGACCCGGCGGGAATTACAGCATCGCCGCGGCTGCGCGTCAGCTTTCTCGTCGTTGCCGCATTGATGTTCCTGCTCTGGGGCTGGAGCCTCGTTCCGCCGATCGAGAACTGGAATAACCTGTACGAGGATGGTTTTTCCTACGTGGGGGTCTTCTACGCCAGCATCATCTGCCTGCCGACGGGTCTGTTGCTGCTCGTCGGAGGCGTCGCCGGCCGTGGCCGGCACGTCGCGCGTGCCCGCCCCGCGCTATTCGTGGGTGCCGGCACACTGTTTATCGTGGTGGCATTCTTGATCTTCCAGCACATCGCCAATTCGATGGGTGGCTTGGGATTGGGCTGAGGGCGGCGGCCGCCGTCGCAAAGTTCTTGCCAAAGACCCGCCGGGCGGCCTGCCGATCTCACGCCGCTTCACTCTTTGGCGGGCACGGTGCGCAGATAGGCGACGATTGCGTCAAGATCATCGGGAGTCAGCGTCGCATAATAGCTGTAGCCCATTGGCGGCTTGAGCTTGCTGCCGTCGCGGCTGACGCCATGGGTGACGGCGCGCTTGATCTCGTCGTCGCTCCAAGCGCCGATGCCCTTTTCCTTGCTGGACGTTATGTTGCGCGATACCGAAACGCCCCACGGCCCGCGAAACTCAAAGCCGCCGGCGCCAAGCCTGGCGGCGAAGTCGCGCCCACGCGGTCCCATCGGCGTGTGGCATTCCATGCAATGGGCCACAGTGACGAGGTAGCGACCCTTGTTCACTTTCTCGCCGAGCAGCGCCTCGCTGAACGGCTTATCGCCGCCGGGCGGAATCGGGTGCGCCTGCGGCATCTTGTAGACCGGATCGGGCACGCTGTTCTTGATCGGTTTGATTGTGTGTAGATATGCGATGACCGCATCGAGATCACGATCGGTCATGATCTCGTAAAACCCGCTCGGCATGACCATGGCGACCGGCGTGCCATTGCGCTTGATGCCCTTGCGCAGGACCTGCTTGAGCTCGGCATCGGTGTAATCGCCAATCCCGGTTTCCTTGTCTTGAGTGATGTTCGGAGCTGTCACTTTGAACGGTGGCTCATCCCAGCTCAAGCCGCCGGAAAATGCGCGCTCGGCGATATCGCCGCCGCCCGGACCCTTCGGGCTGTGGCAATTGCCGCAGGTGAGAATGCCATTGACGAGATAATCGCCGCGCCTGATCAGATCGGTATCGGCCCGCACGCTGCTGAACGTGACGACAAACGCGAAGATCAATGAAGCTATTCTAGTCGGCAAAGCGGCCCCCCATGTCCCTTACCACGAATATACATGCGATCGGCGCGGCGACAATTCACTGCGCCGCCAAATCGGATGCACGAATTGCCGCAGCTATTGCGGCGCGATTCCAGCGAGCTTGGCGGCTTCGCGCATGTTTTCGTAATCGGTGCGAATGAACTCGGCGAATCCTTTCGCGGTCATCTGCTCCGGCGACGCGACTTCCGAGCCAAGGCTGACCAGCCGTTCCGCGGCGGGAGTGCCGGAACTCAATCCCTGCGCGATCGCCTGTTGGATCTTGTCGACGACATCCGACGGCGTCTTCGCCGGGGCGACTACGCCAATATAGCTTTGCGCCGTGAAGCCCTTTACGCCGCTCTCGTCGAAAGTCGGAATGTCCGGCGCTAGCTTCGAGCGATGCAGCGCGGCGATGGCGATGATATGGGCCTGGCCACTTTGGTGCATCGGCAGCGCGGTCGAGAATTCGGTCATGGCGCCGTCGACATTGCCGCTGATTAAATCGGGCATCAGCGCGCCGCCGCCGCGATAGGGAACATGGGTGAGATTGGCTCCGGTTGCGGCTTTCAGCCGCTCCAGCGTCATATGCGTGGCGCTGCCGACGCCGCTGGTGGCGATCGTCACCGCCGCATTCTTCGACTGCGCGACGAGGTCGGTCATGGTCTTGGCCTGAATTTTGTTGCTTAAGATCAACGCATGCGGCACGTAGCTCGTCAGCGCGACAGCGGCAAAATCCTTCAGCGGGTCATAGCCAAGGTTGGCATGAACCAACGGATCGACCGTGAGTGGCCCGTTCGATCCGACCAGGAGCATGTAGCCGTCCGGCGTTGCATGCGCGACGAATTCGGCGCCGATGCTGCCGCCGCCGCCGCCACGATTCTCGACCACCACTGGTTGGCCCAGCGCCTTGCTGACAACATCACCGGTTATGCGCCCGACAATGTCGGCATTTCCTCCGGCCGCAAACGGCACAATCAGATGAATTGGGCGCTCCGGATAGGCGGCCGACGCGCGCCGCGCCAACAAAGGAAGAACGGGTGCGGACCCAAGCGCGGCAATGAACATGCGGCGTGGAATATTCATCGCGGTTCTCCATATTTGTTATTCATGATTCGCAAATCCGGACGATGTCCAAGGTTCAAACATTTTCACGCCGATTTCGCTTCCGCTCAATCCGGGTTAGTGTCCCAACTCCGAAATTCGTAAGCGGTTGCGGCGTGCTGGCACGAACTTCGG
>Ga0306920_100007845_pt1 | contig 14109 bp, 15 predicted proteins | sample flu12Cox44000170_FD_204666 | JGI IMG/M metagenome (GOLD analysis project Ga0306920, IMG submission 204666) | Lab enrichment of tropical soil microbial communities from Luquillo Experimental Forest, Puerto Rico - flux4day.12C.oxic.44.000.170 (v2)... | ecosystem: Environmental > Terrestrial >...
CGGGACAGCCGACGCTTTGTGGAAGCCGATCTGCTCGATTTGCAAAAACTTCTAAACAGGAACCCCAAGCTCGCGCGGGCGGAGTTGGCAAAACATATTCCGAAGATCGTCCTCACTCCGCAGAATGGGATCTATTTAGGGGTTGGAGACTGGCATCTCTTGGGGGTGGTCTCTTACGGTGGTGCCGGGGGCCAGAATTGGACCGAACGTTTGCCGGTACGCTTTAGTTGGCAAGCGGCCGCCTGACGCGTGTTGCCGTGAACCTTTAGAAAAGCTGAAACGGAGACCGATGAGTGGGAAATCGCAGTACGTGAACTGAAAAAATCAAAAGCGAAACTAGCCCGGTTGCTGCGCGAGGAAAAGCGTCCTGAAGTACGTGAGCCGAGGCGTTTGAAGGCACAACTGTTAACAAAATACTTCAAATCAGATAACTCGTTTTTCTGGCGTCAGTTAACAGCTTCCGGGCCATCCCCAAGCATCTTTATTCTTGTCCCCAAGATGTCCCATGGGGCGGGCCTTCGCGTCGTCAAAAGTCGTCGATCATTCCGTTCCTCCATCCAGGGGAAGTGTGTCGTCACGCCCGCGTGGGGAATACAGTCTGCGCAACCAGCGTACGTGAAGATGCGTGGTAGAACGACGTCGTGGAAGTCATAACCAAAACTCCGGATATTCTCGGTGGAACTCCCATGTTTCGCGGAACACGAGCGCCGACCCAAACCCTGTCCGACTACCTAGAAGGCGGGGAGACACTCGAAGATTTCTTGAGGGATTTCCTACCGTCACGCGTGAATCAGCTATGGCTGCGCTGGAGGAAGCAAAGGATCCTTTGCTTTCCCGTCCTTAGGAATATGTATTCTGATTCACTGTCGAGGCGTATACCAGCCGCCGATTGCCGCCTGACTTCAGTAATTCGCCACTAACAGGCCTCTTATGCACGATGCTTCGCTGGAGACTGATTAAATTGATGCAGGCCTACGGGGCCGCGGGATTCAAAGTGGTGGACCGTTTCGCGTTTCCAAAGCGCTACAGGTCGAGATCGCGCTACGTGCGCTACCAGCACGAATGCGGCGCCCGATCGAATTGCAGGTCGTTGACGGCGTCCCATACAGGGTTATATGAGTCCGCTTCCAGTATTTACCCGATTGCGGATCTAAATTATCCGGCATTATCTTCCTGGGCCTAGCCCATTTCAGATCCAGTTAAGTGGCTTAGTGAGTAGCCGTCGGCCCTTCGGCCTTCGTGCAGGATAGCCGGGGGCAAGCCCGGCTCCTATCCCGTTGGGTCTAAGTGGGCGAATCGGAACTTCTGTTGTCCGCACGAGGGACCTCTTGTCATACAACTACAGCTTGTTGTTCGCGGAGATTTCTAAGCGTCTTGCGGAGAATCCTCGAAGGTCGATTGCGCAACTCGCCAGCGAATTGGGAATCAGCCGCCGAACCATCCAACATATCGTCAGTGCGCAGTCCGGCAGAACCTTTAACGCCATCCGGGACGAGATACTGCTAATCGAGGTTCGGCGGCTTTTTGTTTCCGAGCCTCAATTGGCGATTAAGGAAGTATGCTTTGCTCTTGGTTTCAGCTCTCCCCGTTCGTTCGGAAGGGTTCTCAAGCGAGTTAGCGGTGTTTCTCCCGAAAAGCTTCGCTCCACGCTCACCCGCGAATCATTGCTTCAAGAAGGCACGAGCAGTTTGGTCTTCCCCCTTTCCAAATGTTGAAGTCCGACGGCCGATCACCGTAAGAATGGCCTGGGTGTCCGGGGCAGGCGTTCGCGGCTTTTCTCGGGTGCGGCGAGACGAGTGTTCTCGAACATAGGAGGTGAGGACTTCCATAATGGCCAGTGATCTTTGGGGGGAATCCTTGGCAAATGCGCTCGGTCCCAATTCGCACGGTCACCCCGTGATCTGCCCGACCTCCACTTCCCAGTGGGGTCCAGGCGGCTTAGAGTCTTCGCGAATCAGAATGTGTGGTCGCGGACCTAAATTCCGGTACAGTCACAGCCGACTACCGCTGTCGTGCAAAGTGGTCAGCTTCCTGTTCGTGTGCTCGCCCATCTGAATATTGGTAATCGGCCCTGAGCAGCATATCGTCGCCTCTGATTCTAAATGCCATCGCAACCGCAATACTGCCCAGCTTCCAATTTACTCTTGCGTTATCCGCTGAGAACGTCGCTATCTGTTCTCCCCAGTCACAATCCTGGGGGCGGCAAGCCCCCCAAGCATGGACCAGGACCGTACCATTAGCCGGACGTATTTCAACCTTCGTGATACCCGGCGTGTCGGGATCTGAGTTGACCCAAATGCCTAAATACGCTTGCGGATCGGACGTAGTACGCCGCCAGCCGTGAAGGCCAATCGCAGCGAAAAGAAATGATATCGCAAGCACAGCAAGAAGGAATACCCAGAACCGTTTGTCAATTTTTGCGTGCACCATTTGGTTTGCGCCACGCATGTCCCGGGTCTCCGATGAGCCCGACCACTAGACTAGATCCTCCGATGTGCGTCCTTGTTAGGACCATTCCATGTTCCCGTTCCACGGGAGGTCGGCTTAGTCATGGCCATAGCATTTGCTGTTGCCCCGCGATACGACCGCCTTATCGGCAGTTAGAAACATTGCAGTAGATACACCCAACGCTGATGCATGTAGTATTGTTGATGCAGTATACGCAACTACAGCAGCCTTGAGCGTGGGCCTTCTGCGGGAAAGCAAGTTGCCAAACTGAAGCCCCAATCGTCAGGATAAAAGCAATCACGCAAACCTGCGGTACGCACCTCAATCCCTCCCTACTAAGCCACATCATTTTGCCTCCTTTCCTACAAACTGGGCGTTCCTACAAACTGGGCGGTTTTGACTCGGAGATGCCAAGAGAGCGCTCCACGTCAGAGAGTTGCTCTCCCTCAAGCAACCCGAGCCAAGCCTTTTCAATTTTTCCATTAGTATCGAGGAGAATCGTTTCGGGCGTTAACGTGATGTTGCAGCGGATCAGCACGCCAGGGTCTGCCTCCGCAATAACTGTAGACCACGACGGTATCTGGTATTGCCGAAGATATTCGGAGGTGGACCCCGGATGGCCGTTCACGTAGACCATCCTATAGAATTTTTTGTTAATTGAGTTTGCGACCATCTGCCAAGAGGGCCAGTTCAAACGGCACAATCGGCATTCCGGAGTAAACACGAGCAACAATGTTTTTCGTCCGTCGTCACCAAACGTGATGTGCAACGGTGTACCGGACGTGTCGATTCCCGTCATTTGCGCGACTGTCGCGCCAATCCTGGGCCCCATCTGGCTGTCAAGTCGCTGATTGTCGGCAGCGACTAATTCTCTGTTTCTCCGCACAATCAGAACGCTCACTATGAGCGACAATACAACTAGCGTTAACAGTGTCCATCCAAGTGGTTTGGATACTTTGTAGTACGCTGATTCAGCAGTAGGTTGAGCTGTGACATCCATCTGCAGTGCTCCAATAGAAGGCGTGGTCCTCCCCAGCAGACATCTGAATAAAGGAATAAAGACCGTGCCCGATTGTCGGTTTGAATGCCACTTCGGGCAAGGTCAAACGAAGGACAATCTGCGCAAAGGTGAGACAATTTTCACCCCCCATCAAAAACCTGGCGTGTCGCTTCCAGTCTTGGCCGTCTTGCAAGCGGCGGTCGCACAAAAGACCCTCGCTGCTTCCGATTTGATTTCAGACGGGTCTCGCTTTGAATGTAACCGGCGGACAGGTGCAGGGCAATCAACGTGCAGGCGTAGGAACTGAGAAAATGAGTTTCATCCTTCAGAATTGGGAATTAGGTTGATGGCGCCCTTGAAGAGGACGATTTGTCGATTAAACTCAACGTTTTCCCTCTTCGGAACTAGCGGACTTTATGGTCACCAACTCGATTAGCTTCGCATCTCCCTCCTTCAGGGAGACCTTTTCACCTTGGTCTTTATCGAAAAACGGCTTGATGAAATCCGGATCTTCCCAGGCTCCTTCTTCCACGTCGTCCCAACTGTAGACGCGGTAATCTCCTGGCGCGATGCCGCGCAGATCAAAGTGCCCGTACTGGTCAGTGATCTGAGATTTGTACAACCAATGTTCGGACAGGTGAGTGGCATCAGGGACCAAGGCAACCCAAACACCTGTTGCAGGTAAACCATCCCGATCTGCTACTCGGCCTTGCACTCTAGCGCCGCGCGAACTGATCGTTACCTCTAGCGAGGCAGAGGAGCCAGGGGCCACGGTGAAGCCTTCCTCAAGCGCACTTGAACCTGCGTATCTCACATCCTTGACATAGCAATCCTTTGATTGCCCTTTTGGAGTCGCATAGTAGGTTCCAGCGCCTACATTCTTAAGCGCAAAAGTTCCGTCTTGGGCCACACGTGCGTTGCTTTCGCCAACGGGAATGTCCGTAGGTGTTATGTACATGGTTAACTCAGAGGCCCCGGGCTTTCCGTCCCAAGTTAAGCGACCATTAATTTGCAGACCAGAAGTAATGGTGAGAGGTAGGCCGTCCACATCCGCGTTACCCACTTCTACAGGCGTCCGTGAGTTGTATACTCTTCCTTCGTAAGACCAAAAAGTTGCCAGCACGTATGAACCGGGAAGGACATCGGAAATATCGAACGAACCGTCCGGTTTGCTATCAGCCTCCCGCTCTCCGAACTCACCCTGGGTATCCGAATTTCTCGTCGCCAAGAACACGCTCACGCCTGCTCCTGGCCTGTGCGTGATCTGATTGTAGATCCGCCCTCGAACGTGAAAGACCGGCACTTGTCGCATCAGCATTTCGATTGCCCGAATCTCTTCTCCGCCCTTAAGCGTGAGTGGGGTTGCTTTGCTCGGCTCTGGCGTGCCAGGGTAGTAGATTCTCGCGTAGCCCTGTGCACTCCCATCATTGACACTGGCTTCGCCGTCGCTGTCCTGCCGATCCGAGCGTGTGTTCAGAGCACTGACAAGATACCGTCCCGGGGACAAGTCAAAGAGTCGATATCCCCCCAGATCATCTGTCTGTGCCCGGGCACTGATTTGCAGCTGTCGTTTCCCCTTGGTGTAAACCTCGCGAAACGCGCTAACGCTCATTCCTGGCAATGGCTCTCCGTCCTCATCTAGAATCCGGCCGGCAATCACGCCCCACCGAACCATTCGGAAAAGCATGTCCTTTATCTCTTGTCCTGGTCGCAGCGTGAGGTCAGCACCTGGGTCGTCCGGTTTTCGCTGACCATATACTTGTGTCACGTACCCTACGCGCGTCACAGTGAGCCGGTAACGTCCGGGATCGACTGCCTTGAGTCCAAAATGTCCATCGGCGTTCGTCGTAGTTGAAATTGTGTAGTCTCGATCCTGGGTGCTTTGCAGACGTACCCGTGCCTTACGCAACGGTTCGGCACTGCCCAATATCACCACCGTTCCGCTTATCCGGCACTCATTCTGCTTGGAATTCATCGTCCCGGGCGTTTGGGCGCACAAGCTGGTCGTCAAGAAGAAGATCAACGGCAACGAAACAGGACGTACCATTAGCTGTCTCCATGCAAGAAGCCTAAAGGAACTAGAAGCAAGGTCCTGACAACTGGTTGCCCTTCCACTCTGATTCCTCGACTGTCGGGCTCTTCAGGATGGCTGAGATTAGCAGACCTTACCTGATCGTAGCGCAGGTCTCTGTCAATAGAGCCTATAATGCCTCGGATTTGCGCGAATTGTCCTGCGCCGAAGCCTGCGCCGAAGCCAATTGACGAACTTCTTGGCTGGTGATAGTGCACACCGCGCCGAGGAAGCTAAAGGTCACGCATTCTCGTTACCGCGGCCTAGCGTCCGCGACCCGTCTACTAGCCGCTACGCTCTTCTATGCAGCAGAACGTCTACCGAAGCCTCAATTCCGTGCCCTTCTGGAAAGACGAACCGTCGGATTACAGCCTGAGGAAAAGAGCACTTGAAGAGAGTGTTGTAAATCGACAAACAACGCCCCCAAGAAATTAGTCGATTACCTTTTCGCGAAGTCACTGGCCCGCAGAACCGATGGGCCCTTTCATCATGGCTGCTTGCCACTTTCGAGGACCTGTCCAGAGTGGCTTTGTTTCGCGTGTGTGTACCAGCGTGAAGAGAGACTGTGCCTCCCCGCCCCGCCCATGCCGGCATTGTCTTCTCGCTCCAACTCGTTCTGGCAGGCAGCAATCAGGAATGCTTGTTCGGAGCGGAAGCCACCTCCTTGATAGCAGTGAGACGCGGTCTCGCAGCTCCGCGGAAGCTTCGTGGAAGAAGCCTTGTTTAGTCAACAATGTCTCGCGCTCACCCTGACGCTGCCGCTTTTGACGCAGCAACTGTAAAAAAGCGACACGTGAGCGGCCGTAGGACAGAAAAGGACCGATGCGGACAGAAGCGGACTAAGGCGGACCGTTTCGGACGTTTACGGACCGAAGGGGATTGTTCCGGACAAGTGCGGACAGGCGGAGAGATAGCAAGCGAGTCGCGGAGTGGGATTTTTGGAGATTTGCTGGGTATTGGAACATAAAGGGCGCGGTACCACGGCGCGGCGCTTTTCTTGCTTAACCTCTTATGCTCCTCGCGCTTGCCCTGGTACCAGGTTGAAGGGATTGTGGTACCGTCGTGGTACCACCTAGAAAGCACCCATCTCGGTCATTCGACGTTTTCTCATGGTTGATCCTCCCTCTTTTTGGTGTGGCGCATTTGTGGCGCAATCGCCAAAAACGCGCCACAACGTATCGCAGTGAGCTCACGAAACTTACGGTTAAAATCTAGCACCATGTAGCCACATCCCTTTATGTTCCAATACCCAGCAAAACCACATTCGGCCAGCTCAGTTTCGTTTGATTCTGTTGAATTCTGTTGACTACCGATGACCAATGTTGACGCTTTGTTTCCGCCCGTTTCCAGAGGTTTCTACCCGTTTCCAAACGATCAAAGAGCGATGACATTTGTTGTCGATACTGTGCAAGAAATCCCTCCCTATCGCAGTACGCCGCTCTCGCGTCTCGCTTTTTGTCGCCAACCGTGGTCCCTTGTAGCCCACAGGTGCCGGTTGTCGTTTCATGTAGCCAACTGTAGTCCTCTGTCGTCGCCCGCGGATTTCATTTGCATTTCCGAATCGTAACTGCGATATGCATACACCACACATGATGGTGTCAATCTCAAAATCGTTGCCGTGCAACTCTCCAGAAAATCCTGAACAGGTTGCCCAGCAGGAAGACGGCACTGGTCGACGAACTTCTACCCCACATCGAATTGGCTCTGGCGTCAGGATGGACGCGAAAGGAGTTATGGGAATCGCTCGTCCATGACGGTCTCGACGCCAACCACTAGACCATTACTGCCATCATCCCCCGCGCTCAAAGGTGGCACATCCGCGCCGCACAGCGGGAAAAGTGCTGATCGGGCACCCATCCCGACAAAAAAGATTCTCACTTTTTTCCCGCTCGAGGTTCCCTAGTAAGTAAGAGGCCCGTGTCTGTTTATTCCGCGAGCCATTGGGCCGGACCGCATTGGTGGCTCAGGTCGCCAACAGCGGAGCAGCGGTGTGCCGCTCCACGCCGCGGAAAGAGGGGGGGGCAGAGGCTAATCCAGATCTGCACGGGGACATCGATGGCGAGCTATGACGAAATGAATACAACGGACCGCAGAAATCTGTTTGAAGGACTGGCGAGTCTTAGCGGCTTCGAGGAAGGACCGAAGCACGTGCTCCCGGATGGCACGCGGTACGAGTACGACGCCGTTCTGAAGAGAACGGTAGAGATCACCCCGTTAGGGGACCGCTTTCCTGTGTCGTTGGGCGATGGAAAGCTTAAACGCGATTCGGAAAAGATAGCCCGGCGCAAGGGGGAGGCGGCCTAAATGCGATAAGACTCCAAGCGGTTCTGAAGCTGTGATTCGTCCTGCGAGATTGAACTGCATCGGCGAAGCGACGGAAAGACTGTCTTCCCCGGAACGGTGCTGGCAGACAATCCCGGCACGTCCGCCACCAATTACGCAGAGCATCTCGCCACGGCGATGCGCAAGTAGTATCTCGTGAAGCCGGGCAACGTGATCCGGATTGAACACTACCCAGAATCGAAGAACGATCAGGTAAAAAACTTCGACCTTGTGCGCTCTGCGAAAGCGCGGTCTCGGTAAATGCGGAGCAGCCCGTTGCCGGCGTAAACAATGCCGAACGAAGAGATGCCATTTTAGGAGAATCTATGAAACTCACCACCACAACAGCTCCATTTGAGATGCTTAAACACATTCCAGCCGGTAGTGTAGGGTCGCCGCGCGGCAACTGCGAAGGTTGTGGCATGTTTATCTGGAGCCAAGGCGGATACCGCGTATCGGGCTTGCCGGGGATCCACTGTTCAATCAAATGCATCGAGACGGTTCTATTCGGCCACGAGCGCTGCCGGTGGTGCGGCCGGAAAATGGACAAGCCATATGGCTCAACCGATAGTCGTCTCTGCTCGCGCGATTGTTCAGAAAAATATTACGCGCAGGTGCTGGGAGATAAAACGGCCAGGCTCGGCTCGGGCAAACGGTTCCTGTTGTGGCTCCAGGAGAATCGGTCAGCGGTGCACAGGCAGTTGCTCGGACGGGGTACAGCCGAGAGTGGGTATTGCCAGAATCCGCAGTGTCCGAACGGGCAAGGCGGCCAGCCTGGAAACCTAGGTCTTATGCGAGCCGACGCTCGGTATTGCAGTACCGCTTGCCGGATGGCAGCTCAAAGAGTCCTAACCCTCCAAAATCGGCCCTCACACAAACGTTATTCTACTGGAAATAAGTGTAACGCTTCGGGCGGAGAGACATTTAGGGTCAACCCCCGCAAAAAGACACTTTTCGATGGCTCAAATCGCCTCCCAGGGCGTTTTCCACAACCGGCTAAATGACTCGAAGAGGAGAAAAAGAGGTGCGGGTGAGTAAGGAAACGGAACGATTAGAAGAGCTCGATCCCGGAGCGGTGCTGGATGACCCGCTTTACACACCGCAGGAGATTGCGCAGGCACTAAGGGTGAGTGACGACTATGTTCGCAGGTTGTTCGAGCGTCAGCCGGGCGTCATCTTCCTTCCAAGTCCGGGGAAGGAATCGAAACGCAGGCATCGCACTATGCGGGTGCCCAGGTCGGTGCTTCTTCGTTTGTGCGATGGGTGTAAGATGGGAGCGCCTAATGCCTATCGGACATTTGCAATTCTTGTAGGTGCGGCCTTTGGTCTTGTGAGGACACTTCGCGGAATGTCTACGGTACGGTGTGAGCCTATGGGCTGATGGTGTTCTCGGCAATCGTGAAGTCAGAGTTTCGCTCAAGACGCGCGATTGGAATGAGGCTTCGCGGAAGGTTTTGCGGATGCAGGTAGAAGGCCAGACAGGCGGTCCGGTGCTGCTGTCCATTGCTTGGGATTCCTTCCTGGCCGATCTCCAGGTGAGAAAAATCTCCTCTGGCGTCCAGGGGAAGTACAAACTGCTTCGCGCGAGGCTCGAGGCGTTCGTCGAGAGTCGCAAGATAGAGTATGTGCAGGACGTGAACCTGGACCTGCTCACTGGATTCCGCGCGACCTGGACTTGGGGACCGCGGACGCATTCGAAGCACCTCGAGCGATTGAAGGCGTTCTTTGGTTTCTGCGCTGCGCGCCGATGGACCGCTGACGGAAACCCTGCAGACGGCCTTAAGGCGCCTCAGATTGACGTCTGTCCCACCATGCCATTTTCTGAGGTGCAGATGACCAAACTACTCTCGGCCTGCGACGATTACGAAAAGGCGGTCGCTTGCGCAGGACCCACCGCGGTGCTCAACGCGCGGCGTCTCCGCGTGCTTATCTTGGTCATGCGATACACAGGCCTTGCGATCAGTGACACCGTAAAACTCTCCACCGCGGAGATCGAGGGCGACAAACTTTTTCTCTATCGGCAAAAGACAGGTGAGGCCGTGTACACGGTTCTGCCTCCGAACGTTCTGAGGACGCTTCGCGCCGTGCCGCGTGTTACGGATAGCCTCTACTTCTGGTCAGGCAATGGAAAGCTCGAGACGGCCGTGAAGGACTACCAGGGACGACTCCTGGAGGTATTCAAACTGGCCGGATTGAGCAAGGGCAAAACCTTCGCGATCGCGCATCGCTTCCGCGACACCTTCGCGGTGCACTTGCTGCTTGCCGGTGTTCCGATCGAGCGCGTTCAAATTCTCCTCGGTCATTCCTCAGTGAAAACCACGCAAAAGCACTATTCGCCTTGGGTGAAGGCCCGCCAAGAACAGCTCGAGGCCGACCTTCGCAGCGTGTGGACCCGCCAGGAACAGGGTACAAAACAGGTACAAAAGGAAAGAGTCGTTCCTATTAGATAGAAAATAAAGTAGATATCTGGCGGAGAGGGTGGGATTCGAACCCACGGTAGGGGTAAGCCTACACACGCTTTCCAAGCGTGCTCCTTAAACCACTCGGACACCTCTCCGCGGCGCGATGCAACCTTACAAGTTTAGCAGAAACACTTTAGGCCTGCATGCGGCCTCGAGTGCAGCGTACGGTTGAACCGCGCTTCAGAAGGGAAAAAATCTCTCTAGTAGTTTTCTTTCTTCGACCGCCCCGCCTGTTGTTCGCCGTTGTACGCTTTCCACGCCTGATCGATCACGTACGCATGCACCGCATCCGCCTGCGCCACGGTCATGCGCGCCTTCGGAAAGGCAAACTTGGGAGGATCCGAGAGCCCTGGCATACCTTTCTCCCAGTGGCTGCCGCCAAGAACGATTTGATACCAGTCCTTATGTACGTCCGCCGGCGCGTACCGCAAATCAGGAACAGCGCCGTCCAGAATCCATGCACCACTCCCGTCGATGCCCGGCGAGTGACACCCTTCACAGTAAAACGTCACGTAGAGTTTTTCACCCTCGCGGATCGTCTCGAGGGTTGCCTTCTGTTCCGGCGGGCGCGGCACGGCAGGAATCTGAATAATCGGATACGGAAAGGGAACGCTCCCGCCCAGCTTGAATGCATAGATTCGAACCGGTCCGCGCTTCGATTCCGGCGTAGCCATCGTGCGTGCGGGTGCGAACAATCGTGAACCGGAACCCCATCCTACAGGCGTGACCACGTACTGTTCTCCATTCACCGAAAACGTAACAGGAATCGACTCGATCGCAGATTTGGTCCTGACCGACCACAGTTTCTTCCCGTTGTCAGCTGCATACGCCGCAAATTCGCCCGTACCCTGGCCTTGAAAAACCAGGTTGCCCGCTGTCGACAGTATTCCGCCATTCACGGAGATTTCTTCTTCCACCGACCAGGGCGCGGATTGCGCCACTGGATCCCACGCAATCAGCCTGCCGAACAGCCCTTGACCGCTTTCGCCCGCTTCCACTGGCGCCTTGGTCTCAGGGTGCCGGTCGGTGGTGGGGATGTAGACCAAGCCCGTCGTCGCGTTATAACTCATCGGCCACCAGTTGTGGACCGTCCATTGCTTCCCGCCGCCCTCGGAAACTGGAATCAAAACTGGTTTGCCCGTCTCGAGGTTGATCGAACTGGCCCACGTTGTCTCGACCAGCGGCTTGGCCGACAAAAGCTTTCCTGTCTTTGCATCCAAAATGTAAAAGAATCCATTCTTGGGCACGGTCATCGCAACATGCCGCTTCTCACCGCTAATCACCAAATCCGCCATCACAATATGGTTGTTCTCGGAGTGCACGCCTTCCGTGCCGGTCTGGTAATGCCACACGTATTCGCCCGTATCCGCGTCCACCGCGATGATGCATTCGCCAAACAGGCGCTCTCCCGTGGCTTTAATCGCGGACATTTCCCCGTAGTCGACTCCGACCCCTGCCGTGCCGAAGATTACCAGCCCCGTTGCATCGTCATAAGTAATCGCGTTCCAGACGTCACCGCCGCCGATTCGCCACCAACCCTCGCCGTGCCAGGTTTTCGCGGCCTCTTCCAGTGCTTTTGATTCGAACGGCTTCGCAGGGTCACCGGGCACGGTCCAGAAGCGCCACGCTTCTTTCCCGGTTTCAGCATCGTATGCCACAAGCGCACCCCGCACTCCGTCATCGGACCCATTGAATCCCATCAGAATTTTGCCTTTGGCAACGTGCGGCGCTCCCGTGATTCCCGTCTGCAGCGGTTCGCAAACGGTTACTTCCCAAACTTGTCTGGCCGTAGTCGCATCAATCGCCATGAGGCGGCAATCGCCGGTCCCAACGTAAACCTTCCCATTCCATACGGCGACGCCCCCATTCGTCCGCGCGGAATAAGAGCCATTCAGCGACAGATTCAACCGAACCTTGGGATCAAACTTCCACAATAGTTTCCCGCTTGCCGCATCCACCGCATAAACCTTCGACAACGGCGCGCTGAAATAAATCACCCCATCCACTACGAGTGGTTCCGACACAACTCCCATACCGCCCTCGATGTTCAGGTACCACGCGAGCCCCAGGCTTGCGACGTTCTTGTCGTTAATCTGCCGCAGCGGGCTGAAGTGTCTCGAATCGTTTATGCGTCCATTCACCAGCCAATTGTTCCCGGTATCCTTCTCCGCAAGAATCCGTGCATCATTCACGGTGCCTTGCTTTGTGGAAGTGTCGGAACCAGGGGGAAAGCCGGTAGCCATGCCAATCGCCACCAGGACCAGCGCCAGATTCAAAACTGAACGTGTCTGCATAATCGAAAGCCGCCTCTTCGAACGCCGCGTAACTACCGAGTCGTTCCTCGACCCTGTTTGTCACTTGGGAAGGATCAAGGCGAAATATGTTAGTGACGCCGCCCGCGGAAAGTCAACGCAGACGGAAGCCCTCGAGGCAAGGAAGGAATGGCGCTGGTCCGGAGCGCTGTCAATTTGAGGGACGATTATTCATACCGCAGCGCAACCAGCGGGTCCACACTTGCCGCCCGACGCGCCGGCACCCAGCACGCCACTACCCCCGTAAACAGCAGAATCACCGGCACGCAGGCCAATGTCCAGGGATCGTAGGCCGACACGCCCCACAACTGCGTGCCGATCACACGGCCCAGCGCGACGCTGGCAATCAGTCCGAGTCCCACGCCAATTCCTACCAGCCGAAGTCCCATCCGCAGTACCATCTGCAACACGTCGGCACTGCCGGCGCCCAGCGTCATGCGGATGCCAATTTCCTGCGTCCGGCACGAAGTCGTGTAAGCAAGAACGCTGTAAACGCCGATCGTTACAAGCACAAGCCCTATGCCTGCGAAAATTCCCATCAGGAAAAATCCAAACCGAGGCCCCGCATAGGAAAACTGGTTGATGTACCCCTCCAGTGTTCCCGTAAATGTCAACGCCACATTGTTATCCGTTGCCCAGATTTCATGCTGCACGGCGTTGAGCATCGCCAACGGTTCGCCGGCCGTTCGCACAAGAACGCCTCGAAACGCCGAGCCCGTCACCGTATACGGGACCCAGATCTCCGGTGTTATCGGATCCTGGAGTCCCTGGTTCTTCACGTCGGCCACCAGTCCGATGATTTCAAACGTCGGGTCCTTCACCGCATCCTGAAAGTCCGCCAACTGCAGGATTCTCACCCGTTTGCCGATCGAGTTCTCATTGCCCAGATATTTCTTCGCGAACGTTTGGTTCACCACCGCCAGCTTGCGCGCCCCGGCTACTTCTGCTTCCGTGAAACCTCGTCCATCTAGAAACTGGATTTTTAGAACGGAGAAGTAGCCTTCGCTGCACAACTGAAACGGTGCATTCCATTTTTCTTCATGTGTTCTCCCTAGTATCTCAATGTCGCTCGGAATACCTCCGTATGGCGGCAGCGCGCTCGTTTCCGCCGCATCCGCAACCCCCGGCAGGACCTTCAACCGTAAGAGCAACGGTCGGTAAAAGCCCGTTACCTGCTCCGCGGTCTTGTAGCGGTCCAGCGGCAGCGGAAGCCTGGCCACCAGAATATGATCGGGACGCAATCCGAGGTGCACTTCCCGCAATGCGATAAAGCTTCTCATCAGCAGTCCCGCGGTTACGAGCAGCGTCAGCGACAACGCTACTTCCAGCACCACAACCGCGTTGCGAAGCTTGCCATGTCGGAACCCTCCTCCGCTTCCTCTTGTGCTGTCTCTTAGCGGCTCATTCACGTCTTTGTGCGCTGCTTTGAGCGCAGGCACCAGCCCAAACACCACAGCGGTTAACGCCGCCAGCACGAGCGCGAACAACAGGACG
>Ga0306920_100007848_pt1 | contig 14106 bp, 13 predicted proteins | sample flu12Cox44000170_FD_204666 | JGI IMG/M metagenome (GOLD analysis project Ga0306920, IMG submission 204666) | Lab enrichment of tropical soil microbial communities from Luquillo Experimental Forest, Puerto Rico - flux4day.12C.oxic.44.000.170 (v2)... | ecosystem: Environmental > Terrestrial >...
TAACACTTATCGGGCCAAATTAATCGAAGAATCGGGGTTCTCGTGCATGCCTGAACTTCTTCTGAAGCTAAATGCACTCGGATTTCGGTTTAGTGAAGTTCCTTTACAATTACGCTATGATCAAAAGCCCACTACGAGCAAGATGAACGTCGGCAGTTATATTAGGCGACTACTCAAACTGCTCGCCCGCTCGCGCTTACGCGGATTCAACCCATCATCAAAGAACGTCTAGGATCAAAGCCGGAGCAGCGGCCATTAGGATCTCATCGCAATTGGCTAAGATTATAAACGTTGTGCGAATATTGCGTTATAATGCGTCAAGTCTTTTGCAACCCAGAATCGACTCCGGTCGGATGCAAGATCCTGGCCGGCTTTTCCCGATTTGTTTCACGTGTTCAAGACATTTTGAGCTTCTGAGGGTCGCACTGAATAGTTTAGGGATTTGGGCGCTCTCGGTGAAGGAAATAAATATCTATGTGGATAAACGGGATCCTTTCTCCGACGCCCAGCGTGAATTACTTCGATCAGAATCGCGGTATCCCATAACTTTTGAACAAACAGTATCCTATGTCGTGGGCAGGACTGCGGGTCGTTCTTAACGAGCTTCATGCATTTCGGAAGTTGGCGGAGCAGATGAGAGCAGGAGACTTCCTGTTAAAATTTGATTCCGATGTCATTTTGCTGCGCCGAAAATTGATCGATGACGCGATAGGGGTACCTTGATCGACTAGTTAGCCACTAGGCGTACTACAGCTAAGGGTGGCTATCTGGTAGCTGTAAAAAAGGCTAACTACCGGCGTGCAGGCAACCCCTAGAGTACCGTCGTCAAGCTTGTTCACTTGAGGAGAGAGGACTCCTTCCGTTTTTCACCTGCAAGGCGGATCGCACTAAGTCTCACTTGAATGTCCCGATCCCACAACCGCGAATCGCCATCGATCCGGATTGAATGGACTTTCTTTTCCCTCAGGGCGCTCGGATCATCGAAGAGATAAACAAGCTCCTGCGTGTTCTCAACGAGCGGCGATAGCAGAAATCCGGCGCTCACCATCCCGGAAACGATGCGAAAGTCTCGGGTCTGGCCGCTCGCAAGCGTGACAGACATCCGAAGTCGATTAGTCTTATAGAGGATCGACGCAATTCTGCCCAAGAGCGAAGGCCGCACCTCTATCTGCGCATAGAGAAGAAGATTGTTGTCCGGCAGGTCTACAGTCCGCCCCAGCTCAAGTCTGCGGGATAAAACCTCCTGCAGCTGCGGCTCGGCCGCCCCTTCGACGCGCTTCAGCAGCAGGTAATCGTTGCGTTCACCAAACAAAGCATACTTCGCGAGCAGAACGGGCCAGCTCGGACCGTCATCCATCGAGGGAAAGCGATCGTCAAGCACCTCCAGCCTGAACAAGATATTGTCGGCGGCCTCGCCGCTGGCCAAGTGCTCTTGGTCGAGCTGAGCGAGGTGGGGCGTAAACGCTTCGTAGCTTTGCAGGACCGGCCGTGGGCGCCAGCTATTGCCGGACGCCAGCAGGTACGCTTGGCCCCAATCGTAGATGTCCGTCGTGCCGTCAAGCTTCGGGAAGTTTGCTTGTTGCGCAATGGCAGTCACGTGGTCCGAGAACACCTGATTCAGATTCACGGTCTTCAGAATCCGTTCCCGGAAACCTTCAAGTCCTACCACGTAGGTATTGAGCAGGTTGAGAAAAAAGACATTAGGTATCGAGTACCCAGATATCGAGTGCCCATACACGCCATCGATGATGAGGAACCAGGCCACAACGGGAAGCCAGAGGATAGAAAAAGCTTTGCGCGGTTTGAAAACGGACAAGTTGATCAGGACAGTCGCAAGGATGATTGCTGCCCCCGCAAATAAAACGTGATCCGAATCATGCCGAACGAACCCACCTTTGAACGCTGAGAAAAGGAAAGTTACGAACGAGATTAATAGCGGCAACTTGAAGGCCGGCTTCGCCGACGTTTTGAGCAACACGTAGAGCAACCCAGCGCTCGCGGCAACGTAAACCACGGCCTCACGGAAACCGCCGCGATTCCCCATCGCCTCGGTGTATCCCAATATGATCTGCAGCATGTTCGAGAAATAGTGCGGAAGGTCTCCAATTGATTGGCCTGACAATGTCCAGAACACCACCAAAGCGATTATGGGAGCTATGATGGAAGTTACTGCGAGAAAGATCGACTCGGTCGCCAAAAAGAGAATGAACGCGGCAATTGATGACCCTGCTGCATTGATGATCAGCGAACCCTTGATTAGGGGGAGTAATCCGAGGACGAAGAGAAGCATCACAAACAGCGCACTCTTGAAGTGGGAGAAGTTGCGGCGGGCAGCGCGCATGGCCCAAGCCTCATTACTGACGGCCACAACGAGAAGCAGCCCGTAGGATGCAAACACCACGTCGTTGCGCACGTATTGCTGGCTACCGACCACATACAACATGCATAAGCCCCACCACAGGCTCCATCTGGCCAGGAGGATAAACACGACTCCGAAACAGAGCCCGAAAAACAGTCCGGCGCCCATCACCAGCGCGTCTGTGCCGGGATGAAACATCCGCGTATAAATCGCGCCATAGGGGCCGTAGGGAAAAATCACCTCACGGCCGAACGCAAAGCCGTCCGCCACAGCCTCGTTGATCGCATACATCGAGGACGCGTCCAGGTCCGAGCTTGGCATTATGGGATACAGCGGCGCTATGACGATCAGCGCCGTGATCATAAGAGAGATGGAAAGAATGACCTGTAGGACAGCAAATAGGACCTTTTTCGTCGATATCTTAAACATTAAATGAGGGATCGGTATTTCCACGTGGGGTAATCTCGATATTTCGCAATCTGTGGAGTCACTGATTTGATGGCTGACCACAAGAACTTCACCGTCGCCATACGGGTAACCAAGATTCGACATGACTTACTACGTTTCAACCCTTCTATAACAGGCGAGACCATTTGGCCCAATCTACGGTGAGCTGCTTGCCATGTTGAAGGTTGACCAACAGCCGATATCCCAATTCATGGCTGGCCTTTCGCGTGCTGTATCTACTGCGTGACCTATAGAGTTCCAGTAGGCCGGCTTGCGGGAGAGACAGCGGGCGCGGCTTGCCTGCGATGGATTCGTGACCTGCCCAAATTCTTCGGACCACGGCTAGAGACGGCGCCCATTTGCTGCATGTGCCCTATGTGGGCGGGTGATGCAACGGGCCGGGGCGCGGAGGCCCCCAATACCGCAGCGCCCCGGCCCGTTGCTTGACGAGGTGCTGGGTTTTTTGTTTGCGAGCTGCAAATTCGTTCAGCGTGAGATAGCCAAGGCTCGAATGCGGCCGCACGGCGTTATAGTGCTGACGCAACTCTCGATGACAACTTTTGCTTCGGCGCGCGTGCGGAAACCATTCGAGGCTGAGGCATTCGTCGCGGAACTTGCCGTTGAAGCTCTCGGCGACGCCATTCTGCCAGGGCTTGCCGGGCTCGATCAGCGCGGTGCCAATGCCCTGCGCGGCGATCCTGGACAAGAGCGCCTTGGAAACGAACTCCGGACCGTTGTCGCTGCGCAGGAGGGCCGGTGCGCCGCGCTCGCTCACACGAAGTCGTAGGACCACACCTGGTTCGGCCCCGTCGGCGCCTGTGGCCGCGGGCGGCGCGCAGCCACGCGCTTCCTCGGCCGCTTGCGCGGCACTTGCAGACCCGTTGCCTGCCACAGCCGATAAGCTCGCCCTGGGCTCATCTCGTATCCGTCCCGTCCAAGAAAGATGCCAATGCGCCGATAGCCAAAGCGCGGATATTGCGCCGCCAGCGCCTTCATCCGCTCGATCACCGGCGCATCCCGCGTCGCCTTCCGGCTTTGATAGTCCAACGCCGATCGCGCCACCGAAAACAGCGTGCAGGCCCGCCGCACCGATAGACCGCGCCCTCGGCTGTACGCCACTTGCCGCCGGCCAGCCGGCACGCTCACCAGTTTTTTGAGGCAACTTCCTTCATCACCTCGATCTCAAGATCGCGCTCGGCAACCAGCTTCTTCAATCGCGCATTCTCCGCTTGGAATTACCTTCAAGCGACGGACATCGACTGAAGATCACTCATCTGGATTTATCAGCTTAGGGCCTAGCAAAATTTTCCGGGGCCGGAAGACGGTTGTGGTGCTGGCATTTGCCGGAACCGGATCCAAAAAGTGCACGACCCAGATTAACCAGGCATGCACCGTTTAATTTGATCGGCCAAACGCAAGGCCAGGGCGACGATCGTCAACGTTGGGTTCGCAGAACCTGAGGTCGGGAACACGGAACTTCCGGCAACATAAAGATTTCCAATGCCATGGATACGGCAATCCGCGTCTACCACCCCATATTTGGGATTCGCGCTCATACGGGTGGTTCCTATGTGATGGCAGCCGTACTTGATTCCAACGGGCCAGTCATCAAAAGCTATTTTGACGCGTCCTAAGCCGCTTTCGCCAAGCCGTCCGGCAAAGATTTCCAGCGTCCGCTTGGTGCTGTGTCGAGCGAGTTCGGAAAGGTGCAGATCGAGTCTTACGCGGGGAAGGCCGAGTGCATCGCGTTCTTGGTCGAGAGTTACGCGACTATCCGGGTCAGGGGTGGTCTGTCCGTAGAATTTAATGTTGAAGACCTTTGGCGCAATAGAGCCGTGCTTAAGTATTTCATACCCGTCGCCCACGACTCCCTCGATGTCGGATAGGATACGCCACAGATCCGACTCGATCTGGCTTGCACTGTGATTGTTTCCGTGCACGAGTTCCCGAAGAGCATTCCACCCCTTGGAAGAATCTGGAAGTACGTACGAGAGTCCGATGGTGCAATGCAGAATTTGGTCTTGCTCCAAGATAAATCTCCGTGGTGCCAGGACGCCTAAGAGATCCGTGGATGTCCGACCCAAATATTCATCGCAGTAGGTTGCCCATCTTTTGTCACCAGGATTGACGGGTAGGAATAGACCTACCTCGCCCTCCGGATGGTCCATGAAGAAACGCCCGACGAGATCATTTTCGTTGCCCAGGCCTGCTGTCCGCGTCTCGTTGGAGACAAGCAGCAGCCGTGCATTCTCGATACCACCCGCAGCAAGAATATAATATTTTGCAGTAATCCAAAACTTACGTCCGTTCAGGGTCGCAACGCGCAGACGAGCGATTTCGTTTTGCATTTCACCAGTTTCAATGTTTGTGACATTCGCATTCAAGTAAATGGCAACATTGGCCGCAGCCTTAATTATTGATCGATAAACTTGCCCAAAACGCGTTGGGGCGATTTGAATTACCTCCGTTACCATTTGACCTTCGTTGAGTGGGAGTAGTTCACCCCCAGCATGGTTCTGCAGCCAGATGTTGTCGTAGCCGTATTCGCCAAGCTGGCAGACATTTTGGGCTCGATAATAGTAAGGTAAAAGGTCTTCGAACCCGAAAGGCCAACCGCTGTAGGGCGCCCAAGAGTACTCCTCAAAGTCGATTGCATTTAATGGTCTACACCAACCGTTCCAATGGTTTGTCGTGCCACCGAAGTAGCGCAGGCGGCAGGCATCCAGTTCATTATATTTGCGGCCGACGCTACGACCCTTGTAAAGCTGTTGGGAGGCATCGTCGTGTTCGAGGCCACCGCTTTCGAGCACGCTGACCCGAAACCGGGCGTCGATAAATTCGTGAGCTAGAGTGATTCCGGCCGCTCCCGCCCCAATAATACATACGTCGGTGTCGAGGACCGTCGCTTCCGGCACCTCATGCGCGTCGATAAACATAGGAAATCCATCCGGTGAAGCGGCCGCTGTATCGCGCTTAAGAATCCTTCAAGAAATGGCTGCAAGTGCGCAAAGCCTCGCCTCTGTTGCAGACAAGATCCAACCCTGGATTTCGACCACTCGACCGGAACGGAAATCATCGCGACTTTTCGTGCAGGCCCAATCTCGAATAGCCTGACAGTTTCGTCCGATGGGTGGCGGTTGACTATCCTCGGCGCAAATCAAGCAAACCAACCTTGTTACGCTTGCCTCCGTCGGCATGTGGCGCAAGTACTCGCGCCCCACCGCCTGTGCAGAAGATTGATGCCCATCGAAGATTCGAACCAAATCTGCAGCCAGTTCCCGATCTGAAGGCAGGTTACCAAAGCCGTGCAGAGAACCACGAGAAAATGCAGCCAGAACAGCTCCCGAAGTTGCGATGAAGATACGTCTTGTAGATCGTTTCATTGTACGTTCCGGGGCGATCCAAGGATTTGATACCATCCCAATTACACCCTTTTGCGTCTAGTCTAGCTCGGCTCAGTTTTCTGGATCAGGCGGTATTGATCCCGCCCGGCGGCGCGCTGCTGATCTTTTGCGCCCTTCGGCCTACCGCCATGCCATCGCCCATCTGCCGTTCCTCATCGAGATCTGTAAGCGCCGAACCTATGGTCGACCGATCAAGTAGTCAGCGACAGCTCGGGCGGCGGTGGCGTTGCCAGCGGGCGTCCAATGGATATCGAGCCAGTAGTACATCCGCTCCCCGCCTCGCGCAGATTTCCGCAACTGCTGAGTAGTATCGATGCTGGGGATTTGGCACTCATTCAAGTAGCGAACGAAGGCGGCGTCGAAAGCCAGTTGCTGAGGGATATCGCGTATTCCGACCAGGCGCCAGCGGCTTTCGTCTTCCTTGTGGATCGCGTAGCTGAGTGGAACATAAACCACCAGGAGCCGTGCACCCACTTGGCGTACAATGCTAGCAAGTTTTTTATAAAACTCCATTGCCTCGCGCACTCCCGGATGCGTTGGTTCGAAGTTAATCGGCGCGGCGATCTCGCGTCCAGCTCCCAACACGGCGCCGCTTTGCTCGCCGGAAGCCCCAGGCGAGCCAGAATTGAAGCTTGTCCACAACATCCATCCGTAAAAAACAGTCGCGAGTTTTTTGAACCTCTCGCGCCACTGCAGGGCGCGTAGCGGGACGAGATAGCCATCGTCGTTAACGGCCGCAAAGGGCTCAGTAACGTTCTTGGTCGCCATCGATGCGTAGACAAACTGAATCACGAGATCGGGCGCATAGCCCTTACCTACTTGCTCGAACCAAGTTAGCTGCGGCGTCGGTGGCATCGCTGGGACCCCTGCGTTGATGATCTCGATTTTTTTGTCACCCGCGAACCCGCGTTCCTGGAGCAGCTGCTGGAGAACGCCTGCGAAACTTAATTCGTAGTCGACCCCCCAACCGAAGGCAAAAGAAGGACCGAGTATCATGACCCGGTATACGTCGGCGGGTTTTGCCAAGGTGTACTCTACGTCAGGGCGCGGCACGCGAAATCCCGCTTGGTTTACATAATAGTGAGCATGAAATTCGTTAGTCCGATGCTCGAACGAGAGACCAGGGCGATTTCTAAAGCCTGCGTACGGCTCGCGCGCGTAGATTGGAAGCGCGAGGCGTCTGAACAAAAAGTCGCCCGCTGTGACGTAGTAGAACCCCTGCAGTGCGACTTCAACGCAGATACTGAGGTAGATAAGATAGGCGAAAACCCGCCAGAACCGCGAAAGTATCGGTCTCAACACACAAACCCCTTTTTTATGAAAGCTCGGTTCATAGCACAGACGGCGGGGCGCGCTAGCAAGATTATAGTCTTTACCGTTTTCACCATCACACCCTTGACGCCGAACTGGGCGCACTGGGCTTGCCCTTGCCGATGCATTCGAGCTCGGAAGCGTGGAAGGAATAAAGCTTAAAGCCGCGCGGCCGCAGTAACGATTTCTTAGGATGGAAAACCCAGAGGAAATAGTTCCGTTTAGGGTCTTGATTTATTGTGTAACACAACGACGGCCCAGAATTGCTGACGGTCATCGAGATAATCTATTAGGTCAAAACGATCGGTCCAGTTTTTTTCCGAACATATGCCGAGGAATAATCGCATCCCCGTAAATCTCATTTGTCAGCGTGCCCCCGGCCGGTTGGCAGGTATAGAAACTCGCCAGCGCGAACGCGCGCCTCCGTATCAGGGACATGGGCGATTGCATCACGTAGAGCCTGACCCATAAAGACGCGTCACCCGCTGGTATAGAGCGGCAGAAAACGACGAAGCGCGGTGCGCTTCGAAGCCGACGATTGGGTCAGCCATTGCGGCAAAAAATGCCGATGTTCCAAGCCGATGTCAATTAGCGGCAGAAGCTATACCCGCTGACTATGCATCAGCGAATATAAGCAAAACCATTAAGGCAGTGTAGCGGGGATGGGGCTGTGGCCCGATTGTTCAGCTAGATACTGATCGCACGACCAACCCCACTCATGTCGAGTAACTAGATGACCGAGAAGGTACGGTGTATAGCGGCTGGAAGCATGGGCAAACAAAACTATGGGTGGAAGATATGCTTCTGTAGGTCTTTCTTCTTCTTCGTGGTAGCCGCCAAGATCGCATTTAATTATTCCGCCGATATCGGAGGGTTTGGCCGCTGCCCCGATGTAGTATGCATCTACTATTTCTGGCAGTTTTTCCTTGTAAAGGAAATAGAGTGGTGAGGGAATTGCTATTAACTTGCTAATATTTGCTTCCTGCAACGCATGAGCGAATTTATCGACTTCACGTGTGGCAACTTCGTAGCCTGCTCTGGATTGTATCCGAATAAGTGCGTCGAGTCCGACAAATGGCAAAACTGCCGCACCAATGATCACCAGCAACAGCGTCGTCATTTGGCATCGGCGCGCTTCAATGGCCAGGCGCGCCTGGCTAGCCGCAAGAAGAATTAGGAGAGCACTTCGCGTCCATGCCATATAGTTGTTTTGTTGGGGAAAGAACACTATCGGAGATAGGATGACAGTTACCACAACCAGCGCCATGATAATTTCTTGGAACTCAAAATGGTGATAAATCTGCTTGGTTGCGAGATAACATACTATAACCGCCACGACCAATGAGGAGAAGACGAGAGAAACGGAGTAGAGTCCCGAGCTGAAAATGGCGTGGTAGAATAGTTGACGATATCCGTTATGAATGACTGCGCCGAATCCGCTCTGGGCGCCGAAGCCGTTACCCACAAATCGCGACCATGCAGTTGAGTCGGCAGCTTGATAGAAAATGATCACTATAACGATTGGGAGAAGGAAGCCGCCAATCAATTTCAAAGTGACTAAAGTCAGGTCCTTAGGCTGATGCCTTAGTTCCGTGGACGTAATCGCAATGGACCAGACGGCGAGGCCGCAAATCGCACCACCGAAGGGAAAAAACAGGGCACATAGGCCAGCAACGACTGGTGCCGCGAAATGACTCACTTGCTTCCGCTGCGATCTCGCGAGCAAACATGCGAATACAAAAATGGCAAAGCTTGGTATGTCTGGCCGGTCGGGTTGAGTGATCACCAGCCCTGAAGGCAGGGCGAGACCCAGTATAATTGCGCTAACCAGCTTCCATTGCTTGCTGATTGCCGGTTCCATCAAGGCCGCGACGGCCAAAGTGGCGATTGCAGCAAACAACAGCTCAAAAAAACTGTCGGCGTAGCCGCTGCAGCCAAACAACAACGCGAACAGGCCGAAAAGAAAGGGAACGGCCGGACCATTCGAAGCGAAGAGATGCGGTTGAAGATCGTCGGTCCCGGGCAGGCCCATCGAGTAGAAGCCTCTACCCAAGGCCAGATTGCAACCGGCATCCTTGTAGACGAATACGTCACGTCCCGCGTCTCGAGGGGCTCCCACGCACGAAATCACGATCCAAAGTACTAGGCTGAAGGCAAGAACGCCCCAATAGGCGATGCGCGTCATATCGGATTCGGGCTCGCGATTAGCTTCGCAGTTCGTAACCATCTGCTGGTTCAATATTTCCGGCTACTGGTGTTTATGAAACTCATTATCGGTCCATCAGGCGATCTGAAAGGGCCGCGCCCTCGCGTACGGAAGGTGACGCCCGCTACGCCTGGGCGACCTCGCCCCTACGCAAGCGGCGCCACTCCGGCACTGCCTCAAACCAATTGGAGCAGCAGCCGATCAGGACCGCGATGAAAAGCGTGGCAACCAGCCACCACGCGATCTGGCTAATGCACCACAAGAACTGCACCAATCTGGCGCCGGGGACCTTGCCGATCCACTCCAGGGTCTTCGGGAAGAGTCCGTACCAAGTGAAGAAGCCCGCCCATGTAAGCGCCACAACAAGCGCGCACCCCTGCAGCGCCACTCGGCGCACGCGCATGTCAGCCTCCATGCGCGCCATGGCAAGGAGTCCCGGCAGCGTAAAGAGAAGATGAATCCCGCGATATCCGATGCTCGAGCCGGCAAAGAAGCAGCCGCCGACGAGCGCGGCTCCGATAAGGAGAAATATCTTCTCCTGCTCCGGCAGCCGCGCCAAGGCGATGCGGAAATCGAGCCGGCGCACCATAGCGAAGAACCACCCTGCCGATGCAAGGAAAAGCGCCGCGAACGTCGCGAGCTTCACCAGACGAAGCTCCACAAGCCCGGGATGCACCGCCCCGTCCACCATCTGCGCGATGAGGTCCGGAAGGAAGTGCGCGCCGAATAGGTCGGAAAAGGCCTCGCCGCGCGGAATATTCGGCACCACCTTCACGACCTCCGCGTGAAAATATACGCCCGTCGCCAACACCACGGCGGCCGCCGCGCCATTTACCCACAGGAACACCCGTGGTCGCTCACGCAACGTCAGCACCATGAGCACAAGCGGATAGATTTTCAGGAGCCCGCCGATGACGATCATCGTGTAAGCCGCGACCCGCCTGCATAACGGGCCCAGCACAAGAACTCCGGCCGCCGTCGCGATGAGAAACATGAGAAGATCAATATTTGCCCGCTCGACGGCGAACGCCGTTACGGGAGATAGTGTTGCTACAAGCCTCAGCAACAGTTCTCTGCTTGAGCGCGGCGGCGGTAGGACGGCGAGCGCCAGGAAAAACGATATGGCGAGGCAGAGCCCGAGCGGGTTCGTCCACTCCTTGCCAGGCAGGAAGGTTAAGCGCAGCCATAGCGGCGAATAGGTGAACACTCTGTAGCGCACGTCGCAGGGGTTGGTGACATAGACGTCGACGCCGCGCTGCCAGCAATCGACCCACGAGAGGATACCTTGAATATCAAAAAAGGGGTACTGGAATGGCGCGATCCCGATGAACGCGAGAACACGGTAATAGTACCCAGGATCGAGATGATAAAGGAGCGCCAAAGCAATCATGGCGGCCAATCCGGCCGCTGAAACCGTGAAGCGAAGCGCGAGACGTCGGACGCCCGTGGCTATTATCATTAGGCGAGATCGTAATGCTACTTTTGATCAGCTACGCTTATTTGTTGGGATTTCATTGCTATAGGATGTACCCCTTGTTTAAACGCCATTGACACTTTTCTCGCTTGGCTCGGCGCCTCGGGCACCGCTCACCTGCGCAATAGAGGCCACTTCACTGTCTCCCGTGGCTGACCGGAAGCAGGTCGTAGTTGTCGTCGCCAACGGTAATCCTTGCGGCCAGTTCATCATCACAGCGCGTCATATGCCGAGGTCACATGCCCGGTCCGTGCACTCCCGCGCCGGAGAGAATGCGCTGACTTTTCCGCGTCGCGCATCTTACCCGGCCCATCGATCTTGCTGACACCCGGCAACCGGGACGGTTACATCTGCTTTTGTTGTTTTGCGGCTTCAATGCTTGTCCTGTCCCATAAATTGAAAGCTATAGAAATGCGTAGTTTGTTTTCAACTGTGGGGCCGGGTGCAGAGTGTAGTAAACTAGTGTCAAAGATTACGAGCCTGTTCTGTTTATACTGGATTTCCTCTTCTTCTTTGCCGCTTAGGAAGTAAGTCGAACCACCCCACTCCGCTTGCCACGCGACGGGGTAATAGAGTGCTGTCCGATATCCAGGATCCCTGTGCCAATCGATATTCTGGCCCTTAACTTGGCCATTCGCGATTATGCGGTCGCAGTAACATTCCTGAAGGCTTGTGAACTCCTTCTGTATCAACTTCCATAACATATGGAAAAAATTCTTCTCATGCGAATCACCCCAAAGAAAGCTCACGAAGGTCTTGCGATCAGTAGGATCATTCTCGACAGCGCGCAAATAACTCCATTGATATTTTTCAGTACCTTTTGCAATTAGGTTACAAAGATCAGCTTTAAAGAAATCATCTCTGACCACAATCATTGCAGATCTCATTTGTCGGCGCGTTCAAGCCATTAAGGCGAATACCCTCGCAGGTATGCAGAACGATACTTTCACCACAAATCTACCGCGGATCCATCTAGGCTAGTAACAACCCGGCCGTGGCGTAAACCGTTTATGCAACCGCTACGCTCAGTCCGCGGGACCGGCTCGCCAACGGGGTCGGTGACTGTCTCAGTACCGTTCAAAGGCAGCGACACACGCATCCGCTTCGCGGATGAGAAAGTGCTCCATACACACACCGTGGGCACCCCTCTTGTTCGGGCGCTCACTCAGCTGACACCGCAATGAGGGAAGGCCGGAGCGCAATCAGGCAGGCAAGCGACCCCGAGGCGCAGTTAAGCGCCAGCTTCGGTTCACCGGAGGAGCCCACACAGTACAAGCTGGTCCAACATGTGCGTAGCAACGATTTCATTTCCCTTGGGCAACAGATGTCCACTATCTACATAAACTGGTTCGGGCACACCTTTGAGCGAATGCGACAGATCAGCAATACAGTGACGCCCGCTACCCTGATCTATTCCTTTAAAGTCTGCCAGTATAGGACGGACACGCTCATAGAAAGGAATTCTATTTTCCGACAAAAACTCATTAATTCTAGGATACCACCATGATGCCTTCTCTTCGGAAGACAATGTTCTGTCATCTGTGCCGACCAGTGGCTGTAGGAACAGCGCAACCGATAGCTGATCATCGGCTAACGCAAGAAATGCTCGATGATTCCTACGATAGAATTCTACAATGAGTGGATCAAAGGGGGTTGATAACGATGTCGATTCTCCGGCATCTGGCTTGCCGGCATCTGGCTTGTGTGAAAAGCAGTACAGGTTGTGCGACAGACAGCGAAACATGCGCAAAAGTAATTCAACCGTTCCGAGCTTGAACTCACTCTTTGTAAGAAAGTATTGCAGGTTTTCTGCAACGAGATCGGCTGAGCCCGCGATTGAGTAGCTCTGTGCGAGGCGGGCTTCGTTCACCCAATGTCGGAATGGAGTTGGAAATGGAGCTTGGTCATTCGGAAAAGTGTTAGTAAAAGTGTCGTTCCATCCGTCATAAACAACGACCAAGTCAGGGTTAAAGCGGAGCAAATCGCTTACAAGGTAAAGGTATTCCTGTGCTGAGTTGTAGCCGTCCCGTCCGGCATTGATGAATTCGATGCGTTGGCCCTTAGGACCCGTCAACCCGCGCTCCTGCGCGACCTTCCGCAGCATCCCAACAATGTTCTGCGAAGGTCGCGGAGCACCCTCACCCATTACCGTAGAGCCACCCAATACGATTATGCGATAGGTGTCGCTCGACTTCTGGAGTCTCACGGGCGGATCATTCAAATCGACGATAAAACCGTTATCGTCCGTAATAAAGAGATCCCTATCATTAGGCCGAAAGGGGTCTACATGAACAACGGCGCTGGCTGGCTTTAACCGAGACCCTAATAAACCATCCGAGGTGAAAATTTGAGTAGTATACCGGTTGAAATAACCAAAAAAATGCACATGTGACGGCAAATCAGAAGGGGCAGGCGGATTCGTAACGAAAAGTCTCGTCAGAAGATGTTCTTTGGCAAACAACGTAGTGACGTTACCTTTTAAATAATCGTTGATGTAAAGGATGCCAATACATATTGATTCCAACAAAACTGGCAAAAGCAGAAGAATAAAAATTAGTCCGATCCAAAAGGTGAAGGTCGAATGTTGGCGAACCGAACGCTGTCCGTCGCTTTTCTTTGCCATCTCAGCCATCTCGAATTCTTGTGAAACTTGTTGCGTGCAAGCGGCACCGACAGGATCGCTGCTATCAAAAAACCTCGCATGGTCAGCCCAAACTACTCGCTAAGCATCAGCCGCCGATACAATGGTCGATTTGAAAACTAGCGTCAATAAACGGCGCGAAGTTGAGAACGTGCAGCACGACGATCCGGCGTGCGTCGGCAAAACGGTCGCTCCGTGACGCCCGTCACATACTAAAGCTGCGGATCAAACTAGCCTGCAATTAAGCTCGCTGGGATGGTGAGC
>Ga0306920_100007849_pt1 | contig 14105 bp, 12 predicted proteins | sample flu12Cox44000170_FD_204666 | JGI IMG/M metagenome (GOLD analysis project Ga0306920, IMG submission 204666) | Lab enrichment of tropical soil microbial communities from Luquillo Experimental Forest, Puerto Rico - flux4day.12C.oxic.44.000.170 (v2)... | ecosystem: Environmental > Terrestrial >...
GCAAATGCATGCGAGTCTATGTTACGAAGCTTAGCGAGCACTTCCACCACGAAGAGAGGATTCTTCTCCGGAACAAGTCGGCCCCCAAAGAGGAGAATCAAAGCGTCGTCAGGGAGACTCCACTGCCGACGGAAGCTTAACCGATCTGCGGAAATATTTTCAAACGGCGTGGGATCAACTCCGTAGTAGAGCACCAAATCGCGACTAAGACAGCGCGCCCGCCCCGCGAGAAATGTATCGAGCGTATAGTTGGAGATGCCGACCACGCGGTCTGCCATTCGAAGACAAACTCGCCGCATAGGTTCGCGGTAGACCCACTGTCTAAAGCGGCTGCCAGTGGGCACGGATTCATCGGCATTGTGCACATGAACGATTCGACGGCGAATCGGTAACCCCGCAGCGGCCAGGAGATAAACTGCGCTCACAATGTCATGATGACAGTGCAGAGTGTCATAAGACCCACGCCGAAGCTCTGCCCGCAGGGCGCGGATAAAGTCCACCTTCCTCCGCAGCAAAACGGGTGAATGGATCACGCGAGCGCCGAGAGCGCGCGCCCTCTCGTCCTGAGCACCGGACTGCTTGAGGATGCAATAAAAACTCCAATCGATTTCTCTTTGTCGTTTCCGCGCCTGCTCCAACATGCGAAGTAGCCAATTTTCCACCGCGCCGCGGTCGAGGTTTTCGACGACGTGGAGGACTCTCAAAATGACTTGGGAGCCCGGACGTCACGCCTGCCCTCACGGGACGCAATACAATCGCAGAACAACCAAGACTCAACACATCGTTCACGATTTAGCGGCGTCAACATAAAGACTTTCCCATTCGTATTTTTGGTCGTCAAGAACCAAGGCGGGGCATTGGCTGGTCTGGCCAAAAGCGGAGCGGCAGACCGCTGCGAATCCTGCACGCAAAAGCATATTCTCCATCGTGAGCCAGTCGTATATAAACTGGTGTTCGTAGCGCTGGCGGAAACACAGATTCACGACTTCCATCGGGGTCTCGACACCAGTGCCCCGCCGATTTACCAGTGCTTCCGGAGCCTCAAAATACCGCCGAAGCACAAGTTCGCCGTCGGGCACGACAAGTCGAAAGCAGCCGCCAGCGTGAAGCACCCGATGTACTTCCCGAGCTATCCTCTCTCCATCGGCGAGAGAGAAATGCTCCAGTACATGTTCGCAAAAGACACCGTCGAAGCTTTCGGTTGGAAAAGGTAGCGGTCGGCCGAAATCAATCAGATACCGCACATTCCTATCTCGAAACCCGTCGATATTCACCCAGTGAGCATCAACAACACCTCGCGGGCCGGAGCCCAGGTTCAGGAAGAGTGGTTGGGGCTGCTTTGAAAGGGCCCTGCGAATTCGAGACTTCTGACCCGTAAGTGCATTCCGAATTCGGAGTCGCAAAAAGTATAGGTCCCATCGCGCAATCGCCAAGAATCGGTGAGTAAAAAGCCAGAGGAGGAACCTGCGAAAGAACAAAGGTCGAGAAAGTGTCACGTCAGTTAAGTGAAGCTACTAGCTCAAGTCCACGGCGCCGGCCCCGCAGGCACGCAAGCTGGATTTTACGGTGTGGTCCACGTGCTAACAATGCACGCACAGTTTCATGCCAGCGCACATTATATGACGCCACTTCCGATAATGAAGAACGGAAGTGGTCCAGTACGACAGCAGAAAAGAAGATTCCTTCGGTCAGGCGAACTAGGTAGTCTTCCGTTAACCGCTCGGGCGAAATCAGGTGAGTGAGTTTCAGCGAGGCGATCAGCCCAACCCCGAGGCCGAGATCACAGGCGCAAGCTGCCAAATCGTTGTCGCCGCCCGAGAGAAGTGAATTTCCGTTGCGATCTAACTGAAACGACCGTTTGCCCGATTCGTGCAATTCCAAATAGTGCAGCGCGACGGTTCGGCGAACACAGAGTCCAGCTCCGCAAGGCATCGTCTGAGGTAAGCGCGGCAGATTCGACCAGATGTCATGGTCGAACTCCCGGATGACAAGATTTCCCCAGTAGCGACGGGTCCACTCTGGAGGCGGCTGCTCGAATGCCGGCCGACACTGCCCACTCCAGGAACCCAGAAATGGTTTGTGGTCCATCACGCGTAGGGCAACATCGAAAAAATCTTCATCAAGCACATTGTCATCATCGACAAAGACCAGCAAATCTCCTTTCGACTCACGTATGCCGCGCAGGCGAGCGGCGGTGAGTCCCAAAGTTTCCTCCCGAACAAACCGCGCAGCGGGATGCCAGGAGAGATCTACATCCTTCGCAAGCGGCTGTTCACTTCGGTTATCAATGAAAAGCATTTCCCACGAGTCGTGTCGCAGGTTCTGCTTTTGCATCGCACCAAGACAGCGCTGCAGATAATCGCTGCGAGGATTGTGGGCGCAGAGGATAACGGAGAGCATTTCGCCTCAAACTGCTATGTAATTCTCTGGTTCACCGAACAACCGAGAATCGCTAACATGTCTTCATCCCCCGACGGAGCGAACTTATAGCGGAACATTGTCAGGCGGTCGAGACACTCTTCACGTTCGGAAGTGGTAAGATGTTTCACTTCCCAATGAACGATCGCGGGTTGTACGCGATGAAAAGGAAACAATGAAAGAATATACCCGTCCGCCCCTTCGGTATCGATTTGCAGAAGATCGACGTGCTTATGAGATAAACAATCCAGAACCGTGTCGAAGGTAATGCAATCCACCCAGTCTTCGACAATCATTGTTTCCAAACCTGCAATGAGCGAAGCATGCTTGACCAGCGTTTCGCGTTGAAACGAAGCCAAACCACCGGCCCAACAAGGCGCAGTCGTGGAGTCTACGGTAAAGAGCATACGCCTTCCCGGTTTTCCATCCAACGCGGCCTGCAAAATCATGATGCGATCATTTTCACGATACAGTTCGCGTAGTTGGTTTGCAGCCCGAGCCTGGGGCTCGACCACAACACCTCTCCAACCGCATTTGCGGGCATACTTGTGCAACGGATCTTTGGTGACTCCGTCATATCCTCCTACCTGAATGAATGTTAATTCCGATCCGTATTCGAACATCCGGCGACAGACCACATCATCAAATTCAAGAGCTCGCAAATTGGCTGTCTCGAGCAGTTGATCTGGGATAAATCGTGTTCCCTGAATTCGGTAGCCGAGCTTTCCCAAAGCGAGTTTCAGCAAATGCTTCATTTTCTCATTTGACGGATAGATGTCGGTGAGAAGCCTGATCAAGAAAGGCGAACACCATCATGTTCTTGGAATAACACTCGTCGATCGTATTTCCTGGCTCTTTCTGCGTAACTGATGTATTCAGCCACCTCGAAACATCAGACTAGATCAACTGATTTCTTGAGAGCCCAACACAAGTGAAGACTACGACCAATGTAGTTAACTCCCTGTGCTAACAAAATCCGGTGCACCTATTTCGGCGTGGACCGCCGCAGTGGAATGATGAGTTTGCAAGATGCCAGTTTCACCCTCACACGAGCACTCCCAGCACAGTGACGCAGAAGAGCATGACACCCCGCGACCATTCTCCGTGTTCTGCCGCTCGGTAGTCGGTCGTAGTAGAACTTCTCGAAGAAAGAGAGCAGGTCTGCACCTAGCATAGCCCGCTGGCGGGCCTTCTTGAGACCGGCCCAGTGGACAATCCGAGGCACGGCACTCCGCTTCGCGACGGTCTCGGAATCGAGGCCTTCCATTGAATGCGCAGGCCATCGCATGATTTGTCGGCGCTCAATCTGCAAACCATCAAGTGCTGCCTTCTGATTCAACACGTAGTTTAGGACACCTTGATCTCCTGGCATAAAGAGTCTGGGGTATCGCAGCCTACGCGGCATCGTCCAATCAACCCAGGGTGCAAAATCGGCCCGCGTAAGCACTCCCGCAGTTCCGAACCATTGACCGGAGTTAAAGACGAATTGTGGGGACTGCGCACACGGATCGATCCCACGGACACTCTCCCAGTCATAATAGAGCCGCTTCGTATTGTCTTCAGACTGCTTTTCATCGTCGACCAGGAACGGCGCCCGAGCGTCGCTCCATACTTCGAGAACTGGCCCGGTGAGAACCGTGTCAGAATCAAGCACAAGAAAACGCTTGCCAGGTGAGTCGAACAGAGGTTCTAACTTAACGAAGCCCCACCCATAGTCGCCCTTTGATAGTTCGGCAGCCCAAACATCCCAGTACCTCCGCAACTCGTCAGTTAAGCTACGCTGTAACGTCCCACTGATGAGCAGTCGAATTAAAACGTCAGGATAAAAATAGCGAACGCTCGCAACACAGGTGCGCGTGTAACGTGCATCTCCGGCGAAAGCGGCGATGTAGATACAGTCAACTTGTGAGACTTTCACCTTGGTCCAGCCATTTTTCTTGTCATGCCGGTACCTTAACAGCTTCGAGAGCGACGCTTTCAAAGTTTAGCAGCCCTTTAGGGTAGCGCTGCTCGTTTTCCATGTTTTGCAACTCGTGATGAGGACTCTCCCCCAGGACACATCGCTGCACCGATTTAAACCCCGCCGCGCACATCGATTCGGTCAGCGTCTTCTCATCGTAGAGGAATTGGTGTCCCCACTGACGTAACATTGCATTGATCGCAGATACAGCGTCAGGCGGACCGTCCTGCACAAACGTGCGGCAAAACCAAAGGAGGTATTCCTGCTGTTCTGGGCATAGTTCACCACCATACAGCCCAATGATAGCCGCCAGATTGGGCGTAACCACGCGAATGACACCTCCGCCCCGCATGACGCGATAACACTCCTGCAACATACGGGCCCCCTTCTGGTGGGGCACGTGTTCGATCATATGCTCGTTATAAACGTACTGAAAGGTATTCTCCGCAAAAGGGAACGGCTCAGTGGCGTCCATACGCATCACCTTCGGAATTAACTCGATGTCGGTGTTTAGCCATCCGTCGAGTAACCGCCAGCCCCCGCCGATGTGTAGCTTAGGCTTCGCCGCTTTACAAAGATATTCATCCCGCAGGTGCTGATCGGACTGCAAAATCGCCCGACGTACTCGATGTGCGCAAACAAGAAAAGGATGCCCGGGGTTGCCTAGTCCGACCGTTTTGAGCAGCCTCTGTCTAAACCGCACAGTCATCCGGGATTCTGGCTGACCTATCCCGCTCGTCTTCATAGTAGCGCCGGCTCCTGTCGAAACCGGGCCCAGCCCTTCCACTTGTTGACCAACCGCGAGCAAAACCTATCTGGGCTTGCACCGTGCCTTGCCGCACAAAGCATCAACCAGCCGGCAATCTGCAAGTACAGCGGGGCTCGCTGTCGACAGCAGCCCCGATTCCAGATACTCACTGCTTCAGCAAGGCTGCTCGCTTTCACACAAGATTCCGCCACTCCGAACGAGAGCCCAAGCAACGCCCGTTGTCGGCTCCAAGTAAGCAGACCGCTCCTCGTAACCGTATCGAGAAGTTTCTCCTGTACCCTCTCGGCTGCGCCAATGTAGCGTGGATCCCGGAAGTGTCGGACGCTTGTCTTCGTGGCATCCTGCTGCCACCGGATATCATGGTCGACATCCGGGAAGCACAGATATTTGGCTCGGGCACATATCGCGCGGACGTGTAATTCAAGGTCTTGCATGCTTAGCAATGTCTCATCGAAGCGCCCGATCTCTCTCAGAAAGCTACGGCGCCAGATCGGGCCGGAAATCTCCCACACGCACTCATGCATCAAGAAGCGCAGCAAATCATCCCCGGGACTCTGCGTGTGGTAAAGGCGGCTAAGATCACCCAGTGACTCCACAAAAACGCCAGCACGGAACACTGAAAAATCCAGGCTCGGGTTTCGTTGCATGGTCTCGACTCGGACTTTGAGGCACTGGGCCCGAAGCAAGTCGTCAGAGTCGAGGAAAACGATGAATTCACCTGAGCTTTGAGCAATTCCGATGTTGCGGCACACATTGGCTCCGGATTTCTCGCCCGTGCGGCGCACGTAGCGAACACGAGCATCCGCGGCGGCGCGTCTTGCGACCTCTTCGCAAGTTCCATCCTCCGAGCCATCGTCAATAACGATGTGCTCCCAGGCGTCGAAATTCTGCCGCTGAACAGAGTCCATCGTCTCGCAGAGCAGCTCGAGCCGATTTCGGGTCGGCGTGATGACAGCCACAGTTGCATCCATTCGGGAATTAACCGCTGGAAAGACCGCTTCTTACGCAGTTGTGCTTACAGTGTCCGCGGCTTCCACGGTCACCGTAGACCCCCTCGATGCCCGGAAATATTGTGCCACTTTACTCACCGCTGCCACCAGATCCCGTGCCTCTCTTGCTCCTAGTGATTCGTGCACGTCGACACGAACGATCGCCTGGTTGGCTGCGCGCGCATTCGGCAACTCGAAGCGCCGTGGCCGCAAGGGTTGACGTAGTGACCACGGCATGCCGCTCGTACCGAAAACCACGGCGTCGCGGTACCAGGGCTGATCGGTCGGAATGAACGGGTATCCGGCCTGCACGCCGCCAATCCCTTCCAGTTCCAACGCGCAGGCGAATTGCTGGGAATTGCAGTTCAGATCTTCTCGATCGATAAGAAGACACAGGAACCAATACGATCCTGTGCAGCCCGGAGGATCCCCAGCGAACGATACCCCTTTCACTTCTTTTAGCCCTCTCGCCACCAGCGCCGCGAAGTTCCGCCGTGCCCGCAGAGCGACCGGGAGCTTCTCCAGCTGCACAAGGCCTATGGCCATGCTGATCTCATCCTGGTTGAAGTTCAGCGATGCGGTAATGTTCATTGGGTTACCGAGCGTGCCAAACGGCTTGCCGCGATCGATCACTTGCCGTGCTCGCGCGAAGAGAAGCGTGTCTCGAGTGAAAACTACACCCCCCTGACCTCCCGTGGCGTGGTGTTTTCCAAACATGGTCGAGAAAGCCGATATGGCGCCGAAAGTTCCCACCATCCGTCCCTTGTAGAGGGCTCCGTGAGCCTGCGCGCAGTCCTCAATCACCGGAATATTTCGTTTCCTCGCTAACTCGAGGATCGGATCCAGATTTACCGGATGCCCCGTGAGATGCGCAATCACAATCGCCGCTGTGCGCTCTGTCAGTGCTTCCCTAATTTGCTCGGCCGATGTGTTCAGCGATCCCGGGGCACAATCCGCGGGAACCGGAATGCAATTCAGTAATGCAACCGGCATGGTGCCACCAGCATCCGTGATCGCTGGAACGACCACCTCGCTGCCGGGTTCCAGGTCCAGAGCTCGCAGGGCGACATAAACCGCATTCGTTCCCGAGTTTAGAGCCGCGGCATAGCCTCCTCCGAGATAGTCGGCGAACGCCCTGCAGTAGGCCTTGGCCTCCGCCCCACCGTAAATCAGCGCGCCGCCTTTACGGATCTCCTGGTTCAGCACTCGCAACACCGCCTGTTTCTCACGCTTGTCGAAGTGGCGTCGCCGCGGCCAAGGCCATCTCCGCACACGCGGACCGCCATGCACCGCAGCTGGCTTGCGGATCGCTGCCTTGACCAGGTCAGGATCAATGTTCGCCCAGTCCAGCGAACGGCGAATCACACCGACGAAGGAATGTTTCATCACTGCAATGTTCATCTTCACTCGATTGCGCACTTATTGAGACAACGGCACCGCCGGCCTCTCGACCGCAATTCTCTCCTTCGACGCGTAGCTGCGCTGTGCCGCATCCAGCACGCCAATGACCTCCAGCGTCTCTTCTCCGTCAGGATCCCAAGGCCGTCCCTCCCGGCCGCCTGAAACCGACCCCGCCGCCGTCGCCCTCCAAAGCCGTGGGAACTGGCCCTCGGTCAGCACATCCAGAGCCGCCGCCAGCACTCGCACCGGCAGCGATGTATTGGAAGGACCCAGGTCCACCTCCACGGTTCGCCGGTCGGTCTCGATCCGCAGGTGAAACGTACTGTCACTTTGAGATCCCACCAGGGCGGACTGCCGTCCGTCCTCATGGCCCACCAAAATCGTTTCCTGATCTCCGCTTTGCGAAACCTCAACCTCGAACGAGCCCTTTCCCATGATCGCCAGCATCATCTCCGACGCGTGAATGCCATACCAGAAGTAGCGCCCCTGCGTCTCCTGGATCTGCAACCAGTAGCGCACGCGGCACGATTTCACCCTCTCGCCGGCCGCCCGGATCGCATTCAGGGCGTTCACCAGCCCGTCTGCATAGCGGAATGCCGAACTGGTAAATACTCGCGTGCTCTTCTCTCGCGTCAGCGCCATCATGGCCTGCGCGTCCGCCAGCGATACCGCAAAGGGTTTGTCCACAAACACCGCATGGCAGCGTCCCACCACCGCCCGCAGAAGCGCCCGGTGCGCACGCCCGTCCGAAGCTAGGATGCAAACCAAGTCACACTCCTCCGCCACATCCTCCGGCGCATCCATTATTCGAACTCCGTACTTGTCCCGCAACTCGCGCGTGAAGCCACCCACCCGCGAAATGCTGATCGGCATGTCCGCCGAGCCGCCCGGATATGCGGCCACCACCTTCGCCCCCGGAATGTGAAACGGATTCTCCGGATCGTTAAGAATCCCCGCAAACGACGGCGCATGCGACGTGTCCAATCCGATCAGCCCCACCCGCAACCCGCGATGATTTCCGTTCACGTTCACCACCTGGCCGGGCTTTCGCTCAGGCTGGCTCCACGAGCATTTTCGACTATCGTAGTCAGCCTTCAACACCCCACGGTAAACTGGGCTCAACGGACTTAGCGGAAGCCTGACCTCCCTTCCCGTGATCGCAGACTCGTACGCGGCAAAACACAGCTCCAGCGAACCCATCGCTTCTGCCGCCGGAATCGGGAGCGGCTCGCTTCTTTCTATGCTGCGGGCGATCTTCTGGTAAAGCCGCGCGTGCGGTGTAAGCTCAGGCTTGGCAGCCACACCCAGCCGGCGCTTCGCAAAGCGCACCCCGCGCGCCATCGACGACGACGATGGCGGTCGCGTCTCCGGCAGCGCTTGATCCACCTCTGCCATCGCCTTCGGAACAAGAGCCTCATCCTTCATCGTCAACCGAAACGGCAGCCCCACCGTCCCCTTGCTCCCTTGAATTCTGAAACCGCCGCCGCCCCGACCTGAGTTCACCGACGCCACACAGCGCGCCGTCGCTCCGCTTTCGAATCGGACGATCGCCTCCACATAATCTTCCGATTCGATCCCGATGTAGCGGGTATCCATGCTCGCACTCACCCAGACCGGCCGACCCATGACCAGCAGCAAAAGGTCCAACTCATGAATCAGCTGCGTAATGAGAACTCCGCCGCCCGCGAGCTTCCACGATCCCCACCAAGCTCCACCCACATTCGCGTGCGGGATGTAGCTGTGCCGCTCGATCAGTGCGGATTGAATCTCCCCGATCCACCCGTTTCTGCACAGCCACTGAAGCCGCCGATAGTAGGGATCGCAGCGCAGTTGATAACTGACGGCCAGTCGCCCGGGATGACGACGTTCCATCTCGGCGATGCGAGCTGCGCTGGCCAGCGAGTGCGCCAGTGGTTTCTCGCAGAACACGGACTTCCCCTTTTCCAGCGCCGCCGTCACCAACTCCTCGTGCGCCGCGGGCGGCGTCGTAATCGCGACCAGGTCCACCTCAGAATCTGCGATCAGCTCCATCGGTTCCCGGTACCGGCGGCGTACCAAATGCGCCGTGCCAAACGCCTCCAGTCTCACCGCATCAATGTCCGCGGCCGCCGCCAGCCTTGCCGTGTCCTTCACCATAACGAGAGCCTGCGCGTGTTCCTTCGCGATCAAACCTGTCCCGATGATGCCAACTCGAATCATAAAATCATCAATCCCTGAACCCTGAACTTCTGATCAAACTTTCCGCTTGTTGCATTTTCATTCCCGTCGCGGACGAAGACCCAGTCTCCTCTGATGATCTCCGCCAGTTCCGCGGTCTCAGTGAACGGCTCATTGCAAGGGCATGCCGCATGACTGATACAGGAAATCCCCGCACTTTCGCAGGCGCTCTACGAGGAACTCATGCACCTGGGAACAGTCAGGCACCAATAAGAGATTACTGCGTCCGAGTCCGATTCGGCGAACCAGCCCCGCCTCCTCCAGCATCACCCCGGTCTCGGCAAAGCGCCTCGGCGTGCGGGTCTGCCGCCGCGACCAGCAGTCGCATGGCTGTCCTTGCTCGTCCATGACGCGCAGTCGGTCCAACGTTCCCCGCTCATAGGCGAATTCGCTTCCCGACGCGTCTTCTGCGGTGTGATAAAGCGTGTAGGAGTGAAATGTGACCCCTAATAACAGTACCGATGCTTTGTGCTCCACTAGGCGACTATAAGGAGTGCCAGCTCCGCACGGTGAATCGTGGCGATGATGGTCGCTGCAGATTTTCTCCGCCAGCGCTCCCGACGCTGCCAGCGAGTGGGTCGCGTGGATGCTCCTGGTCGAGCCCGGTTGCTTCCTGAAGATCTCGGTCAGTAACCCAGTCTTCGAGGGAGTCGTGTCTCGGTCAAAGAGAACGCCCGGCTCCTCCGGCGATGTCGGGTAGCAATAGGTGTGCGTCGGCAATACAAGGGTGTCGCAGAACTCGCTCAGCCCCGCCAGCACATCAGTCGGCCCCGCCGTGAAGCGCCCGCAGTTGGAAAGTGACGAGTGTACAAACAGGATCTCGCTGCCGTCGATCAACCGGCTCAGCACCGACCGCATCTCGTCCCGCCCGATCGGCGTTCGCAAGTGATGCAAGAATCGCTTTGCTTTCCGCTGAAAATCGGTCACGCTCGTCATCGACGACCCGAATAGTCCCAATTCCAGATCGCGCGGCCGACCTTGGCGAAGGGTTGGCAATACTTCATGGTGAGATCCGCAAGGCGCGACTGCAGCGCGTCGGTGCCAAACTCCTCGTGGGCCCGCGTGGGCAGGGCCAGGACGTCATCTAGCTCCGCCTCCGACCACCCAAGTTTCTTGGCGACGTAGCGCTTATCCGCCCGTTGCCTCCCGGGATCGTCCGTTGGCTTTGACAGTTCCTCAAACGCCTCGCTCCGGGTAATCTCCCCGTTGCAAATCAGATTCGAAAGGTGCGCCTTGCGTTTATCGATACCGTACTTTGTAGGCAGGATATATCCTTGATAGAAACGCGTAAAAACGGATTCGTAGTGCTTCCCGCCGTAGTCTCTCCAACTAAACTCATCGATCAGGAACCGCTTGGCCTCCATCTTCTTATAGGGCACCAGTTCTAGGACCTTCAGATCTTGGATCAGCTTCACCCGCTGGTAGTAGAGCCTTTGCCAGACTCCCAGCTTGGGCAAATGCTTCATGGGAATCTCTCCGAACGAGCGATGAATCGCAGTAAGGTTCACTAGATCGAACTTCGAGTAGTACCACGCCCGCGGCAGAAGCCATTCCGTCGCCAGGTTGTTGCCCGACAAAACATAGGGGATCTTGTACTCGTAGGCCGTCTTATGCAACGCCCCAAAGATCATATGATCGGCCGGCACATCCAGATCGAGGACGGACGCCTTAAAATAAGCGCGCTGCAGGTCCCGGAACTCCGGCCAATTCATGACAAATGTATATAATGGGAGATGAAGTTTCTTAACGATATTCTCGATGTTCCCAACCGCGAGTTCATCGTCCCATCCATAGTCGAAGTGGACGACAAGTGGTCGCAATCCCCACTGCTTTGCCAAGTAGGCCATATAGGAACTGTCTACTCCACCACTCAGTCCCAGGAGACAGTCATATGCCAGTCCTCGTCCAGCATCTTTAATCTCCGCTAAAAGCCTCCCGAGTTGGGCAGTGCGCTGTTCCTCGTTTGGTCGAGTCTCCAATACTTTGTGGTAGTCATGCCACCAGTTGCTAACCCCTTCCTCGTCAAAGGTAATGTTCGGGTCAGTATTATCCATCACAGTCTTCGTGCACACGCGCAACACTTCTGGCACAAAGGTAACTCTTTTCTTGATTTCGCGTTCCGCTACAATGGAATTTGTGACGATGGTAAGCGACTCCATAACTGCTCCAACAATTCGGACTCTGGAGGATAACTGATCAACATCCCCTGGCCTTTTCCTGCAAATACGAACATGCTTCCAGCCGCAACAGCGCTGCATCCGCCGTCAACAACGGCCCGCTCAAAATCCTGGATGCTCCCCGCGCCCCCATGCGCGATCACGGGGATGCCGACAGTACCACAGACAGACTGAAGCAGTTCAATGTCGTACCCTGAGAACGTTCCCTCTCGTGCTATTGATGTCAGAAATATCTCACCCGCACCTAACCTTTCAGCTTTCTGTGCCAGTTCGGTAGGTGTAAACTGCGTCTCTTTTCGCCCACCTCTTATGTAAGCCTTTTGCTGTTTCCAGATGTTGTGTCGCATATCGATCGAAACCACGACGCTTTGAGATCCAAAACGTTGTGCGGCGTCAGTGACAAGCTGCGGTTGTTCACACACGGCTGTGTTGACTACCACCTTCTCAACGCCTCGTTTGAAAAGTTCCCCGCATTGCTCGATTGAATTGACGCCCCCTCCATAAGCGATAGGCATAAAAGCTTCACTGACAATCTGCTCAATTCGGTCGAAATCTATCCGTCCCTTTGCGGTAGCTCCGATATCGAGCAATATTAATTCATCGACCATCTTTTCGTTAAAAATCCTTACCGCATTAATTGGATCTCCCAGATACCGAGGCCGGGCAAACGTCACAGTCTTAACGATTCCATCTGTGGCAAGAAGCAGGACCGGAATTACTCTAACTCGCGGCACACCGTGACGATTCCATCGTGGCAAAATTCTTAAGTAGCTGCAGACCGTAGGTATGGCTTTTTTCAGGATGGAACTGTACGCCAAAAATGTTCTGGTATGCGATGCCCGACTCGAAGCGATATCCATGCACGGCCGTGCAAATCACCATGAGCGGATCATCACAACAAAAATGGTATGCATGAACATAGTAGAATCGCGGGCTCTCATCCATCCCCTGGAACAACACACACTCTGAGTGTCTCGTGAGAGCCCACCCCATGTGTGGTATCTTCTCGCAGTGTTGCATCTGGCTCCGGTTAAACCGTACAGTTTCCATCGGCACCCAGTTGAGGCCGGGGCAGTCCCCCTCATCGCTTCTCCTACCAAGGAGCTGAGCACCCAGGCATATTCCGAGCACGGGCACATGCTCTTCAAGTACTTTTTCATTCAATACCCTCACTAAACCCCGCTCCTGTAGTGATTTCATTCCAAATCGGAAGTGGCCGACCCCAGGGAGAATTAGCCTCGAGGCTGCGTGTATAACGTCTGGGTTGTCGGAAATCGCGGCCTGAATACCGGCACGAGCCAGCATGTTTCTGATGGACCCGAGATTACCCAAACCATAATCGATAATAACGATCATGCGATGACGCCCTCCCGAACGTTACTCGACTGCACCCCTTCTTGTAACAACTCCTTATAGGCGCAAACCAACTCATCGCCGAATGCAGACTCATCGAAACGGCGGGTAATATGTGCTCTCGCTTCTTGCAATAGTAACTTATCGACTCCGGAACAACACTTTGTAACAATTTCCTGACTTAGAGCATAATAATCATCATTATCGCCGACAAAAGTAAGGTACTTAGCTATTCCATTACTTGAATACGCCGGAAGCCGATTACTAATAACTGGTACCTCGCAAGCACAACACTCGAGGAAAGTAACTGGAAAAGCATCCATCTTGGGAAAGTTAACTGCAAAATCGACCATAGAGTATAAGATCGACAGGCGTTCATACGGGACCGCATCTATTATACGAACGCGGTCCAGCATCTTCTCCTCAGATGCGATCGCTAAGATTCTGTCAACACACGCCTTGTCACTCAAATACTTCTTGAATATGATGTATGCATCGACGCCACCTCGGCGCACTGCCGTGCAAAATGCTTTCATGATTGTATCCTGACGATAGTTTGGTCCTATGAGTCGAGGCGACAGGATTAGCGTAGCATCCTCCGGAATCCCCAATTCAGAGCGCCATTCTGAGGCTTCAACCTCATAGCCGGGGCGAAACAGTTGCGTGTCAATGCCTATTGGGAGCAAAAGTGAACGCAACTCACACCCGGCTAGCTCTGAAGCGAGCGCAATCATATCTTCGCTGTCAGCAATAAACAGATCGCACCGCGCAATCGCCTCCGCCTTCTGTTTGCGTAGATACGGATCGTGATCTGGCAACCT
>Ga0306920_100007851_pt1 | contig 14104 bp, 15 predicted proteins | sample flu12Cox44000170_FD_204666 | JGI IMG/M metagenome (GOLD analysis project Ga0306920, IMG submission 204666) | Lab enrichment of tropical soil microbial communities from Luquillo Experimental Forest, Puerto Rico - flux4day.12C.oxic.44.000.170 (v2)... | ecosystem: Environmental > Terrestrial >...
CTTGCTGGGATCGGTGACCAGATTGCCGGCCTCGTCATAGACCGGCTTTTGCAGCTCCTGCTCACGCGCCCATTGCCCGCGCTTATATGCGCCTTCCGCGCCAGCCTGGTACTGCGCCGGCAGCGACGAAATCATCTTGAACAATTCAGAAGCCCGATCCGGCGGCCCTATCGGGGTCGTCTGCGGGTCCACCATGAAATCGCGTGCGCTGGGCATGCCGTTTCTCACTTCAGTCCGCCGCTAAGTGACCCGGGCGAGAAATAGCCAAACAGACCGCCACCGCCCTTGCCACCACCGCCACCACCGCCGCCCATCATGCTTGTGATATCCCCCAGTATCCCGAGGCCTGCGCCCCACAGGTTGCCCGAGGCGTTGTAGGCCGCGAGATCGCCGCCGGCCTGCGCCTTGCCGATCGAAGTATCCGCACCGTACATGGCATTGCCCTCGCCGGTGTAGGATTGATTGAGCGCATTGCCGAGCCCGGTATCGACGCCGGCAATGCCGCCGGCTGCGGTGTTCGCCGCACCGACGAACGGCTGCAGGTTCTGGACGTAGTTCTGCCAACCGGTGCCGGCCAGGCCCTGGCCGAACCTGGTGAGGTCCATGAGCGTATTGCCGCTGGCTAGATTGCCGCCTGCGGCATTTTTTGCGTTCACCGCGGCGAGACCCTGCTGAAGCTGGAACTGATATCCCGGGTTGTTCTGGAATGCCGCGGTGGCCCGCGCATTGCCGGCCGGGCCATTCATGCCGAGTGCATCGGCAAGCGCCTGTTCGCCCGATTGGCCATAGGCAAACTGCTTGGTCCAGGGATCAAGCGCTTTGGCATAGTTGGTCTCGAGCGCTTGACGGCCGAGATTGTACTGCCCTGTGAGATCGCCGATACCGCGATTGATGGCATTGATCTGGTCTTGCGCCGCCTGCTGGCCGGGCTTCGCCGAGAAGATGTCGAAGATGCCCATTTACATGCCTCCCCCACCGGGAAGGTATGGCCGCAGCCCGCCTGCGAGATTGGGCGGCATCGCCATGCCTTGCGGTGCACCCTGGGATGCACCGAAGCCGGCCGAACCCATCGGCAATCCGACCGGCCCGGTCGGCTGCATCGGATTGGGCGCCGACAACGGCGCGGCAGGGCCGAGCTTGAGCATGTTCGGCTGCTGGGCATTGTCGCCAGCGCCGAACATCGACGGGCCCGGATAGCCGAACGTCGGCTGTGCGTTCGGTTGCTGAAACTGGCTCGCTACGCCCGTGCCGGTGGCGCCGGGATTTGGCGCCGCAATGCCGCGACTTGCCAGGAACTGCGCGAGCCCGCCGGCGAGCCCCGGCGGCTGATAGCCGCCAAAGGCGCCCATCCCCGGCTGATAGCCGTAGCCGGCGCCGCCGAGCGTTTGCGGGTTGGGTTGCACAAAGCCGTTGGGAGATTGTGCCGGGCCGAATTGATCGAAGAGTGCCATGGTAAATTCCTGTTATTTTATTCGTATTCTTACCATTCCACCGCTTTGGTAGATGCCGCCGACCGCAACGCCGGCCGATGCTGCTGCCGCATCATCCACGGCACTCGCGACCGGCCCGATATTGCCGCCGGTCAGCGCCCGCACCACCGCGTCGAGCGACAGCATGTACTGCCGCAATATCTGGGACGGCGAGCCATCCGTGATATCAACCCAGCGCGAGGTAAGCGGCGGCAGCGGTGTTGGAGGTGTTGCCATGGGTCACGGATTGGCAGGGTTGTCGATCACGGCAGCCGACAGAAACGGCGCGTTCACCGGGTCGGTCATATCAATCCGCCAGCGACGCCCCATCGGGCCGGTCATGCCGAGACGCTTGACGGATACGCGGATGTTCTTGCCCGTCGCCTGTCGGCCCAGTTGCCGCAACAATGGGTTCTTCCATGTCCACCCACCGTCGTTCGACCATGAGATCGCGACGGTTGGGTTCTGCACACTGGGCGGAGCAGTGACATCGGTAGCGAGGCCCCCGCTCGTCCAGGCGTGAGCAAAAACACTGCCCTGTAGCAGTATATGCGTCGCATCGATAACGGTGACGAGCCATGAACCATTCGCCTCCGTGGTGCCGCCGACACCGGCGACATTGACGACATCGTTCTGGTTGACCTGCTGAGTGGCATCGACCGCAAGAACAATCTGGCCACCTGTGCCAGATGCGGCGCCTGTCACGGTCATGACGATGTTGCTGACCTCCATGCCTGCGCCGGTGTAAAAGTTGAAATCGGCGCGGGCGATCCTGATCCTGAATGGAAATGCGGTTTCCGGCGCGCTCTCGAGCCGCATCAGCATCGGGAACCCAAGTTCGGTATAGTTCTTGTCGTCGATGAAGCACAGCGTGCCACTGTAGATGTCGCCCAGCAGCCATTTGCCGAATGCCGGATGGCCGCCGGTGCCGCGCCAGCGGCTTTGCGTGCCGTTGATGAGATCGAGCGACCAGCGCTCGTTCCATTGCTGCGTCGAGAGGTTGAATTCCCAGGTCCATGCCGGCGATTGAAGCGACCAGAATTTCTTGCCGCCGAATATGTAAACGGACGCTTCCAGCGTGTTGCCCTGGCGATGCTGCGCCTCAATCAGGCGATCGAGATCGGGCGGAGATATCTTGGTCGGGTTCAATTGGCCATAGGGCAAATTCCACACGCCGAAATCATGCGCCACCCATGACAGATTGTCGAACCCGGTCTCCTGGCCGGCGATGGCATTAGCCTGCAGCAGGCCATATGGCAGCACCACCTGGCGTGCATACGGGAATGCCGGCGCGACATTCGCCACGTCCTGCCACACCTCGCAGTGACCAGTGGTAAACAGGAACAACAGGCCGGAAAATGCGATCCCGCGCAGCAATGTCACATCGGAGCGCGATTGCGCCGTGATGAATGTCAGTGCATTCATCGAAAGCGAGTTGATGCCGGTGGCAAATATCCGGCCATCGGCGACGGTGAAGAACAGGTAACCGTCCTGGAAGCACACCGAATTCGGCACCGGAAGGCTACCGCCGCCAGTATAAGGCGCAGGCGAGCCACTGAAAGCGATGCCGACCGCGCCGGCGCCGCCGGTCAGCGACGTCGTCGAGAACGTTACCGTCTCATCGCCGACCGGCTGAAAGATGCTGACGACTGCGCCCGTGCTGGTGGCGCTGACGCTCGCCGCGGCAAGCAGCGCATTGCCGTAGATCGCGGTAACCAAGCCGGCCGCAACCGTGGTGGCGTTCTGCGCCGGCGTCGTCGGAAGGGTGTAGGTGACCTTGACCGGCCATGCCGGATTGCTGGGATTGCTGAAGGTGAGCGATACCGTATCGCCGGGATGGAATGCCGTTCCGCCCACGGTCGCCGATATAAAGCCAGCCCCCAATGCGAGGGTCACCGTCTCATTGCCGGTACCGGTTACCGAGGCGACGAGATTAGTTGCCGCGCCGACCGGCACCACCAGCGAGGTCAACGTCGTCGCATTGCCGATGCTGCCTTGTTGCGAGAATTCGATGACGCCGCCGGCCGCACCGGCGACGAGATTGTTGGCGGCGAGCTTCGGATCGGCATTGATCATGTTGCCAATGGCGAGCGCGACGCTGGCGGCGGTTTCCGACCCGCCCAACGTGTAGGTGATGGTGACCGGAAAGCCGACGCAGCTCGGATTGGAAAACGTCACCGACACCTGATCGCCGGCGACGAAATTCGTGCCGCCGATCGTCGCCAGAGCGGTGGCGGGCGCGATCTGCGCGGTGTCGAGTATCCAGGCGCCGTTATCGATATCGACGGCAACCACGTCCGGCGGGACGTTCTGGTTGCGCGCAATCGATATGTGCTTATTCCCGGGCATGACGCCTTGCTGGTTTACGGCGCCGGACGCATCGACCGTCGTAGCCTGGTCGGCCCAGACTTCATGACTCTTGTTATTGACGATGAGGCCGCCGCGATAGCCGGCGAGCGGCGTGACGGCGAACTGCGAAAGGCCGGGCTGGCGATGATAGGTGGCGGCCGATGGGCCATTGGGACCGAGCGGCTCCGAGCAGCAATTGATGAGCCGCCCCGCACTTTCCTGCGTGACCGAGCCGGGAAACGATCCCAGCGGAAAATTGATGGGAGATGGCCCGCGCATCAGAGGTAGTACACCCTGAGCGGTTCATAGGTCGGCCGACCGCGCATGATCTGCTTGATGGCCATCACCCCTGCCCCGCTGCCGTAGGGAATGCCGATGCCGATCTGCATGATGCGGGTGAAATCGTCGGGCGTGACCGAAAACTTCTGCGCGCATAGGCTGGCGAGGATGTCGGCCACCGGCGTGAAGATTTCGCCGGGAATGTTGTTTGAGTCGGCGATGTAGCAGATTTCCAGCGCCGCGAGCATGCGCAGCGTCGCATCAACCTTCTCGCGCACATAGGCCACGTCCTCCAGGTCGGCGACCTGGCCGGCCTCGAGGATTTGCAGGGTGCCGAGCGCCTCGAGGACGAGATCGGTTTCGCTGCGATATGCGCCGCCGGCCATTTGTTATTCCGCCTGCTTCTTCAACTCATGAAACTTCGCATCGAACATCGGCCGCAGATAGCTGACATCGTCGTCGCCGACCTGGCACCGCTGGCGCATCTCCTCTTCCTCCTCCCAGCGCATCGCGAGGTCCTCGTGGTCCTCGCTGGTCTCGATCCAGGCGATGCAATGGGCGCGGTATTCCTCGGAGGTCTTCGGAATGCGCGGGCGGCCGCGGCGCGTTGGTTGTCGATCGCGAATGACGGGCTCGCCCTCGACCAGGAAGGTCGGATTGGTCTTGGCGATCTCAACCATCGACCGGCGCACCTCGATGGCCTTGGATAGTATCCGCTGGGTCTGCGGATCGACCCATTTCTCGACCTCGGGCACCATGTAGCTGTGCTTCACCGGGTCGAGTTCCACCGCCACATTGGCGGGAAATGTCACGCCATTCCAGACGATCTCGGCCGGCGCGCCATGTTCCTGCGGGACATAGGTTACCTTGGTCATGGATACCTCGTTCTACGAAACAACCGCAGCACGCCAATCTAGCGTCGTCGGGTAATTGAGGACGGAGTTGAGCACCGGAAAGAACACGCCGGATGCGCCGGATGCGACTGACAGCGCGGTGTTGGCGCTGCCGTTCATTTTCTCGCCAACCGCGGGATAGACATTGATGGCGACAGCGGTGTCGTTGACGACCGTCATCGCCGTCATGGCCTCGCCGGAACCGATCGATGGCAGGATAAAACTACCGGTGGCGACCGCGAGCTTGACGCGACAAATCGCACCATTCACCCGGGTGGCGCCGGCCTGCGCCGCAGCAACGCTGGATGCCGGCTCCGTGATCGGCGCGCTGCCCTGGCGCGCGCCGAGTGTCAGGATTGCGTTGTTGGTGGTCGACATGGGATTTCCTTTCAATAGGCAAAGGGCGGCGCAGCCACGCGAAAAGCCGCGCCGCAAGTTTGGCCGGGGAAATGGCTTAACCCAGCCAAAACGCCGACTGCGTTGGGGAGGACCTAGCAGCCGGGCGCAACTGCGCCGGTGGGCACCACGGTGCAAGAGCCGTCATTTGGCTGGATGTATTCCAGGACGACCACGACCGAGCCCGCAGTCGGCGCGCCGGTCGTCGCAGCGAGCGTCGCAAAGATATCGAAGCCGCCGAGCGTGCCGGTCTGGGCAATGCCATTGCCCGTGACCGTAGTTCCGAGGCCGCCGGCGACCACCGTCAACACCGAGGCATTGCCTGCGGTAAGCGCGGACTGCGCCGCCACGATGTTGCCCGAGCCTACCGAGGTGCCAAGCGCAAGGGTGAGGGCGGTAACGCCACCACCCGAGAACGTCGTGACAACCTGCTGATAGGCGCGCACGATGAAGCTGTTGTACGGCAACGCGCCGAGCTTCACCGAGCACGTCAACGAGACCATGACGCAACTGTTGGAGTTCACCGTCGCGCGGATATAGGCGGACGTCTGATCCGGGAACAACCGCGGAGCGGGTGACCGCTGCGCCTGCGCCGGAATGGTGAGCACCGGCAGCGCGACGAGCGCCGCGAGACCGAGCGCAAACAAGCCGGAAGCGACGCCGCCGGCACTTGCACGAAGCAAGGCCGGGGCAAGACGGGATAAGAGTTTCATGGGGTTTGTCCTTGTATCTGGGGATGGGGTTGCCGGGCGGCGTGCGGCATTTGCAAGACATTTGCGAGAGCAAAGTCTGAGAGCAAAGCCGGACCGCCCGGCCTCGCAGCCGAACGAGCGCTGGGGGCTTATGCGTCGGCCACTGAGGAGAAATACCCGGTGAAAGTGCCCCAATCCTTGTATTGGCCGGCAGGGTTCAGTTTCGCGATGCGCTTCATTCCGTACGCCATCATGATGCCCACGCCCCGGTAGAACTGATAATCGTCCTCTCTGAGGAAGGTGGGCGTGGGCATGCGGCCCCAGCACCACGCCATCGACGACTGCCCGCACAGAAACACCGGAGCGATCTGCGTGCCGCCGGCGCCCGCGGTGGTGTAGGTTGTCGGCAGCCGGATATCCAGCTCCGGGATTTCCCGGAAGATGACGCCTCCGTAAATGAGATCGCCATCCTGGAACAGCGGGTTGCTGTCGAGGCCGTCGCCCTCGCGCGGACGCGCCTGGGTGTTGGCGGTGATAATGGTCGTGTCGTTCTGCAGGTCGCGGAAGCAATTGCTGCCGACGAACATCACGAAATATTCACGGCCATTCTTGAGCTTGTATGGCCTTATGCGCGGGTTGGCCTTCTTCGCCAGCCGCTTCATCTTCATCGCCGACGCCGCCGACAACGTCATCGCCGTGGACACGTTCGCTGCTGCAGTCGCCCACGTCGTCGAGTAGTTGCCTTGCGCGCCGCCGAACAGCACGCGGTCCTGATTGTCCGTCACCCAGGTGTTGCGCTGGGCGGCGGTTGCCTGGTCGAACAGCGCACCATTGACGCGCTGGCCGTTGGTCGAGCCGAGGCCGGCCGGTGCAGTGGATGCGAGCGGGACCGCGAAATACGCATCGCAAATCTCGTCGCGCTGCAGTTCCTTGCCCCAATCCTCCAGCAGCGGGCGAGCCTGACCGAACAGGTCGATGCTCGACTTCTGCTCTTCAGAACGGGGAATACGAACGGCGTTACGCCCCCAATCGATCCACGCGCGATCCCCGTAATTGTCGATGTTCTCCTCATTGCCGACCAGCGTGCCGGTTGCGATGGGCAGGTTCTTGAGGCGAGCAATGAGCGGGATGTTGATCTGTTCGCCGCCCTTCTTGAGGTCGTTGATGACGCGAATGATCGACGTCAACTCGGAGCCGATATAGGGGGAGAACAGGTTCTGACGAATGTATTCGCGCGTGATCTCTTTGCGGAATACGATGAGTTTGTTGTTTGATTGGACGGTAGTGACAGCCATGACCGTGACCCCATAGGGTACGGCCTGGAAGCGGCAACAGACCTATTTCATCGCGAATGCGAAAACCGAAGCGTCGGAGTTGTTATAGAGTTCGGGATCGCCCATGCGGGTCGACCCGCCTCCACTTGCTCCATTAAGGCTTTTCGGTAGTCGCGTTTGAGTGCGAGGACGGCCATGGTCGCCCCGGGTTGCCTCGCCGCGCATCTCATCCAAGAGGCCGCGACGAAACTCCGGGTCCGACATCAAATCTCTGGCGACACGCTGCCGATAGGCGGCGGGATCGCCCTGGGTTTCTCGAAGGATTTGCTGTTCACCCCACCATCGCATCAGGGTCCTGCCCGGGTTCGGGCTGTTCCAGACGCGCTGCACGGTGGCAACCGCCACCGGGTCGGCGGGATTGCTGCCGGTCAATGCCTTGTATGCCGCTTCGAACTCGGCGCCGTGCTGTTCGTGCGCTTCGCCAAGTGAGACATTGACGTGATCGCTGCGCATTTCATAGCGCAGTTCGGCGCGCATCTGGGCGCGCTCTCTGGCCATGTAATCCGCAGGCTTCGAGAACAAGAGATCGATCGATGCATCATCCGACTGTTGAGTATTCTGCTGTCGCAATGCGGCCTGGCGTTGAGCCTCCGCATGCGCCACCTGGGCATGATAGGCGGCGAGCTGGGCGCGGAAGTTATCGCGTTCCTGCTCGACGGCCCGGCGGCGCTCGGTCTCCTCACGCAGACGGTTGGAAGGGACGGTACGCCGATCGTCTGGCGCCTGCTCTTCCTCGTCTGTTTCCGGTGGAGCGTCGTCCGGGTTATCCACCTCCTCGTCGTCCTGGGTGCCGTCCACTTGATCGTCGGCGGGCTCGTCGCCCTCCTCGATGTCGCCGGGAACGTCCTCCATTTCTTCGAGTGCGGTATCACCGTTATTGTCGTCTTCGGTTCGGTTCATGGCCTCGTCGAAGATTTCGCTTTCGGTGTCCGCAATGGCGCCGGCAATGATTTCCTCTTCGGTCGGAATGTGCTCGGTAGGCATGGTTCATCCTCGATAGGTATCTCGTTTCGCTGAGATGCGAAGCCTGTTTCGACGGCTTGTTCGTGTGCGTCGCTTAACGCCTGACGTGGGCGAAGCCTGTCTCGGCGGCTTGTCCGAGCTATTTAGCGCTTGGCATTCCGCGTCTTGCGGCTGCCCTCCAGCGCCTTGATCCGTTCGTGAAGCTGGATGGTATAGAGCGTCAGCTCTTCGATCTTCGCCAGTACCAGGTCGAAGCGTTCGACCACGCCGGCGGTCTCGTCCGTAATCCCCGGCAGGCGCAGATGGGCCTGCATGTATGTGTAGACATCATCGAGCGGCATCAGGCCGCCATAGTGCTCGGCGCCGGGATTGTCCGCATATCGTTTGATCGCGCCGGTGAAGTAGCGCTCAAGCACGTAGTCGGGATTGGTGTAGGCCGCGCCGTTGAGATAGATGTTCGTCGCGACGTTGAGGGTGCCGGCGCCCTTGTCGCCGCCCGTCGGGTTGCCGATCGCGACACCGCCCGCCGCCGCGGCGGCTCCCCTATTCAGAAAGATCGGGAAGTATGCACTGGAGCCGGCCGCGGCCAGCGATGCAAAGTTGCTGCTCGTATTAAGCCCAATGTCGAAGACATTGCTGGTATTGCTCACGCTCTGGATTTGTATTTGCTGAGGGTGAAGCCCGTCGGTATCGTCCTTGATAATCTCCGCATACCCTTTGACGGTCACCCAGGGATAATCGACCAGCCCGTAATTGCCGGAATAGAACGTCTGGCCGAGCGTCGAACTATCCGAGATTGGCGTCGGCCCCACCAGATTGTTGCCGGCAATCATCGTGCTCTGGACGCCGGCGGCGATCACGATGCCGAAGCTCGAAGACGGCGCGTTGCCTGCATTGACGCCGGCGATGGTGGCGTTCTGCACGTTCTCCGGGCCACCGCCGAGAAAGATGTTGGGTGCAATGCCGATCGAGGATGTCGCGTCGCCGCCGATCGTGCCGCCGCTGATCGTCAGGCCATTGGCATCGGTGAACTTGATGCCGGGGGCATGGCCAGCCCAGCCATTGCTGACAATCGCACCCTGTATCCTGATGGCGATGTTGACGCAGTTCTGCGCCGTCGAGACGATGCCGCCGCCGCCGAAGCCGTCGACCGCAACCGCAAATTCGGCGTTGCTGAGGCAGCCGCTACTAGAGATTGTGATGCCGTGGAAGGCGTTGCTCGGATAGAGCGCTGCGGCCGTCACCCGGCCGGCGAACTTGCTGTTCGAAATTTGCTTCACCCCGTCGAACAGTATCCCCGTCCCCGGCGTAATGTCCCACATCCAGCCCGTGAATTCGATGTTCGACATCGGGGCGTACATCATCGTCCCGGCCATCCACCCATTATGAGCCAAGTGCATATTCGCCGTCCCGGCGCCCTGAATATGCCCATTGCGGCTCCAGCACCCATCACACCCATCGATCCTCAATCCGACCGCAGCTTTGGCCACAATGACCGGGACCACCGTCGGATTGGCCCCGGCCTCCAAATCGATGCCATCGAAGAAGATGTTGCTCGACTGCGGCGCAATCACCGGCGTGGTTGTCATTCCCTTCGGCGACACCCCCACATACATCATGATGCCCAGATTGTTCTCACTTGGCGCCATCGCAACCGGAGCCGTCGCCGCCGATACATTCGTCACCCAGCTAAAGATGACCGCTCTGAACGCAAAGGCCCCACACCCAAAGTTCACCCTCACATTCGACAGCTGCAGTCCATTCATCCCATCGAACACCAATTGGTATGGCGAATTAGCACACGTCGAATAGCCCGTGACGTTGGTCTGCGCGGCGATATCATTGATCGTGAACCCCGACACCGTGGTCGAGAACAGATAGGCCGTCGCCTTCCCGAACGATATCAACGCCCCCGTATCAGCGTATCGATTGAGGTTCACGCAGTTCTGGCTCTGCCCCATGATAGAGACGTTGTTGGTGTTGATCGTCAGCACCCCCGGCGTCAGGCGATAATTGCCGCACGGGATCGTCACCGTGGCCGGCGCCGCGGCTGAGGCGGCGGCTATCGCTTGCTGGAAGGCTGATGTGCTGTCGGCCGATCCGCTTGGATCGGCACCGTATGCCATCACGCTGAAGCCGAGGCCGAGGCTGGCGAGCGGGACAGCGGACGGAAAGGCGTTCGCACTGGTCGGATTGCCGACCACGGTACCCGGCGGAATTTGCCCGAGGTTCGTCTGTGCGAGAGCAGGGGCAATCCACAGAAGCAGGGCCAGCCCTGCGTAGCGCGTAGCGCGAAGCAGGGTCATAGCACCATCCACCCCGTGTTGAAGCCGTCATTGAATGGCATCAGCGTCACATAGCCGTAGTTGTTGCGCAGGACGTAGTTGGCCATGCCGTCGATGGTTTCGCTCGATGCAGGCGTCAGCGTGATGTTGTGGGCTGTCGCCTGTCCCAGGTCCTTGAAGGTCAGGGGCGCCCCGACCCGCCCGGCGGCAGCGGGCAACGTGCAAGCCGCCGCGCCCGGGATGGCGCAAGTAATGATTGAGTCGGTCGAGGCGACGACGATCGGGCCGCTGGTGACGAACCGCTGCGTGCGCGACCCGGAGGCCGTGGGGACCAGTATCGAGGCGAGGTCGGCGATCGACATCTTGAAGTAAACGCCGGCGGCATGGTCCCAGACCAGAATGAAATCGGCGTTCCATTTCGGAGGCGGCGGTATTTGCTCGGCGAATGCGTCGATGGTGAAGCCGACGCCCCATATGCCGTTTTTTTTCGAGATCGCGATCGGGCCGTTTCCCGTCACCAGAGACGGGAACGGCAGCATGGTATTAACGCGAATGGTGGCGGGAAGCGTCATGGCGTCCTCGGCGGAACAGGATCAGTCACGGCGTCGAAGTGATGACGGTCCAGTTGCCGTTCTTGTTGGGATTGTCCTGCAGCATCACCAGGGCGTGATGATTGCTGGTCACATTGGCGAGTATGGTCGTGCCGTCGACCGCGTAAATCGCGAACGCCATACTGGTGTTCTGAAACATGATCGGCATGCCGATCGGTGGGCTGCCGGGAACATTGGCTTGCGGCAAAACGATCTCGCCGCCGGACATCTGCACCTGATAGGCGGGCGCAATCGGATTGACGAGGGATACCAGCGCGCCGGAAAGCGGAATTGGCGGAGCGGGCGCGAAAGTCTGTCCGGTATAATACTGATATTGGTTATATTTGTTGATCTGAGCCATCAAGTTGCGCTTGGTGTCGATCACGGGCGCGGAGCCAATCAGGCCGCCGCTCGTCCATGCCGCACCGTAGGTCGAGGTGAGCAGCGTCACCAGCCCGTTGGCGAAATCATCGACCCGAATTGTCCATGTGCCGTTTGCCGCCGTGGCGCCGAGAACATCGAGCACCGTCTTGATCTGGCCGTTGAACCAACCGCCGATCAGCACGGGAGTGCAGACCTTGATCTGAATGGCGCCAGCATTGTTGTTGACGCCGCAGATCGGCACGGCGGTGGGACCGCCCGTCGCCGCCTGGGTGCGAAGCCAGGCGAGATAGGCGGGCGTGGTCGTGGCAACGGTCTGTCCGGCAAATGTATCCCACACCGTGGTCAACGGAGTGGTGTCGCCGAGCTGCCAGTAGCTCGTCGTGATGCTCTGCTGGGCAAACGCCTGGCCCGCCAGCAGCAACCACAGCAAAAGAATGAGCTTTTGCATGACGAGTCCTAGTTGTACTGGCCGCCCGAAGCAATGATCCCTGCGGTATCGCCCGGAAGGACATTGACATTCCCGGTGTTGGTGGCGAGAGCGGCATTGGTCGAGATGTAGAACTTGAAGCCACGGATCGTCGGGGCCCCGCCGTTCACGCCGTTGAGGTCATTGATGGCGCACTTGGTGCCGGCGTAGTCCGAGCAGTACTTGCTCGATGTCAGCAGCATCGTCGCCACGTTGAACGAGCCCATGAGGGCGCCGTAGTTCTGCGATGTCGGGAAAACGAACGTGCTGCTCAGACAAACAAAGCTGCCGCCGCTGTCCGCCGAGGCCACGACGCCGGCTGCCGGCGATCCTACGCCGCCTGCGGTGAACGTGAGCGTGGTCGGCTGCAGGCATGAAATCCTGGCGCCGGTCCCGAGCACAGAAATATGGTCGCTGCCGAAAGCGCCGAAGGCGACGTTGGCGAGTACCAGGTTGCCGGTGCCGATATTGAGAACACTGGCGGCGCCCGCGCCCGATGAGGACACCACCAGATTGAACAGGTTCAAGTTGGCGGGCAGCGCGGTATCGACGGCGACACCGTTGCCGACACAGCCGACAAACCCGACGGTCGGCTGCCCCGTCGGCACCGGGCCGAGAATGGCAATCTGTCCGCCGCCCACCCAGCCCGTGTTGACCACGAGGCATGTGCTGTCGTTACTGGCGAGATGGATGTTGACGTTCCAGCCGGCAGTGTCATAGCCGAGCACGACCTTGTCAAAGGCATGCTGCGCCGTCTTGCAGGGCGTCGCTATCGTCAGGCAGTCGTTGCCGTCGTTGCCGGCAGCAAAGTTCGAATAAAGATCGAGTTGGGCGGCGAGCCGGATGCGGGGGCTCGAGCCGGTTCGCCGGAACAGTTCGTTGATGTCGTTGATGACGGCCTGGAAGTTCGAGCGGAACAGCGGCCCTGACTGCTCGACCGGCGTATTGGGCACCGGCACGTTGGGATTGACGGTCGAGGTCATCTGCTGGGCGGTAACGATCGTCACCACCACCAGCAGCATCGCCAGGAAGGTCGTGACCGCAATCGCCTGTTTCAGTTCCATAGCGGACCCGGATTTGCTGCGAGCGGCACGGGCGAAAGCTGGCCGGGAATGACCGGCAGCGAGCCGATATAGACCTGGCGGGTGTCGACGCTATCGGAGAACACCAGCGCCGCCGCATAGGTGCCGCCGAAGAGCTTCTGGAACATGACCGCCGGTATGCGCACCTGGACGACGCCAATGTCGAGGATGCTGATGCCCGTACCGAGCATGGCAGTGAGCAGTGGGGTTTCCATCCCCTGCGTTCCGAGGTCATACCACGGCACATAGGCGTCGCCGGTCGACCGGCAGTTCGGGCCGAGGCGGCGGATTTCAAAGCGGAAGATTATGCCGATCTGGCAGACCAGAAGGCCGTTTCCAGGATTGTAGGCGATGACGTATCCGGTCATGAAGTTCTGGCCGGTCGGCGTGTCGGCGATGGTGACGGGATCGCCGGGGACGATCGAGAGGTTGACGCCGACGGTGAGTTGCAGCGCCCCTTGCGCATTCGATGCGATCGGAAACACCGGGATCATGAGAACGGTCGAGGACGTGGTGACGATCGCGCCATCGGTGACGGTCCAGGCGTTGCCGGTGAACGGTGCACCGGACGCCGTGGTGCAGCCGTCCAACTTTACCGGATCGCCTGTATCGCCGTCGAATATCTGGATCGTCTGCAGCAGGTCCTCGCGATTGGAAACCTGCGGCAGCAGCGTGGGGTATGCGTACATTATGCACCCTGCGCTTTTTGCTTCGGCCGCATCGCGATCTCTTTGCGCTTCATCTCATGATCGGCCTGGCGCGTCTGATGCTGGGCGTGCAGTTCCGCCATGTCGAACTGATGCTGCTGCGCCGCCTGCGTCATGTCCATGCGGATTTTTGCAATCTCGGCCTGCATACGCATTTGCTCGATCTGCATGTCGCTCTGATGCTGCTCGCGGGCACGCCCAAGATCCTGTTGCCT
>Ga0306920_100007852_pt1 | contig 14103 bp, 13 predicted proteins | sample flu12Cox44000170_FD_204666 | JGI IMG/M metagenome (GOLD analysis project Ga0306920, IMG submission 204666) | Lab enrichment of tropical soil microbial communities from Luquillo Experimental Forest, Puerto Rico - flux4day.12C.oxic.44.000.170 (v2)... | ecosystem: Environmental > Terrestrial >...
GCGCACGCTCCGCCGTTGCGGCGACAAGGGCCTCGAGGGCGGCGAGCACGCGCTGGCCGTCGGTCTGGCCGAGCGGGATGAGGCGAACGCCGGCGGAAATGAGGTTGGCGGCGAGCGCATGCAGATGGGCGGCGAGTGCCGGCGCAAGCGGGATACCGTGGCCGGCGGCCGCCGCGCCGACCGCGACCGGATAGGTGCAGGGACCAGGCACGACGGCCACGAGCCGATCGAGCGCGTCACACGGCCATGCGGCGCGGGTCGCCGCGAGGAACGCGTTTCCCTGCGCGGTCGTCTCGAGATGGCGTTCTTTCGACGGCGCGAACGCGAGCGCCAACTCCGCGACCGCGGCGAGCGCCGCGTCGTCATCTTGTTCGATCGCGCGGTGAGCGTGGACGAAAAACACCGCGTCGCAGAAGCCACCGCCGTCTGCGAGGATCACGGTGATCCAGCGCTGCAAGCTCGGCGCGTCAGTAACATCGCCCGCCTCGATCGCCCATTCGAGTCCGCTCGAAAATGAGAACGCGCCGACCGGATAGCCGGGAGACAGCCACGCCTGCAGCCGGTAGAGCGCCGCGGCGGGAAATGCAGTATCGACTTTGCCAGCTTGAGAGACCGCGGGCGGATGCTCGACGGCACCGCCGTCATGATGATGATGATCCACGTCGTCATGCTGATGCGGCGTGGTCGGCTCCGGATCGAACGCCGCTGCGATCGGGTTGATGCTCGCACCGAGGCCCACCGCCATCGCCTCGAGTACATGGTCGCGCCGCACACGCAACGCGCCGGGCGCGAAGGCTACGTCGGCGTGGCGGTTGCCGAGATGCCAGGCGAGGCGGACGAAAGCGAGCGGCGTCGTCGTTTTCATTTCGGCGAGCGGCTCGGCCACGCCGACGACGCGCACGATCGCGCCGCCGTCGAGCACGAGCCCGTCGCCGTCGCGCAACGCACCGGCCTGCGGCAGGTCGAGGAGAAACGTCGTGCCCCCCTCCCCGGTCAGCACCACGCGGCGTCTATTGCGATCGTCGGCATCGAGCGCCACGCGATCGACGGCGCGCGCATCGTCGAACTCACCGGAACGAACAACGGATGCGGCGCGCAGCATGGCGCATTCTTTCACGGCCGTTGGTGCTGGCCTAGAGGGTTCCGTACTGGTTGATCACTCGGATTCGTCATGCCCGCGAAAGCGGGCATCCAGTGACCACAGGCCCGCGTTCTATCTGATAGTTCGGAGTTTACTGGATCGCTCGCCTTCGCCGGCGATGACGAGGTTGATCCTGATAACACATCGATCTAACCGCGAAAATGGCACGCCACGGCGTGCCCGTCGCGCGTCTGGCGCAGCGGCGGCGGCTCTTCGGCGCAGAACGGCAGCTGGCGGATCGGGCAGCGGGTGTGGAACGGACAGCCGGAGGGCGGATTAATCGGGCTCGGCACGTCGCCTTGGAGCACGATGCGCGTGCGCTTGACGGTCGGGTCGGGGATCGGCGCCGCCGACATCAGCGCCTCGGTGTAGGGATGAAGCGGCGCGGTGTAGAGGTCGTGCGCGCTCGCGATCTCGACGATCTCGCCGAGGTACATCACGGCGACGCGCGTGCTGATGTGCTCGACCACCGACAGGTCGTGCGCGATGAAAATATAGGTCAGCCCGAATTTCTGCTGCAGGTCCTCGAGCAGATTGATCACCTGCGCCTGGATCGACACATCGAGCGCCGACACCGGCTCGTCGCACACGATGAGCTTGGGCGAGACCGCCAGCGCGCGGGCGATGCCGATGCGCTGGCGCTGGCCGCCGGAAAATTCGTGCGGATAGCGCCGCATATAATCGGGGTTGAGGCCGACGGTTTCCAACAGCTCGACGATGCGTGCCTCGAAGTCGCCTCGCGTCTTGGCGAGACCATGGATCGTCAGCGCCTCGCCGATGATCGCGCCCACAGTCATGCGCGGATTGAGCGACGCGTAAGGGTCCTGAAAAATGATCTGCATGTCGCGGGCGAGCGCGCGCAGCGCCGACTTATCGAGCGCGGTGACGTTCCTTCCCTCGAACCAGACTTCGCCCGAGGTCGGCTCGATCAGCCGCAGGATGCAGCGACCGGTGGTCGACTTCCCGCAGCCGGATTCGCCCACCAGCCCGAGCGTCTCGCCGGCGGCGATTTCGAAGCTCACGCCGTTGACGGCGTGCACGCGTTCCACCTCGCGCGAAAACAAACCGCCCCTGATGGCGAAATGCTTCACCAGGTTGTCGACGCGCAGCAGCGGCTCGGCCATTACAGCCTTTTTGTTGAGCATGATCTTATCCGAAAACCGGTACCCACTTTTCGGGATCACCTCTGGTCCTATAGAACGCACGCGACTTTGTGGCCGGGAGCGACCTCGCGCAGCGGCGGCATGGCTTCGACGCATACCGACGAGGCGTAGCGGCAGCGCGGGGCAAAGCGGCAGCCAGGCGGCGGGTCGAGCAGGCTCGGCACCACGCCGGCGATCGCCTCGAGGCGCGGCTTCTTGGTTGCTGCGATATCGATGCGCGGGATCGAGCGGATCAGCCCCTGCGTATAGGGGTGGCGCGGATTGGCGAAGAGCTTGCCGACCGGTGCCTCCTCGACCACCTTGCCGGCGTACATCACGACGACGCGCTGCGCGGTCTCCGCGACCACGCCCATGGCGTGGGTGATCAGCATCACGGCCATCCCGAGCCGCGCCTTCATCTCCGTCAACAAATCGAGAATCTGCGCCTGAATGGTCACGTCGAGCGCGGTCGTGGGTTCGTCGGCAATGAGCAGCGCCGGATTGCACGATAGCGCCATGGCGATCATCACGCGCTGGCGCATGCCGCCGGAGAACTGATGCGGGTAATCGCCGACCCGGCGCTCGGGATTGGGGATATGCACCAAACGCAGCATCTCGACGGTCTTCTCGCGCGCCGCGCGCTTGCTCAAGTCCTCGTGCAGCCGGATCACCTCGGCGATCTGGTCGCCGATGGTGTAGACCGGATTGAGCGACGTCATCGGCTCCTGAAAGACGATGGCGATCTCTTTGCTGCGGATTTTCTGCATCTCATGCGCGCCGAGCGGAACGAGGTCGCGCCCGCGCCAGAGGATGCAGCCGCCGACGATGCGCCCCGGCGGCATGGGGATGAGCTTGAGCACCGAGAGCGCGGTGACGGTCTTGCCGGAGCCTGACTCGCCGACCACGCCGAGGGTCTCGCCGCGGTCGATCGCAAGGTCGACGCCGTCGACCGCACGCACCATGCCGTCGTCGGTCGCAAAATGCGTCTGCAGTCCCTGAATGTCGAGCAGGCGCTCGGCCACGGCTACATGACCTTGCGCGGATCGAGCGTATCGCGCAGCCCGTCGCCGATGAAGTTGATAGTCAGCACGGTGAGAAAGATCGCGGCGCCGGGAATCAATGCCCAGTGCGGCGCGACGTCGAGGTTGTCCTTGGCGTCGAAGAGGATGCGTCCCCACGTCGGGATGTCGGGCGGAAAGCCGAGGCCAAGGAACGACAGCGTCGATTCCGCGATGATCGCGGCGGCGACGTCGATGGTGCCGGCGACGATCACCGGCCCGAGCGCATTCGGCAGGATGTGGCGGATCACCTGGCGCGTGGTCGAGGCGCCGAGCGCACGCGCGGCCTCGACGAACTCCTTCTCGCGCAGGGAAAAGAATTGCGCCCGCACCAGCCGCGCCACCGGCATCCAACGAAAGGCGCCGATCACGGCGACGATGAGCACGAACACGCCGAACTCCGGCCCGGCGACCGCTTTGAGCGCGTCGCGGAACAGATAGATGATCAGGAGTAGCAGCGGCAACTGCGGCAGTGAGAGGAACAGGTCGGTGAGCCACATCAGCGCCGCGTCAATGCCGCCGCGGGACATGCCGGCAAGCGAGCCAACGATCGTACCGACGATAACCGACACCATCATGGCGGCGAGCCCGACGGCGATCGAGATGCGCCCGCCGTAGAGCATCCGCGCCAACAGGTCCTGGCCGAGGTCGTCGGTGCCGAACGGATGCTGCCACGACGGGGCCGCGAGCGTCGCGGTGAAATCGATGTCGTTGATGGGCACGCGCCAAACCAGCGGCCCGAACAGTACGGCAAGCACGATCAGCGACAGGATCGCCGCGCTGACGAATGCCATCCGATGCCGGCGGAACCGCCGCCACGCCTCGTGGCCGGGCGCCATGCGGCGTCGCGGCGGCGCCACCACCGCGGCGACGCTAGCGGTAGGAAATACGCGGGTCGAGCCAGCCATAGACGAGGTCCGCGAGCAGATTAAACACGATGACCAGGCAGGCGAACACGAAGGTGACCGCCATGATCACCGGCGTGTCGTTGGCGAGGATCGAGCTGATCAGCAGCGACCCGATGCCGGGAATGCGGAAAATCTGTTCGGTGATGATGGCGCCGCCGAACACCGCCGGCATCTGCAGGGCGACGAGGGTAACGACAGGGATGAGCGCGTTACGCACGACGTGCTTCATCACTACCTTGCGCTCGGGCAGCCCCTTGGCGCGTGCGGTGGTGACATAGTCGAGCCGCACCACGTCGAGCATGGCGGAGCGCACAAAGCGCGTCCATGACGCGCCCTGGAAGAGCCCGAGCACCGCCACCGGCATCGCGGCGTTGCGAATGTGCTCCCATAGCGCTTCCCAACCGGTGCCGCTGACCTCTGATTGGTACACCGACGGCAGCCATCCGAGATAAACGCTGAAGACGAGGATGAACACGATGCCGGTGAAGAAAGTCGGCAGCGAAAAGCCCACGAAGGCGAAGGTGTTGGCGATCTGGTCGAATATCGAATACGGCCGCAGCGCCGCATAGATGCCGACCGGCAGCGCGACCATGAGCGCCAGGATCTGCGAGGAGCCGATCACGAACAGCGTGGTCGGCAACCGCTGGAGGATGAGCTGGTCGACGTCGACGCGGCTTACGAAGGAGAAGCCCCAGTCGCCGTGCAGCATGGCGACGAGCCAGCGCAGGTAACGCACCAGGACCGGATCGTCGAGGCCGAACTTCGCCCGCAGGGCCGCGCGTACCGCCGGCGGAACGTTCGGATTGCTCGCCAGCTCGCCGAACGGATCGCCGGGAGCGAGCGCCAGCACCGTGAACAGCACGATGCTGATGCCGAGCAGGCTGGGCAAGGCTATCAGCAACCGCCGAAGAAGGTATCGCCCCATCCGCTAATCGCCTTGCCGCGGTGTCTTCACGCGTCGCGGTACCAGTCCTTCAGGTTCCAAAAGTCGTTGTCCCACCCAGAGCCCGGCGCGTGCAGCTTGTTGGACACGGCTTGGACCTTGGGCCGGTTGACGATCGGGATGACCGCCTGATTGCTCACGAGGTCGTTCATGTGAATGAACAACGCGGCGCGCTTAACCGGGTCGAGCTCGGACTGAGCCGCGGTGAACGTCTTGTCGTAGTCGTCGTTCTTCCAGCGCGTGACGTTGCGACCCTGAAACTTGTTCTCCTTCGATGAGGCTTCCCACGAGCAGAATTGGTTCATGAAGAAGCCGGGGTCCGGCTCCGTCATCGTCGTGTTGTACATCTGGAGATCGCAGTAGAAGTGGGTGTAGGTGTCGGGATTGGCGAAGTCGGAAGAGAAGAACACCGACGCGGTGATGGATTTGAGTTCAAGCTCGATGCCGGCCTTCTGGCAGGCTTGCTTGACGACCGCCTGGTTTTTCTGGCGCGGCGCATTGATCGAGGTCTGGTAGACGAAGCTGAGCTTCTTGCCGTCCTTGGCGCGCACGCCGTCCGACCCGCGCTTCCATCCGGCGGCCTCGAGAATCTCGTTGGCTTTCTCGATGTTGAACTCCCACTTGGTGTTCTTCGACCGGTACTTCTCGGGATTATTGAGGAAGTTGCCGGTGGCGATGCCGGTGCGTCCGTAGATGTAATCCTGCACCGACTTGCGATCGACCAGCAGCGTGAGCGCCTGCCGCACGGCGGGATCGGTCAGGGTCGGATGCTTGGTCTTGGTGCTCGAGCGCTCGCCGTCGACCTCGGTCCAGGGATCGGTGTTGTTGAACTGGATGTGCTCGATGGCGCCGCCGGGATCGATCTCGACGTGTCCGCGGCCGCCCTTTTCCAGGCGCTGCAGGATTTCGTCCTCGACCTGCATGTTCCAGGCATAGTCGTATTCGCCGGTCTGCAGCACGGCGCGCGCGGCCGAGACCGCGTCGCCGCCGCCTTTCATTTCGATCGTATCAAAAAATGGCCGGTTCTCCTCGCGATAATCGGGATTGAGTTCCCCGCGCACCACGTCGCCGGGCGTGAAGGAGACGAACCGGTACGCACCGGTGCCGACCGGCTTGAGGTTATTGGGCGCATCGCGCGACTTGTCGCCCTTGTAAGCTTCGAACAGATGCTTCGGGATGATCATCCCGCGCGTGCCGACGAAGGCGTCGGCCCAGTAGGGCGTCGGCTTTTTGAAGTGCACGCGGACGGTCAGCGGATCGACTTTCTCGACCGTGATGTCCTTGTACGTGCCGTTGGTGACGGCGGCAGTCGCCGGGTCGGCGGAATATTCCCAGTTGAACACCACGTCGTCGGCGGTGAATGGCTTGCCGTCGTGCCAGCGCACGTTCGGCTTGAGCTTCCAGGTCACCGTCAGGCCGTCGCGGGAGAGCCCGTCGTTCTCAGTGTCGGGGATCTCGGCCGCGAGCATCGGCACCAGGTTCCCCTCGGCGTCCCATCCGGCGAGCGGCTCATAGAAGATGCGCGCGGCTTCCTGGTCCTTAGTCCCGACCGCGAAATGCGGGTTGAGCAGGGTTGGCGCCTGCCACCACAGCACCTTGAGGGCCCCGCCCCCGCCGCGCTTGGTCGGCGTGTAGGCCGACTTGGTCGCGGCCCGCGCCACGCCGGCATAACTGAGCATCTGGGTCGCGAGCGGCGCCGTCAGACCCAGAGCGACCATCGTGCGCACAAAGGCGCGACGGGACATCCGCCCGGCCTTCACCTGCGCGATGAGGCCGCGCAATTCCTGCTCATTCATTTAATCACCCTCCCAGGCGTGGTGGCCGGCCGGCACTTCGTTGCCCTTCTCGGCCCGAATGGAGCATGAATGGTAGCGGAACGGCGGCAGCGGGAGTATCGCCTTTTTGCGGCCATCGCGGGCTTGGTTACGGGCACAACGCCGCAGGCCATAGTCCCACAACCAAGGCGGGTTTGGCCGTTGAGGCACGTGCGGCTCAGAACAAAAAGTACCGCTGGGCCATGGGTAGGACCTCGGCGGGCGCGCAGGTGAGGAGTTCGCCGTCGGCGCGCACCTCGTAGGTTTCCGCGTCGACCTCGATGTTCGGCGTGGCGCCGTTGTGCACCATGTCCTTCTTGCGAAGCTTGCGGGTCTTCGCCACCGCCACCAGCTTCTTCTGGATGCCGAGCTTGCGTCCGAGCCCGGCGGCGACTGCGGCCTTGGAGGCGAACACGACGGAGCTTGCCGTGCGGGCACGGCCGAAGGCGCCGAACATGTGCCGGTAGTGCACCGGCTGCGGCGTCGGGATCGAGGCGTTGGGGTCACCCATCTGCGCCGCGACGATCGAGCCGCCCTTGATGACCATGTCGGGCTTCACGCCGAAGAACGCCGGCGACCACAGCACGAGGTCGGCGAGCTTGCCCTTCTCGACCGAGCCGATCAGCTTGGCGACGCCATGCGCGATCGCCGGGTTGATGGTGTATTTGGCGACGTAGCGCTTGGCGCGGACGTTGTCGTTGTCGCCTTTCTCTTCCTTGAGACGCCCGCGCTGGCGCTTCATCTTGTCCGCGGTCTGCCACGTCCGGATGATCACCTCGCCGAGCCGGCCCATCGCCTGGCTGTCCGACGACATCATCGAGAGCGCGCCGATGTCGTGCAGGATGTCCTCGGCGGCGATCGTCTCCTTGCGGATGCGGCTCTCGGCGAACGCGAGGTCTTCGGGGATCGACGGATCGAGGTGATGGCACACCATGAGCATGTCGAGATGCTCGTCGATGGTGTTGCGGGTGAACGGCCGGGTCGGGTTGGTGGACGACGGCAGCACGTTGGCAAGCCCCGCCACCTTGATGATGTCAGGCGCGTGGCCGCCGCCCGCCCCTTCCGTATGGAAGGCATGGATGGTGCGGCCCTTGAACGCCGCGATCGTGTCCTCGACGAAACCCGACTCGTTGAGCGTGTCGGTGTGGATCATCACCTGGACGTCGTAATCGTCGGCAACCGAGAGGCAGTTGTCGATCGCGGCCGGCGTCGTGCCCCAGTCCTCGTGCAGCTTGAGCGAACAGGCACCCGCCTTGATCATTTCTTCGAGCGCGGCCGGGCGTGCTGCGTTGCCCTTGCCGGCGAAGCCGAGGTTGACCGGGAACGCGTCCGCCGCCTGGATCATGCGCGCCAGGTGCCACGGCCCGGGCGTGCAGGTGGTGGCGTTGGTGCCGGCCGCGGGGCCGGTGCCGCCGCCGAGCAGCGAGGTCACGCCCGACATCAGCGCCTCGTCGACCTGTTGCGGGCAGATGAAATGGATGTGCGTGTCGAAGCCGCCGGCGGTGAGGATTTTCCCCTCGCCGGCGATTACTTCGGTGCCGGGGCCGATCACGATCGTGACGTTGGGCTGGATGTCGGGATTGCCCGCCTTGCCGATGGCGTGGACCTTGCCGTCCTTGAGGCCGACGTCGGCTTTGACGATCCCCCAGTGATCGAGAATCAGCGCGTTGGTGATCACGGTATCGACGGCACCCTGGCGGTTGGTAAGCTGGCTCTGGCCCATGCCGTCGCGGATCACCTTGCCGCCGCCGAACTTCACCTCTTCGCCGTAGGTGGTGAAGTCCTTCTCGACCTCGATGATGATGTCGGTGTCGGCAAGCCGCACGCGGTCGCCGGTGGTCGGGCCGAACATGTCGGCATAGGCCGAACGCTGCATCGTGACGGGCATCGGATTTCTCCTTAGAGCTTGCCCATGACGTCTTGGCGGAAGCCGTAGACCGTGCGCTTGCCGGCGAGTGCCACCAGCGTCACCTCGCGCGTCTGTCCAGGCTCGAAGCGCACCGCCGTGCCGGCGGCGATGTCGAGCCGCATGCCGCGTGCCTTCTTGCGCTCGAACTTGAGGGCCGGGTTGGTTTCGAAGAAATGATAATGCGAGCCGACCTGGATCGGCCGGTCGCCGCTGTTGGTGACAGCGAGCGTCACGGTCTTGCGGCCGGCGTTGAGGGTGATCTCGCCCTCTCTGATGAACATCTCACCGGGGATCATCTGATAATCTCTCCGAATTACGGCACAGCGAATGGGTTACGCGGCGCTTCTGGCGATGGCGGCGCGTGCGTCGGTCACCGCGGCGTCGAAGGCGCGCTCGAGCGCCGCGTTAAGCCCGCGGCAACCGGCCACGACCTTCTCGGCCCAATCGATGTAGTCGGCGACACGCGCTACGTCCCAGTTGCTCGGCGGCGAGACCGCGAGCGCGCGCACGTTGCTGGTCTTGTCGGCGATCTTGAGCAGCTTTGCGCGCGATGTTGCGCCGGGAGCGTTTTCGATCTGGCGCCGCTTGCGCTCCGCCTTCGGCAGGCTCTTGTCGTCGGTCACCGCAGCGACCAGCGCGGCGATGTCGGAACCGAAGCGCGCGTCGAGCTCTTCATATTCCGTCGCTGTGTCCTCGAGCGTGTCATGCAGCAGCGCGGCGGCGATCAGCGCCGCATCATTGCCGCCGGTCGCCTCGGCGAGCAGCGCCGCGACCTCCAGCAAATGATTGACGTAGGGCTCGGCGGCGACGCCCTTGCGCCGCTGGCCGGCGTGGCGGCGCGCGGCAAAATCCGCCGCCTGCATGACGAGAGAGAGGTCGCTCATCGGATCGGTTCGTGCACGGTCACGAGCTTGGTACCGTCGGGAAAGGTCGCCTCGACCTGGATTTCGTGGATCATCTCGGCGATGCCGTCCATCACCTGGGCGCGCGAGATCACGTGGGCGCCGTTCTCCATCAGCTCGGCGACCGTGCGCCCGTCGCGCGCGCCTTCGAGGATGAAATCGGAGATCAGCGCCACCGCCTCGGGATGGTTGAGCTTAACGCCGCGCTCAAGCCGGCGCCGCGCCACGATGGCGGCCATCGCGATCAGCAGCTTGTCCTTTTCCCGCGGAGTGAGATTCATCGACGCCTCGTTAGTGGAACCAGCAATGGGGCAGCTTGCCCTCGCGCAAGGTCACGAGCAGCATCATGAGGTCATATCGTAACGCCGCGCCGTCGGCGGCGCACAGCCGCGCTACCGCAAGGCCGTTCCAGGCCGAAATGCCGACCTCGCCGCGGAACTCGGAGCTGAGAGCGCGCAGCGGCTCGATCGTCTCCGCGTTGCCGGGAACGATCAGGATCGTGGCGATGGCGGCGCCGCCGTTGGCGACCGCCGCTTCGCCGAGCTTCGACGCGATGGCCCCGTCGAACCGTACGGTCTCGGCAAAGATGAGCGCACCGCCGCGGCGCACGCGCCAGCGATCAAATAAGAAGCCATGCGCGACCGACTCGCCCATGCCGGTGCGGCCGAACACCACTGCCTCGGCGAACACGAGACGCGCGTCCGGCGCAAGGTCGATATCGATCGTGCGGTGAAGCCGCGCGCCGTCGAACAGGATCGTTTCCTGCGGCAGCCAAGCGAGCGAAGCGTCCTGCCCCGCGGATAGCTTGATGCCGATGCGGGCGTCCGGTCCGAGCGAGCGGTAGACCTTCTCAGCGGCGGCGCTCGAGATGGCAAGTCGCGCGTTATCGCCTGCCGCGGTCTCAAGATCGGAGCGGTCGCCGCCGGCGATCCCGCCCGCCGTGTTGATGAGCATTGCCAGAAGCTCGCGCGCGCGGGTGCCGGGAAAATGCATGCGCAGCCCGCCCGACTGGTGCAGGCGCTTGCGTTGGGTGATGCCGCGACCGTATTCCGCCGTCAGCGCGATACGCCCCACAGCCCGGTTGGCGGCAAAGTCGCGCGCGCGGTCTTCAGAGAGGCTCATGCTTAGAGCGCCAGTGCGCGCCTGAGCGCCGCCTCGTCCATGTCGGCCTTGCTGCAGGCGTAGACAACGGCGCCGCGGTCCATGACGGCGAAATAGTCGCCGAGCTCGCGCGCGAAATCGAGATACTGCTCGACCAACACGATCGCGACCTGGCCGAGGTTGCGCAGATAGGCGATGGCGCGGCCGATGTCCTTGATGATCGACGGCTGGATGCCTTCGGTCGGCTCGTCGAGCAGGAGCACGCGCGGGCGCATCACCAGCGCGCGGCCGATGGCGAGCTGCTGCTGCTGCCCGCCGGAGAGATCGCCACCGCGCCGGCGCAGCATGTTGCCGAGCACCGGAAAGAGCGCGAACACGTCGTCGGGAATGGTGCGCTGATCGCGCGAGAGCGGCGCAAACCCTGTCTCCAAATTTTCCCGCACGGTGAGCAGCGGGAATATCTCGCGCCCTTGCGGAACATAGGCGACACCGCGGCGCGCCCGCTCGTAGGGCCGCAAGCTCGTGATATCGGCGCCGTCGAGCGTGACCGTGCCGCGCGTGACCGGATGCTGGCCGGCGAGCGCGTCGAGCAGGCTCGTCTTGCCGACGCCGTTGCGGCCGAGCACGCACGTCACCTTGCCGGGCTCCGCCGTGAGCGAAACCCCGCGCAGCGCCTGGGCGGCGCCGTAGTAAAGGTCGATTGCGGAAACTTCGAGCATGTTTGTCAGCGCGAATAGCGAATAGCGAATGGTGAATAGAAAGCAAATGGTGAAGCGGCAACGCAACGCCTCTTCCTTACCGTTTGCCATTCACCATTCGCCATTCGCCCGCTCCGCTGCCCCAAGATCATCTGCCCAAATACACCTCAATCACCCGCTCGTTCCGCGACACCTGATCGATGTTGCCCTCGGCGAGCACCGAGCCTTCGTGCAGCACCGTCACCTTGACGTCGAGTTCGCGCACGAACGCCATGTCGTGCTCCACCACCACGATGGTGCGGTCGCGGTTGATCTCCTTGAGCAGCTCGACGGTCTGGCGCGTCTCCGCGTCGGTCATGCCGGCGACCGGCTCGTCGACGAGGAGAAGCTTGGGTTCCTGCGCTAGCAGCATGCCGATCTCGAGCCACTGTTTCTGTCCGTGCGCAAGCCCGCCGGCGAGCCGGTCACGCACAGCGGAGAGGCGCGTGAGGTCGAGCAGCCGGCCAATGCGCGCGGTGACTTCGGCGCTCTCGCGCCACAGCAGCGTCTTGCGCGCGCGCCGATCGCTCTTGAGCGCGAGCAGCAAATTGTCCTCTACCGTGTGGCTCTCGAATACGGTCGGCTTCTGGAACTTGCGGCCGATCCCGAGGATGGCAATTTCGGTCTCGTCGAGGCCGGTGAGGTCGTACATGCCGTCGAGGTAGACCTCGCCTTCATCGGGACGGGTCTTGCCGGTGACGACGTCCATCATCGTGGTCTTGCCGGCGCCGTTGGGTCCGATGACCGCGCGCATCTCGCCCGGCTCGACCGCGAGCGAAAGGTTGTTGAGCGCGCGGAAGCCGTCGAACGAGACGCTCACGCCGTCGATATAGAGCAGCGCCGATGTGGTGCGGGGCGGCATGACTTCACTCCGCCGGATGCGGATCGGCGACGCCCGCCGGCGCGACGCCGTTGCCGCGCGTCTTCGGTCCCCGCCCCTTCCACCAATACTCGACGGTGCCGACGACGCCGCGCGGCAGCAGCAGGGTCACGGCGATGAACAGGCTGCCGAGCACGAACAGCCAATAGGGAGCAAGGCTTCCGCTGGTGAAGCTCGTCTTGGCGTAGTTGACGAGGATCGCGCCGAGCACGGCGCCGATCAGCGTACCGCGCCCGCCGACCGCGACCCAGATCACCGCCTCGATGGAATTGCCGGGTGCGAACTCGCTCGGATTGATGATGCCGACCTGCGGCACGTAGAGCGCGCCGGCGATGCCGGCCATGCAGGCCGACAGCGTGAACACGAACAATTTGTAGGATTCGACGCGGTAGCCGAGGAAGCGCACGCGGTTCTCCGCGTCGCGGATGGCGATCAGCACCTTGCCGAGCTTCGACGCGACGATCGCGCGGCAGATGTAGAAGCCGATACCGAGCGTGATGACGGAAATCGCGAACAGGGCCGAGCGCGTCTCCGCCGACTGCACGTTGAAGCCGAGGATGTCCTTGAAGTCGGTGAGTCCGTTGTTGCCGCCGAAGCCGAAATTGTTGCGGAAGAAGCCGAGCATCAGCGCGAAGGTGAGCGCCTGGGTGATGATCGAGAGATAGACGCCGGTGACGCGGCTGCGGAAGGCGAACCAGCCGAACACGAAGGCGAGCAGGCCGGGCACGAGCACCACCATCAGGACCGCATAGCCGAAATGCTGGAAGCCGTACCAATAGACCGGCAACTCCTTCCAGTTCAGGAACACCATGAAGTCGGGCAGGATCGGATTGGCGTAGACGCCGCGGGTGCCGATCTGGCGCATAAGATACATGCCCATGGCGTAGCCGCCGAGCGCGAAGAATGCCCCGTGGCCGAGCGAGAGGATGCCGCAATAGCCCCAGATCAGATCGATCGCGAGCGCGAGGATCGCAAAGCAGACATATTTGCCGAACAACGAGACGAAGTAGAGCGAGACGTGCCAGGGCGAGGACGCCGGCACAAAGAGGTTGCCGACCGGTATCATCACCGCGATGACCGCAAGCAACACCAGGAACACGGCGCCGACGCGGTCGAGCGCGCGGATCAACGGCGAGCCGGTCATGCCTCGACCGCCCGGCCGCGCAGGGCGAACAGGCCGCGCGGACGCTTTTGGATGAACAGGATGATGAGGACGAGAATCGCGATCTTGCCGAGCACGGCGCCGGCGTAAGGCTCGAGAAATTTGTTGGCGATGCCGAGGCTGAACGCGCCGAGCAGCGTGCCCCAAAGATTGCCGACGCCGCCGAACACGACGACCATGAACGAGTCGATGATGTAGCCCTGGCCGAGGTTGGGGCTCACGTTGTCGATTTGCGAGAGCGCCACCCCGGCGATGCCGGCGATGCCGGAGCCGAGCCCGAAGGCGAGCGCGTCGATGCGGCCGGTGCGGATGCCCATGGAGGCTGCCATCGGGCGGTTCTGCGTCACCGCGCGCATTTCGAGGCCGAAGCGTGTGAACCGCAGCAGCGCCAGCAGCCCGACGAAGA